>Ga0066388_100000011_pt1 | contig 47574 bp, 45 predicted proteins | sample PanSoiMetaGPlot6_FD_64539 | JGI IMG/M metagenome (GOLD analysis project Ga0066388, IMG submission 64539) | Tropical forest soil microbial communities from Panama analyzed to predict greenhouse gas emissions - Panama Soil - Plot 6 (Hybrid Assembly) | ecosystem: Environmental > Terrestrial >...
TGCGAGCCGCTGCGCATTAAGTCCAAGAATAGCACCAGCATCTTCGTTGCTCTTGATCACGGTGTCATCTTCCGTCCCATCGATACCGTCGAGACCCTGCCGAAGCTGCAGGAAACGGTCGACCATCTCCTGATTCAATCCCGGCAACGCGAGCAGCACATCGCGCGATGCCCACGTCAGATCGATACCCTGCCGCGTATTCACCGTGAAATCGTCGTCCCAACCGGGGACCGACGTAAACTCTGCCCAGCCTGCCACTTTCTTCAGTTCATCAACCCGGGCTAGCGGTGCATGTGCGGGATGATAGTCTTCGGATTCGGGGGGCGCGTTTAAACGATGTAAACCGGTACTTGGTTCAACCCAATCCCGCAGCGAATCGATCATCAGATCGCGTTCATTGAGGTCGATCCCTTTGTTCTGAAGATAATTACGCAGAATCTCAACATTCTGGACCAGGGCAACCCAGTTCAGATCGATCCGTCCGCCTTCACCGGTCAGCCGCGCGTTATAACTCGCGCCGTTACCGCGTTGACTATTCAAGTTGGCCGAGCCCGGATTCACGCGCGGATGCAACGCCACTTCCGCACCGGAACACGCCGCTGCTTCGGCTCTCAACATTCGATTCCCTTCGCTGGAAACGGCGATCCGCGAATTAATGTCCAGTGCCCACGAAATCACCAGCGCGCTCAGTAAAAACAACGCCCAGAGCGCCAGCATAATTGCCGCCCCGGAAGAAAATTTTGATTTCGACTTCACTAGATCGACATCAGAGCGGGGTTCGTCCGAGCGGAATGATCGCTTCCCACGGCGTCGCGGAATCTCCGCGACCAATCGTTAATTTCACCAGTCGCGGCAATGTTCCAGTGTCGGTCCAGCGTTCCACCCACACGTTCCGTCGCGTATCGAAGTAGCGAATCTGGAGGCTGTTCACGTTGTCGATCAATGGAATCCAGCTCTCCTCAGCGTCGGTCGTCACCGAATCGGTTCGCGGGCTGCGCAACAGGCCGAGATCGAGTCGATCGCTGTTTTTTTCCGATTGCAGTCGCAAACTGACAATAAAATCGCCGCTCGCGTATCTCGTCATCAATCCCGCCCCGGCACTGCAAATCCAGCGGATCTCATCGCGTGTTCGATTGTTCAACTTAAATGTGTCGCCGGTAAGTGCGCCTCTTCCCGCCGGCAAACTTTGCCACTGCGCGGTCAGCACTTCGCGCAAACCCTCGTAGCGTGCGTCGGCCGCGAGCGCCCCGGAAGAAGCGCGGATCGCGACCAAATTGGATTGCACGAACCGGTAGATCGCCAACGCCATCGTCGCCAGAATCGCCACGGCGATGATGATTTCGAGCAGCGTGAATGCGCGGCGCCGATTAACCCGGGCGATACACATAAAATGCGATTTGTTGAGACTGCTCGATACCCGACCGGATCCATTTTGCGGTTAGGGTCACGCGATGGATTTCGGCCATCTCGGCTCCAGTGGCCTCGTCTGTTAATCCGGCTCTCGTGCTAGTTTGAATCACTTTCACCGCGCCGTAACCGGTATCGACGCTGAACTCCTTGTTCTCTTCCGGAAGTCCGGGCCTGGTCTGGACCTCGGCCATTCGATTCGACAATATCAGGCGAACGCGCTCCTCCTCGGCATTCAGTGTGCTCGCGTTCAAACAATTTTCGACTGCGCGTCCAAGCGCGAGGACACCGAAAGCGAAAATCGCAACTCCCATCAACACTTCGTAAAGCGCGAATGCAAGCTGTCCTCGGTTCGCTGTCCTCTGCCCTCTGGGGCTATCTCGCCGCATAATTTGTCAGCTCACCGTAAGCGGTCAGCGGCGAATAGTTCGCTGTCCAAGTGCCGGCTCTTCCCTCGAAGTGAACAATCGCCGGCTCACATGTACCCGTCGGCCAGAAAATCCATTCCCCTGCCGGGTTTTTCGCGAGCGCCGCCGGCAACGTCAGTGTCAGCACCGTTCCGCGCTCGAGCTCAAAGGTTGCGATTGCTTTTCGCTCCTCATCTTTTCCGAAAGCCTCCGGTTGCAAAAAAACATTCTTATCCGTCCAAACAACCAGATACGCGCGATGCTCGGCCACGCTGCGTTCCTGCGCTTCGCGAACGAGCTTGTTAAATCCATCCAAGGACGCGCGCAGTTTGCGGTCCGCCAGCACGCCTTGCAAGCTCGGTACCGCCAGCATTAGTAGCGTCGCCATGATCGCGACCGCGATCACGATTTCGACTAGCGTAAATCCCCGAGTCCGTTGCACTGGCGAAGTTACGCTCTCTGCGCGAAATCACAAGATGGCGGAAGGTGCGACAGATCGGCGCGACGAGACCACGAATTGGCTTGCATCCTAGGCCAGCGAGACGGATGTTTCGCCTTAAGCAATGAATCTCCTCGCCAGTTTCATGAATCTGGGCGGCCCGGATTTGTTGGTCATTCTATTGATCATTCTCGTTTTGTTCGGCGCCAAAAAATTGCCCGAGCTGGCGCGCGGACTTGGTCAGGCAATCAAGGAATTCCAAAAGGCCAAGGACGAGTTCGGCGACGAATTGCACAAGGCCGGGCAAAGCGACACGGCGAAGACAAACCCTCCGCAATCGACGGTTCCCCAAAATCCGCCGACGGCTGCGCAACCGGATCCCAATCAAGGAATCAATCCGGGCAAGCAAGCCGACAAGGTCTAAGTGGTGGATCGGCCGCTCCGCGGGCGATGTCAAAATAATGGCGCCTCCGGCGCGTCGATTAGCATCGAGCAAGGGACTGCTCAACCCACCTATCGATCTTCATTGACCACGCGCGAACTTTACGACAATTTCGCGCGCCTTAACTATGCCTGATGCTGACCTCCGCCAGCGGATTAAGGAGATGCTGGTCAAAAATTTGATGCTCCAGGTTACGCCGGAGCAGATCGGGGACGACCTCCCGCTTTTCGGCCCGAACGGCCTCGGCTTGGATTCGATCGACGCCCTCGAGCTGGTTGTTAGCATGGAGAAAACCTTCGGTGTCGGGATCCCCAACTCGGAGGTCGCTGGCCGCGCCCTGCGGACCGTAAACACGATTCAGGATTATATTCTCGAAAAACGCAGGGAAATCAGTCAGACTGGCGAAAAGATCGACAAACCCGCATGAATTTACTTCATCTCGAGAGCAGCGGCAGTTGGGGCGGACAGGAATATGGGAGCTGTCTCGAAATTAATTGGCTGAACTCGAACGGTCACCGTGCCTGGCTGATTTGCGATCCAAGGAGTGAAGTGTTGACGAAAGCCCGCGAACTCGGCACTCCGGTGATCCCGATGTCATTCAAACATCGCATCAATCCCCTCGTTTCGTTTCGTATCTGGAGTTTCTGTCGTCGCAATCGGGTCGATTTGATCAAGTGTTACAGCTCGAAAGATCACTGGCTCTGTCTGCCGCTGCATTTCTGCGGTTGGCCGGTGATCCGCACGCGTTGCATCACCGATCCACTCGGCAAAAAACAGCGTGCTTTCATTTACCGACACGGCTGCGCAAAAATCGTGGCCGTCGCGCAAGTTATCAAAAACCAATTCATCGAGCAATACGGCATCAATCCGAAGAAAATCGAAGTCATTGGCTCGGCGGTCGATCTCCACAAATTTTCGCCCAACCGCGACCGGATGAAGTTCCGCCGCGAGGTCGGGCTGTCTGCGGACACGCCAATCATCGTCAACATCGGTATGATTCGCCCCGACAAAGGCCAATTTAACTTGGTCGAGGCCGCGCGAATCGTTCTTCATCAACGGCCGGACGCCCGATTCGTTTTTGTTGGCGAAGCCACCGGCGGCCGCAGCCGCGAAAAGTGGGTGCGCAAGGCGATCGACCGCGCCGGGCTGAACGGCAACGTCCTGATGATGGGATATCGTTGGGACATTCCCGACATTATTGCGGCCGCGAATATGGTTGTGATCGCATCCCGCCACACTGAAGCCTCACCAATTGTTTTGCGCGAAGCGTTCGCCGGCGGCCGGCCGATTGTCGCAACGCGCGTGGGTGACATTCCGGAAATCATTGTTCACGGCGAAAACGGTCTCATTGTTCAACCGAACGACAGCAACGCGCTCGCAACCGCGATTCTGCTTTTCCTATCCGACGAAAATCTCGCAGACCGTTGTGCGGCTAACGGTCTACGCTACGCTCGCGAACATTTCGGCTTCGACCGAATGATGCGCGCGAAGCTCGATGTCGATCTTGCCTTAGTCGAGGCGACCGGAGCGCGCGCTCGCGGCGGTCAGCCGCGCGTTAAAGTAGAGCCACCGGCGCCAATTGCGGAGCCGGAGCCGATTTTACGCGACTGAGGAAGCGTTAATCGCGTCGATCAGCTGTCGGAATCGTCCAAAGTTGTTTCGGTGCGGCGCTAAGATCAGCCGCGGGAGGTTCCAGATCTCCGGTTCGTTCTTCTCTTGTCGCAGCGCACTGCCCTGAACAATCCCGCCTTCGCGCACGATATCCGAAAACTTTTTGTTCAAATCGGCAATCGCATCTTTCGACAACGGCCGACAGATTCGTATTACCAGCTGTTCCCCCACCCAGCGCGCTGAGTGATAGACACTGTAGAATTGCAGAATCTCGGCGACCGCTTCATCGACCTCGTGCGCGATTTTGAAGAACGAGAAGTCTTCCGGCGAAACCAAGTCGAGTTTGAAAAGATACTCGGTCAGAAATTTCATCCAGGTTTGCCAATAATCGCCGCCCGGACGATCGAGCATGACGACGGGAATGATACGCGCCTTGCCGGTTTGCATCAGGGTCAGGATCTCGAACGTTTCGTCCATCGTTCCGAAGCCGCCCGGAAAAAGCGCGAAGGCATGTGACTCCTTCACGAAGTTCAGTTTGCGATCAAAAAAGTAATTGAAATTAATCAGCTTCGGATCGCCTTGAATGATTTCGTTCGCTTGTTGCTCGAACGGCAAACGAATGTTCAAACCAAAGCTGCGCTCGCGGCCCGCGCCGCGTTGGGCCGCGCCCATGATCCCCTCGCCACCGCCGGTAATAACCATGTAATCGTGCGACACCATCTTGCCCGCGAAATTTTCGGCAACCATTGCTTCCGGCGCATGCGTCGTTGTTCGAGCGGAACCGAACACGACCACTTTTCGAAACTGCGCGTAATGTGCGAAGACCTTCGCAGCGTAGCGCATTTCTTTGAGGGAGCGATTGATGAGCTTCAAATCGGGAACGCTCATCTCGTCCCGCGCCATCTTCAGCGCGGTAACGATCATTTCTTCGATCAGCTCCGGATTCTTGTTTGCGCCCCAATCGCGAACCAAATCCACCACGCGTTGATCGAACGGTGCCTCGACCGTCCATAGCCGGCGGGCCGGCTGGTCCTGAATTGTTCCGGTAAAATCTTCCACCGTGAAAGATAGAGGAAGCTAGACCGCGATCAAATCTGCCAGGATTTCGTGCATGTGGCGAATCGGCAGCGAGTAGTGACCCTCGTTCTCAACAAAATGGGCAACGCACTTGGGCAAACGCGCGGCGGTTTCTTCCGCGACTCGAAATGAGAAGGCGCGGTCCTGTTTCCCATGCCAGAGGTGGACCGGGACATCGACATCTTCCAACCGAAAGCCCCACGGTTGCGCATAGATTTGCGCGTCAGCAATGACACCGTCGGCCGATCCTCGCCAGGCATGACGCTGACTTTCAAAAAGAACATCAAACGCCGCGTGATCGCGCAGCGCTGCCGCATCGGGCGCCGGCAGCATTCGAAAAAGTCTGTGAGCAGACCGCACGACTGCCCGCACGGAAACGAGCGGACCGGCAGCGTGAAAAAGCAGGCGCAAGAGCCACAGTTGGTGCCGGCCAAACCACATCATCCATCGATAGAGCGGCAGCAATCCGCTCTGATCGCGCAGCTCGGCGATCGGCACCGCGCCGCTCACGATCGCAACCGCACGCACGCGAGCGGGAAATTTCCACGCGGTTGCAAACGCGTAGGGCGCGCCGCCCGAGATCGCGAGAATTCGAAATTGCGCGAGTGCCAGATGATCCGCCAACTGCTCAACGACCTCTGGCAAGTCGATCAGTTTTCGATCGAGCTGAAAGCTTGAATCCCGAATGCCCGGACGATCGGGCGAAATAATTCGGACATTCAATTCGCCTGCCGCCGCATCCGCCAGCTCTGCCATCGTTCGCGAACTTGGCCAGCCGTGAAAAAATAAAACCGGCGTTCCATTTGCGCTCCCGTATTCGCAAAACGCGAGGTGCCCGCCGTTTTTCAGCGGGAGAATTTTGCACGCGTCCATGAAGTCTCCATTATTTTCCGATTTGCGATTCGAGCAAAATCCTCTTTGCCGCCCCGAGAATCGCGCTGTAACTTTCTGCACGTAGATCGGAATCGGATTTCGTAATTGAAGTGATGAAACGAAAGAAAGCGAACGGCGGCAAAATTGAACTCCATGGCAACGGAATAGGAGTTCCGGCGCCCGAAGATATCGAACGCCGCGCGCGGGAGATCGCGCTGATTGACGAGCGTGATCCCGATGAATTTACAGACGCGGATTGGAGTCAGGCACGCGAGGAATTGATGGGCGCCGAAAATAACGACCCGCCGGAAGAAACGCCCGACAATTCGGAGGTGACAGAAGAATGGGCGGTAACGCCAAACGACCGCGGGCATCGTGTCCCGCGGCCTGGGATTGACGACGAAGAAGAAACGGTCGGCGAACATCTCGTGGTCGATGGTCTGGAAGAGGCGGCCCGCGATCAAATGCTCGAAGCGCGCCGCGAAGAACTCGAGCAGGAAGGCGGAATTACTTGATCCAAACCGCGGTCGCTAAAGAAAACCGGAGAGCGACCGCGCAACCGCGTTCGAAGCGCGACTCCTCTGCCGCGGAAAGACTTCTCGCGCGCTTTCACGAAGTCCGGAATTTCAGCGCGAAACTCGCGGACAATCTCGCGCCCGAAGATTACGTCGTGCAATCGATGCCGGAAGTCAGTCCCACGAAATGGCATCTCGCCCACACCACGTGGTTTTTTGAGACCTTCATCCTTAAAAAATGGATAACTGGCTATCGCGACGCCGTTCCGGAGTACGCGTATCTCTTTAATTCCTACTACAACGCGGCAGGCGCGATGCATCGACGCGATCTTCGCGGGTTGATCTCGCGGCCCACCGTCGACGAAACGAAGAAGTATCGCGAATCGGTAAATGCCGGCATCGACGATCTGGTTTCCAATAGCGACGAGAAATTATTCCGCGAGATCGAGCCGATCCTGATTCTCGGCATTCATCATGAGCAGCAACATCAGGAGTTGCTCGTCACGGACATCAAGCACGTTTTCGCGCAGAATCCGCTCTATCCGGTTTTTAGTCCGCGCAAGATCGACAATGTGAAGACCGACATCGGATCGCTGAAGTTCGTCGAGTTCAACGAAGTGACGACCGAGATCGGTCACCATGGGGACGGTTTTTGTTACGACAACGAACTGCCGCGACATAGAGCGCTCATTTTGCCATTCGCGCTCGCGAACCGCTTGGTCACGAATCGTGAATATCTCGAGTTCATGGCCGATAACGGTTACTCGCGTCCCGAATTTTGGCTTTCGTTAGGCTGGACGACGGTTAACGAACAAAATTGGCGCGCGCCGCTTTACTGGATCGAGCGCGACGGCGAATGGTGGAGTTTCACGTTGAGCGGTCTGCGCAAAGTTGATCCGAGCGAGCCGGTCACACATTTGAGTTATTTCGAAGCCGACGCTTACGCGAACTGGGCCGGTGCGCGCTTGCCAACCGAGTTCGAATGGGAGCGCGCGTCCGACAAGATTGATCCGCCAAAGGACGGATCCGCCGTGGCGGACATCGAGGGAAATTTCGTCGAGACCGAGCAATTTCATCCGACGCCGCTCGACAAATCGCCGCGCGACGGACAACTCGCGCAAATGTTCGGCAACGTTTGGGAATGGACGCGCAGTTCGTACTCACCTTATCCAGGATACCGAGCCGAACCCGGTGCGCTGGGCGAATACAACGGCAAATTCATGTGCAACCAATACGTTCTGCGCGGCGGTTCCTGCGCAACGTCGGAAACCCACATTCGCAAAACTTACCGGAACTTCTTTCAACCCGACAAACGGTGGCAATTCATGGGGATCCGTTTGGCGCGCGATATTTCGTGAACGAAGAAAACTCGGCTGTCGCTTCCGAGCTCGCGAAAAAAGTTTTTCGCGACGAAGTCCTCGCCGGCCTCTCGAAATCGCCGAGACGATTGCCCTATAAGTTTTTCTACGATGAGCGGGGCGCGCAGTTGTTCCAACAAATTTGCGATCTGCCCGAATACTACATCACACGCACTGAGATCGAGATCCTGCGCTTGCACGGCGCCGAAATGGCCGAAACGCTCGGCCCGCAAATCGAGTTGATCGGTCTCGGCACGGGCGCCGGCACTAAAACGCGAATCCTTCTCGAGGAATTGCACGAGCCGCGCGTTTACGTGCCGATCGACATTTCAAAGAGGCAATTGGAAAAATCGACCGCGAGCTTCCGCAAGATGTTTCCGACGCTGCAGATCCTGCCGGTCGCGGCAGATTATCTCGAACCGTTCGAGTTGCCGCTGCCGCGCCAACTTTCCTCGCGTAGCGTCGTTTATTTTCCGGGATCGACCATTGGAAATTTTGAACCGGACGCGGCGGGTGAATTTCTGACGCGTCTCGTCGAGCTCGCCGGTGACGGCGGCGGTTTGCTCATCGGGGTCGATCTCCAGAAAGACCGGCACGTCATCGAGGCAGCTTACAACGACAGCGCCGGCGTGACCGCCAAGTTCAATAAGAATCTGCTGGCGCGAATTAATCGTGAGCTCGGCGCAGACTTCGATCTCGCTCATTGGCAGCACTACGCGGTCTACAATCCTGCCGAAGGTCGCATCGAAATTTATTTGATCAGCGAAATCCATCAGACCTTAAAGGTCGCTGGCCAAATCTTCCAATTTCGCGCCGGTGAAAAAATGCTGACAGAATATTCCTACAAACACACCATCGGCGGCTTCATTACGTTGGCGCGGCAGGCCGGATTTAAGTTCGAACAAGTTTGGACCGACGATGTGCGCTGGTTTGGCGTTTTTTATTTCACCGTGGCAAACTAGCCGCCGGTGAGCGCGCTCGTTCAACTCATCGGCGTAACAAAAACATTCGGCGACGCACCGGCCGTTCACGCGATTGACCTTTCAGTCAAGCGCGGCCAGACGACGGTGTTGATCGGGCCGAGCGGCTGCGGCAAATCGACATTGCTCCGCCTCATCATCGGCCTAATTGAACCCGATGCCGGCGAAATTCGGTTCGATGGAACGCAGCTCCGCGCTGACGAGCCTGCCCACCGTAGCCTTAGCGAGGGTGGGATCGATATTCTTCGGCGGCGTATCGGTTATGTGATTCAGGAGGGCGGACTGTTTCCGCACTTAACCGCGCGCGGAAATGTCTTACTTATGGCGCGACATCTCGGCCGCGATGAAAACGAAATGGTGGCGCGGCTCGGTGAGCTTTGCGCGCTCACGCGATTCCCCGAAAACCTTCTCGATCGTTATCCACTTGAACTTTCCGGAGGCCAGCGTCAACGCGTCAGTTTGATGCGCGCGCTTATGTTGTCGCCCGAGCTTTTACTGCTCGACGAACCTCTCGGCGCCCTTGATCCGCTGGTGCGCGCGGCGTTGCAAAAGGATTTAAAGGAAATCTTTGCGCGATTGAACCAGACCGCGCTGCTAGTCACCCACGATCTCGCTGAAGCCGCTTTTCTCGGCGACGAAATCGTTCTGATGAACGAGGGCCGAATCGTTCAGCAGGGCTCGATCGTCGATCTTCGGGAACGGCCGGCGAGCAATTTCGTTTCCGAATTCATTAACGCCCAGCGAGGCCTCGCATTCTCATGAAACCAATCTGGAACCCAGGAATTCAGGAATGGTTTAGCCGACTTTTGATATTTTCCTGGTTTCCTGGTTTCCTAATTTATTCTGCTTCTGCTGAGCCTGTGCGGATTGGCTCGAAGAAATTCACCGAGTCCTACGTGCTCGGCGAAATCGCCAAGCGAACTTTGAATGACGCCGGAATTTCCGCCGAGCACCGCCAAGGAATGGGCGGCACAATCATTCTTTGGCAAGCGCTGCGTGGTGGACAAATCGACGTTTATCCCGAATATACCGGCACGATCGTGCAGGAAATTCTGAAGCGAAGCGATCCCATGCACACTGACTTCGTTGTCGCTGAATTGGGCAAGCTTGGCATCGGAATGACTAAGCCGCTCGGGTTCAACAACACTTACGCGCTGGTGATGCGGCGCGACCGCGCCAATGCGCTTGGCGTTCGGACAATGAGCGATTTGCAGAAACATCCGGAGCTGAAGTTCGGATTCACGCACGAATTCTTGGATCGACAGGACGGCTGGCCATCAATGGCCGTGGCCTACCTGTTGGGTCCGCAAAACGTTAGTGGAATCGATCATGCGCTTGGTTACGACGCACTGAGAAACGGTCAGATTCATGTGAAAGACGCGTATTCAACTGACGCGAAGATTGCACAGTACGATCTCGTTGTTCTCGAAGACGATCAGAAATTCTTTCCGCGCTATGACGCAGTGTTTTTGTATCGATCGTCTTTAAACGATAAGACGGTTGCGACGTTGCGCGGACTTGAGGGAAAGATCGATGAAGGAAAGATGATCCAGCTGAACGCCGAAGCCGAACGAACAAAAGATTACGCCCAGGCCGCGGATTTGTATTTTAAGTCAAACTCCGAATCTTCTGAAAACTTGACTGTTTCAAACAGTCAAGTTTCTCAGCCTCTATTTGGCGAAAGCTTTTGGCACAAACTAGCGCGTTGGACGGCGCGCCATCTCGAGCTCGCGGGATTTTCGTTGTTGCTCTCGATCATCGTCGGTGTGCCGCTCGGAATCTGGGCGAGTCGCGGCGGTGCGATTGGCCAGTTGATTCTAGGTTTCGCCGGGGTCGTGCAAACGATTCCGTCACTCGCGTTGCTCGCGCTGCTAGTGCCGCTGCCGTTTTTTGGAATCAGCGTGCGCACCGCGATCGCCGCGCTATTTCTTTATGGCTTGCTGCCGATCGTCCGAAACACCGCGACAGGGTTGCAGGACATTCCCCGCGCGCTGCGCGAATCGGCGATCGCGCTTGGACTGAGTTCCCCTGCGCGACTCTGGCAAATCTTTTTGCCAATGGCGTCGCGCTCGATCCTTGCGGGAATTAAAACTAGTGCGGTGATCAACATCGGAACCGCGACGCTCGCGGCGTTGATCGGTGCTGGCGGTTTGGGCGAACCGATTCTGAGCGGTCTGAACTTGAATGATCACGCAACGATTCTTCAAGGCGCAGTTCCAGCCGCGATCCTCGCGTTGCTCGTGCAATGGCTGTTCGATTTGCTCGATCGCGTTTTGATCCCAAAGGGACTGCGATTGTAGGTGGATCGGCCGCTCCGCGGGCGATGGTAAGACAAATGCGAGCGAAGCTCGCGCACATTAACATCGAGCGACGGAGCGCTCGATCCACCTTTCGCATCCCGCAATTGCGTATTTATTAGAGAATGGCGATTGGGTCGATAAATCCGGCGACCGGCGAGAAGCTGAAGGAATTCACGCCTCACAGCGACGTCGAGATTGAGAAAGCGCTGCGACAGGTCACTGCCGCATTCGAAAAACATCGCGGCGAACCATTCGCCAGGCGCGCGCAATTGATGATGGAGGTCGCGACGCTGCTCGAAAACGAAAAAGAAGAGTTCGCGCGGACGATCACCCTCGAAATGGGAAAATTATTTCGCGACAGCGTGGCCGAGATCGAAAAATGTGCGCGCGGCTGCGCGTATTACGCCGAAAATGCCGAACGGTTTCTCGAAGATGAACCCGCACAAACCGGCGCGGGCCGTTCCTATCTTCGCTATGAACCGATGGGACCGGTGCTCGCGATCATGCCGTGGAATTTTCCGTTTTGGCAGGTGTTTCGATTCGCCGCGCCCGCACTCATGGCCGGCAACGTCGGAGTTCTCAAACATGCCGGCAACGTTCCGCAGTGCGCCCTCGCCATCGAGCAACTTTTCTGTCGCGCGGGATTCGAAGAAGGAGTCTTTCAAACGCTGCTCATCGAAGCCGAGCAGGTCGAGAAGTTGATTGTCGATCCAAGGATCAAAGCAGTGACTTTGACCGGCAGCGAAAAAGCCGGGAGCGCCGTGAGCAGCATCGCCGCGCGCGAAATTAAGAAGAGCGTACTTGAGCTCGGCGGGAGCGATCCGTTCATCGTCATGCCGAGCGCCGATTTCGGACTTGCGGTGAGCACCGCGGTCAAGGCACGCACGATCAACACCGGCCAATCGTGCATCGCCGCGAAACGATTCTTCATCTCCGACAAGATCTACGAAAAATTTCTCGATCAGTTCGTGCAGCAAATGCGATCGCTGAAGGTCGGCGATCCGCTGGATGAAACGACCGAGATCGGTCCGCTCGCTACCGACCAAATTCGAAACGGCGTGCACGAGCAGGTTCAGAAAACGATCGCCGCTGGCGCGAAACTTCTCACCGGCGGCAATCGCATCGCCGGCCCGGGATTCTTTTACGAGCCGACCGTGCTGGTCGATGTTCCGAAAGACGCGCCGGCGTCTTGCGAAGAAGTCTTCGGTCCAGTCGCGGCTGTGTTGCGCGTGCGAGATGCCGAGGAAGCGATCAAGCTGGCAAATGACAATCGTTACGGGTTAGGCGCGAGCGCATGGACCAACGATCCGATCGAACAAGAACTTTTCATCTCTGAATTGGAATCAGGAATGGTTTTCATTAACGCGATGGTCGCGTCCGACCCGCGATTGCCGTTCGGCGGCGTGAAGCGTTCCGGCTTCGGCCGCGAGCTCGGCGCCGCCGGCATCCGCGAATTCATGAACCCGAAAACAATCTGGATCGCCTAGTTCACGGCCCGCTGCGGATCGGTTTACTTTGCTGATAGGCGGCGATGCTTCGTTCTAGATCGGCAATCATACCTTCGTTGCCGGTTGCCTTCGCGATTTCGATTGCTTCTTGGGCGGCCGCGATTGCGTCGCTGAAGAGACCGACTTCGGCGTAGGCCGCGGCAAGTGTTCGGAGCGCAATCGCGTTTGGATGACCGGCGCGGCGCGAGACGTCTTCGGCGAGCTGAACCGCGCGATCGCCGTTGCGCAGCGAATCATTCCATGATGTCGCGAGAATCCATGCGAGATTCACTTCCGCGTTCATGTGACCGGGATTGATTTCGAGCGCTTTTTCCAAGTGTTCGACCGCGCGTTTCGTGTCGCCAGTCTGAAGCATGGCGAGTCCGAGATTATTTTGCGCGTCGGCATCGTTCGGTCGAATGCGCAACGCGTCTTCGGAATGTTCGATCGCTTCCCTCACCCGGCCGCGGCGCATCAAAAGATCGGCCAGACTCGCGTGCGCGAAATAATTGTCGTTCGTCACCGCGATGGTGTGCTTCCAGAGCGTTTCGCTGTCGTGCCAATACGATGCTTGAACTCGGGCGACAAATGCAAAGCCAAGGATCAAAACAACTGCGGCTGCACTCATGATTTGGGTTCGATAACGCCAGCTCGAGAGCAGATCTCCAACTCCCCAGGCAATCATCAGATACAGTCCGATCTGCGGGAGATACGTGTAACGATCGGCGCGCGCCTGAAGATTGATCTGAATCAATCCGATCACCGGCGCGAGCATCACCAAATACCAGAGCCAGCCGACGATTAAGTAAGGATGCGATTTTCGCAGTGCGAAAATCGCGATTGTAATCGCGAGCAGGATCGCAGCGGCAACGATTGGTTGCCAGATCGGCAAACCATGCGGCGGAAACGGATAGAACACGCCGAGGTTAATCGGCCAAATCATTTGCCAGATGTAAACGACGTAACTGACCAACGCGTTTCCGAGTCGCGCGAGAAACGGCAATTGATCCGCTGCGCTGTGGGCCGATGCGATTCCGCCTGCGCTTAGATAGGCATCGGCAAACGCGAACACGAACAAAGGAATTTTTTCGATCACTAGTTTTCGCCAGCTCAACCCTTGTGACATGTGGCGTGTGGCGTGTGACATGGAGCTTCGGCCCAATGGCCAGTAATCAAGTAGCAACAGAATGAGTGGTGTCGTGACGAGCATTGGCTTCGAGAGCAAACCGGCGGTGAACAAGATCGACATCATCAGGTAGCGCGCGACCGATGGTTTGCGGGTGTAATAAAAATACGAGGCCAGCGTGAGCATGAAGAAAACGCCGCTTAAAACATCTTTGCGTTCCTCGATCCACACGACCGATTCCGCGCGCAACGGATGAAGTGCGAAGACCGCGGCGACAAATGCGCTTTTCCAGTCCGAGCCGGACGGGCCCTTAACAGAAGTCATTCGTCGCAATAGCAAGAAGAGCACGAGGGCCGTGATTGTGTGAAGAATGACGTTCGTGAGATGAAACAGACCAGGATTGAATCCGTAAAACTGAAACTCCAACATGTGCGAAATGTTCTTGAGCGGGAACCAGTTCGTGGACGGCCAATGGGTAAACGCCCATCTAACGTTATGCCAGCTCAGACCGCTGTTGATCTCCGGCACTTCGTAAACGTATTCCGGATCGTCGAAGTTGCTGAACGGAAACGTGATCGTCTGGCCGAACACGAACCAAACGAGCGCGATTAAACCGAGGCAAATGCAGGCGACGATTCCGCGCTCGGAAACTTTACTGTTCATTTCGCATGGTCGGGTCGCGCAACGGCGCGCGACGCTGATAAAGATCTAAATCCTCCTGAACGAGGGCGGCTAAAGTTCGGTTGCGTTGATCATTCGCGAGATCCAACGCGCGTTGGGCATTTTGGATCGCTTCTGCAAATTGGCCGGATTCGGCATAAGCCGCGGCAAGCGTTCGGGCAAAGATCGAATTGCTCCCGTTTGCGAGTTGGCCCGCTTTTTTCGCAAGCTCGACTGCCCGAGCGCCATTTCTAAAAACATCGTCGGGCGCGGTCGATAATATCCACGCCAGGTTATTCAAAGCATAAATGGAGTTCGAATTAGCGCGCACGGCCTCTTCATAATGATGGATTGCCTGGCGAAGCGCGTGCTTTTGCAGATAGGCATTACCCAACGCGGTATAAGTGCCGGCGTTATCTCCTTCCATCGATAATGTCCGTTTCCATTCCGCAATTGCGCCATCCAAATCGCCTTTCTGCATCAGCGCGGCGCCGAGATTAAAGTGCGGGTCGCCGTAGTTAGGCTCCAAATCGATCGCCTGCCGAAAGTGAGTAATCGCTTCCTCAACGCGACCTTTGCGCAACAAGACCGCGCCGACGTTGCCTCGAATAATGGCGAGACTTAAATCGTAATGCGGATGCGACTGCGCGAGACGAATATCGAGAGCCGTCTGAAAATGAGTCAGGGCATCGTCGAACTGTCCGCGCTCCATTAGGAAGTTCGCGTAGTTACTGTGCGCTACGTCATTGTTTTTTGTGACTGCCAAAGTGTGAGTCCAAAGCGTCTCAGTGTTCCGCCAGTAAGTCGCTTGTTTGCGCGCGCAGGCAGCCAGACTCACGACTATGAGGATCGCAATTGTCGCCGCGACAGGCTTCGGAACACGCAAACGGAAAAACCCATCCGCAATTAACCATACCAGCGCGATGTATAATCCAATTTGCGGCAGATAAGTGTAGCGGTCGGCGTGGCCTTGAAGGCCGACCTGGACGATCCCGATGACGGGTAAGAGCATCACCAGATACCAGAGCCAGCCGGTCAGCAAATAAGGGCGCGCTCGCCGCAGAACAAAAACCATCCACGTGATCGAAAGTATCAACAGCGCCGCCGCGACTAACTCCCACCGCGTCAACGTGTCCTCCGGATGCGGATAAAAAACAGCGAGATCGACGGGCCAAAAAATTTGCCAGATGTAGGTGAGGGACGTAGTCAGCGCGTTGTCAATTCTCCAGTTCAATGGCAATTGGGCAACTGAGCCGGCCGATCGCTCTTGGAGAATGAAAGTGACAAGGGATAAGGCCAGCGAAAGAGCGAAGAGCGGCAGTTTTTCCAACGTCATCCGCCAGAGCGATTTTAAATCGGAGATGCGCTCGAACGGCCAGTAATCGAGTAGCAACAGGACGACGGGGGTCGTGACCAACATCGGTTTCGACATCAAACCGCACGCGAACAAGATCGACATCATCACATAGCGACCAATCGTTCGCGACCGCACGTAGCGCGTATACGCCAGCAACGTTAGAAAAAAGAAAACTGTGCTCAGAACATCTTTGCGTTCGGCAATCCACGCGACTGATTCGACATGCAAAGGATGAATCGCGAAGAGCGCGGCGGCGAAAGCCGCGCCCCAAAAATTTCCAGTGAAGTTGCGTAGCGAAACAACAAGCAAAAGCGCCGCGACCGTGTGCAGCAAGACATTAGTAAAGTGGTGTCCGCCGGCTTTGAGATCGTAGAACTGACAATCGGTCATATGTGAAATGATTGTCAGCGGATGCCAGTTGGTCGTCTGAGTGTCGACAAACGCGCGCGCGAGACCATGAAGACTCAGGCCTGCCCTGACCAACGAGTTTCCATAAACATAAGTCTTATCGTCATAGTTGACGAAGTCGAAGGCAAGCGTTTGGCCGAAGACGATCCAGATTAAAGCAACGATAACCGTGCAAACGGCAATGCTCTGCCAACCGTTGCTTTCTCGTTGCGCGGCTTTCTTCATGAAATTTCTCCGGGCCTTTGGCGTTTCTATTCGGCAGGCTTCTCTCGATACGCGGTGCGCGTTTGATAAAGCTCGATCTCGTGTCGCAACGTTTCGACCAACGAATTATTGCCTTGTGCCGCCGCCAATTCCATCGCCCGTTGCGCTGAATTCGTCGCTTTGGTGAAGTCGCCACTCTCCGCATAAGCCGCGGCCAGGGTTCGAAGCACGATCGGCGATTCGCCGCCCGGCAGGGTCGAAGCTTTTTCCGCCAACTCGACTGCTTTCTTGCCATCACGAACTGCATTAGTGGGATAGGTTGCCAAAACCCAGGCGAGATTGTTTAGCGCATTCCCGTCGTTCCGATCGATTCGTAAACTCGTTTCCCATTGCTGGATCGCCCCGGCCGCATCACCGGCTTTGATTAATTGAACACCAAGATTGTCGCGCGTCGGAACATCGAGCGGGAAATCTTTGAGCGTTGTTTGTGCGTGAATAATTTCCGCAGCCCGAGAGTGAATTCGCGACTCCGCGATTCGACCGCGGCTCCATAAGGCGGCCGCCAAATCTTGATGAGCGATTTGATTATCAAAGGTGACGGCGAGCGCGCGTTCCCAAACCGAAATGCTGTCGCGCCAATAAGTCGTTTGTTTCCATGCGCAAATCGCGAAGACGGTGGAAACACAAATCGCGATCGAACTGAGAACGGCGCGATGAACACGCCATCGCTGCGCTAGATCTGCCACCGTCCAGGTTAACGCGATTGTGATTCCGATGTGCGGCAAGTAAGTGAAACGATCAGCCCGACTTTGCAGACCTGCCTGAAAAATTCCGAGCACGGGCGCAAGTAAAATTAAATACCAAAACCAGCCGACGAAGACGTAAGGACGCTTCCGCCGCAGCAAAATTGCAGCAACCGTGATCGCGACGAGCAGTCCTGCACAAATAAGAACGAGCCAAATATTTAATTGATCGTGCGGGTGCGGATAAAAGATGGCCAAATCGTTCGGCCAAGACATTTGCCGGAGATAGACCATCAGACTGACCGCCGCGTTTTTGATGCGCGGTAGAAGCGGCAATTGCTCGAGCGTGGCCATCGTAACTGTTTGGACGAAGATTGTTGCGGCCGCCGCCGCGACCGAGAGCACAAGCAGTGGAACTTTCTCCAGAACGAGCCGTCGCCACGCGCGCAAGCCTTGCGCACGACGCAACGGCCAATAATCGAGCAACAACAGCACGAGCGGCACCGTCACGAACGTTGCCTTCGACATCAAACCGCAGACAACGAAGATCGACATCGTGACATAGCGGCCGGGGCTCGGCGCGCGCGCGTAGCGCATGTACGCGCCCAATGTCAGCGCGAAAAACACACCGCTGAGGACATCTTTGCGTTCGGCAACCCAGGCGACTGATTCCACTCTCATCGGATGAATCGCAAAGATCGCCGCGACAAATGCGCTTCGCCAGATGCAGCCTGTCATTTGGCTCAGCAGGACGAAAAGCAGCACGACCCCGAAATTGTGCAGAAGAACGTTCGTGAAGTGGTGGCCAGCTGGCCTCAATCCGTAAATCTGACAATCGACCATGTGACTCAGCGTGGTCAGCGGATGCCAGAGATTGGCGTGACTGTGTGTCAGCAGCCATTTGAATCCTTCAGGCGTGAGTCCGCGACTGACGTCGGCGTTTTCGTAAACGTATCGGTCGTCGTCGAAATTGATGAAGTCGTGTCCGAGCGTTTGCGCGAACACGAGCCAGATGATGACCGTGAGAAACAGGCAAACGCCGACCGTCACCCAACGATCCTGAGATTGACCCTTCAGCTCCGGCGGTGTCGCCATTGCTAAACTGGCGGCGCCGCCAATCGCCAGCGAGCCAGCCGAAAGCGTAATGCGGTTCCGAGACAGCCAAGTCCGTAACGCACGCTTCGGCGAAAATTAATCGATGATCCTTCCGGCAAATATTTCGCCGGGCAGGTGACCTCGCCGATCTTGGAACCGAGCCAGACGATCTGGGCCAGCATTTGATTGTCGAAAACGAAATCGTCTGAGTTTTTGTCGATCGGCACGCGCTCGAGTAAATCTCGCGCGAACGCACGATAGCCGGTGTGATATTCAGAAAGCTTGGCGCCGATCATGAAATTTTCGGCAGCGGTCAGGAAACGATTGGAGACGTATTTCCACCACGGCATTCCGCCATCGAGCGCGCCACCCCCGAGAATTCGCGAACCGAGCACGCATGGATAAAGGCCGCTCGCGACCAGCGACGCCATCGCGGGCAGAAGTTGCGGCGTATATTGGTAATCCGGGTGAATCATGACCACGATGTCGGCCCCGGCCGCGAGCGCGAGTCGGTAACAGGTTTTTTGATTCCCTCCGTAACCGCGATTCTCGGGATGCACTTCCACTTGCACGTTCGGCAACGTTCGGGCGATTGCGACCGTTTCGTCGTGGCTCGCATCGTCGACCACAATGACAAGATCGACAACCCCCTGGGCCATCACTTCGTCGTAGGTGCGCTGTAACGTCCGCGCGGCGTTATAAGCCGGCATCACGACGACAATTCTCTGGCCTTTTAACATTGGGAGCGATTCGATCGAACGACGCGCACCATCCGCATTCGCCTTCCATTCATCAAGTCCGAATCCTGCCGCCCCGCGGCAATCTATAAGTCGGGCAGATTATTGATGCACTAGCGGTTCGCAGGCGCGAACTTTACAGCGGAAGGCCGCCGCTTTGCGGCAATCTATGTCTTGGGAACACTCTTGCCGAGGTCTGCCGCTCTGCGGCAATCTAATTGCGGGCACATTCTGCTGAACTAGCAGGTGCGTAACTAGCGGAAGCGTAAGGCCGCGAGCTCTTCGCGAGCCCGCCTAGGGAAGCCGACGACTCGGTTTGGTAAAAACCGAGCGGGAGCGTAATCGCGGATAAGAAAATCGCCGCTTCGAATTCCTCCGAAGCGGCGATCAAAGACTCACCGGTGATGTCTAGTCGCCGAAGAGGCGCATGTTGCAGGTGATACTCGCGTCAGTCACTAACTTTGCGCTGCCGTTAAGATCCAATTGCACCGACATTGTTCCCGCAAATAACGCGTCAACTGTCGCTGCCGTCAGGCCGAAGGAATCCCGAAACTGCTGTCTGGTGAGACCGGTGTTTCCAGCCCGGACGAGTACTTCACGCAATCTCTGCCGGTCGCCATCTTTCATGCTGCGATCGTCGCGATAGCTATAATTGAAGACAAGCGTCAACTTCCCGCCGCACGGCAAACCCGTGCTGGGATCGGTGCAATCCGGACCCGTCAACGCATCGCTCACGATCGTGACGCCAGCGGTAAAGGTGAGGAGTCCTTGGGGTTGATCGACGCCGGTTGAATTCTGCAATTGATAATTGAGAAAAATATTCAACACCGGATAAATCACGTTGCGGCTCGCCTTTTTCGGCAGGTTGATTCGACAGATGTTGTCGTGGTTGAAACTGGTCAGTGTAGGCGCCGCGTTCAGCTCATCGCAAAAGCTGTCGCCATTTGGTGCTGGCGACGGCGTGGGCGTCGGGGCCGGACATGTGCCGACAGGCACCAAGGTTTCGAATCCGCTGGTCGCGCCCATATAGAGGGCCGAATGTCCAAATGTTTCGGCGTCACCGACATCGGCGGCGGTTGGAGCGCCTCGTAGGCCACCAGCCACCGCAAGCCCACAGAAGATTACAACAGCAATTTTAGTGATTTGATTTTTCATGTGTTTGTTAATTGAATTTTGCAGCAGGTTCCGCACTTGGAATGTCAGAATCGGCCTGTAGGGCTTCAACTGTCATGATCATTTTCCACGACCCACATTGCGTCGAGTATAAGACCCTGGGGCATCCCGAGCGGCCGGAACGAATCATCCGAACGGTCCCGTTGTTGAAAGATCGACATCCGCCATGGCAATGGCGCAAGCCGAGCCCGGCGACGAATGAACAATTATTGCGCGCGCATTCGGCCGAGCACATTGCGCTAGTCAAGAACCCGCAGGGCGATTTCGATCTCGACACGCCTGTTTATCCAAAGATTTATGACTACGCGGTGAAGTCCGCCGGCGCGGGAAGCGATGTCGCACGCGCAGCGTTGGCGGGCGAACGCGCATTCGCAATGATGCGGCCGCCCGGGCATCACGCCACGCGCGATCGCGCGATGGGATTCTGTTATTTCAGTAACATCGCGATCGCGGCTCTCGATGCGCTCGAAAACGACGCCGAGCGCGTGGCGATTTGGGACTTCGACGCGCACCACGGCAACGGGACCGAAGCGATTGCCACAAATAACGAGCGAATTCGATTCGCGTCGATCCACCAATTCCCGGCGTATCCCGGGACCGGCGCAAAATCTTTCGCCAACGTCGACAATTATCCAGTCGCCCCGGGATCACCGCGGCAGGAACATGTCGATGTTTGCAAACGCGCGCTGGATAAATTGATCTCGTTCAAACCGAATCTGATTCTGGTCTCGGCTGGGTTCGACGCATACGCGCGCGATCCGCTGGTCCAGATGACGCTCGAGAGCGAAGACTTCGCCGCGTTTGGCGAATGGCTCCGCAACATCGATATCCCCGTCGGCGGGATCCTTGAAGGAGGGTACAGCGACGATCTGCCAGAATTAGTCGACGCCTTTTTGACGGGTTGGGCTGGTTGATTCAAGCATCCGCAATAATTGCGCCGCCGCAGTCTCGATTTCGACATAACCGTACTCGTGGGCACGAGCTTTGACGCCGAGAAGTCCGCAACGATGCACCACTTTGAAATCGCCAAACGGAAATTTGTAGTGCGCTTTGCTTCGGTTCCCATGACGATGGTCGATGCCCAAATGCCATTTGCCGTACTCTTCCAACCCCCGAACACGAACAAACTCGTTTTCCTGCGCGGTTGATGGTCTATCTCGACCCCACGCTCCCATTCGGTCCGGCATAACACGACCTTCTTTGATGAGTTGTTGGGCAAACGCGAACGCTGTGGGGTTCAGCCTGATCGCCGCACTGTTCTGTTGTTCGGATCCAAAAGGTGGGAAACCGTAAAGGATAATCAGTAGCAGGCGCAATTGCATCGTGGGGGAACGTTGCGAAGTGAGTCTATCCAATTCGTAGGTCGATTTCTATCCCGAATTGGTGGCGATCTGCTCGCTCTTGGTCAATAGTGCCGACTCACATCGGGCTGTAGTTCAGCTTGGTAGAACGCTTGAATGGGGTTCAAGAGGTCGTGGGTTCAAATCCCGCCAGCCCGAGAAGGTTTTTCGCCACGGATTAACACAGATAAAACACAGATTGTCCGTGAGAAAAATCGAAAGCTATCTGTGCAAATCTGTGTTCATCTGTGGACGTGCTTAGCGCTGGAATCGTTGGATTACCCAACGTCGGGAAATCGACGTTGTTCAACGCTGTCACGCGAACGCACAAAGCGCCGGCGGAGAATTATCCATTTTGCACCATCGAGCCAAACCTTGGCATCGTGACGGTGCCCGATTCGCGACTCGAAAAGATCGCGGCGATTTCGCATTCAAAAAAAATCACGCCGACCGCAATCGAGTTCGTCGATATCGCCGGGCTGGTGAAAGGAGCGAGCACCGGGGAAGGCCTCGGCAACCAGTTCCTCAGCCAGATTCGCGAGGTGGACGCCATTGTTGAGGTCGTTCGATGTTTCGAGAACGCGGATATTCATCATGTCGCCGCGACCATCGATCCAGTGCGCGACATTGATACCATCAACACGGAACTAGTGTTGGCCGACCTGGCGTCGCTTCAGAAACGCAAGGATCGTTTGCAGAAGGAAGTGCGAGCCGGATCCAAGATTGCAAAAATCGAAGACGCGATCATCGACAAACTTTTGCCGCATCTGAATTCGGGAAGACGCGCGCTGACGCTCGAGCTTTCACCAGAGGAGAGAACTATCGCGCGCAATTTCTTTCTCCTAACTTCGAAGCCGACGCTTTTCGCCTGCAACGTCGCCGAGACCGATCTCGCCGCAGTCGCGAAAGACGATCAGTCGAAGGCGGCCGCTAAGTATGTCGATCTTGTCCAGGATTACGCGCAACATCATTTCGGCACCGAAGCATTCGTGATCAGCGCGCGGATCGAAAGCGAGCTGGTCGATCTTAGCGAAGACGAAGCGCTCGAATATTTGCGCGGCCTCGGTGTGGAAGATAGCGGCGTCCACGCCTTGATCCGCGGAGTCTATCACTTGCTCGGTTTGCGCACGTTTCTCACCACCGGCGAAAAAGAAACGCGCGCCTGGACCATTCACGCCGGCGAAAAAGCGCCCCAGGCGGCGGGCGCGATCCATTCCGATTTCGAGCGCGGCTTCATCGCGGCGGAAACAATTGCTTTCGACGATTTAATCGCGGCCGGATCGTTTGCCAAAGCGCGCGAATCGGCAAAGCTTCGGCTCGAAGGAAAAGACTACCAAGTTAAAGACGGCGACGTGATTTTGTTTCGTTTCAACGTGTAGCCACGGCCCTGTGGGCCGTCGTCACTGGAGCGGTCACAGGGCGGTGACTACAACAAACCTCAGGCCGGGATGTAAAGAATCCGGCCGCACTGCTCGCAGCTGACAATTTCCTTGCCGCTTTCAGCCGCTTTGACGGTCGCAATCGTCAATTTCATATGGCAACCGGTGCAAACCCCATGCTCGATCGCGACAATGGCTGAGTCGCCTTTGCTCGCGAAGAGTCGCTCGAACTGATCCAGTAAATCCTCGTCTATTTTTTCGGCGAGCTCTGTGCGCTCTTTCGTCAACTCTTGAAGCCTGCTTTCGAGGGTTTTTGATTTTTCGCCGAGATCACTCATTTGCCGCGTGATCGAATCTTTGGTCGCACCGGCCTTTTTTTCCTCGGCTGCGACTTCGACTTTCAATTTGTCCCCCTGCTCCATCAGCTCGAGCTCCTGGTCCTCGAGTTTTTGAACTTCGTCCTCGTAACGTTTGATCTCGTGGCCCATCGCCTGGAACTCGTCGTTCTTGCGCGTCTGATATTGCTGCGTTTTGAGGCGGTTGATGCTTTCGTTGCGTATCCCGACATCGAGCTCCAGTTTCTTGCGGTCGATCTCGACTTGCCGCGCTTTTTGCTTGATTACCTCCAGGCTGGCCGCGCTTTCCGCGAGCTGCGATTCAAGATGCTTACGTTGCAGCGGGAGAGTTTTTATCTCGTTCTCAATCTGCCGGATCTTCTGTTGTCGATCTTGAAGGATGAGAAGTTGTTCCAATTCGGCGCGCACGTAGCGCTGAAGGTATTGGCTTGGCGGAGCGGCGTCAATCGTCCCCGCTCATTTCGCTCCATCGATCGCCGCCAGCGCTTGCTCAGGCCGCGCCCGCACCGCGATGTTCTCGGTCAAATTAACCCAGCGAACCGTGCCACCGGCATCGACATAAAACTCGGCCGGGCGCGCGATATCTTTACCTTTCGGCCCCGCGCCGCGATGCAAAACGTCATAACGCTTGATGACGGCGGCGTCTGCATCCGACAACAACGTAAACGTGTAACTCATTTTGCGACAGTGAGTCGCAGTCACCTCAACGGGATCAACGCTAATCGCCGCGACATGAACGCCGCGCTTTTCAAAATCACCCAATCGCGACTGAAAACTCCGCAACTCGGAGTTACAAAGCGGTCACCAATATCCGCGATAGAAAATTAAGACCGCACCATTGGGCGAAAGCAGATCGGCCAGCGCGACCTGCTTTCCATTTTGGTCTGGCAACGAAAAATCCGGCGCTTTCTCCCCAATGCGCGGCGCTTGCGCCGAAAGCGGAACCTGTTTCAGCACGTAAAACGTCTCGTAACAGAAAACCGCGAAGAATAGGAGCGCGACTACCGTAAGGATCGAGCCAAAGATTTTGCCGCGATAAAGTTGCGGACGACCGAACGCTCGGAACAAACCGACCAGCAGCGAGATTGCGCCGATTCCGAAAATCAAAAGCGATGCCCACGGAAAATCGCGCGTGATCGGAAAAAGCGCGAAGTATTCGTAACTGAACAGCCCGCCGACCGCGACGATGAAGCCGACCCAAATCGGCCAGTTCCATTTCCGCTTCACGCCGATCTCGCAGAGGCCATTCGCAAGATCCAGCGATAAAGCGCGGACGCGATGATCGCGAAGGCGAGCCCGCCAACGATGATTCCAGTTGTTCCGTAGGCTGGGCCCACCACCGAAAGCGGAAAATCCTTGCCTGAAAACACGACGATTGCCGAAATGACGACGCCAATAATCCCCTCGCCGACAATCAAGCCTGACGCGAGCAACACGCCGAGCTGTTTTGTCGCTTCAGGTTTCGGCGTGCGATCAGCGCGTCGATCGTAAAACCAACCGACAATCGCGCCGACCACGATCATCAGCGTGCTTTGCGTCGGCAGATAAATTCCTAGACCAACGGCCAATGGCGGCACGTGCATGTGCTTCGTCGTTCGGCGGAGGATTTCGTCCAACAAAATGATGCCGACGCCAATCATTGCCCCGATTCGGATCAAACTCCAGTCGATGTCCGCGGTGATCACGCCTTTTGCAAGCGAGGAAATCAAGCCAGCTTGCGGCGCCGGTAGCGGGTTCGGACGCGCTTCAGCGCCCGGCGCGCCGACGAATCCATATGCGTGATTCACAAGATCGAGAACCGGCGGAATGACAAACGCGCCTGCGACCACACCAATCACGAGCGCCCATTGTTGTTTCCATGGCGTCGCATCGACTAGCTGGCCGGTCTTGAGGTCCTGTAAGTTATTGTTTGCGATCGCGGCGACGTTGAAGACCACGCCCGTCGTGAACAGCGCGAAGGCAATCAATGCTTTGCCCGCTTCCGGGCCGACGTACGGTTTCACGCCGAGAACGAGCAATAACCCGGCCCCAATCACGACGAGAATCCCAATTCCGGAAAGCGGGCTGTTCGAAGAACCGATGAGTCCAGCCATGTAACCGCACACCGCGGAGACGAAGAAGCTCATCAACACGATGTAAACCACGCCGCCGATAATTAGTGTGGGCAGATGCGCGCCGAGTCCGCTCGAGTTCCCAAACCAACCGAGCAACCAACCGATCGGCAGCATGCAGATCAACGTGACGAGACCGACGATGCCGATTGGAATGTCGCGTTCGGTGATCGGCAACGTATCGGCTTGACCAGCCTTGCGCGCGCGAGAAGCGGCCATCGCGCCGGCGAGTCCGCGCGCGACTGGCTTCACCAATTTCAGCAATGTCCAAATTGCCGAAACGCCGATCGCACCCGCGCCGACAAATCGCACTTTCGTGCTCCATGTTTTTGTCGCGATTGTTGCGACTGCAGTCGTGAGGTCGCCGGCCATCGCCGAAAAATGCGGAACGCCCCAGCCCCAGCCGATAAAGGCACCGATCAGCATCGCGATGCCGACGGAAAGGCCGACCAAATGCCCAATGCCCAGAAGCGCGAACGACAAAAAGAAATCGAAGCCGCTGACCGCGCCGCTGCGGCCGATCCGAAACGTTCGAGCGACGTCCGACGCAAAGATTTGTGTGGCAACAATCACCGCGAAAACCGCGGACACGATTGATCCCCACAATACTGCAAGCAGACCCGCGCGACCATGTTCGATATCGTGCGCGTGCTCGGAATCGCCGCTGCTTCCGACCTTCAAGACTTCGGCGCAAGCAACGCCTTCTGGATACGGTAAATCGGATTGGGTGACCAACGCACGACGCAGCGGAATCGAATACATCACGCCCAGAATTCCGCCGAGTGCGCAGATCCAAAACGACGTCCAGAACGGAAACTCCGTCCAATAGCCGATCATGATCAAACCCGGCAGCACGAAAATGATCGACGACAGCGTGCCCGCCGCCGATGCGACCGTTTGCACAATGTTGTTTTCCTGAACGGTCGCATCCTTGAATCCCCGCAGCATCGCCATCGAAATCACCGCTGCAGGAATCGACGTCGAAAACGTGAGACCGGCCTTCAGTCCGAAGTAAACATTCGCCGCGGTGAAAACCAGCGTGATGATGACCCCGATGATTAAACCGCGGATGGTAAGTTCAGCGCGCATGTTTGATGTCGATCTTAGCTGGTCGGCGGGAGAGTCGGCTACTCCGAAATCATTCCGATCGTCTTTAACCACGTCTCGACCAATTGGGGCCATCGCGTGATCGGAAACTTGGTGCGTCGTATCCCAAACGCATGACCGCCCTCGGCGTACAAATGCATTTCCACCGGAACGCCGGCTTTCTTCAGCGCGATGTAATAAACTAATGACTCTCTGACGGGATCCACGTCGTCATTCTCTGCCTGTAGCAAAAACGTCGGCGGCGTATTCCGCGTAACGGGGACATTCGGGTTCAACTCAAAATTATTGTCATCCTTGTTGCAGAGATGTCCCGGGTATTCGGCGATAGCAAAATCCGGCCGGCAGCTTTCTTTGTCAGCAGCATCGACAGCCGCATACGCTCTTTTGTCAAAATGGGTGCTCGCCGCGGCGACCATATGCCCGCCGGCCGAAAAGCCGATGACCCCAATCTTGTGCGGATCGATATGCCATTCAGTGGCGTGCAAGCGTACCAGCCCGATCGCTCTCTGCGCATCCTGCAATGCCGCCGTTGATTCGCCATACGGACCAGATTCTCTCGACGGCACGCGATATTTCAAAAGGACGGCAGTAATTCCTCGGGACGTCAGCCAATCGCAAATTTCCGTGCCTTGCAGATCAATGGCGAGAATTTCGTAACCGCCCCCAGGAAAAACGACCATGGCTGCACCCGTGTTCTTTCCTCTTGGCGAGTAGACGGTCATCGTCGGCTGGGAGACGTTGCTCACGTAAAACCAAGGTCTGCCGGCAACCGGATCCTTAGGATCCATTTGTAGCGTTTCCGGACCGGCGGCAGGCTTGGCAGCTGGCGGTTCGTTCGGCCAGATTGGTACTTGGGTGTGTCCTGGCGGTGGTTGCCAGACATTTGTCTGCGCGCGTAGATCGCAAAACGCGAACCCGACGAAGAGAAAAACGGCAATGCGCATTATGCGTTATGAGAACAATACGAAGTCTTTCGCTTAGTCTTTCAGTAAATTTCTACTGGCGAACGTTTACCGTCTTCGACGCTGCGTTGTTTGGCGCGCTCTTCACCGAGAGTCGCGACTCGCAATTCCCAGATCTCGTTGTCGATCTGGCGAAAGGCGGCTTCTGAGAATTCATGCGGCGGTTGCATCGTTTTCTTGAATGCCGCGACGCTGGCGAGCGCGCGATCGATCTGATTGCGCGGCAACGTTTCTAGAATGTTGCGAACGTTTTCGATTTCGGGGATGCGATGACAAATCATTACCAGATCGTTTCCCGCATGGATCGCGAGTCGAATTGTCTGCTCGAGACCGTAGCCGTTGAGGACCGCGCCCATGTCGAGGTCATCGGTCATAACGAGCCCATCGAACCCAAATTCATTGCGCAGCAAATCCGTAATCACGCGCCGCGACAAGCTCGCCGGCACCTTTTCCGCTTCGAGCGACGGATACCAACCGTGACAAATCATCATACTGTCGACGATCCCTTCTTCGAGGTAGGGGCGATTGCCCTCAATCGCCCGCGGGCGGTTCGGGGAACCGCCCCTACCAATAAATCTCCGGAATACAGCCAACTCATTCTGATTCAGCTCTTCGCGCGTGCGATCGATTCTCGGCAATTCAAAATGCGCGTCCGATTTCGCGCAGGTGTAACCGGGAAAATGTTTGCCGCAGCTCTCGATCCCTTGGTTGCGCATCGCGTCGTTGAACGCTCGCGCGTTGCGCACGACTTGCTCGACGGTTTTGCCGTAACAACGACCGCGCAGTGAATTGTCGGCGTTGTCATCGAATGAAATATCGAGCACCGGACAAAGATCGAGATTGAACCCAAAAACCCGGAGCAACCGCCCAGTGATGTCGCCGTGACGCCGGATGAGATTGAGATCATCCTTATCGCGCAACTGTTGTGCGTTTGGCGGTTCGTTCCCGATCAAGCGCAACCGCGACACTCGGCCGCCTTCCTGATCGATCGTGATGACCGGCTCGACCGCGCTTAAATCGCGCAGGTCATCGATCAACTTTCGCAATTGCGGCGCGGCTTCGATGTTGCGTCCGAAAAGAATGAAGCCGCCCGGCTGCACACGCCGAAACATGTCCGCGCTCGCGGTATCGAGCTGTTTGCCAGGGACGCCGCAGAGTATCAGTTGCCCAAGAAAATCATTTTTCATCTCATCAGCGCAAACAGAAGGTGGATCGAGCAGTCCCTTGCTCGATGTTATTTTTGGCGGCGGAGCCGTACTTAATTAGCATCGCCCGCGGAGCGGACGATCCACCTAATAGTTGACCCAGCGAACTGCCGTTCATAGGTTCGCACTGTAGATGTCGATCTTGTCAGCGCGAACGAAAAAGCGATTCGAATGAAAAAAATCGGCATCTACGGCGGAACGTTCGATCCGATTCATCACGGCCATTTGATTCTCGGCCGGCAAGCGTGCGAAGAAATTGGGCTCGATCAATTGATCTTCGTCCCCGCGAAGGTTTCTCCTTTCAAGAATCCAGCGTTCGCGAGCGGCGAACAGCGATTGTCGATGTTGGCCGCGGCGATTGAAGGACAGGATGGCTTTGCGGCGGACGATTGCGAATTGAAACGACCACCGCCGTCCTACAGCATCGATACCGTTCTCGAAGTACGGGAACGCGATCCGAATGCAGAATTATTCTGGCTGGTCGGTGCTGACAACGTGAGCGGCTTGCCGAAATGGCACCGGATCGACGCATTGAAGAACCTCGTGCAATTCGTCGTGCTCGATCGTGGTTGCAGCGAAAAAATCGAACACAAGTATCCGGTCGTTCAGCGGAACATCGACATTTCGGCGACGGAGATTCGAAAGCGAGTTGCGTCCGGGCGTTCCATCCGTTATCTCGTACCGAAGGCCGTGGAAGAAATTATTTTTCTCGAAAAACTTTACCGGGAGTTGGGGACCTGACCGCGAAACAGTTAGCCACGACCTGCGCCGAGTTCGCCTCGAACAAGAAGGCCGAAGACATCGTCGTTCTCGATCTCGCCGGCATATCCAGCTTCACCGATTTCTTCGTGATCTGTTCGGCCAGCTCAGAGCCGCAGCTCAAAGCGATCGCGAGCGAAATTGAAACGCGATTGAAGGAAGACCACGGCCGCCGCGCCGCGGCGATCGATGGATTTCCCGCGAGCCAATGGATCGTGCTCGATTATCTCGAGGTTGTGATCCACATCTTCCATCGCGACAAACGCGCGTTTTACAGTCTGGAAGATCTGTGGGGCGACGCGCCGCGAGTGGCGTGGGAAACTACCGCGACCGCGCGCTGATTGGTCGAACAATTATTTCGTTGCCGAAGGCGACGCCGATGGTGCGGGGTTAAGAAACGAAGACGACGTTTTCACATCCATCAGCTCAACTTCAAAGATTAGCATCGAGTTTGGCGGGATACCCGGCCGACCTTGTTCCCCGTAAGCAAGACTTGGCGGAATGAACAGCTGATACTTGGAGCCGACCTTCATCAGCTGGAGCGCTTCAGTCCAGCCTTTGATCACGCCCGCGACTGGAAATGTCGCCGGCTCGTTGCGTTTGTAAGAGCTGTCGAATTCAGTGCCGTCGGTCAACGTCCCTCGATAATTCACGGTCACAGTGTCGGCCGCCTTCGGCTGGGCGCCGTTACCTTCCTTAATGACCTTGTATTGCAAACCGCTGGAGGTGGTCTTCACGCCTTCTTTGGTCTTGTTTTCAGCCAGGAACTTGTCTGCATCGGCCGCGTTCTTTTTCCCAGTCTCCGTTTGTTTTTGCTGCATGTCCTTCTCGAACGCGGTCATTGTTTCTTTGATCTGATCCATCGTCATTTGCGGTTTTCCGGCAATACCGTCCTTCACGCCGGCGATAATCGCGTCGGGATTCACGTCGATGTTCTGCCGTTTTAAATTCATGCCGATATTCAAACCGACGGCGTAACTAAACTTGTCTTTTTGATCTTTTAATTGGGCCGCCTTGTTCTCGCCGAATACAGTGATCGCGAATAATAAAGCCATGATGCTAAGGATGATGGATTTCATAAAATGAACTTGCGAATCTGGTTGCGCTTTAGGTTGGAACAGCGCAGAAAGTTGCAACGCTAGTGGAGAAACAGCCTTCGTCAACCTGTCATCACCCCCACCGCATTTTCGCGGCGGTTTTTCTGGCATTCGCGGTCGTCGATCTGTGCCGTGGGGCTGTGCCCATTCACATTTCCAAAGAGGACGCCCTTCGAATCGGGAAACGCGTCTGGCAAAACGAAGCCAACGGCAGCATCGCCGGCCTGACGGCTTGGAACGCTGGCGAAGATTTCGCGTCGCTTGGAATCGGTCATTTCATTTGGTATCCGCAGGGCATGCGTGGGCCGTTTGAAGAAAGCTTTCCAAAATTCCTAGCCTACGCGCAAGAACGGAACGTCACCGTCCCGGTTTGGCTGAATCAAGCGAGCGCTTGTCCGTGGAACTCGCGCGCGGAATTTTCCCGCGCGCAAAATTCAACCCAAATGCGCGAGCTTCGTGAATTTCTCGCGCACACAGTAGATCTTCAGGCGCAATTCCTCGTGGCTCGCTTGCAACAATCGCTGGCCAAAATGCTGGACGAAGCGGCCCCGGGCGAACGCGTTAATGTCGAAAGGCAATTCGCGCGCGTGGCCACCACGCCGCACGGCTGCTACGCGCTGGTCGATTACGTGAACTTCAAAGGCGAAGGGGTTTTGCACACTGAGCGCTACCACGGCAAGGGCTGGGGATTGCTGCAAGTGCTCCAGGGAATGCACGGCACCGGAGACGGCGCCGCCGCGGCCCGCGAATTTTCAAATTCTGCTGCTGCAATCTTGCGCCGGCGCGTACAGAATTCGCCCCCGGAACGCCATGAGGCCCGCTGGCTGCCCGGCTGGCTGAATCGTGTTCGCAGTTACCGCGAAAACTCATGAAACGCTTGGGATCACTGAAATTTGGCGTCGTTGCCCTGGCGCTTGCGCTGGTCGGCCTCGCGCACGCTCAGTTGTTCGGACCGAAAATGAAAAAACCGAACGAGCTGATTTCGAAGCAAGCACCATTAAAAGTGAATCAGAGTTTGCTCGCCCAAGCCACGCCCGACAACGTGCACATCGTCGTTTCGATTCCGAAGCAGCGCGCCTATCTCATGATCGGTGAAGAGACCGTCGCCGATGGACCGATTTCATCCGGCAAACGCGGACATGAAACGCCGCACGGACATTTCAATGTCATGGAGAAAGATCCAACTCATCACTCCAGCTTATACGGCGATTTCGTCGATCGTTCGGGCCGCGTCGTCCGCGCGGGCGTGAGCGCCCACATCGACTCGGCGCCGAGCGGAACGCACTTTGCCGGCGCGTCGATGAAATGGTTTCTTCGTCTGACCGGCGAAGGCGTCGGAATGCACATCGGCATTTTGCCCGGCTATCCGGCTTCGCACGGCTGCGTTCGCGAATCAGTCGAAGGCGCTAAATTGTTTTACGATCACGCCAAGGTCGGCACGCCGGTCGACGTCGGCGATTTCTAAATTAGCTTCCGCCGCAACATTTCGAAACCGACTTGAGCAACAAGTTGTTTGAACGTTTCGCGGTCGCTTGGAAAAAATAATTTCCTAATTTTCGTTTCCTTTTCGCTCGCCAGCGCTACGTAAACCGTGCCGACCGGTTTTTCTTCCGAACCGCCGTCGGGGCCTGCGATTCCAGTCGTCGCCAGCGCATAGCTCGATCCGGCGCGTTTGCGCGCCCCCTCGGCCATTGCCCGGGCAACTTCTTCGCTCACTGCACCGTGCTTGTCGATCAATTTTGGATCGATCCCGAGGATGTCGATCTTCGTCTCGTTCGCGTAACAGACATAACCCGCGAGCAAGACCGCAGACGATCCGGGAACATTCGTGATTCGATTCGCCAACAATCCGCCCGTGCAGGATTCGGCGATAGCGAGCGTTTGTTTCCTCTTCGTCAGCAACTCAATGAGAACTTGTTCGAGAGTTTGGTCGCCAGCGGTGAAAATTACCTCGCCAAGTTCAGTGCGAACAATTTTGTCCGCTTGATCGAGTGCACCCCGTTCCCCTATGATCCGCACGTCGACCTCGCCCGGTCGCGCGCAGTAACCGAGCTCAAGTCCGGGAATCGCGAGAATCTTGCTCCCAATCTTGTCTTCGATCACCGATTCGCCCATCACTGCGATCTTGTAAAAACGACGCTCTACCGCCGGCGGACCCTTCACGATTGACCGCAAGATCGACATTGCATGTTCCCGAAACATCGGCTGCAGCTCGCGAGGCGGACCCGGCAACAGAAAAATATGCGGCGAGGGAAATGCCGGATTGACGTTCGCCCCCAGATACAACCCCGACGCGCTGCCATTTTCGTTCGGCAAAATCTGCGCACCTTGCGGGACTTGCGCTTGCCGCGCGATGCTCTCCACCCATTTAATCCCGCGCATTCGCAGTCGCTCTTTCAAGGATGCGAGCAGCTCCGCGTTTTCTTCCAGTTTTAATCCAAGAAGATCCGCGACGACGTCGCGTGTGATGTCATCGCTTGTTGGTCCAAGCCCACCGGTCACAAAAACAATCTCCGCGCGCGGAAATAATTCCTTCAGCGTCTCACCGATTACCGCGCCGTCACCAACCGTCCGGCGCTCCTCAATTCGCAAACCGACGGCAAAAATCTCGCGCGCTATAAATGCGAGATGCGTGTCGTGGACATCGCCCGCGAGCAGTTCAGTTCCGGTGTTAAGCAGAACAGTGTTCATTGCGGGAGAAGCTGAATGCGAACTGGACATACGTCCAACGCAGACGAATCGATTTAACGATTTAACGAATCAGCGATTTAACGATTGAATCGTTAAGCGGCGTCTTTGTCCTGCTTCTTGCGAATCAGCGGCAGCTTTTTGCCTTCAACGACCGCGCGATTAATCGTGACTTCGGCGATATCTTCGCGGCTCGGCACGTCGTACATGATGTCGAGCATGATTCGCTCAAGCATCGATCGCAACGCGCGCGCGCCGGTTCCCTTGGTAACGGATTGCGCCGCCAGCGCGCGTAACGCGTCTTTCGTCACGGTCAAGCGCACGCCTTCCATCGAGAAGAGTTTCGTGTACTGCTTGATCATCGCGTTCTTGGTCTCGGTCAGAATTGAAACCATCTCTTCCTCGGTCAGCGCGTCGAGCGAACTCACAACCGGCAAACGACCGATGAACTCCGGAATCATTCCAAACGCGAGCAGGTCTTCTGGTTCGACATGCCGGATCGCTTCTTTGCGCGCGGATTCTTCCGCTTCGATCGTCGGACTGCCAAACCCCATCACCTTATTGCCCAGCCGCTTTTGAATGATCTTGTCCAAGCCAATGAACGCGCCACCGCAAATGAACAAGATTTTCTCGGTGTTGACCTGGATGTATTCCTGATGCGGATGTTTCCGTCCGCCCTGCGGAGGAACGTTGCATGTCGATCCTTCGAGAATCTTTAGCAACGCCTGTTGCACACCTTCGCCGGAAACGTCGCGCGTAATCGAAACGTTGTCGGTCTTGCGGCCGATCTTGTCGATCTCGTCGATGTAAACGATTCCGATCTCGGCGCGTTTCACATCGTAATCCGCGTTTTGCAGCAATCGCAAAATAATGTTCTCAACGTCTTCGCCGACATAACCGGCTTCGGTTAGCGTCGTCGCGTCCGCGATACAAAATGGAACGTCGAGGATTCGCGCCAGCGTTTTCGCGAGCAGCGTCTTGCCGGAACCGGTCGGTCCAATCAAAAGAATGTTGCTCTTCTCGATTTCGACGTCGGCGAAAGGGTCGGGCTGAAATGCCGCCGATGAATCGGCTGGCGGCGTCGTTTGCAACACGCGCTTGAAATGATTGTGAACCGCGACCGACAACGTTTTCTTCGCGACGTCCTGGCCGATCACGTATTGATCGAGCGCGCGCCGAATCTCCGCCGGCTTCGGAACGCGAATGTTCGAGGATTGTCGCCGCGCGTCCTCGTTCAGCTCCTTGTCGAGGATGCTTTTGCAAACGTTGATGCAGCTGTCGCAAATATAAACGCCGGGGCCGGCGATGAGTTTGCGCACCTCGGCGTGGCTTTTGCCACAGAACGAGCACATGGTGAGGTTGGTCGCTCGGGCCATATTTCCCTCTAACTTAGCAGCTTCTATTCCTCCGACTTTCTACCGCGGTCCGAATGCTCGCCAATCGCGCCATCCAGGCCTTTCACTTCCTTGCGAGACTTGATCACTTCGTCGACGAGCCCGTAGGCCTTCGCTTCGTGGGCCGACATGTAATAATCGCGGTCCGAATCGAGCCGGACCTGGTCTTCCGGTTTGCCGGTGTGCTGGGAGATGATCTTGATGATCCGCTTTTTCAGCTTGAACATGTAATCGACCTGGCGCTCGACGTCGCTCGCCTGTCCCTGCGCGCCGCCCGAAACCTGATGGATCATGATGTCTGAATTCGGCAGCGCGAATCGTTTGCCTTTCGTTCCCGCGCAAAGGAGCACCGCCGCCATGCTCGCGGCCATGCCGAGGCAATAAGTCGTCACGTCGCAGGTCAAAAACTGCATCGTATCATAGATCGCCAAACCTGAGGTCACTACGCCGCCGCCGGAATTGATATAGATGCTGATGTCCTTCTTGGAATCCTCCATCTGCAGGAAGAGCAACTGCGCGATGACGAGGTTCGCGATGTGATCGTCGATCGGCTGGCCGATGAAAACGATCCGGTCCTTCAACAAACGCGAATAGATGTCGTAACTGCGTTCGCCGCGGCCGGTCTGCTCGACTACCATCGGAATCAGGATTGACTGCGATCTATTCTCTTCGCTCACTTCTTTTCCTCGGAAACCGGCTGGACGCTAACATTCGCCTTTAGGAAATCAAGAACCTTGCCGAGCAATATCTGTTCCGCGAGCGCGTTAAGTCGGTCGTGCTCTTCCAGTTCCTTACGCATCTTATCGCTCGAAATGTTGTAATGCTGCGCTTCGTGACGAATGCGACCATCGACATCCTCGCGCGTCACTTCAACTGTTTCCTGCTCCGCAATCCGCTCGAGGATGAAATTCGTTTTCAATCGGTGATAGGCCACCTTCGCCGCGGTTTCGATTAACTCCTTCTCCTTTTCCTTCAACATTTCGTCCGGAATTCCTCGCGCGCGGTTGCGTTGAACCAATTCGGTCAAGGCCCGTTTCGTTTCATTTCGCAACAACGGCGGCGGTATGTCGAACTTCGTGTTCTCGTGCAAATAATTGATGATCTGTTCTTCCTTGGCGTGCTCGACTTGATGCTCTTTCTCGTGTTCAAGGTCGTGCTCGATTGTGTGCCGAAGATCGGCCAACGTTTTCCCGGGCAACAATTTCGCGGCGAATTCGTCATTCACTTCGGGCAAAACCTTTTCTTTGATCTCGCGCAGTGTGACTGAATAGCTTGCCTGTCTGCCAGCTAACTCTTTCACCAAAAAATCCGCCGAAAAATCTACCGTCACCGTTCGCGTCTCGTCTTTTATTTGTCCGACTACCTGCTCGGAAAACTTTGGAAGGAAATTGTCCGGCGCGAGTCGGAGCCAGAATCTCTTTCCGCCATGCAGATTCTTGCTCGCGTTCGGCGCGATCTCGCTAATCGGTTTGCCCTCCATCGTTCCCTCGAAATCAATCACCGCGAAATCTTCCATTTGCGCTGGGCGATCTGGCGCATCGACAAAGTCTGCCGTTTGATCGCGCAAACGCTCGAGCGTGGCGTCGATCTCCGCCTCTGTGATGTTTGTGTCCGGCAAGTGCACGGAAATGTTTTTGTAATCCGGCAACTTGAATTCCGGCACGGTCACCACCGTCGCCTGAAACCGCATCGATTTGTCTTCACCGAATTGGACGTCTTCCAAATTCGTAAGCGACGCGACCCGCAACTTTTTTTGCTCGATTGCTTCACGATAACTTTTCGAGACCAGCTTCTTCGTGACCTCGTCCTGAATTTCTTTACGAAATCGTTTGTCCACGACTGCGCGCGGCGCTTTGCCTGGTCGATAGCCAGGGATTTTCGCGAACCGCGCGAAACTGTTCGCGATCGCGTTCCATTCTTTCGAAACCTCTTCGGCCAGCAGTTCGATCTTCAATGTTGAGACCGACTCCGGCTTTTTCTCGACTTGAACTTTCATCAAGAATCATTGTAGCGGCGGTCTATGACCGTCGCATATATTTTTGTGTTGTAGCTGCCGATTTCCTCATCGGCAGGATTACAAATATTCTGCCGCCAGAGACGGCGGCGGCTACAACCCCTCCGACCCGCGATCAAGGCCTATTTCTTCTTAAATGTCGTGAGCTGTGAGGACACACACCGCCAATGGCCATCTCGCTTCACAAAGAAATCCGTCGCGCGTTCCTGGGTTGTAAATTCTTGCCCGGCAAATCTCCCTTTTGTCGAAGTGATGTTTGTCACCACGGCGCTATCGCCGTGAGTGCGGACCGTTAAATCATCCAATTCCATCTCTTCGTGAACCAATGTTCCCGACTTGATCGCGCTTAGAAAACGCGCCTTGTCGATGACGCCTCCGTCCGCGTCAACGATCGCCCAATCGTCAGTTAGAAATTTCCCGATCGCGTCGGCATTGTTGCTCAGAACTGCCGTTGCGAAATCTCTTTCCACTTTCAAGAGCTCTCGCTCCGCATCGCTGCTTTTCAATCTGACACGAGATCAGCAACGCGACGAACGCTAAGGTAAGCGCACGCTTCATATTCTTTCGCCGCCCACATAAACCGAATGCGTCTGCGGAATCCCAAACCAATAAGCGATCTCGCGATAATCTTCGCAGTCGAACACTGCGACGTTCGCAAGCTTGCCCGGTTCAAGCGATCCAATCTTGTCACCGCGATTCAACGAATACGCCGCGTTAATCGTCGCCGCCGTGATCGCTTCCGCGGGCGACATCTTCATTTGCGTGCACGCGAGGGAGAGAACCATCGGTACCGATGGCGTCGGCGACGAACCAGGATTGAAATCCGTCGCAAGCACAGCGGCGAGACCGGCCTTGATCATCGCTCTCGCGCGCGGGTAGGACGAAGAACCAAGCGCATAGACCGAACCGGGCAACAAAACCGGCTGCACATTCGCGGACTTCAATGCTGCGATCCCCCGCTCGTCCGTCTTCTCCAAATGATCCGCCGTCGTCGCGCCAAGGTCCGCCATCAACTTCGCGCCGCCCGAATTTGAAAGTTGATCGACATGTCCGCGCCTTCTCAATCCGAGCTTCTTGGCTGCGCTCAAAATCTTTCGCGATTGCTCAGCGTCGAAATAACCGCGCTCACAAAAGATATCACAAAACTCCGCCAACTTTTCCTTCGCAACCTGCGGCAGCATCTCGTTGATCACAAGATCGACATATTTTTCTGGCGAACTTTCGCGCGGAACTGCGTGAGCACCGAGAAAGGTTGGAACGATTTCGAGCGGCGTTTCAGCATTCAATCGTCGAATCACTCGAAGAATCTTCAGTTCATCTTCGAGCGTAAGGCCGTAACCCGATTTCGCTTCGATCGTTGTTGTGCCGCATTTCAAAAACCAATCGACGCGCTTTTTCGCCGACTCGAAGAGCTCATCCTCACTTGCCGCGCGGGTTTTTTCGACCGTCGACCAAATTCCGCCGCCAGCTTTCGCGATTTGCTCGTAACTTTCACCGTGCGCGCGCCGCTCAAAATCGTCCAGGCGAGTTCCGCCGAAAACCAAATGCGTATGAGCATCGACAAATCCCGGCAGCGCAACGCGCCCGCCAAGATCGATAACGTCGATGTCGCTTTGCTCTGCTGAAACTTGACTGTTTAAAACAGTCAAGTTTCGCTCGACCTGATGGCTGGGGCCGACGATGTCGATCTTGCCCTCGCGAATCAGAATTCCACCGTCGCGAATGATTCCGAGCTCCGAAAGTTCTTTACCGACCCGGGCCCGCTTCGGTCCCGTGAGCGGGACTAATTCGGACGCGTGAAGAAGAGCGAGCGATCTCATTGGTTCAACATCTCACAACGTTTCGTCTGGAATGACAATAGCCCAGAGTTTTAACGCTGGGTAACCGTCCAAAAGAAACAACAAGCCCCGGAAGGGGCGGCAGAAATTTCTTTCGTCCCTAATGGGACTTTGGATTCCTCAATTCTTTAGTCCCAGCGCTGAAGCTCTGGGCTATTCTCAAGCGATTTTGCTCTGCGCGATCTGATCGATCTTTTTGAATTGCGATTCTGAATCGGCCTTCAGTTTTTCGACTTTCTTCGAAAGCTCAGATTTGAACCTCTCATCCTTCAACTGGCCAAGATTGATCCGAACGTTCAACGCGGCACCATCGATGCAGGCGCGCGTCGCGCCCGCGCCGACGCCGACATCCGAAACGGATGCTGGATTTCCTTTCTCGGACATTTCGGCGAGAAGCTCGTACGATTTTGTTGCCGTCTCCATCACCTTAAGCGGAATCTCAGCCGCATATTTCATCGCCGATTCGATCGCAGCCGCGCGCGTTTTCTTTTCTTCTCCCGATCCTTTCGGCAAGCCGAACGCATCCATCACTTTGTTAAACGCGTTCGTGTCTTCATCGACCAAATGCAGAAGTTCGTCTTTGAGCTTCTGCGCTTTCACTGCCCAATCAGAGAAATACTGAAGCTTGTCGTCCCAGCCGCGTTTGCCGGCGGAAAGATTCGCGACCATGCCGCCGAGCGACGCGCCGAGAGCGCCCATCAGCGCCGCAACCGAACCGCCGCCGGGTGCAGGCGAATCGCTCAACGTTTCATTGCAAAATTCGCGCAGATTCATTTTTAACAAGGATTTCGAATCGCTCTGGATCTTCAACTCAATCACTTTTTCTTTCGGATCAAAAGGCTTCAGTTCGCTCAAGCCCATCGACTTTATCGCGATGTCAATCCATTCCTCCTCCGATGCGCCTTCCGACCATTTTTGTTTGCGCAAAAAATACCGTCCGGCATCGGTCAAACATTTCTTCGGCACCATTCCGACAATTTCCGAACCGGTAACGCGCAGCCCGCGTTTGATCGCCGACTCAACGCATGCATCAAACGCAACGTGCAACGGCGTTTCTTCGATGTTCGTGAGATTCATTGAGACCTGCGCGATCCCGTACTCCTTCACGAACCAACCGATCGCTTTGACGTGCTTCAACATTCCCGGAATCCGAACCGGTTCGCCTTTTGCATCCAGAATTTTCTTGCCGGTTGGGGTGCCGTCTTCGGTTTTGAATCGCCCCTGCTCACGAACATCGAACGCTATTGAGTTGGCGCGGCGAACTGATTTCGTGTTCAGATTAACGTTGTAAGCGACGAGAAATTCGCGCGCGCCGATCACCGTCGCACCTGCGTTCCCAATTTTCGCCGGCCCGTAATCTGGTTTCCATTCCGGCTTTTGAATTTTCTCGGCAAAGCCTTCGTACTCGCCCGCGCGAATCACCGCGAGATTGCTGCGCAATTTATCCTTGGCGGCTTTCTCGTAGAGATAAACAGGGATTCCCAATTCCTCGCCGACGCGTTTTCCGAGTTTGTTCGCACACTCAATCGCTTCCTCCCAAGTCACGTTGCTCACCGGAATGAACGGACAAACATCGGTCGCGCCCATTCGCGGATGCGCGCCTTTGTGTTTGCGCATGTCGATCAGCTCGGACGCTTCCTTAATTCCGCGAAACGCCGCTTCGACTGCTGCATCGGGAGTTCCAACCAAGGTCACCACCGTGCGATTCGTCGTCACGCCGGGATCGACATCGAGCAACGAAACGCCATCCGTCGCTTTAATCGCGTCCGTGATTTGCCGAATAACTTTTTCGTCGCGTCCTTCCGAAAAGTTCGGCACGCACTCGATTAGCTTTTGCATGCTCAATCGCGCGGCCTGGGCTGCATTGGGATGTCGATCTTGCTTTTGGCAGCGAAATCGATCGCGCGCGAGTAACCGGCGTCGGCGTGACGGAGCACGCCCATTCCGGGATCGCTGGTGAGAACCCGTTCCAATCTGCGTTTCGAATTTTCGCTGCCGTCGGCGACGACAACCATCCCGGCGTGTTGCGAGAAACCAATGCCAACGCCGCCGCCGTTGTGAATTGAAATCCACGACGCGCCGGCCGCAGTGTTGATCAGCGCGTTGAGCAACGGCCAATCGGCAATCGCGTCGCTGCCATCGATCATTCCTTCGGTTTCGCGATTGGGAGATGCGACTGAGCCAGCATCGAGATGATCGCGGCCGATGACGATCGGCGCTTTGATCTCGCCGCGCTTCACGAGCTCGTTCATCGCGACGCCGAACTCGGCGCGTTCACCGTAACCGAGCCAGCAAATTCGGGCGGGCAGACCTTGAAAATGAATTCGCTCTTTCGCGAGCTTCATCCAGCGAGCGAGGGTTTTGTTTTCCGGAAATAGTTCGAGCGCGAGTTTATCGGTGCGTGCTATGTCGTTCGGTTCGCCGCTCAATGCGACCCAACGGAACGGACCTTTTCCTTCGCAAAACAGCGGCCGGATGTATTCGGGAACGAAACCGGGGATATCGAACGCGTTCTTCACGCCGGCTTTCTGCGCCTGCGCGCGAATGTTGTTGCCATAATCAAACGTGATCGCACCTTTTTTCTGCAACGCGAGCATTGCTTCAACGTGCGTCGCCATCGCTTGCATTGAGCGCTCGATGTATTCGTCCGGATTTTTTCGACGTAACGCGAGCGCGTCTTCGAGCGACATCCTATTCGGCACGTAACCGTTCAACGCGTCATGTGCGCTGGTTTGATCGGTCACCACGTCCGGAACGACGCCGCGCTTGACGATTTCCGGCAAAAGATCGGCGCAATTTCCGACCAGTCCGACCGACAACGGTTGTCGATCTTTGCGGGCTTGCTCGATCATTTTCAACGCTTCATCAAGCGAACGCGCGATCTTATCGCAATAGCCGCTCTTCAATCGTTTTTCGATCCGCGCCGGATCGACTTCGACGCCGAGAAACACCGCGCCGTTCATCGTGGCGGCGAGCGGTTGCGCGCCGCCCATGCCGCCGAGTCCGCCGGTCAGAACAAATTTCCCTTCGAGCGATCCGCCGAAATGTTTTTGGCCCGCAGACGCAAACGTTTCGAACGTTCCCTGAACAATTCCCTGGCTGCCGATGTAAATCCACGACCCCGCGGTCATTTGCCCGTACATCGTTAGGCCGAGTCGTTCGAGCCGATTGAATTGTTCGTAGTTGTTCCAATTGCCGACCAGATTCGAATTGGCGATTAGAACGCGCGGCGCTTCGTCGTGGGTCCGAAATTTTCCAACCGGCTTGCCCGATTGAACGAGAAGCGATTCATCGTTCTCCAATTCGCGAAGCGAACGAACGATGGCATCGAATGCCTCCCAACTTCGTGCCGCGCGGCCAGTCCCGCCGTAAATGATCAGTTGATCGGGATTTTCGGCGACGTCCGGATCGAGATTGTTCATCAACATCCGCATAGCAGCTTCCTGATGCCAGCCTTTGCAGCTTAGTTGGTTGCCGCGCGGCGCGTGGGTAATTCGTTTCCCGCTCATAAGTCGTTGAATTTACCTGCGCGAATCTGTTCCGCGACTTTCGCTATGTCTCCGGACAGCGGACGGTCATTCGTCAAGCACGGCACGACTTGTCTGATGATGTGAAACGCCCGCTCAACTCCTTTGCCGGCTTTCAATGGCCGTCGATGCTCGAGCGCTTCGGCGCCTGCGAGCAGCTCGATCGCAAAAAGACTTTCAGCAAGATCGACAATCGACCGGAGTTTTAGCGCGCTGGTCATTCCCATCGAAACGTGATCCTCCTTTCCACCGGACGTACTCACATTATCGATGCTCGCGGGATGAGCGAGGACACGCGCTTCGTTAAGAAGCGAGGCCGCAGCGACGTGCGCAATCATAAAGCCGGATTCGAGGCCAGGATGATGCGCCAGAAAAGCCGGTAATCCTTCGCTCTTGTCTGGGTTGATTAAACGATCGATTCGTCGTTCGCTGATACTCATTAGATCGGTCAGCGCGATCGCCGCGTAATCGAAAGCGAGACCGAGCGGTGCGCCGTGAAAGTTTCCGCCGGAAATAACGTCCGCGGTTTTGGCAAAGACGAGCGGGTTGTCCGTCGCGGATGCGGACTCAACCGACAACATCTGCTCGCAGTGCGCGAGAACGCCGCGGACTGTGCCGTGAACTTGCGGCATGCAACGAATGCTGTAGGCGTCTTGCACACGCGGATCATTTTTCCGATGCGATTCGCGAATCTCGCTCTTTTCGAGCAGCGCGCGTAAATGAGCAGCCGCGGCCTTTTGTCCGGAATGCGGTCGCGCATCCTGCAGTCGCGCATCAAACGCAGCCGGCGTGTCGCGCAAACCTTCCAGCGTCATCGCGCCGGCGACGTCGGCCAAATTCGCGAGACGTTGCGCGCGTAAGATCGACAATCCACCGACGGCGTGCATCGCCTGAGTACCATTAAGCAACGCGAGACCTTCTTTGGCCGCGAGCTTAACCGGTTTCAATTTCGCGCGTTTAAACGCTTCGGCACTCGCCATTCGTTTGCCATCGAGAAATGCTTCACCTTCGCCGATCAAACTCAATGCGAGATGCGCCAAGGGCGCGAGATCACCGCTTGCTCCGACCGATCCTTTTTCGGGAACAACCGGATGCACGCGTTGGTTCAACATTTCGCATAGCAGCTCCACCACTTCCGGCCGAATACCGCTGAAACCGAGCGCGAGCACATTCGCGCGCAACACCATCATCGCGCGCACCTCCGGCTCCGACAGAGGCGGTCCGATTCCGCAGGCGTGACTGCGAACAAGATTTAGTTGGAGCGCGCCGATATCTTTATGTGGAATTCGGACATCGGCCAGCTTGCCGAAACCAGTGTTGACACCGTAGACGACGGCGTCGCGCGCAACGATGTCGTCGATAACTTTGCGCGATGCGGCCATCCGCTTCCTGGCTGATGATGCGATTTGAATTTTCTCGTTGCCAAAGGCCACGGCCGCAATTTCCGACAACGCCAACGTCTCGCCGCTTAATTCCATTGGTTCGATCTTAGCGGCAAGTCGCGCAAATGAAAGAGGCCGACGCGCTAACTTACTGCGCGGACCGCGACGCCACGGTTTGCTTGATTGATGATTTCTGGGCAAGCGGTGGTGGCTGCAACGATCTTGTTCCCTGTAAGTCCTCTTTCCAGGCGGTGATTCCGGTTCGAACATGGCCTCCCAGATGACCAAGAAAGCCGTGCCGTCCAGCTTCGTACTCATCGTCATCTCTGACGTGGACCCAGAAGAGACGTCCACCGCGACGCCAACCATCGAGAACGATTCCATCGTAGAACGACTGATTTCGTGCCGTCACTACCAACGCATTGTTCTCGCCTGATTCTTTTTCCCAAGCGATGCCCCAGTGGAGAACGAGAGTCTCAAGCCGCATCTCCCGGAGCCGCGCGCCGATATCGTGCGTATAGTCGGCGCAGATCCCTTTCTTCCTTGCACCAATGTTGATCAGAAAATTGTGAACCGCTGGATCTCCGGTCACGCCGTATTCACGCGCGAGCTGGCGTGACATGTGGTGAGCAGTCTCGGACACTAACGCGGCCTCGTTTGGATCGATAGTGCGCGGGGAGAGCGCGATGAGCACGCTCCGCAAATCGGCGATCGATTTTTCGTCCTGCGGCCAAACGGTCGCCGCAAAAAAAAGACCGAGGGCGGCCGCGAGCGCGATTCGGAAGTTCACAATCAGAATCTTATTGAGGTCGTGGCGGGTTGCAGGCGCAAAATAAAAAGGCCAGGCCGCAAACGCGACCCGGCCTCTTCGGAACAGTCGTGGCATCGGCATCCTGCCGATGGGTCCGAACGCGGACTGGCAGTGCCACGGGCGGGAAGCCCGTGCCACGACAGTTTATTTGTGGTAGGGCGCTGGCGTCGTCGTGACAGCCGCCTCCTTGTGTTGAGCGCAAGCCCCCAAACTTAAGGCACCGGCCAAGACAGCCAACATCATGATTGCTTTTAAAAGTTTCAATCTAATTTCGCCTCCTTTCCGTGCTGGTTGCTCCGACGTTCTAGGCGATGAACATAATTGACGCAACGCCTTTTTTGAAAGGCGCTTGCTACTATCTATTCGCGGATGACCACAGGCGTGGTTTCATCAACTAGCTCAAATAATTCGACCACGTCGGCGTTTCGCATCCGAATGCAGCCGTGGCTTGCCGGGGTTCCAATCTTGTCCTCGTGCTTTGTTCCGTGAATATAAATAAAGCGGTCGCGGGTGTTGGCATTGTGTTCGTCCGTTCCATCGAGCCACAGAATTCGCGACATCACCAAATCCTCGGTCGAAGGCAATGGGTCTTCCGGGCCCAGCGCCACCCGGCTGCGGAAGATGGTGCCGCTCGGCATGTCTCCGCCGATTTTTTGCGCAATCCGAAAATTTCCGGTTGGGGTTTTGAAACTCCCCTCTTGAGTTCCGATGCCGAAACGGGAGCTGGAAATGGGAAACGAGCGCACCGTTTCGCCATCGCGCGTTAGCGTCAGTTGCTGATCGCCAACCGAAATGTCGATCTTGGTTCGTGGACTTTGCATGGATCAGGAGTGGCCTTACAATTCGCCGGCGGGTGAAAAAAGAATATCACATTGCAATCGCGGGCGCGACTGGGGCCGTGGGCATCGAACTTCTGCGCGTGCTCGAGCGCAGAAATTTTCCGGTCGGAAAAGTTCGGGCGCTTGCCTCGAGAAAATCCGCCGGAAAGAGTGTTTCGGTCCGCGGCCAGGCGATTCCAGTCGAAGAGCTCACGGAAAATTCGTTCGAGAAGATCGACATCGCATTTTTTAGCGCCGGCGGAGAAAGATCGCGAAAGTTCGCACCGAGCGCGCGCGACGCGGGCGCGGTCGTGATCGATAATTCATCCACATTTCGAATGGATCCGGATGTTCCGCTGGTGATCCCGGAAATTAATTCGCAAGATGTGAAGCAGCATCGGGGCCTCATTGCTAATCCGAATTGCACGACCGCAGTCGCGCTCATGGCCATTTATCCTTTGCATCGCGCCTTTGGAATTCGCCGTGTTTTTGCTGCCAGTTATCAGGCCGTGTCCGGCAGCGGCGCGCGCGCAATTGCGGAACTCCGAAATCAAGCCATTGCAGCGGTGCAAGATCAACCCGCCTCCGCTCCGCTACGGCGTGGCGAGCAATCGTCGCCGCAGATTTTTCCGCACCCGATCGCATTCAACGTTTTGCCACATGTCGATGTTTTCTTGGAGAGCGGTTACACCAAGGAAGAAATGAAAATGCAGGACGAAGGCCGCAAGATCATGCATTTGCCCGAATTCCGAGCATCGGTCACTTGCGTGCGAGTTCCGGTTTATCGCGCTCATTCGGTCGCGGTAAGCGCCGAGTTCGAAAAACCGGTGTCGGTCGATGAAGCGCGGGAAGTGTTGGCGAAGGCGCCCGGATTAGAATTGGTCGACGAACCGCACAATAATCGTTACCCGATGCCGCTTGATGTCGCAGGGAAGGATAATTGCCAGGTTGGACGGGTTCGACGCGATTGCGCATTCGAGAATGGTCTCGCCTTTTGGGTTTCGGGCGATCAATTACTGAAAGGCGCTGCGCTCAACGCGGTGCAGATCGCCGAATTGTTGTAGCCGCGGGCCCAGAGGTTGGTCCTTCATTCAAACGCCGCACAGCGGCGTGGTTACAGCGATGTGCGCAAAAGGGCCTGAGAAGCCGTTCCACCAACGAAAATTTTATTGCGGACTTGGCGCTGGCGATTGCTCGCCACCTTTCTTTTTGCCTTCGTGTTTGCGCTCGCCCGCCGGTTGAGCGCCACCCGGTTGTTCACCGGTGGTGGCCGGTCCGGTTGCTGGTTGTTCGAAACGACGCTTGCCGCGCCCTTCATCCGCCGGGCCGCCTTGCCGTCCCGTTCCCGCGTTGCCATTACCGCCACTGGGCGACATTCCGGGCGGTTGCTGCTCGAACTTTTTAGCTCTGCCGCGCGGTTCGTTTAAATTCTCGGTTGGACTCACCGCGGCAGGCGGGGTTCCGAAATTTCTTTGGTAATCTCTGCCGGCGGGTTTGTTTTCAGGCGCATTCATGCCTTCTGGCGCTGAAGTCGGTGCGCTCGTCGGCGGGGTTCCGCCAAATTGTCCGGCACGGCGGCCTTTGCCCTTCCCGGATTTTCCAGTTTCTGGCATACCGCCCGGCGACATTTCTGCTCCGGTTCCAGCCGCGGGCGAAGTGATTGCACCAGGTTGTTGCTCGCCAAATTTTCCTTTGGGCTTTCCTTTTTCAGGAAAGGCTAGGCCAGTAGTTGGCGCACCGGCAGCACCCTCCGGACTCGCAACGGCGCCAGCTTGGAATTGTTCGCCGCCTTTTCCTTTCTTTTTCCCTTTTTCAACCGGCGCCATTCCCGGCGCGAGCGAAGTTCCCGGGGCAACAGAAGCGCCGGCCGCCGCGGCTGCTGCACTGCCACCAACGGTTGGCGGCGGAATGTTCTTCGAATCCTGCATCTTGATTTTTTCCTTCAGCTGAGTCTGCGCATTCGCATCACCGGCGAGACCCCAACCTTTTTCAACTTTCGGTTGCGCCACTTTCGTCTTCACCGTGGGCGGCGCGATTTCTTTTACTGGTTTGTTTAGTTTCGGCGGCGCGGCAACCATGAGTGCGTTGCCCTGCACTTTCGTTAGGCCACCCGATCTGGCCGCGGCCGATACATCGACATTCGCCTGTCGCTCCAGCTTCAGGCGCTGAACGGGCCGGCTTGAATATTGATTCACGACGTTTAGATCAGGCCCGTAATTGTAAACGATTTTGTTTTTGTAAGTGATGTTCGTCACGTTCACCGTTTGGTTCACGTAGGTGATGTTCTGTTCGAAGGGCACGATTCGAGACCGAAGAACCGGCTCGCCGATGTAACGCACGTCGATGAAATTGTAATACGCGGGGCCGATATCGAATTCGACGTCGAG
>Ga0066388_100000012_pt1 | contig 47443 bp, 46 predicted proteins | sample PanSoiMetaGPlot6_FD_64539 | JGI IMG/M metagenome (GOLD analysis project Ga0066388, IMG submission 64539) | Tropical forest soil microbial communities from Panama analyzed to predict greenhouse gas emissions - Panama Soil - Plot 6 (Hybrid Assembly) | ecosystem: Environmental > Terrestrial >...
TGTTTCCGCCTTGTTGCTGAGCGTCCTCGCCGCGCCGGTACAGGCACAGGTCTATCCGGTGCAAGGCAAGTGGGGCCAAAGCTCGAGCACTGCGGAAGGCACCATCGACTGCACGAAAAACAATCGCGTGATCGAGTTGTTCGGTGACCACCGAACCGACAGCAACGGTGGTGTGCCGTCCTATCGCAACGTGTCAGTGCGGACAGAGGGCCCGTCGACATATCGAATTGTTGACGAGTTCTCTACCAGCCAGATCAGCGGGGGCCAAACCACCTATGCTCCGCGCACGATCGATCCAGATCATATCGAGATGAATATGCCGGATGGGAGCTCACTGAAGCTGCAGCGGTGCAAGTAACTCGGTCCTTGCGCATGAAATGACCGTGGCCGGGCTATCCAACCATCTCGTTTCGAATACGGAAATTTGGGCGGGCTAGAGCTGGATCTCTTCAGATGGAATCCTCATCCCGGCGATGACTGTCAGAGCCTGTCACCCTCAACGGATTTCGTTTAGTTGCGCGCAATGATCTCGCGCTCGTTACGGTGCACCGGCGTTGCCCTGGTAATCCTGCCGCGTGCACGCCGAAGAAGAATGCTAGGGCGGCGAGCCTTGAGTGTGCTTCTGCGTCGACGCCGGGGACGCGGACGCTCAATCTGGAGGTCACCGAATGAAGCCGAGTCCTTTTCGGCCAACAAAAGGGGTACACCCAGCACGTGGCTCCAGGCCCGCCATTCCGCCAGCGCCTCGTCCGGATGCGGTGTCAGGAATAGCGGAAACGTAAGCGCAGGGTCATCGTGCTTGAGCACGACTGCAAGCATCTCTTGCGCGCCGTTTTCGCCAGGTAGCAATTGCAAGGAAACGCCGTCGTAAGCCGCGACCGGCATATTGAGCGCCATGCGCATACCGTGCAGCGAACGCCGCAACACAACCCGCTCGTGATGAAGCTCGATTTCACGGACGCGCCCGTCGGCGGTCGCGTCGCTCGTGGAAAACCGCACAGGCAGGGCAAAAGGGTCGAGCCGCAGGGCGCGGCCCGACCCGGCGTATCCGCCACTTCGCATTTGACGCCTCGAACTCTCCCGCGCCGGCTTATGCGCCTGGTCGCGTGGCAATCATGGCAGAAAGGCGTCCGGATCGACTTAAGGTTCTGGGTTAACTGGTCGTAGCTGTCGCTGTTTCGTGACGGAATGATTGACGTCTGGTTGCAAACCATGATTGACGAGATATTGCCACCGCCACTCAAATTGTCTTCTACGGTGGTTGACCAGCGTAACCTCAGCGACCATGTGAAAGTTTATCAATGACTACTTCCACTACCTCGCTCCTCGACCTTTCCCCATTGACCGACCGGGCGGAACGGCTGGTTAAAGCCGCGCGCGCCGCGGGCGCCGACGCGGCTGACGCAGTCGCTTTGCGGACAATGTCGTTGGGCATTGAAGTGCGTGATGGACGGACGGAAGAATCCGAGCGCGCGGAGGGTGACGATCTTGGCCTGCGTGTCCTGGTCGGGCGCCGCCAGGCCATGGTTTCCACAAATGACGTAACGGGCGATGGCACGGCGGCCCTGGTCGAACGGGCGGTCGCCATGGCGCGGGCGACGCCAGAGGACAGGTTCGCCGGTCTCGCCGACACGAGCCTGCTGGCGCACGTCTTTCCCGATCTCGATTTGATTGATCCTGACCTGCCGGCTGTCGGCGCACTCGAAGCGCAGGCGCGTGCCGCTGAGCAGGCGGCGCTTGCCGTCAAAGGCGTCAGCAAATCGGGCGGCGCTTCCGCTTCAGCGGGAATTGGCGGGATGGTCCTGGTCACAAGCCACGGCTTCCGCGGCGCATATGTCGGCTCGAACCACGGACTGTCGGTAACGGCGATCGCCGGCGACGGTACCGCGATGGAGCGTGACTATGACTACTCCTCAACGCGCCACTCGGCAGACCTGCAAAACCCCGGAAAAATCGGCCTTAACGCCGGCAAACGTGCGGTGGCACGACTTAACCCGCGAAAAGTTTCGACACGTAAGGTGCCGGTGGTATTCGAGTCGCGTGCGGCGGCTTCGTTGGTTTCACATCTCGCCAACGCAGCAAACGGGAGTTCGGTCGCACGCAAGACCAGCTTTCTTCGCGACAAGATGGGCGCGAAGCTTTTTGCCGACGGCATTCACATCATCGACGATCCACTGCGCAAGCGTGGATTACGCTCTCATCCGTTTGACGGCGAGGGGGTTGCCTGCAGGAGGTTGGCGTTGATTGAGGATGGCATTCTTCGCGCTTGGCTGCTGGATAGCGCTACCGCGCGCGAGCTTGATCTTGTCACCACAGGCAATGCGCAGCGCGGCGGCTCGTCGGTGACTGCGCCCGGGCCGAGCAACCTGCATTTGGCACCGGGCCAGATCAGCCCCGACGAGCTTATCGCCGATATTGCCGACGGATTTTTCATCACCGATTTGATTGGTGTCGGTGCAAACATGGTGACCGGTGATTACAGCCGGGGCGCATCGGGCTTCTGGATCGAGAATGGCCGATGCACCTACCCCGTGAGCGAGGTCACGATTGCGGGGCATTTGCTCGATATGTTCCGCACCCTTACGCCGGCCAACGACCTTGAATTTCGCTATAGCACCAATGCGCCTACGCTGCGCGTGGAGGGTTTGACCGTTGCCGGCCAATGATGTGCTCACGTTGTCCAAGCCGCTCGAGAGCATAGTACGTAGGGCTGGCGAGATTGCGTGCGAAACCGCCCGCCGCCCATTCAGGCGATGGACCAAAGGGCCTGACCACTCGCCGGTCAGCGAGGCAGACATTGCTGTCAATCAATTCTTGCATATGCAACTTACGGAGCTCGCGCCTGACGCCGGATGGCTGTCGGAGGAGACACAAGATCTCCCCGCATCCGGTTTGCCGCTCAACTGGATCGTCGATCCGATCGACGGCACACGCGCCTATATTTCTGGGCGCGCCGACTGGAGCATTTCGGTCGCGCTCGCCGAACGCGGCCGCCCGGTGATCGCGGCACTCTATGCGCCGACGACAAACGAGATGTTCCTTGCCGCGCGTAGTGGAGGCGCCACTCTCAATGGCGCGCCGATCAGGACGGTACCCGGAGACACGCTCGCTGGCGCGAGGGTCGCCGGTCCGAAGCGTTACCTCGAACGGCTGTCTGCCCTCGTTCCTGGAATAGCGATCCAGCCCAAGGTGCATTCGCTCGCTTTACGGATTGCGCGCGTCGCACAGGGAATATTTGAGGCTGCGATCGCATCGGGCGGCAGCCATGACTGGGACCTTGCAGCCGCCGATCTTTTGGTGCACGAAGCCGGCGGTGCATTTACCGATCTTCTGGGGCGGCCGCTGAAATATAATGAGCCACAATCCGCGCACGGCGCGCTGATAGCCGCCGGCAACTCCCGGCACGCTGCGCTGGTCGAGCTCGTGCGCGACCGCGAAGCCGAATTCGCGTAGGATTGTCCGATCTCCGAATCCGCTGCCACCGGGCCTTCACCAGGTATCGACCCATGTCCGCAGATGCGTCTATCGCAAAGAAGCAATTGCTGCATCTCGTGCTCGGCGGCGAGCTCACTGAACTCGGCGGCGGCGAATTCAAGGACCTGGAGAAAATCGATATCGTCGGCGTCTTTCCCAACTATGCTACCGCCTATGTCGCATGGAAAGCAAAAGCGCAGCAGACCGTCGACAACGCCCATATGCGTTACTTCATCGTCCACCTGCATCGACTGCTTGATCCCGATGCCATGACCCGATCATCCCGTTAAAAGTCAATGCCACCATTGAAGCGGATCGTCACTTCATCCACGTTCCAGGAAGCCGTCGGCGCGGTAGCCGCGTCTTACCTCCGGTTTGTCTGGCGGACGAGCCGAGTCACACTCGAGCCCGAAGATATCTATGAACAGGTCAAGATGCCGGTGATCATCGCTATGTGGCATGGCCAGCATTTCATGGCGCCATTCATCAAACGCAACGATCCCGGGCACCGGACCAAGGTATTGATATCGCGTCACCGCGATGGCGAGATCAATGCGCGCGCCGCGGCACGGTTGGACATTGGCATCATTCGCGGGTCCGGCGCCCACAATGGGGAGTTCCATCGCAAGGGCGGCGCCGCCGCCTTCAGCGAGATGCTCAAGGCGCTGACCGAAGGCTACAATATCGCCATGACTGCGGACGTACCAAAGGTTGCGCGCGTCGCGGGCTTGGGCGTTGTGAAGCTAGCCCAGCATTCCGGGCGAGCGATTTACCCTGTGGCAATGGCGTCGAGCCGCCGCATCGAACTCGACAATTGGGATCATTCCGCCATCAACCTCCCCTTCAGCCGCATGGGATTGGTCGCGGGCGATCCGGTCCACGTGCCATCCGACGCCAACGATGCTGTGCTGGAGTCGGCGCGACGAGCGGTCGAAAGCGAACTCAATCGGGTAACGGCTCGCGCATATGAAATAGCGGACCGGACCGGGAGCAGCGAGTCTTGAGCACCAGCCTGCCGGCCGGTTTGCGGATGTATCGGCTGTTGTCCGTAGCGGCAGGGCCGTTTGCTCCCATTCTGTTGACGCGACGACTCAAGCGCGGCAAAGAGCATCGCCAACGCCTGCCCGAGCGACGCGGTGAAAACCACATCGCCCGGCCGGAGGATCCCCTGGTCTGGTTGCATGGCGCAAGCGTCGGCGAACTGGCCAGTGTTCTGCCCTTGATCGACCGCATCTATGCGCGAGGTATCAACATGCTGGTCACAACCGGCACGGTGACCTCCAGCGGGCTCGCCGAGCGGCGTCTTCCACCTGGCGTGATCCACCAGTTCGTTCCGGTCGATATTCCGCGTTTTGTACGCCGCTTTCTCGACCACTGGCGGCCGGACCTGGCATTGTTTGTCGAATCCGACATGTGGCCGAACATGGTGATCGAGGCATCAGCGCGGGGCATTCCGATGGTGCTGATCAATGCCCGGATATCGACGAATTCCTTCAAGCGTTGGCGTCGCCTGCCGAACTCAATCGCCGCCCTGCTTCAGCGCCTTGATCTTTGTCTGGCCGGCTCATCGTCCGACGCCGAGCGCCTAAGTGCCTTGGGCGCGCTGAATGTCATCACGACCGGCAATCTCAAGATTGATGTGCCTCCGCCCCCCGCCGAGCCGACCGCACTCGCAACCTTGCAAGATGCGATCGCCGGTCGGGCGGTGATCGCGGCCGCTTCTACTCACCCCGGTGAAGAGAGCGTGATCATGGAGGCGCATTCGCGTCTTCGCGCGAACTTTCCCGGGTTGCTGACGCTTATCGCGCCGCGCCATCCCGAACGCGGGCCCGGCGTCGCCGAGCTTGCGGCAAACTCGGGCCTTACCGCGGCATTGCGGTCCCGCGGAGAATTGCCCAAGCGTACAACGCAGATTTATGTGGCAGACACGGTCGGCGAACTCGGTCTTTTTTATCGGCTAGTGACTGCGGTTTTCATCGGCGGCTCGCTGATCAAGCACGGTGGACAAAATCCGATCGAGGCCGCCAAACTGCGCTGCGCAATTGTTCACGGGCCGCACGTCTGGAACTTTGCGGAAATCTATGCCGCGCTGGACAATGCCCATGGTGCGGAGTTGGTCGACGGCGCCGATCGGCTCACGGCACACTTTGCAGCGTGGCTCAATGATCCCGATGCCTGCGCGCGCGTGGCGGAAGCAGGACATAGGGTCGTAAAAAATCTGGGTGGAGGACTCGACCGAACCCTAGCGTCGCTCGACCCCTATCTGATGCAGCTTCAGTTGCGCCAACAGGCCCGTCATGCGTGAGCCGGCCTTCTGGTGGCGCCGGGCTGGCCTTGCCGCGCGTCTGCTTGCACCATTCGGCCTGGTCTACGGCACCATCGCAACAAGACGCATCGCGCGGAAGGGCGCGATTGCCCGCGTGCCGGTCCTGTGCGTGGGCAATTTCACGCTCGGTGGTACCGGCAAGACTCCAACGGTGATGATGCTTGCCCGGATGCTTAAAGAAGCAGGCGAGCGGCCCTTTTGCCTGAGCCGCGGCTACGGCGGAGATCTCGCCGGCCCCAAGCTTGTGGATGCACATACGGACGTCGCCGCTCGAGTAGGCGACGAGCCCCTCCTGCTCGCAGGGCTGGCGCCGACCGTCGTCGCGAAAGACCGCGCCGCCGGCGCGGCATTTGCACGCGCGCGAGGGGCCAGCCTCGTCATCATGGATGATGGCCTGCAGAACTCTTCGCTGAGCAAGGATTTCACCCTTGCCTTGGTCGATGGTAGGCGCGGCATCGGCAATGGATACATTTTTCCAGCCGGGCCGCTGCGTGCGCCACTGACCGCCCAGCTGGCGCGATGCGATGCCCTGCTGACGGTTGGTGAAGGCGCAGGCGCCAATGACATCATCGAGCAGGCGCGGTCTCGCGCCCTCGAGGTATTCCGCGGCCGCCTCGCGGCCGATCCCGCCGTTCCCGCAGCGTTACAGGGAAAGAAGGTGCTGGCATTTGCGGGCATTGGCGATCCGGAAAAGTTTTTCGCAACCGCGATCGAGGCAGGCATTGACGTGGCCGAGCGCCGGCCCTTCGGCGATCATCACCGGTATTCTGCTGAGGAAGCGGCAGAACTCATCATGTGCGCAGAACACAGTGGGCTTGCGCTGCTCACCACGGAAAAGGATCGCGCGCGCATGGCTGGCGAGCAGCTGCTCGAGGCGCTGGCTAGGCGAGCACACACCCTGCCTGTATCCATGGTTGTTGAAGGAGCGGATGAATTGCGCCGTCTCGTCGTATCGAAGCTCCGGCACTGATTGATTATTTTTTCAACGACTGGCCTTGAAATCGCTGCAACACGGTCTCTGGGGCCGCATAGGCCTCCTGCAGGTCGACGCTCCAGTATTTGAGCTCCTCCAGCGGGATCGGCACGCCGGTCACCGCGCAACGCACGAACGCGCCCGGACGGACGACGCGAAAATCGCCGTCGAGATATTTCACTTCCGCTTCGCCACTCATCGGCGAGGAACGATCGTAGCGATTAAGCAAAAGCAGCCTCCATTCCCCCAAGCGTCCCGCTAAAGATAATCGTTTGGACCGGCAAGCGAAACCCTCGGTTATGAGCCGAAAAGGCTCCCCTGACCTCCAGAGCCTTCACCAGAACGCCCACGCGGCTTGGCCTTGACAGGTGGTTGCGCGGTACGATTTCCATCTGCCGTTGCGGACACGCGGCCATCGACAAACTCGATATTAAGCCGCATGCCTGCGTCCACGTTGGTTGACGAGCGCAATGGACGTCCCTCACTGTCCCGGACAAGCGCGAACCCCCGCGCAAGCACCCCGCGATAGGAATACGCCGCCAGCAGTTGCCCCGCGCCACGCACGCGTTGAATACGCCGATCCCGGAAAATCCGAAAAGCGCGCGCCGCGCGGTCGCCGAATCCGGCGACGTGCTCCCTACAGCGTTCGATACGATGCGACAATAACCGTGGCGACAGGCGCGCCGCGACGCGGGTCAATTGCGTGTGATGCATCTGTGCATTGGCGCGCAGCGCGCGCGGCAATCGACCTGCGCAGGAGTCAAGCCGCTGGCGTGGAATGGCCAGCAGCTCATCGAGCGCCGGTAGCGCGCGGCTCAGCAGATAGAGCTCCTTGCGATGCCTTTCGATGTTCCGACGCCAGCAGGCGAGCTTGCGCATGCCGAGATCTGCAAGCGAACCCATGAGCTCCGCGCGCACGGGCACGGCCATCTCTGCGGCAGCGGTTGGCGTCGGGGCCCGCCGGTCGGCGGCAAAATCGATCAACGTCACGTCTGTTTCGTGACCGACAGCGGAGATCAGCGGAATCATGCTTGCCGAGGCAGCCCGCACCACGATTTCTTCGTTGAACGACCATAGATCTTCCAATGACCCGCCGCCGCGGGCGACGATGATCAACTCGGGCCGAGGCAGCGGACCCCGCTCGGGCAGCGCATTGAAGCCGTGGATAGCCCTCGCGACCTCCGCCGCCGAAGTGTCACCCTGCACGCGCACCGGCCACACCAGCACCCGACGAGGAAAGCGGTCTTCCAAGCGATGCAGGATGTCACGGATAACCGCCCCCGTCGGCGATGTCACTACACCGATCACCTCCGGTAGAAATGGCAGCAGTTGTTTGCGCGCCTCATCGAACAGCCCTTCGGCGGTGAGTTTTTTCTTGCGATCCTCAAGGAGCTTCATCAGCGCGCCGATGCCAGCGGGCGCAAGGGTCTCGATGACGATTTGATAGCTGGAGCGGCCAGGATACGTGGTCAACCTGCCGGTGACGACGACCTCGAGCCCTTCCTCTGGTTTGACGCGCATCCGGCCATACGTGGCTCTCCATATCACCGCTTCGAGGCGGGCTCCCTCGTCCTTAAGCGCGAAATAGCAATGGCCGGACGAATGCGGGCCCTTGAAGCCCGAGATCTCACCGCGCACGCGGACATATCCGTACTCGTCCTCGACCGTGCGCCTGAGCGCCGCCGAAAGCTCCGAGACGGTCCATTCCACAACGTTATCGAGGGCGGGCTCTGCCATTCTGGCCGAATCTCTTGCAGGGGTAAGGTGACATGCTACACCAAATGATAAATGCCCCCTAAAGGCCGCCCCGCCCTATGAACATTCTTATCCTTGGTTCCGGCGGACGCGAGCATGCGCTGGCCTGGAAGATGGCGGCGAGTCCGCTCACCGACAAGCTCTATTGTGCCCCCGGCAATGCCGGCATTGCACGGGAAGCCGAATGCGTGGCGCTCGATATTGGCGATCACAAGGCTGTCGTCGCGTTCGCCAAGGACAAAAAAATCGATTTCGTTGTCGTGGGACCGGAAATTCCGCTCTGCGCCGGAATTGTCGATGATCTGGAGGCTGCCGGCATCAAGGCCTTCGGTCCGACCAAATGGGCAGCGCGCCTGGAAGGCTCCAAGGGTTTTACCAAGGACCTGTGCAGGGCCAACAATATCCCGACCGCCGCATATGAGCGTTTCAAGGGAGCAAACGCGGCAAAGGATTACGTCCGGAAAAAAGGCGCACCCATCGTCGTCAAGGCGGACGGCCTCGCGGCCGGCAAAGGCGTGGTTGTGGCCGAGACCGTGCGGGAGGCCGAAGCCGCGATCGACGTGATGTTCGGGGGCGGTCTCGGTGTGCCGGCATGGGAAATCGTCATCGAGGAATGCCTGGTCGGCGAGGAAGCTTCGTTCTTCGCGCTTTGCGACGGCGAAATCGCCATCGCGCTTGCCTCAGCGCAGGACCACAAGCGCGTCGGCGACGGTGACAAGGGGCCGAACACCGGCGGCATGGGCGCCTATTCGCCAGCGCCGATCATGACCGAAGACGTGAACCGGCGAGTGATGAACGAGATCATTCATCCTACGGTGCGCGCTCTGACGCGCGCCGGCGCGCCTTACAAGGGGGCCCTGTTCGCTGGGTTGATGATTACGAAGGACGGCCCAAAACTGATCGAATATAATGTCCGGTTTGGCGACCCGGAGTGCCAGGTGCTGATGCTGCGCATGATGTCAGATCTTGTGCCCGCATTGCTGGCGGCGCGTGACGGGCAGCTCAAGAATTTTGATTTGCGTTGGTACCCCGACCCCGCACTCACGGTTGTCATGGCGGCAAAGGGCTATCCAGGGAATTACGGCAAGGGGTCGGTCATTGAGGGCCTTGATGCCGCGGCACAGGTAGAAGGCGTGGAGATCTTTCACGCCGGCACCAAGGCCGAAGGCGGCAGAATTCTCGCAAACGGCGGACGAGTCTTGAACATTTGCGCGCGCGGAAAAACGGTCGGCGAGGCCCGGAACCGCGCCTACGCCGCGGTCGACCGCATCCAATGGCCCGACGGGTTTTGCCGCCGCGACATAGGCTGGCGCGCGATAGAGCGTGAAAAAGACAATTAGCGTCGTTGCCGACTTCTCCCGGGTATCCACGTCTTGCTTTGATAGCAGGAGCCGTGGATGCCCGGTACAAGGTAGGGCACGACGTGGAGTGCAGATGCCCGACCTCGCCGATCTCTTTCCCGGATTTGCCTCGCATTGGATCGACACCTCGATCGGACGAATCTTCGCACGTGCCGGCGGCAGCGGACCCGCATTGTTGCTGTTGCACGGTTATACGCAGACCAACGTGATGTGGCACCGCGTGGCACCGGCGCTCTCCAGGCATTTCGCGCTCATCATTCCGGACTTGCCAGGCTACGGCTGGTCCGACGTGCCGAGGGCGGACCCTGGGCACGCGCCCTACGACAAACGGTCAATGGCGAAGGTGATGATCGAGGTGATGGAGAAGCTCGGCCACGTGCGTTTCCGACTTGCCGGCCACGACCGCGGTGGCCGCGTCGCCTACCGGCTTGCGCTCGATCATCCGGACCGGGTCGAGCGCATGGCGACACTCGATATCGTGCCGACCTATGACATGTGGCACGGCATGGACCGCAACATGGCTATGAAGGTGTGGCACTGGCCATTTCTTGCCCAGCCCGAGCCGCTGCCGGAAATGTTGATCTGCAAATCGCCGGTCGAATTTCTGGACTGGAAGATGGCGAGCTGGACCAAGGCCAAAAACCTGTCGGCCTTCGACTCCCGTGCGCTCGCCCACTACCGGGCGGCTGTTTCGGATCCCCTGCGTATTCACGCACATTGCGAGGACTATCGCGCCGGCCGCTACGCCGATCTTGCAAATGACGAAGCTGATCGCGCTGCCGGCAAGACGATCCCTTGTCCGCTTTTGGCCTTGTGGGGCGGAGCCGGCATCGCCGCCGAAAGCCGTCGCCCACTCGAGATCTGGCAACAATGGGCGCCCGGCGCCGTCGGCAAACCGATCGACTCCGGACACTTCCTCACCGAGGAAAATCCGGACGTCACAGAAGCGGCCCTGCTGGAATTTTTTACTGCCGCCTGATCGTCAGGAGTTGTGAATGCAACCGGTTCTTCGACTTTACGAAGATATCCTTTCAAGCGCAGAGAACGTCGTCTTCCAGCTGCCGCCGCTGCCGCGATTCATCTTCGTGGTGCACGGCTCGGCCACGATCGGCGGTAAAGCGCTCGACGAAGAAGAAACGTGGCAAGGCGAGACGGCAATTGCGGTGAAACCTGGCGCCGTCGGCGTGACGTGCTGGCGTTGGGAACTGGCGCGCGGCGATCAGGGCAGCACCACGGCCAATGCACCGGGAATGATCACGCATGAAAAGCTGACCGCGTTCCTCGAGACTTTACCGAAAGGCGAACTTTTGATGCGCGGCGACAGTGTGGCTTTTCCGCCCGGGGGCTGCGCTTATCTGCACCGACACCAGGGGCCGGGCATCCGTTGCCTCATCGACGGCGGCATTCGCATCGACACCCACGGTCGCTCGACGTCGTTCGGACCGGGCGGTGCGTGGTACGAATCGGGACCTGACGCCGTATTCGCGCAAGCCGCTGCCGACAAAAACAGCCGCTTCATCCGCGTGATGATCTTGCCGCGCAAGCTCGCCGGCAAAAGTTCGATCCAATACGTCAATGAAGAGGACGAGGCGAAGCCGAAATCGCAGCAATACAAAATCTACGCCGACGCCCCCATTTCCCTTGAGGGCAAAAAATGAATGCTTTCTCATTTCTGGATCGTCCAGAGTGCCGGACCCCGAATGACGGGATAACGTTATGACAGGGATCGATCGCCAGCGAGCTTTCTCCGGCACCAAGGATGTCGCACCGGCGCTGGGCATCGACGCCGCGCGGCTCGAGCACTATCTCGGTACGGATGTCGCGGGATTTGCCGGACCGTTGACGGTCAAGCAATTCAAGGGCGGGCAATCGAACCCGACCTATCTGCTGCAGACACCCTCCCGCTCCTACGTGCTGCGCCGCAAGCCGCCCGGCAAGCTGCTCCCCTCCGCGCATGCTGTTGACCGCGAATATCGCGTGACCCGGGCTTTGCACGTGCAAGGTTTTCCTGTCGCCGAAGCGCTGACCTATTGCGACGACGAATCCGTTGCGGGAACGCCATTTTACGTGATGAGCTTTGTCGACGGTCGCGTATTCTGGGAGCCGCAGATGCCCGGCTCCACGCCCGAGGAGCGTGCGGCAGTTTACGATTCCATGAATGCGACAGTCGCGAGGTTGCACGGCATCGATCCGGCGAAAATCGGACTTGGCGATTTCGGCAAGGGTGAAAACTACGTCTCACGCCAGGTCGAGCGCTGGTCGAAGCAATACCGCGCCTCCGAAACCGAAAAAATCGAAGCCATGGAGCAGCTCATCGACTGGCTGCCGAAGCATATTCCTAAAGGCGGGCCAGTACGCCTGGTGCATGGCGACTATCGGCTCGACAATCTTATCGTTGCGCGCGATCGACCCCTAATTGCCGCGGTACTTGATTGGGAGTTATCGACGCTCGGCGATCCGCTTGCCGATTTCAGTTATCATCTGATGACGTGGCACATGCCACATTCCGAGAGTGCCGCGGGCACGGCGACCCTGGTCGGACACGATCTGCGCGCGCTTGGTATCCCATCGATGAGCGACTATGTCGATGCCTACGTTGCGCGCACCGGCCTCGATCCGCGGCCCGCGCTGCCGATCTATCTCGCGTACAACTTCTTCCGGATCGCCGCGATCCTGCAGGGGATCATCGGCCGCGTACGCGACGGTACCGCGACAAGCGAATTCGCCCCCGCGAAGGCCGAGATGATCCGCCCCCTGGCCGAAAAGGCCTGGGAATTCGCGCGGCAGGCTTGAGGCGCTCTAAGACGGTCAACATGCGCGGCACGGGCGGATTTACTGGTCGACAAGCTTGCCTGACACCCACCTAGCGTCGCGCCTCAAAGAATCCTTTCAGCAACGCCGCGCATTCGCTTTCGTTGATGCCGCCATAGACTTCGGGCCGGTGATGGCACGTGGGCGCCGAGAAGAAGCGCACTCCATGTTCGACTGCACCACCCTTGGGATCTGCCGCGCCGAAATAAAGCCGGCGGATGCGCGCAAATGACATTGCGGCCGCACACATGGTGCACGGCTCCAATGTGACGTAGAGATCGCAATCGGCAAGTCGCTCGCTGCCGAGCGCCGTTGACGCTGCGCGCATGGCAATGATCTCCGCATGCGCGGTGGGATCGCGGTCAGCTATTGTCCGGTTGCCGGCGCGGGCAATCACTGAGCCGTTACACACGATCGCGCAGCCGACAGGCACCTCGCCGCGCCCATCTGCTGCGTAGGCTTCCTCAAGTGCAACAGACATCAATGAGGGCACCGGCATGCATTGTTATGGCCGGGCTTGTCCCGTCCCTCCATGTCCTTTCTTTGCTCCCGCCGCGAGTCGTGGATGCGCAGAAAACGCCCGTGCGATGAGGTGGACAAAAAGCCTTCACTCTCTCCCACGTCCGTTCTCCCACGTCATGGCCGGGCTTGTCACCGCAAGTGGGGTGTACCCGACTTGCGGCAGGTCCCTAGTTTTGCCGCAACCCGGGCTTGCCCGAGTTGCGCGTGCCGTCCACGTCTTTTATGCCGCTCCGTGTATAAGGGCATGACGCAGAAGATCAATGGCCGAACAGCCGACCAGGAACGCTCCCGGCGAGCGCATCGCCAAGGTGATTGCACGCGCGGGACTCGCATCCCGGCGCGAGGCCGAAGCCTGGATCACAGCCGGGCGGGTATCGGTCAACGGAGCCGTCATTTCGTCGCCCGCGCTCAACGTCACCCCAACCGATCAGATCGCGGTCGACGGCGAGCCTTTGCGAGCGCGCGAACGCACGCGGCTTTTCCTCTATCACAAGCCACGAGGGCTGGTGACAACCCATTCCGATCCAGAGGGGCGCGATACGATCTTCCGGGCACTGCCAAAAGGCCTGCCACGCCTGATCAGTGTCGGCAGGCTCGACATCAATACGGAGGGATTGTTGTTGCTCACCAACGATGGCGGCCTTGCGCGAATACTGGAATTGCCGGCGACCGGCTGGGTGCGGCGTTACCGCGTGCGGGCGCTCGGCCGCGTACGGCAGGAGACACTCGACCGGCTGCGTGGCGGCATCACGCTCGGGGGCGTCCATTACGGGGCGATCGAAGCGACGCTCGATCGCGAGCAAGGTGCCAATGTCTGGCTCACGTTGGCAATCCGCGAAGGCAAGAATCGTGAGGTGCGCAAGGTTCTCGAATCGCTCGGACTGAAGGTGAACCGACTTATCCGTGTCGGTTTTGGGCCATTTGACCTCGGTGAACTCGACGATGGATCTGTGAAAGAAATCGAGACATCGGAAATTCGCGCAAAGCTCGGGGATCAGATTATCGTCGATGCTGGCGCTGATCTTGACGCGCCGCTTGTCTCGGAAGATGCGCTACAGCGCATGCGCCGTCATGGGGAGGCTCGAGCGCGCGAAACGCGGCCGAGCGGCGCGACTCAAGAAGAAATCTCGCGGCATTCACGCAGACCCCGAAAGAAGAATTTTCACCGCCGCGACCGCACAGGCGGCCCGCGTCCATCGCGGCCGAGACCAAAATAATGCGTGTCGTCGGCGGGAAGCTTCGCTCGCGTGCGCTCGCAGGTCCGAAGACCGCCACGGTGCGGCCGACCACCGATCGCCTGCGCGAGTCCTTGTTCAATATTCTCGAGCACTCCTACGGTAATCCGGTCGGCGGTGCCCGCGTGCTGGACCTGTTTGCCGGCACTGGGGCGCTCGGTATCGAAGCGATATCGCGCGGGGCCGTCTACGCACTATTTGTCGATGAGGGCGTGGAAGCGCGCGCCCTGCTGCGCGACAACATCGAAACGCTGGGTCTCGGCGGTGTCACGCGGATTTTCCGCCGCGACGCGACAAAGCTCGGCCCGGCCCACCCGCTTGAGCCGTTTTCCCTCGTGTTTCTCGATCCGCCCTATGGCAAAGGCCTGGCAGAAAGGGCGCTCGAATCCGCGCACCATGGCGGGTGGCTTCGGCCCGAAGCGCTGTTGGTGGTTGAGGAGGACGTCGATGCAAGATTCAAGGCTCCTGAAGGATTTGTGGAGCTTGAACGGCGCGCCTACGATGACACGGAGTTTGTGTTTCTCCGTCAGACCTGACCGGCTCAAATTTGGTCTTTTCAAATGGAATCGTCATGCCTGCGTCTTAAAAATCATGCAAATTCAAAAGACGTGGATGGCCGGGACAAGCCCGGCAATGCCAGTAGAAAGTGTCACCTTCAATGGATCCAGCTAGCGCCGCCCGAACAGGCGCTCAATATCGGTCAGCTTCAATTCTACGTAGGTCGGCCGGCCATGATTGCACTGGCCGGAATTGGGGACCGCTTCCATCTCACGCAAAAGCGCGTCCATCTCGGCGGGCTTGAGCCGGCGGCCGGCTCGCACCGAACCGTGGCAGGCCATGGTCGCGGAGACATGCAGGAGCCGGCGTTCCAGCGGTAGGGAGTCGTCCCATTCCGCCATGTGCTCGGCGAGATCGCTTATCAAGCCCCTTACATTGACCTCGCCCAGCATTGACGGGGTCTCGCGCACTGCGACGGCGCCCGGACCGAATGCTTCGATGATCAGGCCAAAGCGAGCGAGATCGTCGGCGCGCGCGGCGAGCCGTGCGGCATCGGCCTCGTCGAGTTCAACGATCTCAGGAATGAGAAGGATCTGCCGCGCCACGCCGGACTTTTCGATCGCCGCTTTCATGCGCTCGTAGACGATCCGCTCGTGCGCGGCGTGCTGATCGACGATGACGATGCCGTCGCGCGTCTGGGCCACGATGAAAGTTTCGTGTATCTGCGCCCGCGCGGCGCCAAGTGGCCGATCGATCTTGTCGGCCGCAGGCTCAAAACTCGCAATTGCTGCATCCGCGGCCGGCTCGCCGGTATCGAAAGCAGACTGAACTGCTTCCGCGAAACCGGCGGCAGCGGCGCCGCGCGGCGCAAAGCCGGCCGGTCGCGCCGGTGAGCGGCGCCAGTCATACGAGCCACGACGCGCCACGGTGGCCGGGCGAAACGCTGCGATCGTCGCGCTGCCTCCGGTTGTTGCGGCCCGCTGACCTTCGCGCGCAAGCGCCTCCTTCAGTGCGTGCACGATCAGCCCGCGGGCGAGCGCGCCGTCGCGGAAGCGGACTTCGGTCTTGGCGGGATGCACATTCACATCCACTTCGCGGGGATCAAGTGTGACAAACAGGGCGAGCAGCGGATGCCGGTCGCGCGGCAGATAGTCGGCATAGGCTGCGCGCACCGCGCCATAGAGGAGCTTGTCGCGCACAGGCCGTCCATTGACGAACAGATATTGACCAAGCGAATTGGCGCGAGAAATGGTCGGCAGGCCGGCGAACCCCGTTACACGCGCACCTTCCCGCTCGGCATCGATGGCGACGGCATTGGCACGGAAGTCGGCACCGAGCACATCACCGAGCCGCGCAAGCTGGCTGGCATCAGTCGCAGGCGTCCAGGTGACCGGCGCTCGCTCCTCGCCTGCAAGCGTGAAAGAAACGTTGGGTCGGCTCATCGCCAGCCGCCGCACGACTTCGCGCACAGCTTCGGCTTCGCTCCGATCGGATTTCAAGAACTTCAAGCGCGCTGGCGTTGCATAGAACAAATCGTGCACCTCGACCGTCGTCCCCCGCCCGAGCGCGGCCGGCTTCACGGCGGACTTCTCGCCAGCATCGACCGTAATACTCCAGGCATGAGGCTCACCTGCATGACGCGTCGTGATCGTGAGCCGCGCGGCCGCGCCGATCGAGGGCAAAGCTTCGCCACGAAATCCGAGCGTGCTGATCGACAGCAAATCGTCATCGGCGAGTTTAGACGTCGCATGGCGCTCGACACTGAGCTCGAGGTCGGCGCGAGTCATGCCCTCCCCATCATCGCTGACGCGGATCAGCCGTCGGCCGCCACCGTCGGTCAGAACATCGATACGTTGCGCTCCAGCATCGAGTGCGTTCTCGACAAGCTCCTTCACGACGCTCGCCGGCCGCTCGACCACCTCGCCGGCGGCAATGCGGTTGATGATGGCCTCGGATAGCTGGCGAACGGGCATGACTGTGCGATTCGATTTCGCCTGACTTTACAGGGGCAATCCGTCATCCGCGAGACAGCAGCCGGGCTCGGTCCCCGTTATCCAGACTGTCATCCCCGCTTTCGTGGGCACGAGCGATGGAGTCAGTCCCATCCCTTGCTGCTCCGCAGCCGCTTGATGGTGGATCGGTGCTTTTTCCGCTCCAGTCGTTCCCGGCGCTGCGCCTTGGGTACTTTCGTCTGGCGGCGCGGGGTCGGTCTTACGGCCGCCTGCCGGATCAGCGCGAACAGCCGCTCACGCGCGTCCTCGCGGTTGCGCTCCTGGGTGCGGTGCTGCTGGGCAACGATCACGATTACAGCCTCCTTCGTAAGCCGCTTACCGGCGAGACGCATCAGCCGCAGCGCGACATCATTTGGCAGCGAGGGCGACCGGCGCACATCGAAGCGGAGCTGCACCGCGGACGATACCTTGTTGACGTTCTGGCCGCCTGGTCCGGACGACCGCACGAAAGATTCCGACAGCTCGGATTCATCGATCGAGATCGTGTCGGTGATACGGATCATTGGCCCGGCGAATCCACGTCTTCGATTCGTAGCATAGTGACGTGGATGTCCGGCATAAAGCCGGACCCACGGAGGGTTACCCACCCATCAGATATTTCTTCGCGAGTATCTTGCCTTCTTCGACCGCCGGCTGGTCAAAAGCGTCAATGCCCAGAAGATGGGCCGCGATGATCGTCTCCAGCATGAATCATGAGCCCGCCGAGGCTTTCTTCTTCCTCGAGCTTGTCGATCTGAATCGTCCGCACCGGGCAACCATTTTTCGCCAGCGTTTCGGCGGTGGCCCGGCCTTCGGCCGCCACTAGATCGCCAATAGCCTTTCCCCTAAAGCCGGGCTCGCCCTAGCGAGCTCGCCGTCGATCCGAGGCCCTCCTCCCGCGTCACCGACCATGATGAGAGTAAAGAGCTTGTCACGCGGACCTCCGATGAACAGCTGCAACTGGCTGTGCTGGTCGACCGGCCCGAGGGCGGCGACGGGCGTTGTGCCCTTCCGTTCTTTCCAAGACTCTCGGCCCAGAGGTGCACATACCAATGCTGGCGGCTATTCGGTGTTTGCGCTCGAGGTCAATCCCTTTGGGCGGCCGGCGACTGTCACCAGCATGCCGTCGCCATAGAGCCGACGCGCAACCCGCTTGGCGTCTTCCAGGGTCACGGCATCGATCAAGGCACTGCGACGCTGAATATAGTCGATGCCGAGATTGTCGAGTTGGATTTGCGTGAGCTGCACGGCGATCTTGCCGGACGTATCGAGCGACAGCGCATAAGTCCCCTTGAGAAACGACTTCGCGGCCTCGAGCTCCTCGGCAGTCGGACCTTCAGCGGCCATGCGCTTGGTCTCTTGTTCGATCACCGCGAGGGCCTCGGCCGTCCGGTCAGCACGCGTCGCGGTACCGCCGAGCACCACTGCAGCGTGCTGGAACCAGATCAGGCTGGTGTTTACGCCGTAGGCCAAGCCGCGTTTCTCGCGCACTTCCTTGTAAAGCCGCGACGAGAAGCTGCCGCCTCCCAGGATATGGTTGACGACATAGCCAGTCATGAAGTCCGGATCGTTCCGCGCAAGGCCTTGCCCGCCAAACGTGACGACGGCCTGCGGCACGTCAACATCGATTACGATACGGCGCCCGAGGCCCTTTGGCGTCGTGTCAGCGACCGGACTGAGATCGTTTTTCTCCGGCAAAGCACCGAACGCCCGGTCGATAAGTGCGCCAGCCGCTTGCGGATCGATGTCCCCGACAATCGAAACCTTGACCTGGTTGCGCGCGAACACGCGACGCACGTAGCTCCGCAAATCGCCGGCAGTGATGCGCGGTACCGTTTCCAGCGTGCCCTTCGTATCGATCCCATAGGGGTGGCCGGGAAACGCCGTCTGCCACCAGCGGCGGCTGGCGAGATCGTTGGGATTGGTCGTATCCCGTTGCAGGGCCGCAAGCTCCTGTCCACGCACGCGCTCTATTGCATCGGCGTCGAAGCGCGGACTTATGAGGGACAGCCGTAACAAGCCGAAAGCCTCGTCGCGATATTCGTTCAACGCCCGCAATGAGCCGTGAAAATAGTCGCGGCCGACCTGGAAACCGAGCTCGATGGCATGATTTTCGAGACGCTCATGGAAGGCCTTGCTGTCGAGGTCCCCCGCGCCCTCGTCGAGCAGATCCGCGGCCAAATGGGCGGTGCCCGCCTTGCCGGGCTCGTCCTGGCTGGCGCCGCCAAGAAACGCATAGTTGAGCGTGATCAACGGCACGGCCTTTTCACGCACCAGCCAGGCCTCGATCCCGCCAGGGCTCACAATCTTTTCAATCGTCATCGCCGAGGCGGCATGTACGCCCGCGATCAGCGCAATCGCAGCGCAGAGAATTGATGCTACGAACCGCGTCATGACCGCTTCTCCGCCTGCGGACTCACATCCTTGATCAAATAGCCTGTCACTGATCGCCGCTTGTCCAGCCATTGCCGGGCAGCATCTTTGACCTGGTCCGCGGTAACCGCCCGAATGCGATCCGACCAATGCCGGACATCGTTGACGGTTCCGCCGGTCGTCAGCGCCGTCCCATACCAACGGGCCATGCTGGCCTGGTTGTCCTGGGCATAGACAGCGTCCGCGATCAGGCGGGTTTTCGTTCGCTCCAGCTCCTCGTTGGTGATGCCCTTGTCGATGATTTGGGCAATCACGGCATCCATTTCCGTCTCAAGCTGAGGCAGCGTCACGCCGGGACGCGGTGATCCGCTCACTGTAAATTTGGTCATGTCCAGCGCACTCGAGTCGTACCAGGCGTCGGCCGCAACCGCGACCTGTTTGTCGACAGCGAGCGCCAGATAAAGGCGGCTGTTTGACCCGTTTCCGAGAACATGGGCGAGCACTTCCAGCGCTTCGGACTCGCCGCGCTTGCCCGACGCGAACGAGGGCACGAGATACTGCCGTTGCAGAGTGGGCATCTCGACACGCGGGTCGGCGAGTGTGAGGGCGCGCACCGCCACGGGAGGCGGTTCCTGCGGTCGGATCCGCGGCGCTCTGGCGCCATGCTGCGGGATCTTGCCGTAGATTTCCTCTGCGAGTGCCCGCGCCTGTGCAGGATCGACGTCCCCGGCAATCACCACAACCGCGTTGTTTGGCGCGTAGAAGCGGCGGTAGAAGCCGATAGCGTCGTCGCGGGACAACTGCTCCATTTCGTGCCGCCAACCAATCACCGGTTTTCCGTAAGGACTGTTGAGAAAGAGCGCGGCATCGATCTGCTCAGTAAGACGCGCGCGCGGGTTGTTTCCAACGCGCTGGTTCTGCTCTTCGAGAATCACGTTGCGCTCGGGCAAAACAACCTCGTCGGTGAGTTGCAGCCCGGTCATACGGTCTGCTTCGAACTCCATGACCCTCTTGAGATGCTCGCTCGGCACGCGCTGATAGTAGCCAGTGTAATCTTGTGCGGTGAACGCGTTTTCCTGGCCGCCGATACGGGCGACCACTTGCGAGAATTTCCCGGCTGGATTTTTCGCGGTGCCCTTGAACATCAGGTGCTCAAGGAAATGAGCCAAACCGGATTTGCCGGGCGTTTCATCGGCCGCGCCGACCTTGTACCAGATCATGTGCGTCACCACGGGCGCACGATGGTCAGGGATGACCACAAGCTCCAGCCCGTTGGCTAGCGTGGAGTCGGCGATTTCGGGCCCCGACTGCTGTGCCGCAAGCGGCGAAGCCGCGAGGCAGGCAACAAGCGCAACGATCGCGAAATTCATTTTGGCAAGCACGGTGTCAAACCTATGTATGTTGCGGTCGCCCCGCAGCACGAAGTCAGTTGCCGCCCGCCAGGCAACAAAACGAGGTAAGTCGGCTTTCACGGTTATCGCTGCAGCTCGCCGCGGCTGAGATAATTGTTTTCCGGCTTCGGCGGCGCCGCCTTGCCCAGACCATAGGGCTGGTCCGGCGAAGGCGTCTGATAGCCCGGCGGAGGGTCGGTCAGCGAAGTTCGCGGCGGTTCGCCGGTAAATTTCGCCGATTCTTCCTTTTTGCCGCCGGTCATGGCGTTCCAAACGCTACTCGAGCTGGAGCCAAGTTGCGACGGGAGCAACTGGTTGCCGAAACCGGACGCCGGACGCTCGTAGCCATCATCGGTGCCCGCCTGCTTCTTCTTGGGCTTGCCACCGGGGGTAAGCTGATCCGGACGAAGCGGATTCTGTTCGCGTTCGCGTTCGTCGCTGATGTTGCGGTTCTTCTCCTGCGCCGCCGCGGCCTTGCGCCGCGCCACGTCCGGGTCTTTCGGCCAGGCGGGATTGTTGGCAGTAGCATCGCCCTGTTCAGGCGGCGGCAGGTCACGGCCCGACGGAAGCACAAGCGGGCCACGTTCCTGGTAGTTAATCGTCGCCTCACCATCACGCTTGAGGCCGAGGCCTTCCATAATGCCGCGCATAAACGTCTGGTCGATCGAGACGTCATCGTCGGCCGCGCGGGCGGCGCCGGGTTGCAGCATTGCCGCGGTCCCGAGCGCCAGCCCGAAGGCCGCGCAAGCGCCGAACACATACCTCAGACGCATCGCTTTCATCCGGAACCGAGCCTGGACCCTTGAATTTTGCGACTCTCGCGGGGGATCAGGGCGCTTTTGCGGCGTGTCCCGCGGTCAGGGAGTCATACAACAGGCCAATAACCCCGGCAACGATCGCCACATCGGCCAGGTTAAAAACGTACCAATTAAATCGCCAATTCGGCGTGGAAATGTGAAAAAAAACAAAATCGGCAACCCAACCATAGGCCAGACGGTCGATGGCGTTCCCAAATGCCCCGCCTATGATCAATCCCAGGGAGAGTGCGGTGAGTCGATCCTTGGCGTGTGCAAGCCAGACCAGGAGCAGGGCCACCGCAACAAACTTGAAGCCCAACAACACCCATTGAGCAACCGGCCCTTGGGTTTGGAACAAGCCGTAGCTGATGCCCGTATTGCGCGCGAGGACAATGTCGATGAACGGGCCAATTCGGACCGGCTCATTGGCCGCAAGGTCGAAGACAAACAGCAGGTAAATTTTGCTGGCCTGGTCGAGAATGCAGGCGATTGCCGCAACGGCAAGTCCAAACCGCGTTTGCGGACCGGATAAATAGGACTTCAATTGAAAACCCATCCCTTCGTCGTCCCCGCAAAGGCGGGGACCCATATGCCGTGCCCTGGTGCTACTCCGCCGCCCTGCGCACGGCTTCCCACTCGCGCAGCGCCTGCGCATCGCGCGGTGAGACGTCCGGATATTGCGGATCGGCACCGATGGTGGTGAGGATCTTCCAGGAGCGCGCGCATTTTGTGCCTTCCGCAAGATTGGAAACGACCGCCACACCCGGCACGTCTGGAAGACGGAAGGCGCTGGCAGGCCCCTCATTCTGGACGAGCGTTGCCGCGGACGTGATAAATATTTCGGCAAGATCAGAATCGACCGCGGCCTCGTAAAGCTCCGGGTTTGATACATGCACAATCGGATGAGCCTCGAGTGATGATCCGATGCGCTTTTGCGCGCGCTCGATTTCGAGAGCGCCGGTGACCACGCGGCGGACCGTACGAATCTTGCGCCACTTCTCAGCCAGCCTGTCATCACGCCATGCGGCCGGTACTTTGGGAAAGACTTCGAGATGGATGGATTTGGCAGCGTCGCCATATCGCGAAATCCATGCCTCTTCGGTCGTGAAGCAGAGCATCGGCGCGAGCCACATCGTCGTGCACCTGAAGAGATGGTCGAGCACCGTTAGGCAGGCTTTGCGCTTCACTGAAGAGAATGGATCGCAATAAATGGTGTCCTTACGGATGTCGAAATAGAACGCCGACAGATCGGAGGTCATGAAGCTCGATAGCGCCGCGAAGATACGCTTGTAGTCGAACTCGGCGTAAGCCTTGCGTACCAGCCCGTCGAGCTCGAAAAGCCGATGTAGCATCAACCGTTCCAGCTCCGGCATCTTGTCGAGCTCGGCGCGGTCTTCCTCGCGGAAATGCGCGAGGCTGCCGAGCATCCAGCGGATGGTGTTGCGCAACTTGCGATAGGTCTCGACGGTTGTCTTAAGGATCTCGGGACCAATGCGCATGTCATCGGCATAGTCGGACGCGCAAACCCACATACGCAGGATGTCGGCGCCCGACTGCTTGATCACGTCCTGCGGCGCAGTGACGTTTCCAAGTGACTTCGACATCTTGCGTCCATCTTCGTCCAGGACGAAGCCATGGGTCAAAACGACGTCAAAAGGAGCGCGTCCGCGGGTGCCGCAGCTCTCAAGCAGTGACGAATGGAACCAGCCGCGATGCTGGTCGGAGCCTTCAAGATACATGATGGTATCTTTGCCGCCGTCTAACTTGCGCTTGATGCCGGCGAGCGTCGGAAAATGCTTCGGGTCTTCAAGCACAAAGGCATGCGTTGACCCCGAGTCGAACCAGACGTCCAGGATATCGTCGACTTTCTTCCAGGAATCGTTAGCGAGCTTGCCGAGGAACCGCTCGCGTGCGCCCGGCTTGTACCAGGCATCGGCGCCTTCTTTCTCGAAAGCCTCGACGATTCGCAATTCGACCTCCGGGTCTTGAAGGATCTCGACCGACCCGTCGGGCCTTTCCTTGACGAAGACGGCAATAGGCACGCCCCAAGCGCGCTGGCGAGAGATCACCCAGTCGGGGCGACTCTCGATCATCCCGGTGATGCGGTTCTCGCCCTGTGGCGGCACCCAGCGCGTCACCGTGATTGCCTTGAGTGCCCTGTTGCGCAGCGTATCTGAAGAGGCCACGCCAGAATCCGGGGACCAGCGGATGTGCCCGGTCGTGATCGGCTTGTCCATCGCAATGAACCACTGCGGCGTATTGCGGAAAATGATGGGCTTCTTCGAGCGCCAACTGTGCGGGTATTGGTGCTTGAGGCGCCCGCGCGCGATGATCATGCCGGCCTCCGCCAGCGCCTTGATCACCGCCTCATTGGCATCGCCTTTCTCGCCTTTGTCATTGATAATGCGCTTGCCGGTGAAACCCGGCGCGGCTTCGGTGAAGGCGCCGTTTTCATCGACCGTGTACGGAATGGTCGTGTCGACTCCTGCCGCGTCTAACAATGACTTGTTGGCCATCCAGATTTCGAAGTCGTCGCGGCCATGCCCCGGTGCCGTGTGCACGAAGCCGGTCCCGGCATCGTCGGTCACGTGTTCGCCGGCCAGCAGCGGGACCATGAAGTTGTAGCCCTTGTTCGCGAGCGGGTGCGTGCAGGTCATCCCGGCAAGAACCTGGGCGGACACATCCTGAATTTTCTCGTAGCTGGCAACGCGCGCGTGCTTGAATACGTCGGCTGCAAGCTTGTTTGCAAGGATCAGGACGTCGCCGACTTTAGCCCAGTTGTCGGCAGGTGCATCGGTGATGCGATAAACGCCATATTCAATCTTTGGCGAAAAGCTGATCGCTCGGTTGCCGGGAAGCGTCCACGGTGTCGTGGTCCAGATGACGACACTCGCGCCCCATTCCGTCAGGTTAAAAGCCAGCGCAGTTGCGTTCCGATCAGCCGAGGACTCCAAGTCGACAGTAGCTACCGGGAACTTCACCCAGACCTGGTCGCTGGTGTAATCCTCATACTCGACCTCTGCTTCGGCCAGCGCGGTTTTCTCCACCACGCTCCACATCACCGGCTTTGAGCCACGGTACAGCGTGCCGTTGGCGGCGAACTTCATAAGCTCGCGCGCGATCTGCGCTTCCGCAAAGAAGTCCATTGTCGTGTACGGGTGCGCCCAGTCACCCTCAACGCCGAGACGCTTGAACTCCTGGCGCTGGACGTTGAGCCAATGCTCGGCATAGGCGCGGCATTCCTGACGGAATGCCACCATCGCCGCGGGATCCGATAAGTTCGGCTTGGTCTTGTTCTTCGCGCGATAGTTTTCTTCCTCGATCTTCCACTCGATCGGCAGGCCGTGACAGTCCCAGCCTGGCACGTAATTGGAATCGAACCCGAGCATCTGCTGACTGCGTGTCACCACGTCCTTGAGAATCTTGTTGAGCGCGTGGCCGATGTGGATGTTGCCGTTCGCATAGGGTGGACCGTCGTGAAGGATGAATTTCTCGCGACCCTTGGCGGTGTCCCGCAGCTGGCGATACAGGTCTGCCTTCTCCCAGCGTGCCAGGATTTCCGGCTCGCGCTGCGGCAGGCCGGCTCGCATGGGGAATTCCGTTTGCGGCAGGAACAGCGTTTCCGAATAATCGCGTTCGGGTTTCGGCATGGCGGCTATGTAGCAGGCCGATCGGCTAGATGTCACCCAGCAGCGGAAAGGCGTTGCCGGCGCGACGGAGCGCGTCGCGGGCCTGGGCGGCGTCCGCTGCCATATGGCGCTTGAGCGCCTCAACTGAGTCGAATTTCTGCTCGTGACGGATCCACCCGATGAAGGCGACATCGATTGGCTGCCCGTACACATCAGCCTCAAAATCGAACAGGAACACCTCGAGCAGTGGCGCACCATCGTCGAACATTGGACGGCGGCCAAAGCTCGCCACGCCGTCATGTCGCTTGCCGGCAATGCTCGCCCTCACCGCGTAAATGCCGTGCTTCAGACCGCAAGAGGGGGCGAGCCTAAGGTTGGCCGTGGGAAACCCGAGTTCGCGGCCGCGCTTTTCGCCATGAATGACTTCGCCCGACACGAACCAAGGCGCCCCGAGAAGCTCTGCAGCCTCCACGACCCTGCCGGTTGCAAGCGCCGCGCGCACCGCGCCGGACGACACCGGTCTGCCTTCATCCTCAAGCGGCGGTGCAACATCCACCGAAAACCCGAGATGCGTACCCTGCTCCGCCAGGAAGCTCGGCGAGCCCGTGCGGTTCTTTCCGAAATGGAAGTCGAAGCCGATCGCGGCGCCGCCGATGCGAAGTGCGCCTACCAGAATCTTGCTGATGAAATCTTCGGCCGATGTTGCTGCAAGCGCAGCGTCGAATTTCATGATGACGGCTCCATCGAGTCCGGTCGCCGCCAGAAGGCGCAGCTTGTTGCGTTCGCTGGAAAGCTCAAACAACGTGTCTTGTGGCCGCAGAAACGACCTTGGATGCGGAGTGAAAGTCAGCGCCGCCGCTTTACGCCCCAAGGCTTGCGCACGCTTGACCGCAGCGTCGATCACAACCCGATGGCCGCGATGCACACCGTCGAAATTGCCGATCGCTACCACGGCACCGCCCAGCGGGCCAGCGTCGATGCCATGCGCGCCGCCGCGTGCAACGTGGAACTGCTCCGCCGGTATGTTTCTGCTCATCGGATATCCGGGCGACTACGGAAGACTTCGGTCATAGACCTGCACATATTTTCATCTGGGGAGCATTCGGAAAGCGCTTACGGTTAGCGCGCCGTTAACAAACATTCAAATTAACCGGTTATTCAAAGCCCATTGCTATTTATCGCCACCTTTGGGGGAGAGCCCGCGCCGGGCAGATACGTCATGGCCGTCGATCTAAGCAAGCCAGTTCTCGTCGTGGACGACTACAACACGATGATTCGCATCATGCACAACCTGCTCAAGCAGCTTGGTTTTGAGCAGGTCGACGACGCCAATGATGGCTCAACCGCACTCGCCAAATTGCGCAAGCGCGACTATGGCCTAGTCATTTCGGACTGGAACATGGAGCCGATGACCGGTTTTTCCTTGTTGCGGGAAATGCGTTCGGATCCTTCGCTCGCTGAAATTCCGTTCATCATGGTGACGGCCGAATCGAAAACCGAGAACGTAATCGCGGCGAAAAAGGCAGGCGTCTCGAACTACATCGTCAAGCCATTCAACGCGCAGACGCTCAAGCACAAGATCGATGCCGTGTTTGGCGAAGCGCGGGCTCCTGCGCCGGCAGCCTGAAGTTTACCACCTCAATTCTCGCATCACTGCTTGCGGAGCGCCTCCCGCCGCGCTGAACGTCGCTGTCAAGGCATCGCCGTCGGGCTGTTCGCGGCTGCCCAGTTCCTCGGCGTGAATACCAGACGTGACAAAGAGAAAATCGATGCCGGTTGTTCGGGCGCCTTTCAGGTCGGTGCGCACGGAATCACCGATCGCTAGCACACGATTGCGGGGGACCTTGCTGCCAGCCTCCGTCTCCGCCTTTGCCAGGGCCATGTCATAGATCGGACCATAGGGCTTGCCGGCATAGAGCACCTCTCCGCCCATGGACGCGTAGAGATCGGCGAGCGCGCCGGCGCAATAGACCAGTGTCGAGCCACGTTCGACCACGACATCCGGATTTCCGCAGACCATGAATAATTTGCGCGCCAGCATGACCTCGAGCCGCTCGCGATAGTCGTCCGGCGTCTCGACCTCGTCATCTTCCAGACCGGAGCACACGACATAATCTGCAGTATCGAGCGGGGCAAAGTGCGCATCGAGCCCGCTGAATATTGAACGGTCGCGATCGGGGCCGAGATGATAAAGGGTCTGGCCATGCCGCTTCTCGATCACGCTGCGTGTCACGTCGCCGGAAGAAACGATAGCGTCGTAAGTTTCGCCTGGCACGTGCAAACGCTCAAGCTGGCGGGATACAACCCCGCTCGGACGCGGCGCATTTGTGATCAGAACCACGATGCCGCCTTGGGCCCGCATGCGCATCAGCGCGTCACAAGCATGTGGAAAAGCAACGAGACCATTGTGAATTACGCCCCAGACGTCGGACAGGACCACGTCATAGTCTGCCGCGATGGACGAGAAGCGGCTGATCAGTGGCGGCGAGACGGCGTTCATCGATGACCGGAACTAAAAAGCAAATCGTCAACTCGCCGCCAGCAGTGCGCCAGGGCTCTCGTCTATCCCCGGTTTGATGGGCTCGGCCGCCATCCCTTGCAATGCTTCGGCACGCACAGGCCGCGGTGGCGAAAATAGGAAGCCTTGTCCGAAGCGAACGTCATAGTCCAGCAGATCGACCACCGTCGATTCGTTTTCGATTCGCTCGGCGATCAGATCGATGCCGGACCGCGCCAGCAGGTCGGCGAGATCTTCCGGATCAATATCGCTCTGCGTGGCGGCAGCCTTGTTGAAGAGCAGCTTGGCCGGCACCTTCAGGAAGCGGAAAGCCCGACCCGCCAGCTCGTTTGGCTCAATATGCAGATCGGTGACATGGTCCATCGAGAAGCGGAACCCGCGCTCGGCAAGCGCGGCCAGGCTTTCGTTCTCGATCGGTCCGAAGGAGCGGTACGCCTCCTGGGTAAACTCGAACATCAGCGAAGACGCGAGCGCCCGATTGGCGTCCATGAAGTCGAGGAACTGCCGGAACATCAATGCATCGCTGAGGGTCGAGCCGCTGAGGTTGCAAAACACGCCGACATCCCGGCTTTTTAGAAGCAGACGACGCGTCACCTGCACACAACGGAAGACTGCGAGGTTGTCGATCTTCGGCATGAGGCCGACGCTTTCGGCGACGTCGATGAAGTCGCCAGCAGGAATAATATCGCCTTCATCCGTGCGTAGGCGCGATACGCCCTCGTAATAGCGCACCTTGCGCTGCGGAAGCGTCACAATTGGCTGCAGGTAGAGGTCGATGCGGTTTGCGTCGACCGCCTTGGAAATCAAATCGGCGATGCTCTCGCGCGACAACCCGCGAGACCTCTCCTCGCTTCCGCTCGGGTCGTTTTCGCTGAGTGCAAGAGTACCTTCGACTGCCCGCACGGCTTCAGCCTTCGGTGGGCTGATCACAGCACGCGCCGACAGCGCGCCCTGCCGTTGCAATGTGGCCGCATGCGCGGCGACCGTCTGGGCAATCTGTTTCACAAGGGTTCCAAGTTCACCTATTTCGCTGGCCAGCGGATCATTCGCCGCGCGCGCCCGGTGAGCTGGCGACGCGATCTTGATCTCCGCTGCATTGAGCCGACGGGAAAGCTCCGCCACCTGGCGGGCGAGGTCGGCAGTCCCTCGCGAAAGATCGGCGATTTGATCGCCGAGATCACCACGGTCACGCAGACGATTGCTGACCGAGTTGAAGAGTGCCATCGCGGTCAGCATGGCCAGCGCCACGATGGCCGACGTGCCAGCGTCGAAACTGAAGCCAAGATAAAGAACCGCGCCGATTGACGCGGCAATCAGCACGACGCAGGCCGCAATGAATATGGCGCTTATCCGACGCATGCGGTTTATCCTGTGCCATTCGCAGGGATCAAGGCAACTCTTCCAAGCTGGGCTGATTCGCGAAGCCGTGCACCAATGTCCATAATGCCGCCTCTCCGCGCAACTCGAAGTACTGCTATGGTAGCGCGAATTCGACCGTTATTCGCAGGAACTTGAAGCCATTGTCGACCGCCGATCCGATGCCGGCGTCCCCCCACTTGTCCGTCCTGGGCCGGATCGTTGCGGCCCCTACTCAGGCATTGGCCGTCATTCTGCTTGTGCACGGAGCGGTGTGGACGCTCCTTCCCACCCTCCTTTACGCCAATTTGCCGCTCGACCTGATCGAGGCGCTGACTTACGGCCGCGAATGGCAGCTCGGATACGACAAGCTGCCGCCATTGCCCTGGTGGCTGGTCGAAATTGCCTATCGGTTGGTCGGTCACGACTTCGCATATTATTTGCTGGCGCAGATCGCCGTTGTACTTGCGTTGTGGCTGGTCTGGCTGACGGCGCGGCCTATCGTCGGCCCGCTGGGCGCGCTTGCGGCGGTGCTGATTGTCGACGGCCTGCATTACCTCAATTACACCTCCGCCAAATTCAACCACGATGTAGTCCAGCTGCCGTTCTGGGCACTCGCTGGATTTGCCTTTCATCGTGCCTTGCGGGGCGGATGGATCGGGCATTGGTTGCTCCTCGGTCTCGCGGTCGGCATGGCTTTATGGTCGAAGTATTTCGTGGTGGTGCTGGCCGCGCCGCTTGTCGCGTTTGTCCTGTTCGACGACAAGGCGCGCAGAGTTCTGGCGACGCCAGGGCCGTACGTCGCGGCCGCGGCGGCGCTCGTTACGGTGGCGCCGCACCTCGTGTGGCTCGTGCAGAACGATTTTCTGCCCTTCGCCTATGCCGAGCATCGTGCCATTCCCTCGCGCGGGTTGTTCGACCACGTCTGGCATCCGCTGCAGTTCGGCTTCGGCCAGGCTTTTTTCCTCATTCCGTCATTGCTTATTGCCCTGCCCCTCTTTTTCCCGCGCGGACGTGACAATGAAATCAGGCTTGGCGCCGATGCTTTCGATCGCCGCATTGTGGCCTGGCTCACCTTCGGACCTATCATAACGGTACTCGCAATGTCGGCGGTGAGCGGCCGCGGTACCGTTGCAATGTGGGGCTATCCGCTTTGGCTTTTCTTCGGTGTCTGGCTTGTCCTCGCCGCGCGAGGGGTCAACGAACTGCGCTTCGGGCGTCTCTTCCTGACCTGGGCGGCCGTGTTCGGATGCCTGGTGCTCGCGTTCATCGCGAGCTACGCCATTCTGCCAAGCTACGACCACCGTTATCGGGCAGTCTTCTTTCCCGGCAGCGAGCTTGCGCAGGAGCTGTCGCAGCGCTACCGCGCTGCGACAGGGCGACCGATCAGCTACGTGATCGGCAGTATGTGGGACGGCGGCAATGTCGCGCACTATGCGCCAGAGCATCCGCGCGTGCTGATCGATGGTAGCCCGCAGCGGGCGCCGTGGATCGATCTTACCGACCTTAGGACGAAGGGTGCCGTTGTGGTGTGGACCGCTGGCGACTTGACTGTCGTCCCCACCGCCCTGCGATCTGTCGCGGCAGATGCGGCAGTACAACCGTCATTCCTGTTGCGGGACCTTCGCGGAGACGCGAGCGTAAACGTCGGCTGGGCGATCCTCCACCCGCGGCCGTCTTACGCCGGCTTAGCGCTCAAGCCACCGCCTTAATGATGCGGGCGAGCTTGTCGAAGATCTCGCCAATCTGACTCTCGCTCACGATCAAAGGCGGACTCAGCGCGAGTGTATCGCCGACGGCGCGGAACATGACATCGTGGTCAAAGAAGCCGAGCTCGAGCGCCTCCATTCCGCGCTTGCCGACAGCATCAGGCTTGCTCGCGAGGTCGATGCCGACGGTGAGGCCGACTTGCCGTATATCAAGCACGTTCGGCAGGCCCTTGAGACCCATCGCCGCCTTGGCCCAAGGCGCCTCCAGCTTGCGCGCCCGTTCAAAAAGGCCTTCCTCGCGATAAACGTCGAGCGTCGCAAGCCCAGCTGCGCAGGCAAGCGGATGCGCCGAGTAGGTATAGCCGTGAAAGAGCTCGATGACGTGATCGGGGCCTTTCATGAAGGCGTCATAGATGCCCTTGCGCACGATCACACCGCCCATGGGCACTGCGCCTGACGTAATGCCCTTGGCGAAGGTGATCATGTCCGGGACGACGCCGTAGCGCTCGGCGGCGAACGCGTAGCCGAGGCGGCCATAGCCGGTAATCACTTCATCGAAAATCAAAAGAATTCCGTGCTTGTCGCAGATAGCCCGCAGCCGTTCGAGGTAGCCCTTCGGCGGCGGTAGCACACCCGTTGATGCCGCGACCGGCTCGACGATCACGGCGGCAATCGTCGAGGCATCGTGCAGGCCAACGAGGCGATCGAGCTCATCCGCAAGATGGGCGCCCCATTCCGGCTCGCCGGCCGTGAAAGCCTGCTTCTCACGATTATAGGTCGTCGGCAAATGATCGACGCCGGCAAACAGCGCCCCGAATTGTTTGCGGTTGTTGACAATGCCGCCAACCGCGATACCGCCGAACCCAACACCGTGGTAGCCGCGCTCGCGGCCAATCAGCCTGACGCGCGACGCGTTGCCGCGCACGTTGTGATACGCGAGCGCGACCTTCAGCGCGGTATCAACCGCCTCGGAGCCGGAATTGCAAAAGAAAACGTGGTCGAGATCCCCGGGCGCCAGCGCGGCGATGCGGCTTGCGAGCTCAAAGGCCTTCGGGTGGGCGAACTGGAAAGCCGGCGCATAGTCGAGCGTCGCCGCCTCCCGCTGGATTGCCGCGACGATCGGATCGCGGTTGTGGCCGGCATTGGTGCACCAGAGACCGGCGGCGCCGTCGATCAGCTTTCGCCCATCGCTGGTGTGGTAGTGCATGTCCTTGGCGCCGACGACGAGCCGCGGCCGCCTCTTGAATGCACGATTGGCCGTAAATGGCATCCAATAGGGTTCAAGGTCATTGGGGACCGACGACGCTGCCAAAGCCATTTGATGCCTCGCTTCTTCCGGCTGCCGTATATGGGTTTCGTCCATTGCATTATCCCCTTTCGCCTATAATGACAAAGCGGGAAACGGCTGCTACCACGCGGCGACTGTCAATTGTGCGACTCGCCGATGGCCAAACCAACCAAGCTCACAGCCCGCCTGCCACGCGGCCTGACCGACCGCGGACCGGCCGAAATAGCCGCAACCCGACACATGATCGAAGCGATCAGGGCAGTATTCGAACGCTATGGCTTTGAGCCTGTCGAAACCCCAGCCATCGAATACACCGATGCGCTCGGCAAGTTCCTTCCCGACCAGGACCGGCCGAATGAAGGCGTCTTCTCTTTCCAAGATGACGACGAACAGTGGCTCTCCCTGCGTTACGACCTGACGGCGCCGCTCGCGCGCTACGTGGCGGAAAATTTTCAGAATCTTGCGCTACCCTACCGTTCATACCGCTTTGGATGGGTCTTCCGAAACGAGAAGCCGGGCCCCGGCCGCTATCGCCAGTTCATGCAGTTCGATGCCGACACGGTCGGCGCGCCGTCGATGGCCGCTGACGCCGAGATGTGCATGCTCGCCGCCGACACGATGGAAGCGCTCGGCATTCCTCGCGACAGTTACGTCGTCAAAGTAAACAACCGCAAGATCTTGGACGGCACGATGGCTGCCCTGCAAATTCCTGCCGACAAACACCTCACCACGATGCGCGCGGTGGACAAGCTCGACCGGCTTGGCATCGATGGTGTCAAGATGCTGCTGGGCAAAGGGCGCAAGGACGAAAGCGGAGACTTCACTAGAGGCGCCGAACTTTCAGACACGCAGATCGCCGGCGTTGTTGCTGCGATCACCGATCAGGCACGTTCCGACGCGACATCGACGACTGCAGGCGATCAAGAGCTTTCGGAAATTGTCACCCTGGTGAAGGCAGCCGGATATGATGACCGTGTGCGAATCGATAGAACTGTCGTCCGTGGCCTCGAGTACTACACCGGCCCGGTCTACGAAGTTGAGCTCACCTTCGAAGTAAAAGATGAAAAGGGTCGACCGGTGCGCTTCGGGTCTGTAGGCGGCGGCGGACGCTATGACGGGCTGGTCTCCCGCTTCCGCGGCGAGCCGGTGCCGGCAACCGGTTTTTCGATCGGCGTGTCGCGCCTGCAAGCCGCGCTCGCCTCTCTCGGCAAGCTCGGCGAGAAGACAGCAGCAGGCCCTGTCGTGGTCACAGTGTTCGATCGCGACCGCATCGCCGATTATCAGCGCATGGTGTCGGCGCTGCGCGCGGCTAACATCCGCGCCGAGCTCTATTTGGGCAACCCAAAGAACAGCATCGGCGCGCAGCTCAAATATGCCGACAAGCGCGGCTCGCCTTGCGCCATCATTCAGGGCGGCGACGAGAAAGCTCGTGGGGAGGTCCAGATCAAGGACCTGATTCTTGGTGCAACGCTAACCAACACCAAGGATCGCGACGAATATCTGAAGAAACAGGCCGAAGCGCAGTTTGCCGTCAAGGAAGAGGCGCTGACCGATTCCGTGCGGAAGCTCCTCGCCCGCCACAAGCTGGGTTGACCAAGTCGCACGCGCCTACGGGTGGCCCGGTGCGCTTCCCGACTTCTGCAGCTCGAGCACGTTCATCCTCATGCCGTTCCCCATCATGACGTCGCCGGGCTTTTGTCCTGCCGCGCACGGCCCGAGCCACTTCGCCGCGATAGTCATATGCGACTCGGCCCCGGGCGCCACGCCGGGGATGGGGCGACCGCCTTGCCGCGTCGAATTGATCTGCACGGTATACGCGCTGTTGAAATCGCCGCTAACAACCGCATGCGATGTCGTAGTGGTGTCACCGAACTGACAAACCGAATCAACGGTGATGGTGCCGCCGTTGTTGCGCACGTCCCGCTTCTGACAGTTTCGCTCGGCAGTGCCACCGAAATTGAGATTCATGAGCTTGTCGGTCGCAGCATCGGTGCACTGTTGCATGATCTGGGCAGGGAGGTTGCGGCCCTCGAACTCCATCTTGAGCTCCCACAATCCCGCTTTGCGCGTTGGAATATCGAGCGTGAACGCCGGTGAAATGGACAAAAGCAACGCCAAAACAATTGCGGAATGGCCGCGCATAATATGTGCTCCAAGACAGGGCTGATGAGTTGTTGTGCTACGCTACGTTTCGCAGCTGGGAGTCGCTAAGACACTTCATACGGTGACCAGGTTTCCGTCAACCCGGTCGCCGTCATACGCGTCCAGGCTGCAGCCGAACATTTGCTCGGCCGCGTCGAAGCTATCGATGACCCAGTCATAGTCGATGACCCCCATCATCCCTAAACTGATGAAGTGTGCGATGCGATAGCTGATGGCGGCCGTCATTGAGGAAGGTTGCGTTGGTACACATGTTCCGCTTCGACAGGGCTTCATAAAATACCTCAACGACTGCGCGTAGGACTGGACTGCTCATTCGCCTTTTTTCCTCCGCGGTTACCAGTGAGCTTTGGTTGTATTGAAATTCCCTTACCGGACCTCCGGCATATGGTAGCCCTGTCAAAGGCCAGGCGGCGCGGCTCTTGGCGCCGTCGAATTTGTTAACGACGACAAACAGTTGGTCGCCCAAGCCGTTAAGCCCAGGGCCAATCATCGTCGAATCCTTAAGGTCGTCATGCTAAAGGCCGCCCCGATACCGGATTCACAATTGCTTTTGGAATGCGAATGGACGCGAGCGTAACAACACAGAAGCAAGGTTCCGACGCACGCGCGGATGCGCTGGTCGCCTCATATGAGCGAGCCGGTTACACCCGTGTTGCGCCCGCAATGCTGCAGCCGGCCGAACCGTTCCTCGATCTGTCCGGCGAGGACATCCGACGCCGCATGTTTCTGACCACCGCACCCGACGGCGATGAATTTTGCCTGCGGCCCGATCTTACCATTCCTGTATCGCGCGACTATCTCGCGTTGGCTGTTGCCGGAAAGCCGGCAGGCTACTGTTATCTCGGTCCTGTATTTCGTCACCGTCGAGACGCGCCGCCTGAATTTTTGCAAGCCGGTATCGAATCCTTCGGGCGCGCCGACAAAGCAGCGGCCGATGCCGAGATGTTGGCGCTTGGCCTCGAAGCAACGGCGCATTACGGGCTTGCCTCGCCTCACATTGAAATCGGCGACGTCGCACTGTTCGCAAGCCTCATTGCGGGTTTGGACCTGCCGCCGGTTTGGAAACGACGACTGATCAAGGACTTCAACCGCAAAAGAAATCTTGCGCACGATCTCGATCGACTTGTGCTTGGCGGCAACAATGCGCGACCCGAATACCAAGGTGTTCTGGCCGCGCTTGCCGGTTCGGACCCGAAGGGTGCACACGCGCTTGTTACGGATCTTTTGTCGATTGCCGGCATCAACGCCGTGGGCGGCCGTTCGGTCGGCGAGATCGCAGACCGGTTCCTCGAACAGTCTGCGCTTGGCGCCAGCGCCAAGTTGCCGCGCGAGGTGCGTGGATTGATCGAGCGCTTTCTCGCCATTCAGGGCGATCCCGACGAAGCAGTCGGAACCCTGCGTGCGCTTTCGCGTGACGCCAAGATGACGTCACTTGGCCCTGCCATCGATCAATTCGAAAGTCGTACCGGATTCCTTGAGGCGCGCGGTATTGATGTGAAGCGCGTGCACTTCTCGACAGCATTCAGTCGCGGCTTCGACTACTACACCGGGCTGATTTTTGAACTGACGGATCCCGAACGGACCGGCGATCCGCTCGTCGCCGGTGGCCGTTATGATGAATTGCTCGCACGGCTTGGATCAGCGGCGCCAATTGCCGCCGTCGGTTTCGCAGTCTGGATCGAGCGGCTGGCAATATACGGAGGCGCAACATGAACGCGCCTTTGTTGCTCGCAGTCCCCGCCAAAGGTCGCTTGCAGGAGAATGCCGAAGCCTTCTTTGCGCGTGCCGGCCTTGCACTCGTAAAGCCGCGCGGCGCACGTGACTATCGGGGCGCCCTCGAGGGTCTCGACGGCGTCGAGGTTGCCTATCTATCCGCGTCCGAGATCACCAGTCGGCTTGCCGCCGGCGCCGTACATCTTGGCGTCACGGGCGAAGATCTTGTTCGAGAGATGATTCCCGACGCCGACAAGCGCGTTGTGCTCATCGAAGGGCTTGGCTTCGGTTTTGCCAATGTTGTCGTTGCGGTTCCGCAGGCCTGGATCGACGTCCGCACCATGGCAGATATCGACGACGTCGCAACGTCTTTCCGTCAGCACCATGACCGCAAAATGCGCGTGGCGACCAAGTACATCAATCTGACGCGCGACTTTTTTTCTTCGCACGGCATTATTGACTATCGCATCGTCGAGAGCTCCGGTGCAACAGAAGGTGCGCCCGCCGCCGGAACGGCAGAGATGATCGTCGACATCACAACCACCGGCACGACACTTGCGGCGAACGGCCTGAAGGTGGTGGAAGACGGCACCATCCTGCGCTCACAGGCAAATCTCGTGGCGGCGCGTGGCGCTGACTGGGGCAAAAGCGAGCGCGATCTTGCCCGCGTGATTCTCGACCGGGTCGCGGCGCAGGCCCGGGCGCGTGCCTTTCGCGAAGTTCGTGCACGCTTTGCTGCCGGCACGGACATGTTGATCGAGAATGCCAAGCGCAGATTCAACATTGAGACGCCGTTCGGCGGACCGAACGGATCGGGCATGCTGATGCTGCATTGTCCGCCGGACCAGGTCTACGCGCTGACCAATTTCCTGCGCGAGAACGGCGCCGAGTCCGTCGCGGTCGCCGATCTTGGCTACGTATTTTCGCGCGACAACCCGCTGTATGCGAAGCTCGAAGCAGGCCTGGGCTGAACTTTGGTCGACGTTGATATTCCGGCGCGCCGTAGCGACGAAGTTTCTCAGCCAAACGATGGCGCGACACGACCACCGCTGCTCCCACGAAAGACGGGGATCCGGCGCTGCATTTCCACTGCGCGGGAATGAGCGATCGCACGCTGGCTTTCTTAAGCGTCATGCCCGGCCTTGTGCCGGGCATCCACGTCTTGACGGTGGCACAGGCTCGACCCATCGGCGAGCGCGGGCTTGAACCCATGCCTCCTACGGGAGGGATCCCTCTACAGGGATGCAAAATCAATTGGCTTGTGCCGATCCAGGGTGCGACGAACCGGTGGCAACGGATATTTCAGTCCGCTGGCACAGTTGAACAGTACGACCTGGTCCGTACGCGTTACGCGGCCATCGGCAAGACTCTGCTTGTAAGCGGCATAAGTTGCGGCACCTTCCGGACACAGCAGGAAGCCCTCCTCACGCGCCATCTCGTCGAGCGCCGCATTGATCGCCTCGTCGGCGACCGCGATCGCGACCCCTCCACTTTCGCGCACGGCACGCAGGATAAGAAAGTCGCCGATCGCTTGCGGCACGCGAATGCCAGAAGCGATGGTGTGCGCATTCTCCCAGCGCGGTGCGTGTTCTTCGCCGGCTTCGAAAGCCTTCACAATCGGTGCGCAGCCCAAAGCTTGCACCGCGATCATGCGGGGGCGTTTCTTGCCGATAAACCCGATGGCTTCCAGCTCGGCGAAAGCCTTCCACATGCCAATGAGTCCTGTGCCACCGCCCGTCGGATAAAAAATGACATCCGGCATCTGCCAGCCGAGCTGCTCGGCCAACTCAAGGCCCATCGTCTTCTTGCCTTCGATCCGATACGGCTCCTTCAAGGTTGACGTATCGAACCAACCCAACTTGGCCTTCCCTTCGCCGACAATCTTGCCGCAGTCGTCGATCAGGCCATTGACGCGATAGACCGTGGCACCCTGCAGCGCGATCTCGCTGACATTCACTTCCGGCGTATCTTCGGGGCAGAAGATTGTGGCCTTGATTCCGGCGCGCGACGCATAGGCGGCGAGCGCAGCGCCGGCATTTCCGTTGGTCGGCATGGCCATGTGTTTGATTCCCAACGCCTTGGCCATCGACACCGCCATCACCAGCCCGCGTGCCTTGAACGAGCCGGTTGGAAGGCGGCCCTCGTCCTTCACCAGGATTTCTCCGCCGCCTAGCTTCGCGGAAAGGCGCGGCATGCGTACAATTGGAGTCATCGTTTCGCCGAGACTGACGATGTCCCTGGCTTTGCGAACCGGCAGCAATTCCCGGTAGCGCCAGAGATCCGATGGCCGACCTGCGAGGACCTCTTTGCTGAGTGCCTTGCGAACTCCGGCCAGATCATACCGCACCAGGAGCGGCTTTCCGGCGCGCGACAGGTTGTGTACTTGGTCCGCTTCATGCCGTTCGCCGGTCATTGCGCATTCGAGATGCGTTACAAAACTCGGAAGCTCGATCTTCAAATTGTCATCGTGCGGCATGGTCAGGAATCCATTTTTCCGTCATCACGCAGCTGTCGCACGCGGAATACAATAAAATGCGACAGCAAGAAATTGACCGCGAAACTCACCACGATCGACACAAGCTTTGCGGGCAGTATGGGAATGACATAAGAGAGCGAAAACAGTGTCGCGGTGCTCGCGACCATGCCGGCGACTCCCGATGCCGCGAAGCTTGCGTAGTCGCGCCAGCGCAGAATGCGTCCGGACTCCGGGCCAAAGGTGATGAAGGAATTCATTGCGTAGGAGCACGTCACGGCCACAACCCACGCAAGCACGTTGGCCAGCACCAACGGCCAATGCAGATACCTAAAGATCATCCAGAAAACACAGAAATCGATGGCGGTATTGACGACACCGATCATCGCGAAGCTGATAGCCTTCAGCGCTATGGCACGTTCATGCCACGCGACTGTGAGACGGTCGAAGATGTTTTGGAGAGGCGCCGGGATCATCGTCGCCTTCCGATTAGCACGTCAAACCATGTCCCGGTAGGCCGGGGCGCGACAGCGCCGTCCCGGTGCGGTATAGATCGCCTGGAAATGGGAGCGACAGGTTAACCAGGGATGGCGGCGCGACCGATCAAAACGGGTGCACGTGCGCGGACATTGTCCTCCGCCTCGACTTTGTCCGTCGTCATACCCCTTTTCAATGAGGCCGAAAGCCTGCCCAGCCTGCATGAGCGCGTTGCCGAGGTCGCACGCTACCTGCAGGTCAAACGCGGCCTGAACCTGGAACTCATATACGTCGATGACGGGAGCAGCGACGGCACCAGCGACGTCGCGAGATCCTTGCTCGCCATCCCGGTCGATATACAGGTCGTGACGTTGTCGCGGAATTTCGGCAAGGAAGCCGCCCTCCTTGCCGGTCTCGACCATGCACCTCCCGGCGCCGTGCTGTTTATGGACGGGGACGGGCAACATCCGCCGGATCTGATCGAAACACTGGTCTCCCGCTGGCTCGATGACGGTTATGACGTGGTCTATACCGCGAAGGCCCATCGCGAGAACGAATCCTGGCTGCGGCGCAAGGGGGTGCACTGGTTTTACAGGCTGCTCAACTGGGGCTCACGCCACAAGATTCCGGAGGACGCCGGCGATTTCCGCCTGCTGTCGAGGCGCGCCGCAAATGCGTTGCGGCAGTTGCCGGAGCGCAACCGTTTTTTCAAAGGGCTATCGAGCTGGATAGGCTTTCGCCAGGTGCGGGTCGACTATGAGCCTGCCGCGCGCGAGCATGGTGCTACCACCTGGAACGTATGGACGCTGATCGGACTGTCGATTGAGGGACTGACGTCGTTCTCTGTGGCGCCGCTGCGCGTTGCAAGCCTGCTGGGCCTTTTGATGGCGCTGACCGCACTCTTTTTCGGCAGCTGGATTGTGCTGGAGACGCTTCTCTACGGCAAGGACGTTCCCGGCTATCCGTCACTGGTGGTCAGCGTGATGGTAATCGGCGGTGTGCAGCTCATCCTGATCGGCGTATTGGGCGAATACATCGGCAAGCTACTGTCGGAGATCAAGGGCCGTCCGGTCTATTTCGTCGCCGAGCACAGCGTGAAGCGCGCGGACACCGCCAAGCCCCGGCCGGAAACGTCGCGCGCCGCTGAGTAGCCGGCGCATGTCGAGAGCGCTTCGCCACGTCTGGCTATGTGCCGACGACTATGGCATTTCTCCGGGTGTTAGCGCCGCAATCCGTGAGCTGATTCAGCTCGAACGCATCAATGCCACGTCGGTCATGGTGACGTCGCCCCACTTCAACGGAGGTGAGGCGGCTGCACTCGGCACCCTCAACGCAGAGAATCGACGCGCTGCAATCGGCCTGCACGTCACGCTCACCGCCCCATTCGGCCCGCTGAGCACAGACTTTTCACCGTTGCGTAAGGGCCGCTTCCTGTCACTCAATGACATCCTGCGCTCGGCCGTCGCGCGCCGCCTGCGCTCCGAAGTGTTGATCACAGAGATTGCCACGCAGCTAAGAGCCTTTATCGAGGCTTTCGGCCGCGCGCCCGATTTCGTGGACGGCCACCAGCATGTGCATCTGTTTCCGCAAATCCGCGACGCTTTCCTAAAGGTTGTCACGCAGGGAGCGCCGAACGCTTGGGTGCGCCAATGCGGCCGCCGGCGCACGCGCGGGTCCCGGCTAGATCACAAAGCTCTCGTGCTCGATATCTTGAGCGTGGCTTTTCGTCGCAAGGCGAAGCGCCTCGGCATAGCATTCGAGCCGGCCTTTGCCGGAACCTACGCATTCCATGCCAAGGCCAGATACGCCAAGATATTTCCGCGGTTCCTGCCCGGACTCCCAGACGGTGCCCTGATCATGTGTCATCCAGGTTTCGTCGATCCTGAGCTAAAAGCGCTCGATTCGATGACAACGCTGCGCGAGGAGGAATTTGCCTACTTCAGTTCCGATGCTTTTCCGCATGTGTTGGCCGAGCACCATGTCGCCCTAGCGTCCCCCTCTGGCGAAAATGCTAGTGCCGCCTAAATAGACGCCGACTGCAACGGGAGGGCACCATGACCCCGCAAGAACGCCAACTGGTTGACGATCTGTTCGATCGACTCGCCAAGCTCGAGTCGGCGCCACGCGATGCGACGGCCGAACGCGCAATCGCCGACGGACTCGCACGCGCGCCGAATGCGATCTACCCGCTCGTACAAACAGTGCTGGTGCAAGATGAGGCCCTCAAGCTTGCGGATGCGCGCATCCGCGAGCTCGCCGGCGAGGAAGCGCGCGAACCCACAAGTGGCGGCTTCCTCGACGGCATGCGCAACGCTCTAACTGGCCGCGCTACCACGACGTCCGTTCCACGCGTCCGCCCGGGCGCATCGAACGAGCCCGATCCGCGCTGGAACAGCGGCGGCGCAATTGGCACCGCCGCAGCGGCGGCGCCTAGCGCGCCGGGTGGTTCATTTCTCGGCACTGCTGCGGCATCCGCCGCCGGCGTGATCGGCGGCGCGCTACTGCTCAACTCGATAAGCTCGATGTTCGGCCACCACGGGACCGGGAGTGCCTTCGCGGCGGTGCCGCAAGGCGGCTCGCCAAGGGACAACAATGCGACTGGCAGTGATCTCTCGCGCGAGGCGGGTTTCAACGATGTCGGGCGCGGCTCGCGCGACGACAAGCAATCCGCGGGGCTTTTCGACAGCGACAATCAGCCCGACGATGACTCCGGCTTGGATGACGCCGACTTCGACAGCGACGATGGCGGGGATTTTGGCGGCGATTTCGGCGGCGGCGACAGCGCCTGAACCGTCTACAGCACCACGACCTTCGCGCCGACCTTCACACGATCGTAAAGGTCGATGACGTCCGGGTTGCGCATGCGGATGCAGCCCGAGGACACGTTCTGGCCGATTGTCCACGGTTCGTTCGAACCATGGATGCGGTAGAGCGTCGAGCCCAGGTACATCGCGCGGGCGCCCAAAGGATTGTTCGGGCCGCCTGCCACGAAATGCGGCAGGTACGGCTGGCGCCTGAGCATTTCTTCGGGCGGCGTCCAATCCGGCCATTCTTTTTTTCCGGACACGGCGTGGCGGCCTGACCAGGTGAAGCCCGGGCGGCCGACACCAATGCCGTAACGGAGCGCGCGACCGCCTGCCTCGACTAGGTAGAGAAAATGGTTGGGCGTATCGATGACGATGGTGCCAGGCATTTCCCTTCCGTCATAAGCCACTTCCTGGCGAATGAAGCGCGGATCGATCCTGTCATCCGACCGGTCGACGGGCGCATATGTCGCCAGCCGATCCTCGTAGCCGCGATTAGACTCCTGTCGCGGCGGCGGCTCGTACCATTGCTGCGATCTTTGCCGGGATTGTCCGTTCGGATCGCCAAACAGGAACGCGATGAACCCTCCACCAAAGCTGTTCTGTGCTTGCGGCTGCGACTGCGCCACCGTTGTTGGCGTGTCTTCGACTCGCTCAGAAGGTGAGGAAAAAAGCGACTGCGCAATCGCAAGATTTGGCAGAAAGGCAAGTGCGAGGCCAAGCACTAACGAATACCGCATTGACATACCATCCAAGTTTTTCATGCTTAGCGAGTTAACGGCCAAAGGCACACTGATTGGTAAATCGCCGTAAACCACGATTCGACATGGTAAACGTCGGGTTTCCGCGCGAGCCCGCAACGGGCGTTTCGCTTAGGCCGACCGGCGGATCACGATAAAGCAGATCAGCGCAATTAGCGCGAAGCCCGCAGCAAGCGCCAGCGCCGCAGGATCAGATGCGCGTTCCACCACGAACGCCATAACCAAGGGTGCGGCCGACTGCATCAACAGGAATGGTGCGGCAAGACGTCCCATCAAGCGGCCGTAGCCCGACGCACCGAACAGCGCCAGCGGGACCGCGCCGCGAGTAATGGTGACAAGCCCGTTGGCACCGCCAAACATCAACGCAAAAGCCGCGGCAGTGCCTGTCGAAATGCCAAGCAGCGCGAGCATGGCGAAGGCGCACAACAGCGTACTTAAGGCGAAGCGGACCACCCACAGCGGATGCAAATTGCGGCCAAAAGCGAATTCAACGAGCCGCGCACCAACCTGCGCCGGCCCAAACAACGCGCCAATCCACACCACCGTCCCGGCATCAATGCCGGTGCGTCCGAAAATCGCCAGCAAATGGGCCGAGAGACCCGAGGGGACGAAAGCGTATGATGCGAACGCCGACGCCACCAGAATGAACGGCAAGCCGTGCGGCGGCAGCACCGCGGGCAATACTTGCTGGCGGCCTTGTGTTGGGACATCGGTCGCAAAGCGGTTGCGCGGCAGAGCGAAGGCATGAAGCGGCGCCGCAACGCAGGCGAGAAGCGCCGCATAGACGAGATAGGTGCCGCTCCAACCGACGCGCTCGATCAGCAAATGAGTGACCGGCCAGCTCACGGTCGACGCAAAGCCGCCGGCCAGCGTCAACGCGGTAATCGGTCGACGAGCGCCAAGCCCGAAAATGCGACCCAGCGTCGAGAAGGCCGCATCATACAGGTTTGCAGCCATGGCGGCGCCGAGCACCATCCACGCAACGTAGTAGGCTAGCGGACGACCGGCGTACACAATCAGAAATAGGCCCAGCGCTCCAATCAGCGAGCCAACGGCCATGACAACATGCCCGCCGAAACGATCGATGGATCGACCTACGTAAGGCGCCACCAATCCCGCCACCAACAGGCCGACGGAGAATCCGCCCATAGCGAAGGAGATCGACCAGCCGCGTTCGGCCGCGATCAACGGCACGATCAACACCGGCGTATAGAAGATCGCGCCCCATGAGAGGATCTGAGTGATCCCCAGCACTGGCACAGCACGCCAGGGACCTGCAATGAAATCATGGCGAGCGGTCATGGAGCAGCATTTGCCAACAATGATGCCGGCAGTTTCCGGCACGCCGGCGCATTTGCGCTCACGCGCGCCGAGACGAGCACAGCATCATTGCGGCTTTGGCGGTGGTGCCGACTTTGGTTTTGGCTTGGTAGCAGCTGTTTTGGCGCCGGCTGCGCCGCAGCGGACATAGACCATTGTGCCGTAGCGGCCCTGCACCTCTGAATCCATCCAGCGGAGAATCAATATCCGGCCATCGAATTGGACCACTTCGCGGTCCTGCGCCCCGCCCGGTTCGCCGTCGGCCGGTCCGATGTAGGTCTTGCCGCTTGGCCCGCTTCGCAGGCGCAATTCGGTCGGCGTCGCCTCGTCGGCAAGATGCATCATGACCCCACCCGAAGGACCGAGCGTGATGACGTAAGGCTGCTTGCACTGCCCGGACGCCGCTGCCTCGGTGCGCGCGCGATCCTCTTCCTTGTGATAGGCGGCAAGCCCCCAGCGTCCGACGATATCCTGCGGTGGGAACGCCGGTGGTCCGCCCGGTACAGCCGTCGGAGCGGCCGGCTGACTAAGTTGCGGCCCGGTCGTACAGCCGGAAATCCCAAGCGCGAAAATCCCGGTAATAAAAGCAACAGACAATACGGGACGATTTGAGTGGCTCATTCCGGCTCCTCAGCAAAGCAGGTTCGCGACTTTGGAGTGCATCAACGAACAGCGCAAGCGCAGTTTGGCAGCGCGCTCGCCGTTTTGGCGCATCCTTACCTTGACACTCCGGCGCAGAAACAATATTTCCCGGGCAGCGATTAGCACTCCCTTCTTGTGAGTGCTAAGATACTGAAAAACTGAAACTTTTTGTTTTATGCACCGCGCTAGCGCAAAAGGAAGGCCATGGCCAAAACCAAATTCCGTCCCCTGCACGACCGCGTGGTCGTGCGCCGCATCAATGCCGAAGACAAGACCAAAGGCGGCATCATCATTCCCGACACCGCCAAGGAGAAGCCGCAGGAGGGCGAGGTCATCGCTGTCGGCCCTGGAGGCCGTGACGAAAGCGGCAAGCTTATCCCGATCGACGTCAAACCCGGCAGCCGCGTGCTGTTCGGCAAGTGGTCGGGCACCGAGGTCAAGCTGGACGGCGAGGAACTCCTGATCATGAAGGAGTCCGACATCATGGGCGTAATCGCCTGACAACCCCAACAGAATTCAACGGAGTAGTTTGAAATGGCTGCCAAAGACGTGAAATTTTCTGGCGACGCACGTGAGCGGATGCTTCGTGGTGTCGACCTTCTTGCAAACGCGGTGAGAGTAACGCTCGGCCCCAAGGGCCGTAACGTCGTGCTCGATAAATCCTTCGGAGCACCCCGGATCACCAAGGACGGTGTGACGGTCGCGAAGGAAATCGAGCTGGAGGACAAGTTCGAGAACATGGGCGCGCAAATGGTGCGCGAAGTTGCCCAGAAGACAAGCGACCTCGCCGGCGACGGCACGACGACTGCAACGGTGCTGGCGCATGCGATCGTGAAGGAAGGCGCCAAGTCGGTTGCCGCCGGCATGAACCCGATGGATCTCAAGCGCGGCATCGACATCGCGGTCAACGCTGTGGTCAAGGACATCGAGAAGCGCGCAAAGAAGGTCGGATCTTCGGCGGAAATCGCGCAGGTCGGCACGATCTCTTCGAACGGCGACTCCAATATCGGCCAGATGATCGCCAAGGCAATGCAGAAAGTCGGCAATGAAGGCGTCATAACGGTCGAGGAGGCCAAGGCGCTCGAAACCGACGTCGAAATCGTAGAGGGCATGCAATTCGACCGCGGCTACATCTCGCCCTACTTCATCACCAACGCCGAAAAGATGCTGGCGGACCTCGAGGACGCCTACATTCTCCTGCACGAGAAGAAGCTCTCGGGCCTGCAATCAATGCTTCCCGTGCTCGAGGCGGTGGTCCAGTCGGGCAAGCCGCTCGTCATCATCGCCGAGGATGTCGAGGGCGAGGCGATTGCTACGCTTGTCGTCAACAAGTTGCGCGGAGGACTAAAGGTCGCGGCTGTGAAGGCCCCAGGTTTCGGCGATCGCCGCAAGGCCATGCTCGAGGACATCGCGATCCTCACGGGCGGCCAGCTGATCTCTGAAGATTTAGGCATCAAGCTCGAGAACGTGACGACGTCCATGCTCGGCCGCGCCAAGAAGGTCGTTATCGAGAAGGAAAAGACCACAATCGTCAACGGCGCCGGCAAGAAGGCCGACATCGAGGCGCGCGTTAACCAGATCAAGGCGCAGATCGAGGAAACCACCTCCGACTACGACCGTGAAAAGCTGCAGGAGCGCCTGGCGAAGCTCGCCGGCGGTGTTGCGGTAATCCGCGTCGGCGGTGCCACCGAGGTCGAGGTGAAGGAGAGGAAGGATCGCGTCGAAGATGCGCTGAACGCCACCCGCGCCGCGGTCGAGGAAGGCATCGTGCCCGGCGGGGGCGTTGCTTTGCTGCGCGCCAAGAAGGCGGTGGGGCGAATCCGGGATGAGAACCCGGACGTCCAGGCCGGCATCAACATCGTACTCAAGGCCCTGGAAGCTCCGATCCGCCAGATCGCCGAGAATGCCGGCGTGGAAGGTTCGATCGTGGTTGGCAAGATCTCTGACGAGAAATCGGAGACCTATGGCTTCGACGCACAGACCGAGAAATATGTAGACATGGTCGACGCCGGCATCGTCGATCCGGCCAAGGTCGTGCGTGCGGCCCTGCAGGACGCCGGCTCAGTCGCCGGCCTGCTTGTAACCACGGAAGCCATGGTCGCCGAACTGCCAAAGGAGCCGGCTCCCGCTATGCCGGCCGGCGGCGGAATGGGCGGCGGAATGGGCTTCTAAGCTCCACGGTTCGCACACGGAAAGGGCGCGGCGCGAGCCGCGCCCTTTTTATTTCGTCAGCTCAATGATCGCTGATGCGGAACTTGAGGGGCCTCGGCCCCTCCAACACGATTCCTTCCCCGTCGGGGCGCCAGCCGCTGACCTGATTCAGCGCCGCAAACAGTTCCTCGTCAGCCTGCATGCGCTCGGGTGTGCATTGCCCGGCGCCCATCACCGCGGGCAGACCTTCAGGCAGTGGACCAGCCTCGATCTTCATTGCCGAATCGGAAATTTCTATCCGTGCCGGCACGGCCCTGCACCAAAGGTCGATTCTCGCACCGCCGCTCGGCTCGACGGTCAGAAGCGGCATTCGCTTTCCCGGTCGCATCGGCGTCGCGTCGAGCAACAATTCGCGGTCAAACGGGAAGGGCTCGGCCGCAATGCCGCTGCAGCAAGTCAGCAATACAAGTATCGCGGCGAAGTCGCCGCACATCGCAACACGTCTCGTCATTCTGCCTCGGCGACTTGCCGTACAAGGGCGCGCGCGCTTCGCAGCAGCCGCTCGTCGCATCCAGGCGCTCCAACCAGCTGGACACCGATTGGAAGCCCATCAGTGTTCGCCAAAAGCGGCAGATTGAGGGACGGAAATCCGACAAGGGTCCAGAGCGAGCAGAAAACAGGATCGCCGGTTGCCTCGATGCCGAGCGGAGCGACGCCTCTCGCCGACGGAGTGATGATCGCGTCGGCGAATTGCTCGAAGATGCTCATCATTCCTTCGGCATAGCGTTGCGCGTCCCGCAATGCGGCAAGATATTGCGTTGCCGTCACCCTGCGGCCTTCTTCCATGAGATCGCGAAAAATCTTGCTCGTTTCGCCGCCCTTATCGATGTGGCTCCCCAAATTGTGGGCCATCTCGACGGCCATGATGGCAC
>Ga0066388_100000013_pt1 | contig 45987 bp, 35 predicted proteins | sample PanSoiMetaGPlot6_FD_64539 | JGI IMG/M metagenome (GOLD analysis project Ga0066388, IMG submission 64539) | Tropical forest soil microbial communities from Panama analyzed to predict greenhouse gas emissions - Panama Soil - Plot 6 (Hybrid Assembly) | ecosystem: Environmental > Terrestrial >...
GGAGAGCGGGAAGGAGATCGCGGCGCGGGAGCTCGGCGATCTGGCGCGGGCGCATCCCGAGGACGCGAGCCCGGGGGTCCTGCTGCGTCCGATCGTGCAGGATTACCTGCTTCCGACGGCGGCGTACGTGGGAGGTCCCTCGGAAGTCGCGTACTGGGCGCAGGTGATGGCGCTCTACCCGCTCCACGGCATGAACCCTCCGGCGGTCGTGCCGCGCGCCGGCGCGACGCTGCTCGAGCCCAAGGTCGCCAAGGTGCTCGAGCGGTTCGGGCTCTCGTGGGATTCGCTGGCGGGGGACGTCGAGGGGACGATCGGCGCCGCCTTGAAGCGGCTCCTTCCGGTCGATTTCCCGGCGCTCTTCGAGCGGGAGCGGTCGGGGTGGATCGAGAGCATGCGACGCCTCGAAGACGCGGTGACGTCGTTCGATCCTTCGCTCCGCGCGGCGGCGGAGACCGCGGCGGGGAAGGTCATCCACGAAGGACAAGTGCTGGAGAAGAAGCTGATGCAGGTCTGGAAGCGGCGTCAGGAGGAATCGGTCCTGAAAATCCGCCGCGCCCGGGAGAGTCTCTTCCCGCGCGGCGCGCTTCAGGAGCGGACGCTCTCGATGCTCGCGTTCCAGGCGCGGTACGGTCCGGATCTCGTGTCCACGCTGGCACGGCGCCTGACCGAGCCGGGCGCGCACGTGCTGGTTCCTCTGGAGGGTTGATCGAGTGAAGATCGGGATCACCTGTTATCCGACGCACGGCGGCTCGGGCGTGGTCGCGACCGAGCTGGGCATGGAGCTCGCCCGCCGGGGACACGAGGTCCATTTCATCTCCTACGCGCTCCCGTTCCGCCTCAAGCAGTTCGAGGAGAACGTCGTCTTCCACGAAGTGCAGATGCTCGCGTATCCGCTCTTCCAGTATCCGCCGTACACGCTCGCGCTCGCCGCGAAGCTGGCGGAGGTCGCCGACGAGATCGATCTCGACGTCCTCCACGCCCATTACGCGGTGCCGCACGCGGTCTGTGCGTACCTGGCGCGGCAGGTGGCGCGATCGAACAAGCTCAAGATCGTGACGACGCTCCACGGCACGGACATCACGCTCGTCGGCGCCGATCCCTCTTTCCGCGCGCTGACCCGTTTCGGGATCGAGCAGAGCGACGGCGTGACCGCGGTCTCCCGGTTCCTCAAGGAGCGGACGATCGAGGTGTTCGGGACGGGGCAAGAGATCGAGGTGATCCCGAATTTCGTCGATACCGCGCGCTTCGCGCCCCACACGAAGGACTCCTGTCCCAAGGAGCGGTTCGCGAAGAAGGGGGAGCGGGTGCTGCTCCACATCTCGAACTTCCGGCCGAGCAAGCGGGTCGAGGACGTGATCCGGGTGTTCGCGGCGGTGCGCCGCGAGGTGCCGAGCCGGCTCCTGCTCGTGGGAGACGGCCCCGACCGCGTCCCGGCGCGCGAGGTGGCGGAGGAGCTCAAGGTCGAGAAGTGGATCCGCTGGCTCGGCCAGCTCGACGCAGTCGAGGACGTGATCGCGACCGCCGACCTCTTCCTGCTCACGAGCAAGAACGAGAGCTTCGGCCTCGCCGCGCTCGAGGCGATGTCGGCGGGTGTTCCGGTGATCGGGACGACCGCGGAAGGGCTGCCGGAGCTGATCCGTCCCGGGGAGACCGGCTACCTCCTGCCGGTCGGCGACGTCGAGGGGATGGCGCGTCGCTCGATCGAGGTGCTCTCGGACGACAAGCGCCACGCGGCGATGGCGGAGGCGGCACGCCGTGCGGCGATCGAGCGCTACGACGTGGGGATCGTGATTCCCATGTACGAGGAGTTTTATGGGCGGGTACTGGGCGCGCCGGTACGGATTCCCCAGCCGTTCACCCCGCCGGAGGGGTTGGCGTAGGCGAAGCTGCCGATCTCGGTCCCGCATCAGAAGAGGGGACATTGGGGTCGGTTCCGTGTACCATCCGGATCCGGTACCTGCGCGTAACGACTTGCAGGGACGTAATCTCGGCCTGGAGAAGCAGGGCTTTCATGACCCGACGCGACCGAATCCGCAAGACATTGGCAGGGGAGCGGGTGGACCGCCCACCGATGTCCTTCTGGCGCCATTTCTACGACCGGGAGAGCTCGGCCGAGGCGCTCGCCCGGTCCATGCTCGACTTCCAGCGGAAGTACGATTGGGACTTCATGAAGGTGAACCCCCGCGCCTCCTACCACGCGGAAGCGTGGGGCATGCGGACGGAGCGCCCGGGCCAAGGTCCCCTCGACAAGCCGAAGGTCGTGTCGAGCCCGGTCCAGAACCCCGAGGACTGGAGCAAGATCCGGCCGGTCGATCCGACCCGCGGGCCGCTGGGAGAGATGCTCGACGCGGAAGAGCGGATCGCCGCAGAGATCCAGGGCGACGTGGACTGGCTCATGACCGTGTTCAATCCGATCTCGGTGGCCGCCGATCTCATCAACGACGACGCGCGCTTCGTCGAGCACCTCCGCCGCCACGGCGACCGGGTGCACGCCGCGCTCGCGGCCATCACCGAGACGTTCGCCGGATTCGTCCGCGAGACGATCGCGCGCGGATGCTCGGGCATCTTCTTCGCGACGACCGATTTCGGAAACGCGACCCGGATCGACACCGGACTCCTCGCCGAGTTCGGCCGCCCCTACGACCTCCGCGTGCTGGAGGAAGCGAAGGCCGCGCCGCTCAACGTGCTCCACGTGTGCGGCCCCAATGCGTTCCTCCGTGAGCACCTGGATTATCCGGCCCCGATCCTCTCCTGGGCCGACCGCGACCCGACCAATCCGTCCCTCGCGGACCTCCGACCGGCGACGGACAAGACGTTCCTCGCGGGAATCGACCACGAGGGCACGATGGTCCAGGGTCCCCCCGAGGCGGTCCGGGCCGAGGCGCTCTCCGCGATCGAAGCTTCGGGAGGGACGCGCTTCATCCTGGGACCCGGGTGCGCCGTGCCAGCCACGGCGCCCGAGCTCCATTTCTCCGCCGTGAGGGAGGCCGTTCTGGCGTGCGCCTAGTCGCCTTCAAGTCCAAGATCCACCGCGCCACCGTCACCGACGCGAACCTGAATTACGAAGGGTCGATCACGATGGACGCCGACCTCATGGATGCCGCGGACATCCTCCCGCACGAGCAGGTGCAGATCCTGAACGTGAACAACGGGGAGCGCTTCGACACGTACGCGATCCGCGGAACGCGAGGCTCGGGGATGATCTGTCTCAACGGCCCCGCGGCGCGGCTCGCGCACGTCGGGGACACCGTCATCATCCTCACGTACGCGCTCATGGAGCGCGAGGAGCTTCTCCGCCACGTTCCCACGATCGTGGCCGTGGACAGCCGGAACCGGATCCGCCGCGAGGAGCCCGCTCCCGCCTCGCCGCGCCGGAGCTGATCATGATCCCCGCGAGGAGCGTCCGCACGACGGCGCTCCGAATGCTCTTTGCCACCTCCGCCGCGGCGTTCCTCCTCGGAGCGCGACTCCCCTCGATCCCCGGCATGGATCCCGGAGGCGCTTCGGCGCGTCTCGATACGCTGCGAGCGCTCGGAAGCCGGTCCTCCGTCACCGACACGGTCGGCGCCTCCCGTCCGGTGGTCGACGTGCTGACGGTCGACGGCGCGATCCAGCCGATCTCGGCGCAGATCATCATCGGGGCGATCGCCCGCGCCGAGCGGGACCGCCGCGAGGCGCTCCTGATCCGGCTCGACACGCCGGGAGGTCTCGACACCTCCATGCGCGACATCATCAAGCGCATCCTGATCGCGGAGGTGCCGGTTGTCGTGTACGTCGCCCCCGCGGGGAGCCGCGCCGCGTCGGCGGGGACGTTCATCGCGTACGCCGCGCACGTGTCCGCTATGTCCCCCGGCACCTCGATCGGCGCCGCGACGCCGGTCAATCTCGGCGGCGGCGACGTCGGCAAGGACCTGGCCCGCAAGATCCAGAACGACGCGGTGAGCTACATCCGCTCCCTCGCGACCCAGCGCGGCCGGAACGCGGACTGGGCGGAGAAGGCCGTCCGCGAGGGAGGGTCGCTTCCCGAGGACGAGGCGCTCAAGCTCAAGGTCGTCGACTACGTCGCCCGCGACGTGAACGAGCTCCTGGGCCGCATGGACGGGAAGCACGTCCAGGTGGCCGGGCTCGACCGCGTCCTCCACACGAAGAACGCGAAGACGCACGAGGTCTCTTCGAGCTGGCGTCAGAAGTTCCTCGGCCGCATCCTCGATCCCAATGTCGCGTACATTCTCTTCATCCTCGGGTTCTACGGGCTCCTCTTCGAGCTTTCGAACCCGGGCGCGATCCTGCCCGGAATCGTCGGAGGGATCTGCATCCTCCTCGCGTTCCTGGCCTTTCAGGCGCTGCCGATCAACATGACCGGCCTGTTCCTCATTCTCTTCGCGATGCTCCTCTTCGCGGTGGACGTCAAGGTGCAGAGCCACGGCCTCCTCGCGACGGGGGGCGTCGTGTCGCTCGTGCTGGGATCGCTCATCCTCATGAGCGGGGAGGGTGGTACGACGCATCTCTCGATCTCGGTGATCCTCACGGTGGCGGTGATCACGATGCTATTCTTCGGGTTCGTGGTCGGAGCGGGGTACCGCGCGCTCCGGCGGAAGCCGGTGACGGGGCGCGAAGGGCTCGTCGGGGAGCAGGGCGTGGCGCTGACAGCCCTGAGCCGTCAAGGAGGACGGATCTTCGTGCACGGGGAGTACTGGGCGGCGGAGTCGGAGGAGCCCATTGCGGAAGGCGCTGCCGTGATCGTCGACCATGTCGACGGCATGCGGCTGCGCGTCCGGAAAGCGTAGGCAAGGGGGACGGCGATGATCTCGGTGACCGCTGCGGTGGTGCTTTTCCTGGCGATCCTGCTGCTCTCGAGCGCGATCAAGGTCCTTCGCGAGTACGAGCGGGGCGTCGTGTTCCGGCTCGGCCGTGCCGTCGGCGCGAAAGGGCCCGGCCTCATCATCCTGATTCCGATCGTGGACAAAATGGTGCGCGTCCAGCTGCGGACCGTCGCGATGGACGTTCCGCCTCAGGACGTCATCACGAAGGACAACGTCACGGTGAAGGTGAACGCGGTGATCTATTTCCGCGTGCTCGACGCGAACCGCGCCGTGCTCGAGGTGGAGAACTACCTCTACGCGACCTCCCAGATCGCGCAGACGACGCTCCGGAGCACGCTCGGCGAGTCCGACCTGGACGAGCTCCTGTCGAACCGTGAGAAGATCAACCAGGAGCTGCAGGCCGTGATCGACCGCCACACCGAGCCGTGGGGGATCAAGGTGAGCACCGTGGAAGTGAAGAACGTCGACCTCCCACAAGAGATGCAGCGGGCGATCGCCCGCCAGGCGGAGGCCGAGCGCGAGCGCCGCGCGAAGGTCATCAACGCCGAAGGGGAGCTCCAGGCGTCGCAGAAGCTGGCCGAGGCGGCCTCGGTCATCGCCACCCAGCCGCTCGCGATGCAGCTCCGATATCTGCAGACGCTCGCGGAGATCGCGACCGAGAACAATTCCACGACCGTTTTCCCGATTCCGATCGATCTGTTCGAGCCGATCATTCGCGCGCGGCTCGCTCAGCCGAAGGCGTAACCAGGAGGGTTGATGAACGGCGAGCGTTACGACGTTGCCATCGTCGGGGGCGGCCCCGGGGGCTACGTCGCCGCGATTCGCGCGGGGCAGCTCAAGCTCAAGACCGCGCTCATCGAGATGGACAAGGTCGGGGGCACCTGCCTCCACGTCGGCTGCATTCCGACCAAGGCGCTGCTCGAGACCGCCGAAGTGCTGCTGCTCGCGCGCCGCGCGGGGGAATTCGGCGTCCGGGTGGGGGAGGCCTCGCTGGATCTCAAGGCGGCCATGGACCGCAAGGACCGGGTTGTGAAGAAAAACCTAATGGGCACGGAGTCGCTGCTCAAGAAGAACAAGGTGGTCACGATCAAAGGGCAGGGGCGCATCCGGGCCAAGGACCGGATCGAGGTGACCGATTCGGTCGGAAACCGGAGCGAGGTCCAGGCCGGGGCGATCGTGATCGCCACCGGCTCGCGGGTGGGATCGCTCCCGATGGCTCCCGTGGACGGCCGGGTCGTGCTCTCGAGCGACGACATCCTGAGCCTCGACCACGTCCCCGAGTCGATCCTCGTGATCGGCGCCGGCGCCGTCGGCGTGGAGTTCGCGTCGATCTACCACAGCTTCGGATCGAAGGTGATCCTCGTCGAGAGGGAGCCGCGGCTCGTCCCGCTGGAGGACGCGGAGATCTCGGAAGCGCTCCTCCGCTCCTTCACGCGGCAGGGGATGGAGATCTACGTCGGCGCCTCGATCCAGAGCGTGCGGGTCGAAGGAGACCAGGCCTGGAGCGAGATCGAGCACCAGGGGAAACAGCTGCGCTTCCACACCCACCGGGTGCTCATGGCCGCCGGGCGGAAGCCGCGCACCGAGGGGATCGGGCTCGAGGAGCTCGGGGTCCAGATGGAGCGCGGGTTCATCCGGGTGAACGAGCGCATGCAGACGAGCGTCCCGGGAGTCTACGCGATCGGCGACGTGGTTCCAGGTCCGGCGCTCGCGCACGTGGCCTCGCACGAGGGCATCGCGGCGGTCGAGACGATCGCCGGTCTCCACGCGCACCCGGTCAACTACCAGGCGATCCCGAACTGCACGTACTGCCATCCGCAGATCGCGAGCGTCGGCATGACCGAGGCTCAGGCGCGCGCGTCGGGACGGGCCGTCAAGGTCGGCAAGTTCCCGTTCACCGCCAACTCGAAGGCGGGAATCCTGGGCCAGGGGGACGGTTTCGTGAAGGCGGTGGCCGACGCCTCGACGGGGGAGATCCTTGGGGTCCACATCATCGGCGTGCAGGCCACGGAGCAGATCGCGGAATCGGTGGTGGCGCGCCATTTCGAGGCGACCGCGCTCGAGCTGGCGGACGTGGTGCACGCACATCCCACGCTGGCGGAAGCGACGATGGAGGCGATGTTCGCGACCGATGGACGAGCGATCCACTTCTGACCTCACGTCCGACCGCCGCCTGAAGGCGGGGGAGAAGCGGAAGCCGCTTCGCGTCTACCAGCGGCTCGGCGAGGCGCCCCCGCCGCCGAGACGCCCCGAGTGGCTCAAGGCGAAGATTCCGGCGGGACGCGCCTACCTCGAGACCAAGTCGATCCTCCGGACGCTCGATCTCCACACCGTGTGCGAGAGCGCGAACTGCCCGAACATCGGCGACTGCTTCTCCCGCCACACGGCGACCTTCCTGATCCTGGGCAACGTGTGCACCCGTTCGTGTCCCTTCTGCGACATCCGGAGCGGGAAGCCGCTCCCGGTCGATCCGGAGGAGCCGATGCGCGTGGCGCGCGCCTCGGCCCGTCTCGGGCTCCGCTACGTCGTGGTCACCTCCGTGAACCGCGACGAGCTCCCGGACGGCGGCGCGTTCCAGTTCGCCGCGACGATCCGCGCGATCCGCGCCGAGATCCCGACGGCGCGCGTGGAAGTCCTGATTCCCGACTTCCTTGGAAGTGAGGACGCGCTCCGGACCGTCCTGGACGCGGGTCCCGACGTGCTGAACCACAACATGGAGACGGTGAAGCGTCTCTATCCCCGCGTGCGTCCCGCCGGCCGGTACGAGCGGTCGCTCGCGCTGCTCCAGCGCGTCGCCACGTCGAGCGGGACGATCCCCGCGAAATCGGGGATCATGCTCGGCGTGGGAGAAGCCGTCGAGGAGGTCGAGGAGCTCCTGCGCGATCTCCGGGCGCACGGCTGCTCGATGGTCACGCTCGGGCAGTACCTTCCCCCGTCGGGCTCCCACCTTCCGCTCGAGCGCTACGCGCCCCCCGAGGAGTTCCGACACTACCGCGAGTACGGGCTCTCGCTCGGATTCCGGCAGGTCGCGTCGGGGCCCCTGGTGCGAAGCTCCTACCACGCCGAGGAACAGGCTGGGGAATCGGTCCTGGTCCCCTGACCTAGAGCAGCTTCCCCGCCAGCAGCACCTTCGCCATCGTGAAATAGAGGATGAGCCCGGTCACGTCGACGAGCGTGGCCACGAACGGCGCGCTCGCGCTCGCCGGGTCGGCGCCGATCCGCCGCAAGAGGAAGGGAAGCATCGAGCCGACGAGGGTTCCCCAGAGCACGACGCCGATGAGGCTGAACGCCACGGTCAGCGCGACCAGGAAGTAGTGCGTGCCGTAGGCGTGGAAGAGCGCCTGCCAGAGGAGGATTCGCGCGATGCCGATCACCGCTAGGATGCAGCCGAGCCCGAGCCCCGAGAGGAACTCGCGCCGGATGACGTGCCACCAGTCCCGGAGCTTCACTTCCCCGAGCGCCATCGCGCGGATGATGAGGGTGGTGGCCTGGCTTCCGGAATTGCCGCCGCTCGAGATCACGAGCGGCACGAAGAGCGCGAGCACCACGGCGCGCGCGATCTCCGCCTCGAAGTAACCCATCGCGGTCGCGGTCAAGGTCTCCCCGATGAAGAGGACGGCGAGCCACCCCGCCCGCTTCTTGATCATGTCGCCGATTCCGATCCGGAAATACGGCGCGTCGAGAGCGGCGGTACCGCCCATCTTCTGGATGTCCTCGGTGGCCTCCTCGCGGACGACGTCCACGATGTCGTCGAGGGTCACGACCCCCTTCATCCGCCGTTCGGCATCGACGACCGGAAAGGCCGCGAGTCGATACGTCGCGAACAGCCGGCTCACGTCCTCCTGGTCCATCGCCTCGGGGACCGTGATCAGGTCGGTCTGCATGACCTCCTGAACGCGCTGCTCGGGCCTGGCCGCGAGAAGTCTCCGGAAGGAGACGACGCCCCGGAGCCGCTGCTCGGGGTCGAGCGCGTACGCGTAGTGGAAGGCTCCCACCCGCTCGGGGGCCTGCCGCCTCAGATACGTGATCGCCTCGTCGACGCTCATGTCGGGACGCACGCGGACGTAGCGGGGGTTCATGAGCCCTCCCGCGTCGTCCTCGGCGTAGGCGAGGAGGCCGTTCACGTCCTTGCGGGTCGCGTCGTCCAGGAGCGAGAGGATCTCCTCGCGCTCGTCCTGCGGGATCTCCTGGACCAGATCCGCCGCGTCGTCCGGTGCCAAGAGCCGGATCCACGAGCGCCTCTCCGGGGCAGGAAGGGCGCGCAGGAGCTCCGCCTGATCGCGCGCGCTCAAGCTGAGGAAGAGGTCCTCCGCCTCGGGGCGGGGGAGCGCTTGAAAGCTCTCGATGCGGTCTTCGGGCACGAGGAGGCTCCACGCCTCCAGCAAATCCTCCGGCACGAGGCGTTCGGCGATCTCGGGTTCCGGAACCGACGGCATCGGGCACCCCCTGGGACGACGTTCCCTCGCGGTTTCTGCAGGAATCCGCGCGGCGGACATCGTAGTGGATCGGTTCGGCACCCATCAACCGCCGAGGTTGCGCTATGATGCCGCGGGTTTCCGTGCGCCCCCTACCGGAGGAAGGTTATGCCGCGTCACCGTCCTTCGATGCTGGTGGTCGATGACGACCCGTCCGCCGCGGGTCTCCTGCACGAGGTGTTCGCCAGGGACGGATACGAAGTGGTTCTCGCGAACCGCGGCCTCGACGCGGTTCGCCTCGCCGAGGAGCGCCCCTTCGACGTCGTTCTGAGCGACGTCCGCCTCCCTGACATCGACGGCCTCGAAGTCCTCCGCCGCCTCAAGAAGAGCTCCCCCGACCTCGCCGTGATCCTCGTGACCGCCTACGGCACCGTGGAGACCGCCGTCAAGGCGATCGACGAGGGCGCCTTCGACTACGTCCGGAAGCCGTTCGAGCTCGAGACGGTCCGCCGGTGCGTCGAGCGCGCGATGGAGCGGAAGCGGCTCGAAGGGGAGCGCCGGAAGGCGGGAGGCGTGTCCTCCGCGCGCGAGGTCGCGAGGCACGACACGATCGTCGGCAGCTCCCCCGCGATGGTGGATCTCTTCAAGATGGTCTCGCGGGTCGCGGGCACGAAGAGCTCCGTCCTGATCCAGGGGGAGAGCGGGACCGGGAAGGAGCTCATCGCGAGGACCATCCATCTCCGGAGCCCGCGCCGGGGACGCCCGTTCATCGCGGTCAACTGCTCGAGCTTTTCCGAAGGCGTGCTGGAGAGCGAGCTCTTCGGCCACGTGCGGGGCGCCTTCACCGGCGCCACCGAGCGGCGGCCGGGGCTCTTCCTCGAAGCCGACCGCAGCACGCTGTTCCTCGACGAGATCGGGGACATGACGCTGTCCATGCAGTCGAAGCTCCTCCGCGTGCTCCAGGAGCAGGAGGTGAAGCCGGTCGGCGGCACCGAGACAATCGCCGTGGACGTGCGCGTCGTGGCGGCCACGCACCGCGATCTCGACGGGATGGTGCGGGCGGGGAGCTTTCGCGAGGATCTCTACTACCGGCTGAACGTGGTCACGCTCCACGTTCCTCCTCTCCGCGACCGCCTGGAGGACATCCCGCTGATCGCGACACACTACCTCACGGCGTTCAACGAGCCCTCGGGAAGGGCGCTCCACGGCTTCACGCCGGAGGCCATGCGGGCGCTGCGGAGCTATCCGTGGCCGGGCAACGTCCGCGAGCTCGTGAACGTGATCGAGCGCGCGGTCGCGCTGGCCCCCGGCTCGGTCGTCGAGCTGAACGACCTTCCCGACAAGATCGCGATGGCCGCTTCCGTGGCGCGCGAGCCCGCGCGCCCCACCGCTAAGGATCGCCCCACGCTCGAAGAGCTGACCCGCCGGTACGTGTTGCAGGTGCTCGAGGAATGCGGCGGAAACAAGACCGAAGCGGCCCACGTCCTCGGCATCCCGCGGCGGACGCTCTACCGGATGCTGGGTCGGATGAAGGCGCTCGATCGTTACCGCAAGGTGAGACGAACTGTCTCGCACAACCCCTCATGACACACTACCGTAAGCAACATATACGTAGGGGAATAGAGCATCGGACTATAAATATGCGCCACTCAGTCACAGTCACCTCATCCGCGATGGCTCGCGACCGGTCTCGGTACTAACACGTAAGCTATACGCATATAGCTTCTTAGCCCGAATCCGCTCCTTCTCCTTGCCCTGGCATAACTTCTGCCTATCGAGCCCACGAACCTAGGGGGCTCGAGCAGGTCTTCCCCGGTGAGCGCAGCTACGGAAGGCTGGCGAGGGGTCGGGGCGGTGGGAGGAAGCTTCGGGTAGGGCGAAGTTCGGCCCCCAGGATCTATTGCGAAGCTGTAGGCCCTCGGACGATCGAGTCCCGTGGTTGGACTGCCCCCCACACGTCACGGGACATTGCCGAGGGCCTATTCATTTCGCGTGGACAGGCGTTCGTCCGAGCGAATAGACTTCGGTCGTCCCGTGAAACCCCGTTCCGTTCTGCTTCGACTCGCCGCGGTAGCTCCGATTCTCCTCGGTCTGACCCTTCGGCAACCCGTCGACGCCCAGCCCTCCGCGGTGCGCTCCGTGGAGACGATCGGCGTCGTGGAGGGGATCCCGATCACCAAGATCGAGTGGGATCACTTGGCGGAGCCGTATTTCCACGAGGTCGAGCAGCGCGCGGGACGCCAGCTCACCGAAGACGAGAGGGCGCTGCTTCGGAAGAACGTGCTCGAGGAGCTCATCCGCGAGCGCCTCTGGGTCGCCGACGCCAAGCGGCGCGGATTCACCGCCACCGACGCGGAAATCGACGCCCACCTCGGCCAGAATCCTTATTTCCACACCAACGGCAAGTTCGATCCCGCGAAGTTCCGCGACTTCAAGTTCTCCCCGGCTTCGAACTACAGCGAGATCAAGGCGCAGGTCGCGAACGCGGTGCTCCTCGAGAAGTATTCGAAGTGGATGGAGCAGCGCTACTCCCCGACCGAGGCTCAGCTCAAGAAGGAGTTCTCGGAGCGCACCGCGCAGGCTTCGATCCGGTTCCTCTGGCTCACGCCGGACCTGGTCACCCTCGACCCGCAGGCATCCCCGGAGCAGATCCGCGCCTACTACGAGAGCCATCCGGACGAGTTCCGGAACCCGGAGGAGGCCCGTCTCACGTACATCCGCGTCCCGATCGAGACCCAAGGGATCCGCTCCGACACGCTGCGCGCTGTGGCCGAGCTGGCCGCGCTGTCCACCGCGAAGCGCGTGCTCGAGGCGGCGCGCTTGGGGAAGCCGATCGATCCGTTGGCGCGCCCGTTCGGCGGGACGAAGGACACGGGAATGTTCCACGTCGGCGAACCCATCCGCGGGCTCGGCCGCGCGGAGGAGCTCGCCGCGGCGGTCCGCGACGCCCGTCCGAAGCAGTGGCTCCCGGCGCCCGTTCGCGTGGGGCCCTACTACGTCGTGGCGCGCGTGGAAGAGCACCGGCCCCAGGCGCTCCGTCCGTTCAAGGACGCGGTCGCGCTCGCGAAGCGGAAGGCGGACGCGAAGCTGCACGAGACGGAAACCGATTCGCTCGCGCGTCTCGAGTACACGGCGCACCCCGAGCAGTACCGGCTGCCTCTCCTGCGCGCGACGGTGCTGGCTCGGGCCGCGAGCACCTTCGATGATCCAAGGCCGATTTCGGATCGGGAGGTCTCGGAAGCGCTCGCGAGGCTCAAGCGAAGCTCGGGAGTCTCGGATACCGCCCGCGCGTGGGCCGATTCGGTGCTGAAGGCGCTCCCCGAGCGCATCCGCACGGAGCGCGCCCTGAGCGCGGGCTACCGCACGCTGGAGGAGGCGGCCTCCCGATGGAAGCGCGGCGAGTCCCCGGAAGGACTGGCGAAGCGGTACGCGGCCACGGTGAGCCGGCTCTCGATCTACAAGGGGGAGCCTCCCACGGCCCCGCGTCTGCTCGAGGGATCGTTCCTCGATTCGCTGTACCAGCGGTCCGCGGGCTCGATCGCCGGCCCCCGCGCGCTGCACGACTCCCTGTTCCTCGTCCGCGTGGACGAGGTGAACGATCGGTTTCAGCCTCCCTTCGAGGCGATCCGTCCCGAGCTGCGCGCCGCCATCGAATCCCGGCGGGCATCGGAGACGGAGCGGGAAGCTCAGGCGTACTACGCCGCCCACAAAGGGGAGTACCGCACACCGCAGCGATACGCCTTCGACTACGTCGTCTTCCGGCGGATGAAGCCCGATTCGGTCCCCGTGCCGGAGGATTCGATCCGGGCCTATTACGAGCGGCATCCGCTCGAGTTCACGGTCCCCGCCAAGGCGCACGCCCGGCACATCCTGATCGGGGTGAAGCCCGGCGACGGCCCGGGCGCGAAGGCCGCCGCCCGGAAGCGCGGCCAAGACGTCCTCCGGCGGCTCAAGGCTGGAGCCGACTTCGCGGCGCTCGCGAAGGAGCTCTCGGAGGACCGCGGGTCCGCGGCTCAGGGAGGAGATCTCGGGGAGATCACGCGCGGACAGGTCGTGAAGGAGTTCGGGGACGCGGCCTTCGCCTTGAAGCCGGGGCAGACGAGCGGCCTCGTGGAGAGCCAGTTCGGATTCCACATCATCAAGGTGGAGAGCCTGACCCCCCAGAGGCTCCGTCCGCTGGACGACTGCCGCGACGAGATCCACGGCGTGCTCGGCGAGGGCATGGCCGATTCCCTCGCGCTCCGGACCGCGGAGACGTTCGCGGGCCAGGCCTCGAAGACGGGGGCGTCCTTTCAGGATCTGGCCCGATCACACGGGGGCGCGCTCTCGAGTCCTCCGATCGCGGCGCGTGAGCCGGTCGGCTCGCTCGGCGTGCTGCCCGGGCTCGAGCAGGCGATCCGGTCGCTTCCGTCGGGAGGGGTCTCGCGTCCGATCGAGTTCGGCGAAGGCTACGTCGTGGCGCGGCTCGGGAAGTCGGTGCCCCCGGCCGAGGCGCCGTTTCCCGAGGTGAAGCAGGAGGTGATCCGCGACGCGCAGATCGAGCGGCGCCGCTCCGTGGCCGATTCCATCGATACGACGATCCGCCGGGCGCTCCGGTCGGGAGGAAACCTCGAAACCCTCGCCGTTCCGCTCGGAGGGCTTCGCGTCTCGCGGCTCTTCCCGCGCCACGGTCCCGTGCCGGAGCTGGTGCGCGACTCGGTGCTCGCGCGGGACTCCACCCTCTACCGCGAGATCTTCGCTTCGCGCCCCGGCACCGTGCTTCCCCCGCGCCGCGGCGAGCTCGGCACGCTCTACGCGGTGGTCGACTCCGTGATCGTCTCGGACGCCAAGGACTACGCGCAGCACCGCCAGGAGCTGAGGCGCGAGATCCTCGATCAGAGGAGCGCGGCATGGACCGAGCGGCTCCGGTCGCGCGCGAAGATCGAGCTCTACCGGAAGGATCTGTAGCGGGTCGAGAGAGGCTCCGGTAGCATCAGGGCTCCTCGGCCTTCACCCACCCGGCTCCGCTCCCTGGGAGGTAGGGGGATGCGGCGAGCGAGACGTTCCATCGAGACCATGGCGCAGGAGGAGCGGCCGCGAGAGCGGCTGCTGGAATCGGGTCCGGCGGCGCTGACCGACGCGGATCTGGTGGCGGTGTTGTTCGGGACCGGTGGACCCGGGGATGGCGTCCTCGAGATCGCCTCGCGCGTGACCGCCGCGATCCCGCTCCGGCAGCTCCACCGCGTGCCGGTCGAAGAGCTGCTGCACGTCCGCGGCATGGGGCGGGCGCGCGCGGCGCAGCTCCTGGCCGCCGCGGAGCTGGGGAGAAGGCTATGGCCCGACGGCGAGTCTGCGCCGCTCGTCCGGGGACCGGAGTCGGTCTTCGATCTCACCCGCGACATCCGTGGGGCGAACCGCGAGCACTTCGTGGGCTTCTACCTGAACTCGAGGAATCAGGTGCTTCGGCGCGAGATCATCTCCATCGGCAGCCTGAACGCGAGCATCGTCCATCCCCGCGAGGTGTATCAGCCGGCGATCGCGGTATCCGCGGCGAGTCTGGTCCTCGCCCACAACCATCCGTCCGGGGATCCGACCCCCAGCGAGGAGGATCTCGCGATCACGCGGCGTCTGGTGGAGGCGGGGCGCATTCTCGGGATCGACGTGCTGGATCACGTCGTGGTCGCCCGCGACGCCTACGCGAGCTTCAAGGAACGGAAGCTTCTGCATGCCTGACGGAGCCGATCTTCGCCGCTGGACGCTCGCGGCTCTGACCGCCGCGATCGTCGCGGGCTGCGGATCGAGCCGTCCTCCGACCCCCGAGCCCGGAGCGGCTGAGCGCATTCCGGTGCTCCTCGCCCAGGCCGATTCCGCTTCCGTGCGGGGACATCAGGAGGAAGCGCGCCAGGCGTACGAGCGCGCCGCCAAGGACGCGAAGGCGGTCGGCGCGCCGGGATTCGAAGCCCGCGCCTCGCTCGGGGCCGGGCTCGCTTCGCTCGGCCTCGGGGCGCGGAAGGCGCCCGGCGATACTTCACGCGCGCGGTGGAGCTCCTCCCTTCCAGTGCGGAGGCGCATCTGGCGCTCGGGCGCTTCCACGCGGCCATCCACCACTACCGCGACGCCAAGGAGGAGTACGACCGCGCCGCAGCACTCGACACGACGAGCGCCGAGCCGTACTACCGGCTCGGGCAGGCGTACGCCGAAGCGGGAGAGACCCGGGGCGCGATCGAGGCGCTGACGCGCGCGCTCGCGAGGAATCCCACCCATGCCGGCGCCCAGGCCGTGCTCCAAGCCGTCATGGACAAGCGGGACACGGCCTCCGGGCTGCCCGAGGGGTACGGGGCGCTGGGAGGCCGCATGACCCTCTCGCGGGGCGAGCTCGGAGTCATGCTCGCGGCCGAGCTCGGGCTCGATCTGGATCATCCCGGCGAGATGGAGGGGGATGTCACCGAAGTGCGCGGGACGTGGGGGGAGCGCTGGCTCCGCGCTGCCATCGGCCGAGGCTGGCTCTCCCCGTTCCCCGACGGCTCCTTCCATCTCGGGGACCCGGTCACCCGGGGAGCGCTGGCCCTCACCCTCGCGCAGATCGAGCGCTCGCTGGGTCCTCTGGCCCCTCCCGGAAGCTCGAGCTTTCCCGATCTGAGCGCCCGCCACTACCTCGCCCGGGCGGCCGCCCTCGCGGTCCGGATGGGGCTCCCCCTCCGCTCGGACGGACGCTTCGATCCTTGGACCTCGGCGACCGGGACGGAGGCGCTCCTCAGCGTGAAGGGAATCGCGCGCGAGCACGGACTCCGCGCCATCGTCCCCGGGGAACCGAAGGGAGCTCCTGTGGTAAAATAGTGTCGTGACCCCCCTCGCTGCGCCCTGCATCCCTCGTTCCCTGCTCCTCGCGGCGCTCGGCGCGACGCTCGTCCTCGCGCCCCTGGGACCCGCCCTCGCAGCCTCCCGCGTCGTGTTCCAGCAGACCGAGGGGACCGTCCATCCCGTTGCCGATTTGCGCACGGCCTCGACCGGGATCCAGCGCTCCGGGACGGCCGTCCAGACGGGGGACACGGTCTGGGTGTTCCGCGACAGCCTCGAGACCTGGTCGAGCCCCTCGAACGAGGGGGGATGGACCCACGCGGATGCCTCGGGGCAGCCCGCGGCGTGGCACATCGACACGGCCCTGGCCTGCCAGGGGCACGCCTTCTGGTGCGGCCGGATCGACTCGAGCTGGGTGAACGATCCCGACCGCATGGGATACGACAACAGCTGGGACCAGACCCTCGAGAACTTCGCCGACCTGAGCGGCGTCTCGGGTCCCTACACGATCTCCTTCAAGTCCCAGCTGGACTGTGAGTCGGGGTTCGACTACGCCTACCTGGAGGTCTTCGACCCCGATTTCTCCTGGACCGTGATCTCGTTCTGGACCGGCATCCACCACGGAAACGGCGGCGCACCCTGCGACACGTTCACCGTCCAGGTTCCCGACTCGATCGTGGCCAAGGGCTCGACCCTCCAGTTCCGGTTCCGCTTCACGAGCGACATCCAGGGCTCGGCGGCGGACGGGATCTACACGGGCGACGGATGGGTGATCGACAACGTCACCGTGAAGGCGGGGACCAGCGACCTGCGCTTCTTCGACGACTTCGAATTCGGGATGGGAACCTGGACCGTGTCGCAGATTCCCCCCGTGGGGGACCGGTGGCGGATCGCGGCGAACCAGCCCGCGGAGCAGCTCTGCAAGGCCAACACGAGCAAGGTTTGGACGGTCACGAACCCCGTGACGGGATCGCTCACGCCGGACATGGACGACAAGCTGATGAGCCGCGCGATCGCGACCGGGCACGCGGACCAGGTCGTCCTCGCGTTCGACGTGTACCGCAATCTGCCATCGCTTTCCTGCTTCTACTACGGCGTTCAGATCCGGACCCGCAATCTCGGAGGGGCCTGGTCCACGTGGAGTCCGGCGTCGAGCCAGCTCTACTTCGGGACGGAACGGGAATGGATGCGGCAGCTCGTCTCGCTCCCTGGTGCAGCGGCCAAGGACTCGGTCCAGTGCATGATCGACATGAAGGACTACTCCGACGTCTTCTGCGACGGGGTGTCGACCTCGGGGGGCACGGTCGCCTATTTCGACAACTTCGCGCTGGGCACGATCGGGCTGGCTCCTCCTTCGATCGTGGCCGCGGAGCAGGACCTCTTCCAGGACACCTTCCAGACCGCCCCGTTCTTCGCGGATGACAACTTCAACACGCCGCGCGGCGACAGCGTCTCGGTCCGGCTCTCCGCCTCCCGCGGACTGAAGCAGGCGACCTTCTTCTACCGGCTGAACGGGGGCTCCTTCATCGGCATTCCGCTCGTCCCCTTCGGCGCCACGATTCCGACCGCCTACTCCGCCGACGTCCCGGCGGGCACCTACTCGCGCGGGACGCAGGTCGCCTACTACTTCTCGGTGACCGACTCGCTCAACGACGTGGCCACCCTCCCGAGCGACGCGGTCAGCGCCTCGCATTACTACACCGCCACCGTGCTCCCCGCGATCCAGGCGGCCTCGGGCTCGTGCCCGGGGGATACGGCGAAGATTCTCTACGTGAACCACTCTTTGGGCGTGGACGGGGGCGCCGCGATGAGCCAGAGCCTGACCGCGCTCGGCGTCCGCTTCGACCGCTACGACGTGAACGCGCCGGCGAGCGCGCTCGGCAACGCCCCGGGAGGATCCCCGGCGGGGGATCCGATCCGCCGGTGGCCCGCCGTGCCCGTCGCGACGCTCGGGATGTACGCGGGCATCATTTGGGACGTGGGGGACCGCGCCTCCGGGACCATTTCCGCCGAGGATCAGATGCTGCTCCAGGCGTGGCTCGCGCGCCCCGGCTCGAACCGCGGGCTCCTGCTCGCCGGCGACAACGTGGCGTATGACCTCTCGGTGAACGGGCAGGACATCGGGACCTTCCTGAACTGCACGCTCGGCACGACCTACTCGAAGGACATCTGGGAAAACACGCCGCAGGATTCGCTCACGCCCACGCTGCGTGGAGCCGTGGGCACCCGGATCGCCGCCGAGGCGCTCCCGATCGACGGACAGTGCCCCTCGGTGAACCGTTTCGACGGCCTGGCCGTCAACGGATGCGCCGGCTCGAAGGCGCGGAGCTGGATCACCTATCCCAACACCGTGATCGCATCCGTCGAGAAGCGCGATTCGGTCGGGGTGGTGGCGGATACGACCCGCTCCATCCTCCTCGGCTTCACGCTGGACGCGATGCCCTCGACGTCGCGGCGCAATTTCCTGCTGTACCGGACGATGGTCCAGGAATTCGAGATCCCGGGTTGTTACGTGGCGACCGGGGTGGATCCCGAGGTTGCCGCGGCGGCCCCGGGCGTCCGGGCGCGGCTCTACGACGCGGCGCCGAATCCCTTCAACCCTTGGACCTCGATCCGCTTCGAGCTGCCGCACGCCGCCCGGGTCGAGCTTCACATCTTCGATGTCGCGGGGGCGCGCGTCCGGAAGCTGGTCGGAGGGCCGCTCGAGGCGGGGCCGCACGAGGTGACGTGGGACGGAAAGGACGACCGCGGCCGGAACCTCGCGAGCGGCGCCTACTTCTACCGCCTCTCCGCGGACGGGGACGCTCAGGCGAAGAAGCTCATCCTCTTGCGCTAGACGCCCCTCCGGGCGTACAGTAGCGGAAATCGCAGACATCCTTCGGGGCGGGGTGAAAGTCCCCACCGGCGGTACCAGCCCGCGAGCCAATGGGCGCAGTTCCCGGCGGCAGATCCGGCGCGATTCCGGAGCCGACAGTCACAGTCTGGATGGGAGAAGGATGATCAGGAAGGACGGAAGCGTCCGGCCCAAGGCCGTGTGCGCCCCGCGGGTGTCTGCCTGCGGGGTTTTTCTGTGAGCATGCGAGTCTCGACGATCCGTGAAGAAGGGGCCCAGCCGGGTGCTGAGCCGCGCGGCGCCATTCCCGGCGAAGAGCGCGCCATGCGGGAAGCGATCCGGATCGCGTGCCGCGGGGTCGGCACGACCCATCCCAATCCGCGCGTCGGGGCCGTGGTCCTCCGCGAAGGCCGGATCGTGGGCTCCGGATACCACGTGCGTCCGGGAGAAGCCCACGCGGAAGTGGCCGCTCTCGTCAGTGCCGGGGAGCGCGCGCGCGGGGCTGTGCTGGTCACGACGCTCGAGCCCTGCGCCCACCACGGGCGCACCCCTCCCTGCGTGGACGCGATCGCGGCGGCCGGGATCCGGCGCGTCGTGATCGGCATGCGCGACCCGAACCCGGCCGTCGACGGAAGAGGCGTGCAGGCGCTCCGGAGCACCGGCATCGACGTCGCGGAGGGCGTCTGCGAAGGGGAATGCCGCGCGCTCAACCCGGCCTATCTCAAGTTTCTCGCCGCGGGCCTTCCCTGGATCCTTCTCAAGTCGATGGTCTCGCTCGACGGAAGAGTGGCGAGCGAGAGCGGCGACTCGCGAGGGCTCGGCGGCGCGGCGGAGCAGCGGCTCTGCCACCGCTTGCGCGCGGAGCACGACGCGGTCCTCGTGGGAATCGGAACGGTGCTCGCGGACGATCCGGAGCTCACTGTGCGGATGGCGCGGGGGAGAAGCCCGCTACGGGTCGTGCTGGATTCGCGGCTAAGGCTTCCGGCCGCATCGCGTCTCGTCCAGACCACTGCCAAGGCTCCGCTCCTCGTGGCCACCGTATCCTCGGACCGCGCGGCCGAGGAGCGGCTCTCGTCTTGGGGCGCGCGGGTGTGGCGCTTCGAGCCGGATGCCGAGGGGCGGGTGCCGCTCGGACGGTTGCTCCGCCGGCTCGCGTCGGAGGGGGCGCTCTCGGTGCTGGCCGAAGGAGGGCCCACCGTGCACTCGGCGCTCCTGCGCGGACGCTTCGCCGACAGGGTCGCGGTCGGGGTCGCCCCGATCCTCCTCGGCGGCGCGACGGCGCCCACCTGGACGCGCGATCTGGGACGGGCGACCCTCGCCGAGGCGATCGAGCTCGGACCCTTGACGACGCGAAAGGTTGGTCGCGACCTCTGGATCGAGGCGGACCTCGTCCCCGCGGGAGCTCCCGGTGTTTAGCGGCATCGTGGAGCGTGTGGGCCGGATCGAGCGGCTGGAGCAAGGTCGGGACGGCGCGGTCCGGCTCGCGATCGCCGCGGTCTTCCGCGACGCGCCCGCCGCGGGCGCGAGCATCGCGGTGAACGGGGCGTGCCTCACGGTGGAGCGCTCGGGGCCCTCCGGATTCGAGGTCACCGCCGTGCCGGAGACGCTGCGTCGCACGACCCTGGGCTCGCTCCGTCCCGAGGCGCGCGTCAATCTCGAGCGCGCCCTTCGCGTGGGAGACGAGCTCGGGGGCCACTGGGTTCAGGGACACGTCGACGCCGTGGCCGAGGTCGCGTCGGTGAGCCGGAGGGGGAGCGACGTGCTCGTGCGCGTCCGGGTCCCCGAGGCGCTCCGGCGCTTCGTCGCGGCCAAGGGCTCGATCGCGATCGACGGGATCAGCCTCACCGTCGCCGCGTGGGAGGATCCCTGCCTCACGGTGGCCCTCATCCCGTACACGCTGGAGCACACGATCGCCTCCGAATACGAACCAGGCTCGCGCGTGAACCTCGAGGCGGACGTCCTCGCGCGTTACCTCGAACGCCTCGCCTTGGAGAGGAGAATCGCATGAAGACAGTCCGCGACACCGCCGCGGACCCGATCGAGGGCGCCCTCCGCGACATCCGCGCGGGCCGGATGGTCGTGGTCGTCGACGACGCGGATCGGGAAAACGAGGGGGACTTCGTCATGGCCGCCGAGAAGGCCTCGGCCCAGGACGTGAACTTCATGGCGCGCGAGGCGCGCGGCCTGATCTGCGTGTCGATGACGGGGGAGCGTCTCGAGGCGCTCGGGCTCTCGCTCATGGCTCCGATCAACACCGCGCGATTCTCGACGCCGTTCACGGTTTCCGTGGATCTGCTCGAGGGAACGACCTCGGGCTCCTCCGCCCACGATCGGGCCCTCACCATCCGCGCGCTGGCCGATCCGGCCACGAAGCCGGAGGCGCTGGCACGTCCGGGGCACGTCTTCCCCCTCCGCGCCTCCGATCAGGGGGTGCTGCGCCGCGCCGGACACACCGAGGCGGCGCTCGATCTGGTGCGGCTCGCCGGGCTCGGGCCGGCGGGGCTCCTCTGCGAGATCCTGTCCCCGGACGGAACCATGGCCCGGGGACCGGAGCTCCACCGGATCGCGCGGCGGCACGGGCTCACGCTGGTCTCGATCCGCGATCTGATCCGCTACCGCTACCGTCACGAGCGGCTGGTCACGCGCGTTGCGGCCTCGCGGCTCCCCACGCGATTCGGCCGCTTCCGGGTCGTCGTGTACGAGAGCCTCGTGGACGGACACCATCACGTGGCGCTCGTCAAAGGCAGCGGCGGCGAGGGGCCGCGGCTCGTGCGCGTCCACTCGCAGTGCCTCACGGGGGACGTCTTCGGATCGATGCGGTGCGACTGCGGCGAGCAGATGGAAGCGGCGCTCGAGCGGATCGACCGCGAAGGCGCGGGGGTATTCCTCTACATGAGACAGGAGGGGCGGGGGATCGGGCTCGCGAACAAGCTCCGGGCGTACGAGCTGCAAGACCTCGGACTCGACACGGTGGAGGCGAACCTCAAGCTCGGCTTCGCCCCCGACCTGCGCGACTACGGCGTGGCCGCCCAGATCCTGCGCGATCTGGGATACGCGAGCATCCGCCTCCTCACGAACAATCCGCGCAAGATCGAGGCGCTGCGCGAGTACGGGATCGAGATCGCGGCCCGCGAGCCGCTCGAGATCATTCCCAACGCGGTCAACGCGCGCTACCTGGCGACGAAGCGGGAGCGCCTCGGACACCTCCTCGATCATCCGGGCCTCAAGCCGCGGATGCGCCTGCACACGAACGGCAAGCGGGGATCGCGCTCGTGATCGCGGCCCCGCGCGCGGTCGAGGGCACCCTCGAGGGAAAGGGCCTTCGGATCGCCGTGCTGCTCTCCCGGTTCAACGAGTTCATCGGGGAGAAGCTCCTCGAGGGCGCGCTCCGCGCGCTCGCGCTGCGGGGCGTCCGCGCCCGGGACATCCTCGTGGTGAAGGTTCCCGGCGCGTTCGAGATTCCGGTCGTGGCGCGCCGCCTCGCGGCCTCGGGGCGTCACGACGCGGTCGTCTGCCTCGGAGCGGTCGTGCGCGGCGACACGCCGCACTTCGACTGGGTCGCGGGGGAAGCCTCGCGCGGGATCGCGCGCGCCTCCTTCGAGACCGGGGTGCCGGTCCTCTTCGGCGTGCTGACGGTTGACACCGTGGAGCAGGGGCTCGACCGCGCGGGGGGGAAGCAGGGGAACAAGGGCGCGGAGGCCGCCGAGGGGGCGATCGAGATGGCTCGGCTGCTCCAGCGCCTCGAGCCGAAGGGCCGGCGATGACCACGCGCCGGCGGCAGGCGCGCGAGATCGCGTTCCGCGCCGCCTACCAGGCCGACGTGACCGGCGATCCGGTCGAGCGCTGTCTCGAGGAGATCCTCGAGGACCTCGAGCCTCAGGCGGAGCCCGACGTGCGGGAGTTCGCCGGATCGCTCGTCCGCACGCTCGCGACCCACCAGCCCGAGATCGACCAGGTCGTCTCCCGCATCGCGAAGAACTGGTCGCTCTCGCGGATGGCCGCGACCGACCGGTCGGTGATCCGCCTCGCCGCGGCCGAGCTCCTCTACCACGCGGACGTGCCTATACGGGTTACGCTTGACGAAGCGATCGAAATCGCCAAGAAATACGGCATGGAAACCTCCGGCGCGTTCGTGAACGGGATCCTGGACCGCCTCGCCCACGACGCGCGTCCCTCGACGGGATGAAGACCGCTCTCATCTCGGACGTTCACGCCAACCTCGAAGCGCTCCAGGCGGTTCTGGGCGCGATCGACGAGCGTGGCGTGGACCGCATCCTCTGCCTCGGCGACGTCGTCGGCTACGGCGCGAGCCCCAACGAGTGCCTCTCCCTCGTGCGCGAGCGATGCGAGCTGGTCCTGCTCGGGAACCACGACTCGGCCGCGAGCGGCGGGCCCGAGGCGGCGCGCTTCAACCCGAACGCCAAGACCGCGGCGCTCTGGACCGCCAAGATGCTGACCCCGGACCATCGGGATTACCTGCGCGGGCTCAAGCTGGTGAGCCACGCGGGGCCGTACCTCTGCGTGCACGCCTCCCCGGCGGCGCCGCGCGACTGGGAGTACATCTTCGACCGCTTCGACGCCGAGCCGCAGTTCCAGTTCTTCTCGGAGCCGATCTGCTTCATCGGCCACACGCATCAGCCGGCGATCTTCGAGCGGGTGGCGGCGGGATCCACGTTCGTTCCTCCGACACGGCTTCGCATCGACGCCGAGCGGCGCTACATCGTGAACGTCGGGAGCGTGGGGCAGCCGCGCGACCGCGATCCGCGCGCCTGCTTCGTCCTCCTCCACGAGACCGCCGGAGAGATCGAGTTCATCCGGGTTGCTTACGACATTCCCGCGGCGCAGGAGAAGATCCGCGAGGCCAAGCTGCCCGGGGTCCTCGCGACGCGGCTCGCGACGGGGGAATAGCCGCGTGCGGGCATCAACCGAAGCGCACTGGTCCCGCTTCTGGCGGGAGCGGGCCGAGATCGACGCGGTCTACCCGACCGAGGGCCGGGTGGTGGAGCAGATCCTCGCGGAAGGGCCGGTCCGCGGCCGTCGCGTGCTCGAAGTGGGCGCGGGCTCCGGACGGGACAGCGTCGCGTTGGCCGCGGAGGGGGCGCACGCCTTCGTGCTGGACTACTCCATGGCCTCCCTCGAGGTCGCTCGCCGCGTGGCGGAGCGGGAAGGGCAGCGCGTGCACCTCGTGCGCGCGGACGCGCTCCGTCTGCCCTTCCGTGACGGAACGTTCGACGTCGTGTTCCATCAGGGATTGCTCGAGCACTTCCGCGATCCTCTTCCGCTCCTCCGCGAGAACGTCCGCGTGCTCGGCGATCGCGGGGCGCTCCTCGTCGACGTGCCCCAGCGGTTCCACCTCTACACGGTGCTCAAGCACCTGCTGATCGCGGTCGGGAAATGGTTCGCCGGCTGGGAGACGGAGTTCACGATCGGGCAGCTGGAAGCGCTCCTGACGCGGGCGGGGGTGACCGTCACGCGCCGGTACGGCAGCTGGATGGTCCCGGGGCTCTTCTATCGCTCGGTGCGGCTCGTCCTCCTCCGCTCGCGGATCGCCCGGCTTCCCCTCTACCCCCCCGCGGTGCCCGTCGTGTCGCGCGCCGCGGCCAGGATCCGGGGCCGGTTCGCACGGACTCGCTTCGCGTTCTACACCTATTTCGTCATCGGCGCGCTCGGACGGAAGGGCGCGACACGAACCGCGGCTCCCGGTGTACCTACGGGGTGAGGCTCCTCGCCTTCAACTGGCGTGACCCGGCGCATCCCGAAGCCGGAGGAGCCGAGCTGCACTTGCTCGAGATCCTCCGCCGCGCCGTGCGGGACGGAGACGAGGCTACCTGGCTCGCCGAGGCGTTCCCGGGCTCGAAGCCCGAGGACGAGCTCCACGGCATCCGGATACTGCGCGGGGGATCGTGGTACAATGCGCACCTTGCGCTGGCCCGGCTGTATCGTCACCGGTTGCGCGGAGAGCGGTTTGATCTGGTTCTGGAAGACATCAACAAGGTTCCCTTCTTCACTCCCTGCTACGTTCGCGCTCCCGTTCTCGCCGTCGTGCCGCACCTGTTCGGCGGAACGGTCTTCCGCGAAGCTCCTCTCCCCGTCGGCGCCCTGGTCTGGGCGCACGAGAGCCTGATCCCGTCGGTGTATCGGAACGTCCCGTTTCTCGCGATCTCGGAGAGCACCCGGGAGGATCTGATTCGCCGGGGGATCGCGCGCGAGCGGGTCTCGGTGGTCCGCTGCGGTCTCGACCAGGACGCGTACGCCGTGAGCGTGCCGCCGGAATCGCGCGCCGAGCCGGCCGTCGTCTTCCTGGGGAGGCTCCGGAAGTACAAGGGGGCACAATACGCGCTCCGGGCGTTCCCGCGCGTTCGCCTCGCCGTCCCCGGCGCCCGGCTCCTCCTCGTGGGAGACGGACCCTATCGCCGCGAGCTCGAGTCGCTCGCGGCGTCGCTCGGGATCGCGGACCACGTGGAGTTCCTGGGCGCGCTCCCGCACCGCGACAAGGTGGCCGTCCTGAACCGCGCCCAGGTGGTCCTCGCGCCCTCTCCCAAGGAAGGATGGGGGCTCACCGTGATCGAAGCGAACGCGTGCGGCGCGCCGGTGGTGGCGAGCCGGAGCCCGGGGCTCGTGGAGTCGGTGCAGGACCAGGAGACCGGTCTCCTGGTGCCGCACGGAGACGTGGAGGCGCTCGCCGAGGCGACCGTCCGGATCCTCCGCGACCGCGGGCTGCGCCTGCGTCTCGCCGAAGGGGGACTCCGCTGGGCGCACACGTTCACCTGGGAGCGCTGCTACCGGGAGAGCCGCGCCGTGATGGAGCGCGCTCTGGGCGTGAGGGCCGCGTGACCGCCGCCGAGAACGCAGCCTTCTTCCATCGCATGAAGGCGCCGCTGATCGCGCTCAAGATCCTCTTGAGCCTCGCCCTGTTCGCGTACGTGGTGGCCAAGGTCTCCCCGCGGAACGTGTGGGAGACGGTGCGCTCCGCCGAGCCGGGGTTCCTCCTGGCCGCGGCCGCGCTCTTCCTCTTCTCCGGGTTCGTCGGGAGCTGGCTCTGGGCGCGGCTCCTCCGCGCGCAGGGGGTCGCGATCCCGTACCCCCGCGCCGCGTCGTATTATTTCGTGGGGCTCTTCTTCAACAATTTCCTTCCTTCGAACGTCGGCGGCGACATCGCTCGGATCTCCGACGCGTCCAAGCACGCCGAGCACGTGAGCCCGGTCTTCTCCGCCACGCTCATGGACCGTCTCATCGGCGTGGTCGCGATCGGTCTCCTTGCCGTGATCGCCTCGACCGCGGCGCTCGGCCGCCTCCACCTGTACGCGATCTACGGTGCGACGCTCGCGGTCTTCCTCGTCGCGGTCGCGCTCTTCGCCAGCATCTTCAACCGCTCGATCCTCGAGGCGTTCGAGCGCCCGTTCCGCTGGATCGGCGCGCGCAAGATCGAAGCCGGGATCGGGAGGATCCTCGACGACCTGCACGGATTCCGGAACGAGCGCGGCGCGCTCGTCGCGGCGTTCATGGCCTCCTCGCTGGTCCAGGTCAGCCGGATCTACGTGCACTATCTGGTGGGGCTCTCGCTCGGGGTGCGGATCCCGGTCGCGTACTACTTCCTCTTCGTCCCGGTGCTCGCGGCGCTCGTCTCGCTTCCGATCTCGTTGAACGGGCTCGGCGTGCGGGAAGGGATGGCGGTCGTGCTCTTCCAGATGGCGGGGCTCTCGCGCGAGGAATCGTTCAGCATCCCGTTCCTCACCTACGCGGTGTCGGTCGTGATCAGCCTGCTCGGCGGACTCATCTTCATCTCGCGCCCGCCGCGCCGGGCGATCGAGCGCCACCTCACCCGGCGGCGCCTCGCGCGCGAGAAGGGGGGCGCGTGAACGGGATGAAGCGCTGGCACCAAGGATTCGCCGCGGCGTCGTTCCTCGTTCCGCTCCTCGTCTACATCCGGACGCTCACCCCGACCGTTCCGTTCTGGGATTCGGGGGAGTTCATCGCGACCTCCTACATCCTCGGGCTCCCCCATCCTCCGGGGAATCCCGTCTACACGATGCTGGGCCGCATGATGAGCTTGATTCCGGTCATGAGCGTCGCCTGGCGCGTCAACTTCATGAGCGCGCTGGCCTCGGCGCTGGCGGCGTTCTTCACGTACCTCATCACGGCCCGCACCATCCGCCGCTGGTTCCAGGATTCCGCGCTCACCCTGCCGCTGATCCTTGCCTGCTGCGTCGGCGGGCTCACCGCGGCGTTCTTCGTGGCATTCTCGAATTCCTTCTGGGACAGCGCCATCGAGGCCGAGGTCTATTCCCTCTCCTCGTTCCTCGTCGTGTTCTCGATCTGGCTCGCCTTCCACTGGTGGGACCGGATCGGGGAGGCGGGGAACGACCGCATGCTGATCCTGATCGTGTACCTGCTCTCGGTCTCGACCGCCGTCCATCTCGGGACGATCCTCGTCGCGCCCGGGCTGCTCGTCCTGTTCTGGATGGCGCGGCCGTCCTACTTCACGAACGGCCGCTTCTGGCTGTCGGCCGCGCTCCTCGGCGGGTTCGTGCTCTTCCTCTGGTACAACGAGTTCTCCGCCGACGTGGACGTGCCGCTTCCGCTCATCCTGATCGTGCTCGCGATCCTCACCACGATCTACGCGCTGAACCGGCGCAAGCTCGTGAAGAACAACCTGTTCACCTGGTGGACCCTCGCCCTCGTCGTGGGTTTCACGGTGCAGCTCTACCTGCTCGTCCGCAGCCACCAGCATCCGATGGTGAACGAGGGAGCGCCGGAGACCTTCAACACCTGGAAGGACTACCTCCTGCGCAAGCAATACGGACCGTCCAATCCGTTCGAGCGGCGCGCCGACGTCTGGTACCAGATCAGCCACATGTACCTGCGCTACGTCGGCATGCAGTTCACGCTGACGCGCGGCATTGGATCGCTGGGCCCGAACTCCTTCTTCGTGATGGCGATCAACGCCATCCCGTACCTCTTCCTCGCCTACGGGGCGTACTGGAACTGGAACCGGGACCGGAAGACCTTCTGGTTCTTCTTCGTCCAGAACCTGATCATGGGCCCGGCGCTGATCTTCTACCTCAACTTCACCGACCACGAGGTGCGGGAGCGCGACTACTTCTTCACCAATTCGTACCACTTCCTCGCGATCTGGATGGGCATGGGGGTGGCGGGCATCGTGGAGTGGCTCGGACGCGCGTTCGAGAGTGCGCGGGTGCCCGCTCCCGCCCCGGCGCCTTCCGCGGAAGGCGTGTCGGCCGGAGGGGTGGCCGCGGAGCCCCGGGCCGGCCTATGGTTCGGCGCCGCCGCGCTGGTCGGCATCTCCCTCCTTCCGCTCAAGAACGGGTTCTACGAGCACGACCGCTCTGGGTTCTACATCGCCCACGATTACGCCTACAACATGCTGACGCCGCTCGGGCCGGGCGCGGTCGTGATGACGAACGGTGACAACGACACCTTCCCGCTCTGGTACATCCAGGAAGTGGAGCACGTGCGGAAGGACGTGCGGGTCGTGAACCTGAGCCTGCTCAACACGCCCTGGTACATCAAGCAGCTCCGCGACCAGGAGCCGAGGGTCCCCTTCACCTTCACGGACGCGGAGCTCGCGGCACTCCAGCCCTACCAGGACGAGAAGACCGGAAAGGTCGTCTGGATCAAGGACATCGCGGCCGAGAACATGTTCCGGACGAATCAGTGGAGGAAGCCGATCTACATCGCGGTCACGGTTCCGGAGCAGCTCGGCATGGACAAGCATCTCATGCTGGAAGGGCTCGTCTTCCGGGTCTATCCGCGGGAGGTCGGAGATCACGCGATCGACGTCGCGAAGACGATGGACAACCTCTACCGCGTCTTCAAGTACAAGGGGCTCCTCGACAAGAGCCGGAACTACGACACGAGCGTGTACAAGGACGACAACGCCTACAAGCTCGTGCAGAACTACAGCGCGGCGCACGTGCAGGTCGCGTACCAGCTCCAGCAGACGGGGCGCGCACGGGATGCGATCCAGATCCTGCACGACGCGGTGAAGATGACGCCCGATTTCCCGGGCCTCTTGGAATACCTCGGCAAGTCGTACGAGGAGGTGGGGGACACGGCCGAGGCGGAGCGCATCTTCCTCGACGCCCAGAAACGCTTCCCGAGCTCCCCCGAGTTCTACTACGGGCTCGGCGTGATCCACTGGCAGCAAGGGCACCGGATGCACCGCGCGGACCTCGTCGAGCGCGGGATCGAGGAGCTGAAACGGGCGTGCGCGCTCGACCAGCGTTACTTCGACTGGTTCGGTTCGCTCTTCAGCGCGCTCTGGATCGACGGGCGCAAGGAGGAAGCGGTCGACGTGCTTCGCACGTGGTCGCGCGCCCATCCGGAGGATCCGCAGGGCGCCGCGTGGCTCAAGAGCTACGAAGACTCCCTGCGCGGGGCCGCACCTCCACGTCCACGCGGGGCGCGCTGATCGCCGATGCGCGCGCTCGTGACGGGCGTGGCCGGCTTCCTCGGGTCGACGCTCGCGGAGACGCTCCGGTCGGAAGGATGGGACGTGGTCGGGGTGGACGCGTTCACCTCGAACTACGATCCGCGGGTGAAGCGCGCGAACCTCGCGGCGCTCGGAAGGGACCCCGGATTCCGCCTCGTGGAGGCCGATTTGAGGGAGACGCCGATCGCTCCGCTCCTCGAGGGCGTGACCCACGTGGCGCACTTGGCGGCGCTGCCCGGCGTGCGGCCCAGCTGGGGAGAGGCGTTCCGCGACTACGCCGAGCACAACATCGTCGGCACGCAGCGGCTGCTCGAGGCGTCGCGGGATCGGGGAATCGCGCGGGTGGTCGTCGCGTCCAGCTCGTCGGTGTACGGTGCTCCGGACCGGATGCCCACCCCCGAGCAGACGCTTCTGCGTCCGCTCTCCCCGTACGGCGTGAGCAAGCTCGCGACGGAGGCGCTCGTGAGCGCGTACCGGCGCGCCCACGGCGTCCCCGGCCTGTGTCTCCGCTACTTCACCGTCTACGGTCCGCGCCAGCGGCCGGACATGGGTTTTTACCGCTTCTTCGAAGCGGCGCGCCGCGGAGCGCCGGTGACGGTGTATGGTGACGGCGGTCAGACGCGGGACTTCACGTTCGTGGAGGATGCCGTGCGGGCGACCGTGGCGGGGCTCACGCGCGAGGCCCCGGCCTGCGCGTACAACATCGGGGGAGGGCACCGGGTGGCCTTGAACGAAGTCCTGGATCGGATCGAGCAGCTCGTCGGGAAGCCGGTCGAGCGGCGGCACGTGGAGCCACAGCCCGGAGATCCGCGGGACACCTCCGCGGACACGACCCTCGCGCGGCGCGACCTCGGATACGAGCCGGGGACCGCACTCACGGAAGGACTCGCCCGGCAATGGGAATGGCAACGGAGCCTCTGATCCCGAAAGCGGCCGCCGTCGCGGAACGGACGCATCGCGTCGAGATCACCGCCCTCGTTCCCGTCCTGAACGAAGCGGAGAACGTCCGGCCGCTCCTGACGAAGCTCCGGGACGACCTGGCCGCGCTCGGCCGCTCCTACGAGATCCTGGTCGTGGACGACGGCAGCACCGACGGGACGATCGACCGGCTGCGCGAGATGCGCGCGGAGATCCCGCAGCTTCACGCGATCAGCTTCCGGAGGAATTACGGCAAGTCCGCGGCCCTGTCGGTCGGCTTCGCCGAGGCGCGCGGCCGTTTCATCATCACGATGGACGGCGACCTCCAAGACGACTCCGCCGAGATCGGGCCGCTTCTCCACAAGCTCGACGAGGGATACGATCTCGTCTTCGGCTGGAAGCAGAAGCGCAAGGATCCGATCATGAAGACGGTTTCCTCTAAGCTCTTCAACGCGGTCACCTCGTCCATGACCGGCGTGAAGCTCCACGACATGAACTGCGGCCTCAAGGCGTACCGCGCCGAAACGGCGCAATCGGTGCGGCTCCGGGGCGAGCTCCACCGCTTCATTCCCGTGCTCGCGCACTGGAACGGGTTCCGGGTCGCCGAGATCCGCACGGTCCATCACCCGCGCCTCCACGGGAAGACGAAGTTCGGCGCGGCGCGGTTCGTGAACGGGTTCCTCGACCTCCTCGCGGTGATGTTCCTCACCACGAGCGCGCGCCGCCCGCTGCATCTCTTCGGACGGATCGGGGTGTTCCTCGCCTTGGTCGGGGGCGCGATCATGATCGGCTTCTCGTGGCGGTGGGTGCTCGGCGAGGGCCTCAGGCTTCGCCCCGCGCTCCTCTTCGGCGCGGTGCTCGTGATCCTCGGCTTCCAGTTCGTCTCGATGGGGTTCCTTGGCGAGCTCATCGCCAGCACGCGCGTCCACGAGCCCGACTACACGATCCGGGAGCGGTTCTAGCCATCGCGCCCCGGGAGAGCGGCCGGTGAACGTCGCGATCCTGGGCCCCACCTACCCGCACCGCGGGGGGATCGCACACTACACGACCCTCCTCGCGCGGGCGCTCGACCGCCGCGACGCCCTGACGCTCGTCTCGTTCCGCCGGCTCTATCCCTCCCTCCTCTTCCCGGGGACGACGCAGTTCGACCGGAGCGGCGAGGCGCTCGAGCCGCCGAAGCCGCCCGAGCCGATCCTCGACAGCATGAATCCGCTCTCGTGGGTTCGCGCGGGCTCGCGGCTCCGCGCGCTCGACCCGGAGCTCCTCATCGTGCCCTGGTGGCATCCGTTCTTCGGTCCCTCGCTCGGGCTCGCCGCGCGGCGCGCGCGGGGAAGGGGCGGGCGCGCCGTGCGCGTCTTCCTCTGCCACAACGTGGCGCCGCACGAGGGAACGCCGCTCGACCGCGCGCTCACCGCGTATGGCCTGGGAGCGGCGGACGCGTTCCTGGTGCACGCGCGCTCCGAGGAGGAGCGGCTCCAGGGCTGGGCCCGAGGGCGGCCCGTGCGGGTGCACCCGCATCCCACCTATGATGTGTTCAGCGAGCGCGCCCCCTCGCGCGACGAGGCGCGGCGGACGCTCGGCGTGAGCGGCCGCGTGATCCTGTTCTTCGGCTACGTGCGCCCCTACAAGGGGCTCGCCGATCTGCTCGAGGCGCTCCGGCGCGCGCGTCCCGACGCCTGGGACCGGCTCCTCGTGGTCGGCGAGTTCTACGAGCCGCGCGAGCGCTACCGGGCGCTCCTCGAGGACCCGAGGCTCCGCGACCGGGTCCAGGTCGTGGACCGCTACGTGCCGAACGAGGACGTGTCCCGATGGTTCGCGGCCGCGGACGTGGTCGCGCTTCCCTATCGCGAGGCGACCGGATCGGGGATCGCGCAGGTCGCGTTCGGGGCGGGGGCGCCGGTGATCGCGACGCGCACCGGGGGGCTCGAGGAGGTCGTGGACGAGGGGAAGACCGGGCTCCTCGTGCCTCCCGGGGATCCGGACGCGCTCGCCCGGGCGATCGAGCGGTTCTTCGATGAGGGCATGGCGGGGGCGCTCCGCGAGGGCGTGGCGGACGCGCGGAGCCGCTTCACGTGGGACGGGCTCGTGGACGCGCTCGAATCGCTGGCGCGGGAGTGCCGGCGGTGAGCGGGCGGCCGGTGTGGGCGGTGGTCCTCGCGCAGAACCAGCTCCGCTACACGCGCGAGACCTTGACCTCCGTCCGGGGCCTCGATCCCGGTCCCGACCGCGTGCTCCTCGTCGACAACGGATCGACCGACGGAACCGCCGAGGCGGTCCGCGCCGCGTTCCCGGACGTGGAGGTGCTGCGGCTCCCGGAGAACCGCTACTTCGCGGGGGGAGTGAACGAGGGGCTCCGGCACGCGCTCGCGCAGGGCGCGGGATCGGTGCTGCTCCTCAACAACGACGTCGTGCTGGAGCGGGACGCGCTCGCCAAGCTCGCGCGCGCGCTCACGGCGGACCCGCGCCGCGCGGCGGTCTCGCCGCGGCTCTACTACTACGACCGTCCGGACGTGGTCTGGTTCGCGGGGGGCATCGTCGGCCGGCTCGGGCTCGTCCGCCATCGGGGCGTGAACCGCAAAGAGGAGAAGCTCCGCGACGCGCCCCGCGCGGTCGACTACGTCTCGGGAGCCGCGGCGCTCCTCCCACGCGAAGCGCTCGAGACGGTCGGGCTCCTCGATCCGAGCTACGTGATGTACGTCGAGGACGTGGACTGGTGCGCGCGGGCGCGCGAGCGCGGGCTCACGCTCTGGTACGAGCCCGCCGCGAAGGTGTGGCACCACGTCTCGGCGACGAGCGGCGGCGGGCTGACCCCGCTCAAGGCGTATTTCCGGCTCCGGAGCGGCGCGCTCTTCCTGGTGCGGCACGCGAGGCCCTGGACCCGCCCGCTCTCCTGGCTCGCCTACGGCGCGTGGACCGCGTGGCTCCTCGCGCGCACGGCGGTCGCGCGCGACGGCCGCTCCGCGGGCGCGCTCCTGCTCGGGTTCGTGGACTTCACGCGGATCCTCGCCGGAGGGAGGCCGCCCGCTCGTACACCGACCTCGTTCGCTCCGCGAGCGCTTCCACGCTGAAGCGCGCCGCGCGCTCCGGACCGCGCGCCGCCAGCTCGCGCATCCGCGCGGGATCGGACGCCGCGTCCCGCATCCGCTCCGTGAGCGCCTCGACGTCTCCGGCGCGGAAGAGGAGCGCCGCGTCGCCGACGACCTCCGGAAGGGAGGCGGCGTCGCTGGCCAGGCAGGGGACCCCCGCCGCCATCGCGAGGAGCGGGGGGATCCCGAATCCCTCGTAGCGCGAGGGGTAGACGAAGAGCGACGCGCCGGCCAGGAGAGGGCGGAGCTCGGGGTCCGGAACGTACCCGGGCAGCTCGACCGGGAGCCCCTCGGCGGCCGCCTCCGCCGCGAGCCGCTCGGCGAGCGCGTTCCTGGCTCCTGCGAGCACGAGGAGCGGGGCGCGGGCCCGGTCGGGGAAAGCGCGCGCCAGCGCGCGCACGAGGAGATCGAGCCCCTTGCGCGGGTCGAATCCGCCGAAATAGAGCCAGTACGGGCGGCCGCAGACCCGCGCGCGCCAGCTCTCGATCGCGCGCGGGTCGGGCGCGGCCCAAAACCAGCGCGGCACCGCGCATGGAATCACGGTGATCTTCCGCTCGAGGCCCGGGAGACGCGCGACGATGTCGCGCCGGCTCGCGTCGCTCAGCGTGACCACCTCCGCGGCGCGCCGCGCCGAGCCGCGCACCGAACGGCGGTAGAGCCAGCGGTGGAGTGCCTTGGGGCGCGGCCACGGCACGGCCTCGGGGAGCACCCACGGAATGAGATCGTGGAGCGAGAGCACCGAGGGAAACGAAAGGCCGGAGGGGATACCGTGATTCCAGGTCGCGTGGAAGAGATCCGGGGGAGGATCGAGCGAGCGGAGGAGCCGCGGGAGCACGGAAGCCTCCCAGCGGATCCTTCCGGAGGCGAGGCCGGTCGCGCGCACCTCGACCGATTCGGGGACGAGCCCCTCCGGGAGCGGGCGGTCGCTCACGCCGACGAACGTGCATCCGCGGGAGGGGACCTCTTCCAGGATCTGGGTGAGGATCAGGCCGATGCCGGTGGCCGGACCCCGCGCGAGCGGTCTCAGGTCGATCGCGACACGGAGAGATGGGGGCACGCGCGCGACGCTAGGGGAGGCGGCCCGAAAGGTCAACGGCGGCGGAGGTCGCGCCTTGACGCTCGATTGCGGCTTTCCGTACTCTGACCGTGTGCGCGACTCCGGAGGCTCACGTGCGTCCCGTGTGGGACGTCGTTTGGCTCAGTGACATTCCCTGGAGGAGTCTCTGGCAGCGGCCGCAGCAGCTCGCGATCCGATTCCCTCCTGAGGCGCGCGTCCTGTTCATCGAGCCCTGGACCCTGGGGCACGCTCCTTCGCTCTTCCCCGAACCCGTCGCCGACCGTGTGCATCGCGTCTCCTTTCCGTTCCTTCCGCTCCACGCACGCTCGCTCCGCCTGCGCCGCGTGGCGTACTCCGTGGGAAGCTCGGGGGCGGCGACGGGCGGCCTCTTCGCCCTGCAGCGCGCGTGGGCGGGGCTCCTCGCTGGATTCGGGCGGCGCGGCGCGCGCCGCCTCGCGGTCGTCCAGAATTTCCTCGCGCGTCCGTCGCTCGCCGCCTTCCGTCCCGAGCGGGTCGTGTACGACATGATCGATGCTCCGCTCCACTTCGCTCCGGTTCCGCCGCGGCTCGTCCCGCAGTGGGAAGCACTGCTGCGCGAGGCGGACCGGGTCTGCGTCACGTCGGAGGCCCTGGCGCGGCTGGCGCGCTCGGGGGGCGCGCGCGCCCCGCGCCTCATCGGAAACGGGGTGGAGGTCGCACGGTTCCAGGAGGCGGCCCCCTGCGGCTCGCTTCCGGGAAATCCCTCCGCGCCGATTCTCGGCTACGTCGGATCGATCCATTCCTGGTTCGACGTGCCGCTCGTCTCCTCGCTCGCCAAGGCGCTCCCCGCCGCGCGGGTGGTTCTGGTCGGGCCGGCGCACCCCTCCACCCGGGCGGAAATCGACCGCGCGCAGCGGGAGACCCCGAACCTCTTCTGGGTGGGTCCGAAGCCCTACGACGAGGTTCCCTCGATCGTGCGCGCGTTTCGCGTCGGCCTCATTCCCTTCCGGCGCACGCCGCTCACCGAGGCGGTGAATCCGGTCAAGCTCTACGAGTACGCCGCGGCGGGCGTGCCGTGCGTCACGACCCGATTCACCGAGGAGGTGGACTCCTGGGGGGACGCGGTCCGGATCGCCGCGGACGCACCGGGCTTCATCGCCGCCGCCATCTCGCTCCTCGACGGGGACGCCGATCGGGAAGGGCTCGTCCGGTTCGCGCGGCGCCACAGCTGGGACGAGATCGCATCCCGGTTCGTGGACCTCTGCTTCGGGGAGGCAGGGTGAGCCCGGCGCCGAAGCGGAGCCGACACGAGCCGGCGCGCCCTTCGGGTCTCGAAGGCACGGCGCTCGCGCGGGAGTGGCTGGGCATCCCCGCTTGGGCGTGGGGCGCGCTCGTTCTCCTCATCCTCCTCTTCTTCCAACCGATCGTGTTCGGGAAAGTCTTCCTCTCTCCGGACTCGGTGGCTCCCGCGGGCTTCGCGAAGATCGCGATGGACGCGCTCCAGCGACGCCACGTGTACGCCCTCTGGAACCCCTATCACTTTCTGGGCATGCCGTCCTTCGGGAGCCTCGCCTTCGTTCCGTACGTGTACCCGCTCGACGTGGTATTCGGCTTCCTGAACAAGACGCTCCACTTTCCCGACCTGACGTGGCTCCTCGCGCACTACCTCCTGCTCGGGCTCTCGATGCTCGGGCTCTTGAAAGCGCTCGGTGCGTCCTCGGAGGGGGCGCTCCTCGGCGCGGCCGCGTTCGCGCTCACCCCGAACCTCGTCGCGGTCGGGGCGTTCGGCCACGGCAGCCAGATCATGACCGCGGCCTATCTTCCGCTCCTCGTCTTCCTGCTCGACCGCTTCGCGCGCCGCGGATCTCCGGCCGCGCTTGCGGGATTCGCGATGGCCGCAGCCCTCCAGCTCCTGCGCGGGCACGTCCAGATCGTCTTCTACTCCTGGCTCGCGCTCGGCGGGTACGCCCTCTACCTCGCGATCGAGGGGGCGCGCGCGGGCAGACGCGGGGATTCCGCGCGCGCGCTGGGCGGGCTCGCCGTGGGGCTCCTGCTCGCGTTCGGCATGAGCGCGTTCCTCTACCTGCCGACCCACGAGTACTCGAAGCTCTCGGTGCGGAGCGCCGGGGAGGGAGGGGGCGCCGGGCTTCCGTACGCGACCGCCTGGTCCTTCGATCCGCGGGAGATCCTCACGTTCGTGATCCCGAGCTTCTTCGGATTCGGTGGCGCGACGTACTGGGGGAGCATGCCGTTCACGGACTACCCGAATTACATGGGAATCCTCCCCCTCGCGCTCGCGCTCTACGGCGCGCGCCGCGCCACGTCGCGCGCGCGCTGGTATTTCGCGGCGCTCGCGGTCGCGGCGCTCTTCATGTCGTTCGGAAAGCACTTCCAGCTGCTCTATTCGCTCCTCTACTTCCACGTGCCCTTCTTCAACAAGTTCCGGGTCCCGGTCATGGTGCTCGTGCTCGTGCAGTTCTCGACGGCCGCCCTCGCCGCCTTCGGTCTCACCTCGGCGCTCGAGCGGCGCGGAACCGGAAAGGGAAAAGGGGACCCGGCGACGCCGTGGATGCGCGCGACGGGAATCGCCGCGGTGGGAGGGGTTCTGGCGGTGATCCTGCTCCACGCGCTCTCGCCCTCGATCCAGACCGCCGCGATCCGTGGCCGGCCGTCGTATTCGCCCGAGGCCGCGGCCCGCGCGATCGACATGGCGTCGATCGACGCGATCCGCTCGGCGCTCTTCCTGGCGGCGGGTTTCTTCGTGATCGCGTGGGCCCGGCGCGACCGGCTCGCGCGCAGCGTGGCGGCGCTCCTGGTCGTGGCGATCACCGCGGCGGATCTCTGGATCGTGGATCGCAAGATCATCGATCCGCAGATCGGCTCGCCGCAGGAGTACGAGGAGTACTTCCGCGAGACCCCCGAGGTCACGTTCTTGAAATCGGACCGTTCGCTCTTCCGCGTCCTGCCGATCCAGTGGAACGACAGCCGGCTCGCCGCGTACGGGATCGCGTCGGTGATGGGCTACAACCCGGCGAAACCGAAGCTCTACCAGGCGCTCGCCGATACGGCGGGCATCGTGAGCAGTCTGGACATGCTCCGGTTCCTGAACGTGAAGTACGCGCTCTTGGAGGGCACCATGCCCCCGGGCACACCGGGGGTGACCTTGCGTCTGGACGGCGAGGTGAAGGTGTACGAGATCGACGGCGCGCTCCCGCGCGCCTACGTCGTCCACCGCGTGAAGGCGGTGCGCGATGACGTCGTGGCGCTCGCGACCGTCCGGACCGGTGGATTCGACCCGGCCCACGAGGCGCTCTGGAGCGAGCCGGACCTCCCCGCCCTCGCGGAGCCGGTCGTCCACGACTCCGTGCGCGTCTTGAAGTACGACTTCAACGAAGCGGAGTTCTCCGCGGTCACGGCGGCTCCCGGGCTCTTCGTCCTGGCCGACCAGTACGATCCCGACTGGACCGCCACGGTCGACGGAAGGCCGGCTCGGATCCACCGCGTGGATTACTTGATGCGCGGGGTCCTGCTCGCGCCGGGCGCGCACCACGTGCGCTTCCGCTACGAGCCGCGCGCGCTCCAGGCGGGGGTGCGGATCTCGACGGCGTCGCTCGGCGTCACGCTCCTCCTGCTCTTCGGCGGCCTCCTGCGCCGCCGCCGCGCGACCCCCGCGCGCTCCGGGGACGGGACATCGCCATGACGGTCCGGGAGCCCGTGCGAAAGGCGCTCATCATCATTCCGACCTACAACGAGCGCGAGAACATCGCGGAGCTGCTCCGGAGGATCTTCGCCGAGGCGATCCCGGTCGAGGTCCTGATCATCGACGACCACTCCCCGGACGGGACGGGGGAAGTCGCGGACGAACTCAGCCGCTCCGATCCCCGCGTCCACGTGATGCACCGGGCCGGAAAGATGGGGCTGGGATCGGCGTACGTCGCGGGATTCCGCTACGCGCTCGAGCGCGACTACGACGCGGTCTTCGAGATGGACGCCGACTTCTCGCACAATCCGGAATCCCTTCCGGTCTTCTTCCACGAGATCGAGGATTCCGACCTCGTGGTGGGGTCCCGGTACCTGCACGGCGTGACCGTCGTCAACTGGCCGCTCACGCGTCTCATCCTCTCCTATGCGGCCAACGTCTATACCCGCGTCATCACCGGACTCCCGGTCAAGGACGCGACCGGCGGGTTCAAGTGCATCCGCCGGCAGATCCTCCAGGCGATCGATCTGACCCGTGTGAGATCGGACGGCTACGGCTTCCAGATCGAGATCAACTTCAAGGCGTGGAGGAAAGGATTCCGCATCCGCGAGATCCCGATCGTCTTCGTCGACCGGCGCGCGGGGGTCTCCAAGATGTCCCGGCGCATCATCTGGGAAGCGGCGTGGATGGTCTGGAGGCTTCGCGTCCTCGATCTTCTCGGCGCGCTCTAGGAGCTTCCGACATGGCCGTCTCTCTCGTCGTCGTCCACTACCACACCCGGCCGGCCCTGGCTCGGCTGCTCGCGTCCCTCGAGGAGTCCCATCCTTCGGCTCTGCGCGAGATCGTCATCGTGGTGAACTCGGACGACACGGTGGACGACCTGGCGGCAGGGGCGTCCTGGCCGGTGCGGATCCTCACCCCCGGCCGGAACCTGGGCTATGCCCGCGGGGTGAACGAAGGGATACGGCATTCCCGGGAAGAGGAGATCCTGGTGGTCAACCCGGACATCCGGGTGACCCCGGGGGCGGTCGAGGCGCTGGTCCGGTGCGCGGAGGAGCACCCGCGCGCGGGGATCGTCGGGCCGAAGCTGGTCCACGAGGACGGAACGCTCCAGCTTTCGGCCCGCCGCTTCTACACATGGAAGACTCTCCTCTTGAGGCGCGCGCCGCTCGGACCCTACGCCGCGCGCAGCCGCACGCTCCGGAGCCATCTCATGGCGGACTGGGACCACGAAGGGACCCGCGCCGTCGACTGGGTGCTCGGCGCCGCGATGCTCGTGCGCCGTCGCGCGGTCCGTGACGTGGGTCTGATGGATGAGCGATATTTCCTCTATTTCGAAGACGTCGACTGGTGCCAGCGCATGGCGCGGCACGGATACGAGGTCCTCTACTGCGGTGAGGCCGTGTTCGTGCACGAGTACGCGCGCGCGAGCGCGCAGCTCCGGCCGCGCTCGATCCGCGCGCACGCGGCGGGGCTCCTGCGCTTCGCCGAGAAGTGGAGCGCGCTCCTGTACGCGGTGAGCCAGTACCGCCGGCGCCTCGTCGCGCTGACCACCCTCGGGGTCGACGTGCTCGCGGTGATCGCCGCGTTCGTCGGGGCGTACGTCCTCCGATCCTCGCTCCATCCGCTCTTCGCGAAACCGATGTATCCGTTCGAGAGCTACCGCGGGCTCCTGTTCTTCACGGTCGGGGTCTCGCTCGCAGTGCTCGGGGTGAACGGCCTCTACCGCCGGGCCTCCTTCCTCGACGCGATCGATCGCGCCTTCGCGCTCGGGCAGGTCACGGTGCAGGCGGGGCTCTTCCTCATGGCCTCCACGTTCCTCTTCCAGACGCCGCGCTACTCGCGCGCGCTCGTGCTCCTCCTGGGTCCCTTGCTCTACGCGGCGCTCCTCCTTGGGCGCACGCTCCTCGCGAGGCTCGAGACCGGCGCGCGGCGCGCCGGGTTCGCGTTCCGCCGCGTCCTCGTGGTCGGCTCCGGGGTCGAGGCGGAGCGCGCACGGGACTCGCTCGAGAACGCCCGCGGCGAGGGATTCGAGCCGCTCCGCACCGCGGCGCCGGCCGAAGCGCGCGAGGCCCCCGAGGCGGCCGCGACGCGCCTGCGCGCCCTCGTCGAATCGGAGCGCGTCCAGGTCGTCTGCGTGGCGCCGGAGCCGGAGGAGGTGCCGTATCTCCTCGCGGCGGCCTCCGGCCTGCGCGATTCCGGGGCCGCGGTCTATTGGGCGGGATCGATCGCGCAGCTCGTGGGTGTCGAGCGGCTCGGGAGGATCGGACCGCTCCGAGCCGTGCTCCTCCACGCCCCGAGCCGCGGCCTGTCGCTCCGGGTCCGGAAGCGCGCGAGCGATCTCCTCCTCTCGCTCTTCGTGGCGCCGTTCCGCTGGGGCGCGCTCCGCTCCTACCTCGCCCGCCGGGGGGAAGGCTACGGTCCCGGCGAAGCGTGGGGAAGCGTGTGGGCGGGACGCCTGAGCTGGGTCGGCCGCAGCGCCTACGAGCGCGAGCGCTGGGCGGGCGTGCCTCCCTGGGCGCGCCTCGCGTTGGAATCGGTGCGCCCCGGGGTCGTCACGCCTCCGGAGGGTGCCTCGCAGGATCCGCGCGCCCGCGTGAGCGCGGAGCTCGCGTACCTGTCGCGCTTCTCCCTGGCCGAAGACCTCCGACTCTTCCTGAGCGCGACGCGGGAGCGCGCGCGATGAAGCGAAGGATGTCCCTCCCGGCCGTCGCACTCGCGTCGCTCGCCGCAGCGTCCGCGCCGGCGCTCGCTCCGGCGAAGACGACCCTCTTCGTGACGAATTTCGTGAACTCGAACGAGATTCAATCGATCACCGCATGGAACGGGCTCCTCACGATGGGCACGCTCGGCGGGGTCGTGACGTACGACACCGGATCGGGGACGTTCCGGAAGATCCTCCGCTCGACCGGCGGGCTCCCCTCGAATCGGGTCCTGGCCGTCGCGGTCAGCCCCTCGGGCTCCCTGTGGGCGGGCACCGCCGAGTCGGGCATCGCGCGGATCCGTCCCGACGGCACGTTCCGCCGCACGCTGAGCTCCTTCGACGGGCTCCCGACCGACCACGTCCAGGTCCTCTATGTCCACAGTGACTCGATCTGGGTGGGCACGGACGGGGGCCTCGCGCTCTTCACCGAGAATCCCGCCACGGGGCAGATCGGGCTCACGCGCGCGTACACGAGCGCGAGCACGGGGGGAGGGCTCGCCGGCGACGACGTGCGCGCATTCCTGCAGGTGGGGGACACGCTGTGGTGCGCCACGCTCCAGGGGCTCTCGAGCTTCACGAACGGCGCGTGGCAGAACCGCACCGCGGCGCTCTCGATCGGCGCCACCTCGCTCGCGCTCCACGCCGACACGCTGTGGGCCGGGACGGTGCAGGGTCCCTACCTCGACGTGGGGGGAGTCTTTCAGCCGCGGAACGCGGGGCACTCCCCCGCGAGCAACGTCCTCTACGAGGACGGTTCCGGGTTCTACTCCGGGACGCCGACGTTCGGGGTCTTCCGGTGGGACGGCGCGCTCTGGAATCCGATGAACGGCGGGCTGCCGAGCTTCTCGGTCGCAGCACTCCGCGACGGCCCCGACGGCGCGCTCTGGGTGGGCACCGACGCGGGGGCGGCCCGCCTCGCCGGGTCGACGTGGGAGACGCACCGGTCGGACGGCCCGCTCGTGAACGGCGCCCAGCGCGCGGTGGCGGACTCGCGCGGGGTGTGGATCGCGACCGGCAACGACTTCGCTCCCGGGACCGGTCGGGGCGTGGTGCTGCACTTCGACGGCAACGTCTGGTCGGCGCTGAGCGACGCGAGCACCGCGGGGGGGCTCCAGCAGACGGACGTGTTCGGGATCCTCTCCGACCGCTCAGAGACGCTCTGGTTCGGGCACTGCTGCCTGGACGGGACGCCGAGGCCGCGCGTCGACCGCTGGGATCCCGCGGCGAACGCGTGGGACGCGGTCCCGGTCTACAACATCTGGGCGCTCGACCAGTCCCCCTCGGGAGACGTGTTCGCTGTGAGCGTGGAGCACGAGAACGGGGTCTACGTGATCGACCGGCAGACCGGGGCGCTGATCGATTCGCTCACGCCGATGAACTCGCCGATCTCCTCCAACAACCTGCGGGCGGTGCGCTTCGATGGTGCGGGGAAGGGCTGGTTCGGGACGGCGTTCAATGGATTCGACGTTTGGGACGGAAGGGGAACCGCGACGCACGTGGACGATCTCTGGAGCCACTACACCGCGCAGCCCAGCAACCAGGTGACCTCGCTCGCGGTCCTGAGCCCCACCGCCGCCTGGGTGGGCACGGTGTCGGGAGTGGGACGCTTCGAGAGCGGGATCTTCGGCCGGGTGCTCACCGTGGCGGGCAGTCCGGGCCTGCCGAGCGGACAGGTGAACGACCTGGCGCTCGATCCGCGGGGCAACCTCTGGATCGGGACCTCCGCCGGGCTCGTGCGGGCCGACGCCTCCGGCTTCGGGGCGATCGAGGTGTTCACCACCGCCGACGGACTCGTGGATGACGAGATCCGCGCGCTCGCGTGGGATCCGTACCACGACGCGCTCTGGATCGGCACGGCGCACGGCATCTCCCGCGCGGTGCCGAGCACGGGGCAGGAGGCGTTCGACGACCGGAGCTACGTCTATCCGAATCCTTCGCGCGCGGCGGGGGGAAGCCTGAAGCTCGGGGGCATCCAGAACGTCGTGGAGGGAGAGATCCGCGATCTCACGGGGACGGTGATCCACCGGTTCCGGTGCGATCCCGCCGCGAACGAAGCCTGGGACCTGAAGCTCGAGGGAGGCGCCCCGGCTCCCTCCGGGCTGTACCTCGTCGTGCTCCGCGACCGCGGACGCTCGCGCATCCTGCGCGCGGCGGTCGTGCGATGAGGAGGGAGACCGAGGCGATCCCGCTTCGGCCGCCGGACCGGGCCGCGTGGGATGCGCTCGTCCAGGACTGCCCGGAGGCGACCGTCTTCCACACCTCCGCGTGGGCCGATCTCTGGACGGAGGAGTGGCGCGGGGCGCGCTGGGTCGCGGTCGCGATCGAGGAAGCGCCGGGCCGCTACGCGGGGGCGATCGGAGCGATCGTGCGCGGAAGCGGGATCGCCCGCCGCGTCTTCTCGATGCCGTACGGCACCTACGGGGGCCCGCTCGTCCGCCGCGACCACCCCGATCCCGTTTCGGTGCGCCGGGAGCTCCTCGAGTCCTTTGCGCGCGTCGCCGGCGCGCGTCTCACGCTCCGCTCCGAGATGACGTGGTACGAGGGGGAGCGCGCCGAGCTGCCCGATCGTCTCGAGATCCACGAGGGGTTCACCCATGTGCTTCCGCTCCGGAGCGATTTCGAAGTGCTCGCGGAAGGATTCTCGGCGTCCACGCGCCGTCTCGTGCGCCAGGCGGAGGAGAGCGGACTCACGATCGGCTCCGCGGAGGGGGAGAACGACCTTCGCGCGTTCTACGATCTCGCGGTCGAGACGGTGCGGCGCCGCGGGGGAAAGCCGAAGCCGTACTCCCTCTACGAGCGGATCCAGCGCACGCTCGTCCCGCAGGGGCTCGCGCGCTACCACCTCGTGCGGAGCGGGGATCGGCCGGTCGCGGGGAGCCTCCACCTGTTCCACGAAGGGGTCGCGCTCAACTGGCTCCCGGTCTCGCGCCAGTCGAGCTGGCCGCTCCGTCCGAACAACTTCCTCGTGGCCCGCACGCTGGAGACGCTCTGCGCGGCGGGCTACCTCGAGTACAACCTGGGCGCGTCCCCTCCCGACGCGGACGGCCTGATCCGGTTCAAGGAGGGATGGGGCGCCGTACCCCGGCCGATTCTCGTGGCCGGCAAGCGGAGCGCGGTTCACAGGAAGCTCCGGGGATAGCGCCGGTGCGCCTCCTTCTCCTCGCGCACGGTCCCTCGGTGCACACGCGCCGCTGGGCGCGCGCGCTCGCCGCGCGGGGACACGAGATCCGGCTCCTCACCGCCGATCCCGATCCTTCGTCCGGGCTCGAGGCGAAGACGATCGGCCGCGCCTGGCCGGTCGCCGCCCTCCGCTACGCGAGCGGCCTCGGCGCGGTGCGCGACGAGCTCCGCGCGTTCCGTCCGGACGCGACCCTCGCCCACTTCGTTCCGAACTACGGCTTCCTCGCCGCGCTCGCGGGCGCGCGCCCGCTCGTCGTCGTGCCGTGGGGATCCGATCTCCTCGTGAACGCGGGGCGGACTCTGCTCCATCGCGCGCGCGTCCGCTACACGCTTCGCCGCGCCGATCTCGTGCACGTGGACGCCGAGGTGCTCGCGGAGGCCGCGGTCGCGCTGGGCGCCGAGCCCGCGCGCGTCTGGTGCCGCGCGTGGGGGGTGGACGACGCGGCCTTCGCGCCGCCGCGCCCGGCCGCGCGCGCGGGCGCGCCGGGCCCGCTGCGCGTGCTCTGGACGCGTCACCTCGAGCCGGTCTACGACCCGCTCACCTTCATCGACGCGCTCGGACTCTTGCGAAAGCGGGGCGTCCCGTTCCAGGCGCTCCTGGCGGGGGAGGGATCGCTGCGCCCCGACGTCGAGGCGCGGATCGCGCGCGAGGAGGTGGCGTCCGGCGTGACCCTCCTCGGCATGGTCCCGGCCGAGCGCCTCCGGCAGCTCTATCACGAGGGGGACCTCTACGTGTCGCTCTCGCGCTCCGATTCCACCTCGCAGTCACTCCTCGAGGCGATGGCGGCGCGGCTCTTTCCCATCGTGAGCGACATCCCCGGGAACCGCGAGTGGATCACCCACCGACGCCACGGCTACCTCGTGCCGGTGGGGGACGCGGAGGCGACCGCGTGCGCGCTCCTCGAAGCGGCGCGCGATCCGCACGCGGACGAGATCCGCGAGCGCGCCTTCCGCGACGCGGTCGCCCGCGCCCGCTTCTCCGAGACCGTATCCCAGCTCGAGGCGCGGCTCCGGGCGCTCGCCTCGTGAAGCGCGTCCTCGTCCTCGCGTACTTCTTCCCGCCGCTCGGAGGCGGAGGCTGCCAGCGAACGCTCAAGCTCGTGCGCTACCTCGAGCCGCTCGGCTGGCGGGCGGTGGTCGTGACGACGCGCGACCGCGACTACTGGATCCTCGATCCCTCCCTCGAAGCGGAGATCCCCGACGGCGCCGAGGTCCTTCGCGTGGGCGGGGTCACGGCCTTGCGCGCGCTCCGCTGGCTCCGCCGCGGCGGCGTGCACCTCGAAGAGCGGCAGGGCGCGCGCAGCCGGCCCGCCTTCGGAGCGCTGCGCGCCGCACAGCGCTGGGCGCTCGTGCCGGACGGCTACGTCGGATGGGCGCGCGCCGCGGGACGCGCGGCGCGGGCGCGGATCCGCGCGGGGGGGATCGACGCGCTGTGGAGCACGTCCTCCCCCGAGAGCGCACACCTCGCCGCGCTCGCGCTGAAGCGCGAGACCGGGCTCCCCTGGGTCGCCGACTTTCGCGACCCCTGGGTGGGTCGGGTCACGTACCGTCCGCCGACCCGATGGCACGACGCGGCGCACCGCGCCATGGAGCGCGACGTCGTCCGGGCCGCGGATCGGGTCACGGTGATCAGCGAAGCCATGGCCGCGCTCTATCGCGCGCGCTACCCCGACCTCGATCCGTCCCGTTTCGTCGTGCTGCCGAACGGATACGACCCCGACGACTGGCGCCGTGCGGACCTCGCGGCGGGTGCTGTCGAGCCGCGGCGGCTCGTGCTGCTGCACGCGGGGCAGCTCGCGCACCGGCCCACGGTGAACGCGCTGCTCGCCGCGGTGGGGCGCGTCCTCGATCGCGACCCGTCCGCGCGCGAGACGCTCCGCGTCCGCTTCCTCGGCGGAGACGAAGAGCTCGGCGCGCGGGCCGTGGAGCGGTTCGGACTCGGCCAGGTGGTCGAGCGGATTCCCTCGAAGCCTCATCTCGAAGCGCTCGCCGCGATGCGCGCCGCGGGCGCGCTCCTCCTTCTCGGCCACGGCAACGACGCCGACGCGCTCCTCTACACGGG
>Ga0066388_100000014_pt1 | contig 44828 bp, 36 predicted proteins | sample PanSoiMetaGPlot6_FD_64539 | JGI IMG/M metagenome (GOLD analysis project Ga0066388, IMG submission 64539) | Tropical forest soil microbial communities from Panama analyzed to predict greenhouse gas emissions - Panama Soil - Plot 6 (Hybrid Assembly) | ecosystem: Environmental > Terrestrial >...
GGCAAAGGGAGAATGGACTCTTCCTTATCGCGGCACGGTCGGAATGGCGTGCCTTATCTTCGCCGAGGCGTCCATCTTCACGATTTTCGTTGTCGCCTATCTTTTCTATGTGGGCAAGAGCCTGTCAGGGCCGACTCCCCGCGAAGTTCTCGAAACGCCAATCCTCGGCACCATTTGCTTGCTATCGAGCAGTCTAACGGTTCACCTCGCAACAAAATTCTTGTATCTGGGACGGCGAACAGGGTTCCTCTCATTGTGGTTCATTACTATCGTGTTGGGCGGAATCTTTCTTTTCGGCACAGGCAGGGAATGGCACCGGCTAATTTATGAACATGGATTGACTATTTCCACGAATCTCTTTGGAACCACGTACTACTCCCTGGTGGGGTTGCACGCCACGCACGTAGTTGTCGGTCTGCTCTTGCTGGCTGTCGTATTTCTCTTTGGATTGGCCGGCCGCGTTGGACCGGAGCAGACCAAACGCGCCGAAGTGCTTTCTCTCTACTGGCATTTCGTGGATGGCGTTTGGGTCGTTGTTTTCACGGTTGTCTACATTTTGGGGCGCTGAGGAAAAAAGATGGCAGCAGACGAACAGGTAAGCCAAAACCTACGGCATCAGGCCGAGATTGAAACGCCCGCTCCGACAGCGTGGCCATTGGTGTTGGCCTTGGGCGCCGCATTGATGTTCGCCGGCCTTCTTACAAGCGCGTCGGTCAGTGTTCTCGGTCTCTTTCTCACCGTGGCCGGCTGCGTCGGCTGGTTCCGCGAAGTTTTTCCTCGCGAGCACGAAGTAGCTGTGCCAATCATCGCAGAGGAAATTTCGATAACAACGGAACGCAAAGTTGTGGAGCGGCTTCCGATTGCCCCGGATCAAGTGCGCGCATGGCTTCCTCTCGAAACCTATCCAGTTTCGGCCGGCGTCAAAGGGGGCATTGCCGGAGGCGTGGCGATGGCAGTCCTGGCCTGCGCTTACGGGCTTCTGAAGGCCGGAAGCATTTGGTATCCGATCAACTTGCTTGCGGCAACGGTTTATGCCCAAGCGCTCAGGCTCGGACCGCAGCAACTATATTCATTTCATTGGGACAGCTTTGGCCTGGCTTTGCTCCTGCATGCCGGTGGGTCCACCCTCGTGGGCCTTCTTTATGGGGCGATGCTCCCCATGTTCGCGAGGCGGCCGATCGTCCTTGGAGGCTTGGTTGGTCCGGTGCTGTGGTCCGGGCTTCTATATTCCACCATCAACCTCCTCAATCCCTTACTGGCTAGGCACATCGATTGGATCTGGTTCATGGCATCGCAAATAGCCTTTGGCATTACTGCGGGCCTGATCGTCGTAAGGCAGACGCGTATGACGACTCACGAAAATCTGCCGTTCGCTATCCGCGCAGGAGTTGAGGCTCCAGGAATCATGCCCAAGCGCGAGGATGGAGAAAGACCCCGATGACTGGATATCGCCATCTCAATGCGCTCCTGACACTCGGCGGCATGCTGGTGGCAGGCTGTGGTGCGCCTCACGGTCAGCCGAGCAGAGGTTCAGAAATTCTGGCGCCGAATGAAGTTTTAAGTTTTGAAACTCTCTACGCGGAAAACTGTGCGGGTTGCCATGGTGCCGAAGGAAAAGGCGGGGCGGCGATTGCACTTGCTGATCCGGTTTATCTGGCAATCGCAGACGACGGTTCCATCCGCAAAGTCATCACGAATGGTGTGAACGGTACCGCAATGCCCGCCTTCGCGCAAAGCGCAGGCGGCATGCTGACCGACAAGCAAATCGAAGTAATCACCACCGAAATTCGATCGCGATGGAGCAAGCAGGGAATTCTAGACGGGGCCAATCCGCCTTCCTATGCCGCGAAATCCACTGGCGACGATGCGCAACGGGGAGCGGAGACGTACAAGACATTCTGCGAATCGTGCCACGGTCCAGGCGGCCGCGGCGGACAAAAAGGAAGTGCAATCACGAATGATTCTTTTCTTGCGCTGGTTAGCGACCAGGGCCTGCGCACGATCGTGATTACTGGCCGTCCAGAATTGAGAGCGCCGGACTGGAGAGGAAATGTGCCGGGGAAACCTATGTCGGAGCAGGAAGTCACCGACGTAGTTGCCTGGCTTGCCTCGCAGCGCGCGAAAAATCCCGGGCAGCCTTACTCCGTTTCAAATTACACCCAGCACTAGGAGCCTGACGATGTCTGATGAAAATAAAATTTCCCGGCGCGGAATGTTCATGAAGTTGGGAATTCTCTTCAATGGACTGGTCGCGACTGCTCTCACCGTGCCGATCGTGCGATTTCTTTTGTCATCGGTCACGCGCGGGAACGCCAGTGGGTACCTCTCCTGGGTGCCCCTCGGTCGCGTCAAGGAATTTCCGGAAGGCGAGACGCGCCTCGCCACGTTTCGAAATCCCTATGTGACTCCGACCGACGGCAAGACAGTCGACACCGCCTGCTGGGTTCGCCACATCGAAGGCGAGCAATTCCAGGTTTTTGCGGTCAACTGTGCGCACCTGGGCTGCCCGGTCCGCTGGTTTCCGCAGTCCGGCCTATTTATGTGCCCTTGCCACGGTGGCGCGTATTACCGCGATGGTTCGCGTGCATCCGGTCCGCCGGAGCGTGGCCTTTTCGAATATCCGTACAAAGTGGAAAACGGCCTGGTCACGATCCAAGCCGGTGAATTGCCCACGCCGGGAGCGAGTGCGGCCCTTCTCGGAAAGAAGCCCCCATGCGCGTCTTAGCCCAGATCGGCGAATGGTTTGACCGGCGGCTACAGCTCGCGGCTCCCGTTCGCGAAGTCGCCGAGCATCCCGTTCCTCGCAACACGGCGAGCTGGTGGTATGTTTTCGGCAGCGCAGCGCTCACTGTATTTATCTTGCAGCTCGTGACCGGGATTCTTCTTGCGCTGATTTATGTCCCTTCGGCCGGCGAAGCGTGGAGCAGCCTGCAAGCTTTGAATCATGACGTGACTCTCGGCTGGTTCATCCGCGCACTGCATGGATGGGGCTCGAATTTCATGGTCGCCATCGTTCTCATCCACATGGTCCAGGTGTTTTTGTTCGGGGCTTATAAATTTCCGCGAGAGCTCACTTGGATCATCGGCGTTTTTCTTCTGCTGATGACGCTTGGGATGGCCTTCACCGGACAAGTGCTTCGCTTTGATCAGGACGCTTACTGGGGATTGGGAATTGGTGCGTCTATTGCGAGCCGCGTCCCAATTGTTGGCCCAGCGATTGTGAAAATGATGCTGGGCGGGCCGATCATTGCCGGCGCCACGCTGTCCCGGTTTTTCGCTCTGCACGTCTTCGTCATTCCCGGATTGCTGATCGCCTTTGTGGCTCTTCATCTCTTGATGGTCATAAAACTCGGAATCAACGAATGGCCCATGCCGGGACGCATTGTGAAACGCGCGACTTATGTGAGCGAATATCACGAGCTCACAAAAAAGGACGGCGCGCCGTTTGTTCCTTATGCAGTGTGGAAAGATATGTTCTTCGCCGCTTTTGTGCTCCTTGCCGTCGCCGCCTGCGCAATTTATTTCGGCCCGTTTGGGCCCACCGGCAGGCCGGACCCGACGATCATTCAAACGGTGCCGAAGCCCGACTATTTCTTTTTGTGGCTGTACGGTTTGCTGTCATATTTGCCGCCCTCCATGGAGACGCCAGCTCTCCTGATCGGGCCCGTAGTCGCTATCGCGTTTCTTGTTTTGCTGCCATTTCTTTCTGGAGAAGGAGAAAAGAGTTGGCGCCGGCGGCCAATCGCTGTGTTAACGGTTTTGCTCATTGCCATAGTCTTGGGGACGCTCACTCATCTCGCTGGGTACACGCCTTGGAGTCCGCACATGAACGCTTGGAGTGGCGACCCGGTGCCGGACCAGTTTCTGCATGGCACGACAGCTTTGCAGCGGCAAGGCGCGCTCGTTTTTCAGGCAAAACAATGCCGCAATTGCCATTCTCTTGGGGATTTGGGCGGCCAAAGAGGGCCGGCGCTTGATACTGTTGCGGTGCGACTCACACAGGATCAATTGATCCGGCAAGTCATCCAGGGTGGCGGCAACATGCCGGCCTATGGAAAAAATTTGAGTCCAGCCGAAACTACTGCGCTTGTTGCGTTTCTCGAAACTTTGCATCCCCTGGGACAAGCTCCCGCGCGCGAAGCCGCTCGCGATATTGTTTTGCGCGATGACCAATCTCAACAGCAAAATGCACCGAAATAGAGAGTGACTCATGCCGCCTCACGTTCATTTCGAACAGGGGTCTTGGCAATTTCCCGTCTTGCTGACCCTGACTCTGCTTCTTGCGGCATCGCTGTATTTCCGCGGGTGGATTCATCTCCGCGCAATTTCTGTAAGCGCCATCCCGGCTTGGCGTGCCGGCGGTTTCTTTTTTGGCGTGTTTTTGACTTGGACTGCATGGGGATCGCCGCTCGCGGCTTACGACCACAATCTCCTGACGGTCCACATGATCAAACACCTTCTCCTTATGACTCTTGCTCCTCCTTTGATCTGGTTGGGCGAGCCCCTGAAAGCTTTCTGGCACGGAATGCCGTCATTCGCGCAGAACGCCATCGAACTGGTCTCCCGGCAACCACTCGTGCGCGCAATTGCACGGGTTGTCACAAAACCTGCTCTGTGTTGGACCGTTGCCGCGCTAACGCTCATTGCCTGGCATTTGCCGCCGCTGTTCACACTGGGCATGCGGTCCGAGATCTGGCACTCCGTCGAACAAACAACGTTTTTCGGCGCCGGCCTCTTGTTCTGGTGGCCTGTTGTTCAGCCATGGCCAACCACGTCGCCTGAGCCGCGATGGTCGATCCTTCTGTATCTCTTTCTGGCCACTCTGCCGTGCGACATCCTTTCCGGATTTCTCCTTTTCTCCGACCGCGTCGCTTACCCCGTGTACTTTTCGGCGCCGCAGATGTTTGGTTTTTCTGTTCTAGAAGATCAGCAGTGCGCGGCGGCTCTGATGTGGACGTGCGTCTCGCTCGTCTACCTTGTTCCAGCGGCTATTATCTCCACAAAACTTCTTGCGCCGCGAACATCGCACAAATACGATTTCGCGGGTTCGCACTCTTCAGGCGGCACGACACGGGTGACTTGATGCCAAAAGAAAGACCCAAAAAGGAATGCCAGGACAATGCTGACTAAGATCCGGTTCCAGAAATTGCTCCTCTCGGCTCTGTTGCTTTCGTTTGCCCAACTTTCTGCTTCCACTGCTCAAAACGCCGAGCCATTCAAATTTTTCCGTGACTATGTTGGGTTGAAAGAAGATCAGATCACCAACATTCGAAACGGGAAAGCGGTTGCCAAGGTGGTGGAATCACGCACGCCCGATGAGGTCTTCGTATTCGGCTCGGTTTATGTGCAGTCCACTCCAGAAAAATATCTCAAGCTTGCATCGGATATTGACTCGCTTCGCAAACTCCCGAGTTATCTTGCAATTCGAAAGTTCAGCGATCCGCCGCAGCTTTCTGACCTGGACGGCTTCACTTTAGAGCCTGACGACATCAAACAACTGAAAAACTGTGAGCCGGGCCACTGCGATGTCCAGTTGCCGGCCGAGGTAATGGATACGTTCAAGCAGTCCATCAATTGGTCTGCTCCGGACGCGGCTGACCAGGTGAACCGGCTGGGGCGGAAGATGGCGCTCGAGGCGTTGCAGAGGTACATCCAGGGAGGGAATGCCGCGCTCGGAACATACCGCGACAAGAAACATCCAGCCGTCGTGGCGGAAACGTTTCAGTCTTTGCTCAGCCGTTCGAAAGGTCTGCCCGTTTATCTGCCCGAGCTCGATCGCTATTTGCTCGAGTATCCGGAAGCAAAGTCAGAAAATATCCAGTCCGAGTTTTACTGGGAAAAAGTGAATTTTGGACTCAAGCCCACGCTACGAATTGTGCAAGCGATTGTTTATCGAGGTCCGCGTCCAACCGACCCCGCTTACGCCATTGCCGTGAAGCAGCTCTATGCGAGCCACTACTTCGAATCAGCTCTCGACCTGACTGTTTGCGTGCGGGATCAGGAAAACCCGGATCGCGGCGTCTATCTGGTCACGCTCAAAGGCTCTCAGCAAGCTGGTTTAACCGGACTAAAAGGCGGCATCGTGAGAAAGGTTGCCGTTGACAAAACGCGTTCTTCGCTGGAACGAGCTCTCGCAGCAATCAAGCAAAAGTTGGAAACCCAAACGAACTGACAAAGCACGATCACTGGTGGAGATTTATGGATTTTCCTGATCGTCGTACGGCAAGCGTGCTGCTGACAATTCTCCTCTTCGCCGTAACGCTTGCCATCATCTACGTCGCTCGAACTGTCATCATCATTTTTGCTTTTTCGATTCTTTTCGCATACCTGATTAATCCCATCGTTCGATTTTTGCAGCGCCATTCTCTTTTTTTCAAAAACCTCAGAGGCCCGCACGTTTTGGAAGCTTATCTCGCACTAATCGTGCTCATCGTGCTCGTTTCTCAAGGTCTATTTCCGCAATTTCGCAGGGACGCGGGCCAGCTTCTCAAGGACATTCCGGCACTGCAGGATAGCGTCTCCTCCGGAGAAATTGCCAATCGCCTCGGAAATAATCTCGGTTGGGCCGACGAACGGACAGATCAGATCCGAATCTTCCTCGAACGTCATCGCCCCAACATCGAGCATTCCGTGGCTACATTAGAACAGCTTGCGTCAGCCGCTCTTGCTGGAATGTTGGTTATTCCCATCCTCTCAATCTTCTTCCTGAGTGACGGAGAAAAACTGGCCAACAGCGTCATTCATCTTGTGTCCACGGAGAAGAATCGCGCGTCCGTGCAGTCGTTGGCCGAAGAATTGCACGTCATGATGCGGCACTACATCCGGGCTAAAGTAATCCTTGGCGGGCTGTCACTCACCTATTGTTCCATTGCTATGTTCGTGTTGGGTTTTCCGAATGCTATAGCACTGGGCATCCTGGCAGGAATCCTGGAATTCATTCCCGTCGCTGGCTGGATGATCGCTGCGGTTACGATTGTCAGCGCGGGGGCCCTCACGCACGCTCATTGGATTTGGATGCTTGCGCTGCTCGTCGTTTGGCGAATTTTGATGGACTACTTCATTGCGCCGCGTGTCATGGGACACGAGCTCGAAATCCATCCGTTGCTCGCAATTTTCACGTTGATGGTGGGCGGCGCTGTAGGCGGAATCGTGGGAATCTACCTTTCCGTTCCGCTGGTCGCTGCTTTACGCGTCGTCTACCGCAGGTTTGCATCGCCCCCAAGTATTCCCGAACCGTTGATTCACGAAGGCGGTTAGCTCAAATCTCAATAATTCCGCGCTTCAGCGCGATCGTCACCGCATGAGTGCGGTCTCGCGCATCCAGCTTCGAAAGAATGCTCCGCATGTGCGCCTTGACCGTTTCTTCTGAAATGGAAAGGTGATCCGCAACAATCTTATTCGCGTTTCCTGCGGCTACTTGCCGCAGCACTTCAATCTCCCGCTCGCTCAAAGCGTCGTCTGCATGATGTTCCGCCATTTCCATGGCAATTTCCGGCGGAATTCTCTTCTTTCCGGCGTGCACGGTTCGAATCGTATCGGCCAGTTCCTTGCGCACCATATTCTTCAGCAAATATCCCGAAGCTCCCGATTTGAACGCCCGCACCGCCTGCGCATCGCCGCTATACGTGGTCAGCACAATAATCCGCGCATCCGGAAATTCCCGGCGAATCGCCGCAATCGCATCTATCCCGCCCATGAGCGGCATCTGCAAATCCATCAACGTTACGTCCGGCCGGTGCGCGCGAAACTGGTCAATCGCCTCGCGCCCGTTGCTGGCTTCCGCCACAAGATTCAAGTCCTTTTCGTTCGCCAGCACCGCTGCGATTCCTTCGCGCAGAACTGGATGATCATCAACGCTGAGGACTCGAATGGGACTGGTTTCACTCATGATGTCTTCTCATCTCGATCGAAGGCGCGCGCAAACCACGTTTGCTTGGAGGGACTTCCACTGGCGCGGTACGCGGTTCCTCCCGGAACTCTCAATTCCACCTCTGTTCCGGTTCCCAGGCGGCTCCAGAATTCCAGTTGCCCACCGATTCTCTGCGCTCGTTCCCGCATTCCCTGCAGGCCCCAATGGTCGGTCCGGCCGCCCTTCTCAAGAATCGCCGGATCGATGCCGCGTCCATCGTCGCGAATCCGCAGGCGAAACTGCCGAGCATCGTACGTGATTTCCGCCTCGATGTGAAGCGCTTCGGAGTGGCTCAGCGCATTCATCAGTGCTTCGCGTCCGATGCAGTAGGACTCTTCCAGCACCATCGGGTGCAGCTCGCGCGCGTTGCCTTCGACAACCACTTTGAACTCGCTCTGATTGTTTCCCGGCGTTTCCTCCGCGACCCTTCGAAAAGCCGCCGGCAAATCGCTCAGCGATTCCGCGCTGTGGCGCAGATTCCGCACCCTGCTTCGACCCTCTGCCAAAACCGCATCGGCCAGGTCCAGCGCCTTTTCCATCGCTTTGCGGGCGGGCTCTTCACACGGAATCTGCTTCGAGACTGCGTCAAATTTCAGCACCAGTCCCTGCACGCTTTGCAGCAGCGTGTCATGCAAATCGCGCGCGATTCTTTCTCTTTCCTCAAGCCGTCCTTCCATCCGCTGCCGCACTTGCACGGTCACCTGCTGCAGCCGCATTTGATACGCTGCCCAAAGCAATCCGGCAAAGCCCGCCGCGCACAAAAAAAGGAACCAGCTCGTTTGGTAGTACGCCGGAGCAATCGAAAAATCAAGCGCCGCTCCAGTTTCGTTCCAAACTCCGCTGTTATTGCACGCAAGTACGCGAAACCGGTAGTGCCGCGGGGGCAGATTGCTGTAGAACACCTGTCGCCGGTTGCCCACGTCCTGCCAGTCGTGGTCCCAACCTTCCAGCTTGGTGCGAAACCGCACTTTCTCCGGTGCCACAAGGCTTAGCGCAGTGTACTCAATCTCCAGGTCGCGCAGCAGCGCCGGCAATTTTTCATTTGCAACGGAAGCTGCATCGTACGTCTTGTGGTCCGCCGTAACCTGCTCGATCTGTACTGGCGGCGGAAGTTCGTTATGCGGAAGATGCCGGGGATCAACGACGGCCACCCCGTCCCACGGCAGGAACCAGATCCTTCCATCCGCGGACTTTGTGACCTGCGGGCGATAGCCGCCAAAAAGAGCATGGTTCCGCACGCCGTCGGCGCTGTCGAAGACCGTTGCCTTCACCCTGCGATTCGGATCATTTACCCAGGCATCCAGTTCGGAACGCGCGATGCGCACCAGGCCGCACGCCATGGAGGCCCAAACGAAATGGTCGTTGTCCTCGATAGACCAGTGAACCATGTCGCAGGGCAGGCCGTTCTTACTCATTAGCGTCAGAATCCGTCCGTCCCGAATTCGGCTCAGGCCGCCTTCGGTCGCCGCCCACAGCGTGCCGCGCGATCCGAATCGAAGATCGGTGACGTGACCCTTGCCCAGCCCGTCGGCCGCCGAATACGACGCAAGGACCCGACCATCTCTGAAATAGACCAAGCCCCCGTCAAAAAATCCGAGCCATACGCCGCCGTTTGATCGGTCGGCAACTAGACTTATAGCGATGCCCCGACGGCCAAACTTGGTCCAAGGTATCGTCTCCACTATCTTCTTGTCCGCCAAATGCAGGAGTCCCTGATTGTGGTTCACCCAAAAGTCTCCCGCGTTGTCCTCGACGAGCGAATAGGAGGTTCCAGTGGGCACGTCATTTATGGAAATGAACTGCTCCTTCTCAAAATAAGCAACCCCGGCTGGCGTGGTGACCCAAATCCGCCCTTTACGATCTTGAGCGACCGATTGCGCAACACCGTTTGGCAAACCGCTATCGGTTATTCTTCGGACCGCCCCATCACGTTCTCGGCCTAGGTCCGCGGCCACGGCTCGTGCCCCGGGCTTCTGATAGATAGTGAATTGCTTTTCTTTCCAGTGAGCCAAGCCACCGGCGGAACCAATCCAGAGACTCCCATCCTTTGCGGCCAAAACAGACCAAGCCACATTACTAGGCAAACTCTGGTTCACGGAGAAAGTGGGGGCGGCGAGGTCGCGAAAGCGGTCGAGGCCACCATCAGTGACCACCCAGATAATGCCTTCGCGATCTTCAAAGACACGGTAAGGATCATTGCCCGAAAGACCATCAGCTTGTGAAAACGCATCGGTCCTGCCTTCGTGCAGGTGGAACAGGCCGCCGCCAAAAGTCGAAATCCAGAGCGAGCCTTGGCGGTCCCGGAACAACATGTTGGGCTTCATGCCTCGGCGAATCCTCGGAAGTAAATACGGCTCGGTTTTTCCATTCACAAAACGCTTGACTCCGCCTCGAGTCGCGATCAGAAGCGCTCCCTCGTCATCCTCGGCCAGCGTTTGCCAAGTAAACGAAGTCGAATCCGGCATCGGATACTGTTTGAGAGGGCCGGGCTTGCATTTCCACAATCCGTTAGCCGACGCGGCCCAGATGTTGTGTTGCCTGTCCTCGTACAAAGATGCAACAAATTGACCAAAGCTCCCGTCTTGTCCAGAGCACTGAGTGCGGCCATCTCGAATCGTACAGATTTTTCCAAAGGTAACTGCATTCGTGCCAACCCATATTTCGCCTTCATGATCCTCAAAGAGCAAGTCAACCGTCTGGCCGGCAAACTCTGGGTGTTGAATGAGCTTGCCATCCTTCCAGCTGGCTAGCCCCTTATAAGTGCCAATCCAAAGAGTTCCATCGTTCGCGGCCAGTAAATTCCGAATATTGTTGTCCGGGAGCTGTTGCCCGGCTGGCGGCGACCACGCGACATTCCGGACGCCATCGAAGCGAAGTAACCCAAATTCGGTGCCCAGCCAGAGATAACCGTCGCGGGTCTGCGCAATACTGGTAATCGCGCCATTCGTGAAGCCCTCGCGAATCTTCCACGCCTTGTGCGCATACTGGCTCACATCCAGCGCCGGATTCAGCCCCCTCACCCCCGGACACACCACCCCCATCATCGCCACCACCGCGACGCTTAGCCCTATCGCTTTACGTCTCGTTCCCATTCGTCTAGTTCATCTGAGTCCCGTCAGGGACGGCACATTACTTCTCTGACCTGTCTTCTTCGATCTGTCGTCCTCAACATCCTCCCTCCGCCTCGAACCCGTGCTTCTTCAGCAACAAAAAGAACTCCTTCGCTGAATCCATCTTCCTATGGTGCTCTTTCTGATTCGCAATGTACCGCGCCACGCTCGGCACTTCCGGCTTGCTCACGCTGCACGCGAAGTATCCCTCCGCCCATTCGAACCGGCTCGCCCTCCGCTCATTCATCCATCGCGACGAATTCGCCTTCATCACCTGCACTGCCTTCGCAACTCCAGGCATCGGCCCTAGATTGATCAACGCATGCACGTGATCCTCAATCCCGCCGATCGCCACGGCGTGCATCGCATGGTTCTTCGCGATTCCCGCTAGATACGCCCACAATTTCGTCTGAATCTCTTCCCCAATAACCTTGACTCGGTTTTTCGTGCCGAACACAACATTCACGTGGACGCTCACATAGGAATTGGACATTTCTGCCGTCACTCCGGGACTCATTTCCTCCAAAACCTTCACCCGGCACTCCCGTGCCGGGCTATGGATTGTATCGTCCCTTCGGGACTTGTGGTCTCACTGCTGTGCGAAGTCCCATTGCTTTGTAAAGTCCCAATGCGAGGCCACGAATCTGTCGGGATCTACGTTTGCGCGCTTTTAGCTCGATTTCCTTCGCTTCAGTCCCGCAGGACGTTATAACCCGGCACCAGTGTCGGGAAGGGAATCAGGAATCCCGAGTCCCGCAGGGACGCCACAAACGCTTTCTCTTGACAAGAGCTTCCTCTCATTCTATTATCAATGTGTACAGTTGCTCATTCTAAAACTTCGCTCAAGATTCCCTTCTGCAACTCCCCTGTTTTCATACTCTTCCTACACGCCTCCTCCCGTTTATCCCGAGCCTCGAGGGGCAACCCCTTTCTTTTGATACTCATGCAGATGCACCCGGGGTGGGGGTACCCGATCCTGCTCGATCTTGCCTCATTCTTTGGCCTTCTTTCCAAAGATCGAAAAACATCCCCTTATTTTTCTTTATCATGCGTATTCTTTGCGGAAAACAACCGGGGTGTCACCCTTTCCCCAGCCTGCCCAGTTCCTGTCGAGCATCTTTTGCGAAGGGCGCCCTTCGCATGCTGGGACCGGCTTTCTTTACCAAAAACCTTAAGCCTCTTCGCTGGCGGTGAGCATCACTATATTGGGGTACGAATCCATCGCTTTATGTGGGTATTGACCAATTCCGCCGCCGGCAGTAGCCTCTCGCGTACGCTTTGGGACAATATGCGCAAGCCCCCCGCCCTCGCACTCCTTATACTCTTTTCGTTTCCTGCGGTTCTTCACGCCCAATCCACCAATGCATCCCTCACCGGCCGCATGACAGATTCCTCCAAGGCCGTCATCGCCGATGCAAAAATCGCCGCCGTCAGAGTAGACACAAACGTCCGCTACGAAGCGACGAGCAACGGCTCCGGCGAATACCATTTGGCGAATCTCCCGCCAAGCGCCTATCGGCTAGAAGTCGAAAAATCTGGTTTCAAAAAGACCGTCAAACCGGACGTGATCTTGCACGTTCAGGACGCGCTCGAAATAAATTTCGAGCTGGCCGTTGGCTCCGTGAACGAAACTATCACCGTCGAAAGCGGTGCCCCTCTCGTGAATACAGAATCCGCGACCGTCAGCACTGTGATTGACCGCTTGCTTGTCGCTGATCTCCCTCTTAACGGCCGCAGTTTCCAGACTCTCATTCTGCTCACACCCGGTGTTGTGACGACCGCTACAGCTTTCGATGATCAGGGACAGTTCAGCGTAAATGGCCAGCGCGCCGATGCCAACTATTTCACCGTAGACGGTGTAAGCGCCAACTTCGGAGTCACTAGTTTTGTTGCTCTCGTGCAGGCCGGCGGCGGAGCACTGCCCGCGTTAAGCGCTTCGGGCGGTACAAACAGTCTCGTCTCTGTGGATGCCATGCAGGAATTCCGCATCCAGACCTCTTCTTTTGCTCCGGAGTTCGGCCGCACTCCCGGCGGTCAGATTTCCATCGTCACGCGCTCCGGAACCAATCAGTTTCACGGAACGTTGTTCGATTACTTTAGAAATGACGTCCTGGATGCCAACGACTGGTTCGGAAATGCCAACCATGTGCCAAAACCCGCCGAGCGCCAGAATGATTTCGGCGGCGTCTTCGGCGGCCCGGTTCTCAGAGACAAAACGTTTTTCTTTTTCTCATATGAAGGCTTACGCTTGCGTCAGCCTTCTACTTTGGAAACCGTGGTTCCGGATTCATCGTCGCGCCTGCAAGCTCCTGCCGCGACGCAGCCCTATTTGAACGCATTTCCGATTGCAAACGCCGCCGCGGTCGGGCCCGGACTAGCACAATTCAACGCCAGCTTTTCTCAACCTTCTAGTCTCGACGCCTACAGCATCCGCATGGATCACGCTATCAACTCGAAATTCACCTTGTTTGGCCGCTACAATTACTCTCCGTCAAGCTTGGACCAGCGGGCGCCCTTCCCGGACTCTCCAGTCCTCAGTTCGACGGAGTCGCTTTCCTCCTCCGTACACACGCTAACCCTTGGTCTCACAGAAATGGTGACGCCCGGAATCGGCAACGAAGTGCGGGCGAACTACAGCAATGACAAGGTCGGCACGAAATTCTTCCTCGACAATTTTGGTGGTGCCGTGCCTCTTCCGGATTCAGCTTTGTTCCCCTCCGGTTTTTCGTCCGCGAATAGCTCCTTCGAGTTTCTTATTCTGGGCGCCGGAGAATATGCTCAGGGCAAACAGGCGACCGACGAGCAGCGCCAGTTTAATCTTGTCGACAATCTGTCGCTAGCAAAGGGCCGCCATCAAATGAAGTTTGGCGTGGACTATCGCTGGCTTTCTCCTTTCAGTAACCCAGTCTCGTACGCTCAATTTATTGAATTCACGGGCGTGAGCGCCAGCCCAGGGCAAGCCCTTTCGGGAACGGCTGCATTTGCGGCTGTACACAATCTTGAAGCGAACGCCCTGCTATCGCGGAATTTCTCTTTCTATGGTCAGGACACCTGGAAAATCACGCCTCGATTGACCGTGACCTACGGCTTGCGATGGGACATCAATCCGGCGATCAAGGGTAAGAACTCAGCAAATGATCCGTTCACGGTGACTGGCCTGAACGATCCGGCGACGATGACCTTGGCTCCTCGTGGCACTTCGCTGTATGACACAACCTACGGAAACGTCGCCCCGCGAGTGGGAGTCGCGTATCAGTTTCGCAGTGGCTCCGTCATTCGCGCGGGCTTCGGAACGTTCTACGACCTCGGGTACGGTTCGCTCGGAGGAGTCTCCAGCTACTTCCCATACCACAAAGTCAAGGTACTCTCGCCGGTTGCATTTCCCCTGACTCCGCAAAATGCCGCGCCTCCGGCTCTCAGCACGAATCCACCCGTTTCCACCATGGTTGTCGCTAATCCCCATTTGAAGTTGCCTCGGACCTATCAATGGAATGTCGCGCTCGAACAGTCGCTGGGCAACAGCCAAAGCATTTCTTTGACCTACATCGGTGCGCTTGGTCACGACTTGCTCCGGACAACGAACCTACTTAATCCAAATCCGGATTTTCAGTTTGTTTCGGTAACGAGTAATTCGGCGAGATCGTATTACGACGCTCTTCAATTGAAATTCCAGCGCCGTTTATCGAAAGGGCTGCAAGGGCTGGCGTCGTATACATTCTCCCATTCGATTGACAATGCTTCCACGGACGCATTTGCGAACTACCTCAACACGCCCGGCGGAGGCAATTATCAGAGCGTTGACAGGGGCGACTCAGACTTTGACATACGGCACTCCTTCACCGCGGGCTTCACCTATGATCTGCCTTCGCCGGGATCGCAGAAGTTTGTCCGCTCGGCGTTTGGCGGATGGTCCGTAGACACCTTTATTTTGGCTAGATCGGCGCCGCCGGTCGATGTAATTGGTTCAATTTATTTCGCCTATGGCACCGCCCTCGCGCCCCGCCCCAACGTAAACCCTGGAGTGCCGCTCGAGCTCTTTGGCTCGCAATATCCCGGCGGCAAGATTTTCAACTCCGCGGCTTTTTCTGCTGCGCCTGCAGGGCAGCAAGGAGATTTCGGCCGCAATGTGCTCCGCGGTTTCGGCGCCACACAAGCGGACATCGGCTTGCAAAAGCAATTTCACTTTACCGAGAACTGGGGCCTCCGTTTCCGCACAGAGTTCTTCAACATCTTTAATCACCCCAATTTCGGCAACCCTATCAATAGTCTGACCAGCCCGCTTTTCGGCCATTCGACGCAAACCCTCGCCAGCAGCCTGGGCTCTGGCGGCGCAAATGGCGGTTTTAGTCCTCTCTATCAGATTGGAGGTCCCCGCTCGATCCAGCTCGCGCTAAAGCTGCAATTTTGAGTGGGGTCGGCCAAAAAAAGTGTCTTAATGCATCCCCCGAAAGAGGTATACGGAAATAGATACATTTTGGGTATGGCACTCGTTAGCAAACGCCTAGCCTTGATCATGTGCAAAGACTATTTTCCATGTTCCCCCAGGGAGGGCCTGGGGCTGGGCTCCTAATACTCCGTCTTTCCGTCGCCGCAATTTTTGTGATGAGCGCCGCCGGCGGTCCTGGTACGCCTCCCCATTATTTACTACTCGCCGTGGCTCTGCTCATCGCGGCTTCGCTTGCGATTGGTTTTTTGACCCCGTATCTCTCTTTTGTCGTTTGCGCGTCCGCCATCGCCAGGCTTTTGCTAGGCTCCTCTCCAACTACCAGCATCTCCGCCCCATTCATCTGCTCCATCATGGACGCCATCGCGCTCATGCTCCTTGGTCCGGGCGCTTATTCTCTCGACGCACGGCTCTTCGGCCGCCGCGTCATCGTTGTCCCTCCAAGTAAGGACTGAAATCCTCGCCGGGCCGCCCTCGCAACTAGCACCAAAAGTGGTATTTCGAGTCGCCCCCAGAGGGGTATCTAAAAACAGCTCCATATCGTGATGTGATGCCGGTCACATTTCCCGCATAGTGCAAAACGAAATCAGCAAATATCGGGCGGGAGCATATGAATACAGAACGAGTAACCACATGCTGCGACAACAAAAAAGTTCGTTCGATTCTCACGGCATTCGCGGAACACACGGATGAGTGCCTCCTTAAAGTTGCCAAGAAGGGTGAGTCAGGCGCCTTCGGAGCGCTTTGCGAGCGCTATTCGAAGCAACTTCTTCGTTCCGCCCATCGGGTAACGAGAAATCTTGAAGATGCCGAAGACGCGGTGCAGAACGCAATGCTAAGTGCATTTGTTCATCTTGGCGATTTCGACGGCAGATCGAGTTTTTCGACCTGGCTTACGCGAATCGTGATCAATTCGGCGCTAATGCTGTTGCGCAAGAGGCGATCGGCGATAGAAGCCGCGTCCGAGAGTGCGCAAGACCTCGAGATGAGGGGAGAGGTGTATCAGCTGGAAGATCATGCGCCAAATCCCGAGCGCTACTACTCGCAGAATGAAGAAGGACGAATTCTGAACAAAGCAATCAAGAAACTGCGCCCAAGCCTTCGGAAAATCGTCGAGATTCAACAGCTACAGGAATGTTCGATCCGCCAGGCCGCAGAAGTGGTGGGCATTTCGGTTGCCGCTGCCAAGTCGCGGTTGTTTCATGCAAAAGTCGCGCTCCGCAAGTCCCCGGCGTTGAAAGGCATGTATCGCAGACGGCCCGCTTACGGCGTGCGTGTTCTGTCCGCGGCGTAATCAGAGGCTTGCTCTTGTTTTTGGGGATGCGAGCTATACACTATCGGACTCCCGCGGATGACTGAATCAATTCGTTTAGAAGGAGCCGCTATGACTTCCTCAAGCAAAGCCGTGATGGCGCCGAGCCCTGCCCCGGCAGAAAGACCAGTGCAAGCCGCGCAGCCTGCCGCTGCTCCCACACCACCACAAAAACCAAAATGGCTGAAGTATGGAACGCCGATCGTGGTGCTGCTACTGGCCGCGGCTGTTGTTGTGACGCTCACCTGGAACTGGAATGCATGGGAGGGCGGGCGAATCGAACAAACGACGGACGATGCTTACGTGCGTGGCGATCTGACTCCCCTAAGCACGAAAGTTGCGGGAATCGTTCGAGAAGTGAAGGTCTCCGACTATCAAAGTGTGAAACAGGGAGATCTGCTCGTTGAACTGGAACATGACGATTACCAGGCGCAAGTAGATCAAGCGAAAGCGGCAGTGGAAGCGGCAAAGGCGGCGATAGAGAACAATCGGCGGCAACGGCAACTGCAAGATGCGCGCATTGATCGCGCCCTAGCTGGAGTTGATCAAGCGAAGGCACAAATTGCGGCTGCGGAAGCGGGCAAGGAGAGCGTGCAAGCCGATGTAGTGCGAACGAAAGCAGAACGTGCGAGACAGGAAGCGCTTTACCAGACGCGCTCCACGACGCAACAAAAATTGGAACAGGCCACGGCGGATGAGGGCAGGTATTCCGGCCAGTTCACTAGCAGGGAAGCTGACATTGTGCAGGCAAAGACTCTGCTGCGAAGCAACGAACTGAGCGTAACCGCGGAAGAGCGCACAAAAGCAGTGCTCGAGTCGCAAGAATCGCAGCTCATCGCCGACCTGCACGCGAAGGAAGCAGCACTCGAAGTAGCCCAAGTGAACCTCGGATATACGAAGATCACTGCGCCTGGTGACGGAACGGTTGGCGAGAGGCAAGTGCGTCCGGGACAGCTGGTATCGCCGGGCACGCAAGCTTTGACGTTCGTTCCTAACATCAAGTGGGTTCAAGCGAACTACCGCGAAACGCAGCTCACTCACATCAAGGTGGGCGATCCAGCCGAAATCACTGTAGACACGTTTCCGGGTCAAAAACTGCGCGGCAAAGTTCTAGAGATTGCGCCCGCGAGCGGCTCGCAGTTCGCATTGCTTCCTCCCGACAATGCCACAGGAAACTTCACCAAGGTAGTGCAAAGAGTTCCGGTAAAGATTGCGCTCGACCCATCTGCTCTTTCCGCACAACTGCGTCCGGGACTCTCCGTCACGGCAACGGTTCGAACAAAGCGCTGAGCGGAGCTATCGATGGCGACCGCAGCCGGGGCTCTTACACCTCCGACAAAAGTACAGATTGCCAAGGCGATTGCGGGAGGGCTGCCGTCCGAACTCTCTAAGAGCCCTCTTATCGGCATTTTGGGTGTGGTTTTTGGAGCGGGAATTGTCACGCTGACGGGCCGAATGATTACGCTTGGCCTTGCCGATCTAAAAGGAACCGTGGGGCTGGGGGTTGATGAGGGTGCGTGGATCGGTTCGGCGTACAACGTGGCGCTGATGTTTATTGGGCCATTCACTGTCTATGTTGGCGGCCTCCTTGGTCCTCGACGCGTCCTCCTGGCCGCGGCCAGTTGTTTCACGGTTATTTGCGCGCTGCTTCCATTTGTACACAACTACAGTCTTTTGTTAACGGCATTAGCGCTTGCAGGACTTACTTCCGGAACCTTTTATCCGCTGACGCTTACGTTTGCACTGCGAAATATCCCCCTGCCTTTTCTTCCATTTACCTTGGCGCTTTATGCGACTTCCGTGGACGGAGCTGTGAACATTGCGCCCTCCCTTTACGGCTGGTATCGCGAGCACCTTTCTTACAGCTGGATGTTCTGGAATTCAGCAATCATCACGCCAATCATGATTGCCTGTATTTTCCGCGGGATCCCTGCTGCGCGTCCGAAAAAGAGCAGCGGACCGCCGCCGAACTTCGCAGGATTTCTTTATGCGAGCGCGGGATTCGGAATGTTATTTGCGGCGCTCGATCAAGGCCAGCGGCTGGATTGGTGGCGATCCGGACTGTATAACGCGCTTTTCTTCGGAGGCATTTTTTTTCTTGCGTGCGCGTTGGTGCGACGCCTGAGAGGACCGAATCCGCTGGTGGACTTGCCCTACCTACGCATGTGGAACACGGACGTTCTCGGGATTCTGTTGATGTTTTTCCGCTTCTCGCTGCTCTCGACAATCATTCTTATCCCGCAGTCGCTGGCGGTTCACGGTTTCGAAGCCTACCAGATTGGACCGGCGTTGTTTTGGACGGCCGCACCGCAGCTGCTTATCGCCTTCGTTGCCGCGATGCTGCTTCTTCGGGGTTTTGATTCGCGGCTCTTGATGGCGACAGGATTCACGTGCATAGCGGCAGCTGCAATTCTTAATGCGACTTATACGAGCGCGTGGGCGGCCGAGAATTATTATCGCGCGGAACTGCTTATGGGAGTCGGCCAGTCTTTTGCCTTTATCGGTCTGGTTTCGACGATCGTTCTGCAGGCTCTTTTTTCCGGTGGACTATCGAAGCCTCAGGCCGCGCTGACTTTCTCCGCTTTTTTCCACATTATACGTCTCTTCGGAGGGCAAATCGGCGCAGCAGTGATGACACATTTCGTTGCCGTCCGGGAAAGAGTTCATTCGAATCTTCTCGGCCTGCACGTACAGCGGGGAGAGTGGATTGACGACACAGCAGTAAGGCAACTAGCAGCAGGTCTTTATGGAAAGTCCGCGGGCGTGGCGGCTGCGACGGGACGGGCAGTCGGGGTCGTGAACGCACGCCTTCGCTTGCAGGCGTACACCCTTTCTTTCATAGACGGCTTTCATTTGATTGCGTGGGGCTGCGTTATTGGGCTTCTTTTGATCGCCTTGCTGCGCAAAGCCCCGCTGAACTACGGGGAGCTTGCATATCCGGAAGAGGCTGCCCCGGCCACAAGGGGAGAATCATGAACTTACGCAAGGTATCGTTTTTCGTAATTCTGTCGCTGACATTCGCCCACGCGCTAACTGCGCAGGAAAATAAGGCGGCTCCGGAGAATCAAGCAGCGCAGGAAAAGCAAACCGTGCCGCGTCCTATTACCCTCGACGAGGCGGTTCAGCTTGCGCTGAAGCACAATCACGTGATTCGAATCACTGGATACCAGGTCGAGGAAAAAGAGCACGCCAAAGACGTCGAGCGCAGCAAGTACTTTCCGAACATGCGCAACGATAGCAACGCGGTGCGCGTGACCGACACGCAATTTGTCGGAATTCCGGCAGGGACGCTGGGAACCGTGGGCGGAACAGCCATTCCTTCGCGCTCTGTGACACTGAGCCAGGGCGGCAAGACTTTTGTCGTAAGCGGAACGGGGGTCACGCAGCCGCTCATGGAGCTGCTAAAAATCAAATCAGCGAATGACATCGCCTCCGAAGAACTGACCTCAACCCGGAACAAGAAGCGGCAAACGGAGAATACCGTTGCTCTTAACGTTCATCAGCTTTACTACAGAATTTTGATAGTCCAAGCGCACCGCGCGGCGGTGGTTGCGAAAATTCACGCCAACGAAGACTTGAATAAAGAACGCGTGGAACAAGTGAAGTACGGGAGCACGCTAGAGGAAGAGGCAATTGAGAGCAAGGCGCAGACTCTGGAAGCAAAACAAGATCTGCTGAGCACGGATTTGCAACTGTCGGATTTGACCATGCAGCTGAACGATGCGATCGGGTTGCCACTCACGACGCAACTGACGCTCGATCCAGGAGTAAAGCCGGTGGGCGAAACGTGCGAACGGGAGCAATGCCTGCGAGTTGCGCGGGAAACACATCCGGAAATCGCCGAAGCGAAGGCAGAAGTGGAGAAAGCGTCGGCGGCGGTGCGCCTTTCCAAGCGCGAGTACCTGCCGGACGTCGACGTACTTGCCCGCTATAGCTATCAGAACAATGTGCCGTTCCTGGCACGGAATTTCGGGACATTCGGCGTTCACTTTGGCCTGGAGATCTTTGACGGAGGAAGAAGACGCGCCGCAGTGCAGGAAAACAACGCGAAGCTGGCACAAGCGCGCGAGAACCTTGCCCGCGTGACAGATGAAGTTGAGCTTCGCGTGCTGACTGCCTACAACAAGCTGGAACGAACGCGGGAGATGGTCAAGGTTTCCGAAGAGCTTTTGACATTCCGGACAGAAGCGCGCCGCGTCCTGGTACAGCAACAGCAGGAAGGGAGCGCGCTGCGGTCACAATTGGAAATAGCCACGGCACGCGAACTGGATGCCAAGACGTCACTGCTGCAGTCGCAATTACAGAACATCGAAGCGCGAGATGAGATGGTCCAGGCCATGGGTTCCATGCCTGACTGAGATATAACTCAGATTGAAGACATAACCAGCCTCTGATGGTCTGCCGCGGCACTCTGCTACTGGTTTGCCCGCACTGCTTTTCCCGCCGATGATTTGAGCCTCCTGACGCGAGGCGCTTCTAAAAGAGGCAAGAACGAATACCAGCACACCGAAGACTGCCAAATCAGGGTTCAGCTGAATTGCCGGTGCTCGAAAGTGGTACTTCGAGTCGCCTCCCGAAGGGTATCCGAAAACCGTCCTATCTCGTGATGTATCCGCGAAGGCGCTCCGTCATAGTGCAGGCAGAAAAGACGGAGGGAGTGGATAGAAATTCGGATGTCCAAGGAAACAATGCACGACACAAAACTCACTTTGAAAACGACAATCACTCTGATCCTTGCCGCGTGTGTATGCCTTTCGGCCGCATCTGGAAGGCAATTGCGCGACGGGAACGGAAAAGTGGAAGGAATCGTTGTTGTCAAAGATCCAAGCGGAAGTTCCTCCTACGTTGCGTCTGTGAAGGTCAGTTTGACAGGACCTGCTGCGTTGGAAACAAACTCAGACGAGCACGGCAAATACGTTTTCACCGGCGTGGTCCCGGGCAGCTACGTGATCCATGCGAGCACGGCAGGATTTGAAGCCGAACAGCTCATCATTGTAGAAGCAGGAAAAACGGAGACCATCGAACTTGAACTGAAACCAAGCGAGGTAAAAAGTTCGGTTACGGTCACGGCCGAACAAGATAGCAAGCAGCCTTCGCCTTCGGACACGGTCAATTCTGAGACGCTGCGCGATGCACCGAACAAGAACGAACGATTTGAGAGCGCACTGCCTTTGATTCCCGGAGTTGTTCGCGGACCCGACGGGCGCATCAACCTAAAGGGAGCGCGGGCAACGCAGAGCGGCGCGCTGGTGAACAGCGCAAACGTCACCGACCCGGCCACGGGGAATCCAGCGATAAATGTCCCCATTGATGTCGTTTCATCTGTTCAGGTCATTTCGAATCCATACGATCCAGAATATGGAAGACTTACTGGGGCGGTTTCGACGGTTGAAACAAAAACAGGGAACTACGAAAAGTTTCACCTAACCGCGCAAAACCTGTTCGTCCGTCCGCGCGTGCGGGAAGGATCAGTCGTTGGCATCGGAGCCGCAACACCGCGGATCACGCTCAGCGGCCCGCTTGTTAAGAATCGCATCGCAATCACTCAGTCCTTCGAATACCGATACGTGCGAACGCCGGTGAACAGTTTGCCGGCTCTTCAACGGGACACAAAACTCGAGAGTTTCGATTCCTACACACAAGTCGACACGATCATTAACTCGAAGCAAACGGCGACAGTGTCGTTGGCATTCTATCCGCAGAAACTCGATTTCTTTGGGCTGAATACGTTCCTGCCGCAACCTTCGACGCCTGACTTTCATCAGCGCGGATATCAGGTTTACGCGCAGCATCGCTACTTGACCGGCGAGCAGAGCATTCTGACTTCACAAATCAGCTATAAGAAATTCGACGCCGATGTGACGGCCCAGAGCGACCAACTGTTCCGGCTCCTGCCAGACACGACCGAAGGAGGATTCTTCAGCAGGCAAGCGCGGCGGAGTTCCCGCGTGGAATGGCAGGAGAACTACCAGTTTGCTCCGTTCGAATTTTTTGGCTCGCATCAATTCAAAGCCGGGCTCAACTACGCACATTCGTCATATGACGGCAGGCAGGCATTTGAGCCGGTTGTGATTGCCGATGCGATGGATACGGCAGTCGAGCGGATTACATTCACTCAGCCAACTTTCTTTAACACGAATCAAAACGAAACGGCGTGGTATGCGGGAGACCAATGGACAGCAATGCCCCGGCTGAGCTTCAGCCTGGGGCTGCGGTTCGACAACGATAGCATTACCGGCTCGACGCACGCGGCGCCAAGAGCAGGATTCCTTCTCTCTCTGACAAGAGATTCCAAGACGATCCTTAAGGGAGGGGCGGGAATCTTTTACGACCGGGTGCCCTTGATGATTCCCGTATTTGATGAGCTCCCCGGACGGACAACCACATTTTTGGATCCGATAACGCAGCGGCCGATTTACTCCACGTTTTACCGAAACCAGATTACGGGAGACCTCAAGAATCCACGGAGCACAAGCTGGAACCTGGAGCTGGACCGGCAGGTTCTCGCCAATTTGCTGCTGCGAGTCGCTTACGAACAGCGTGTGACCACCAAGGATTTCACGATTACGCCTGTGTCGCAGGGCGCTACAGGAATTCTCACGCTCTCTAACGACGGCAGCGACACTTACAAGGAATTCCAGGTGACAGGGCGCTATCAGATTCGTGGAAGCATTTTGAACGCTTCCTATGTGCGGTCCAGAGCCTTTGGCGATCTGAACGATTTCAATCAATTCTTTGGAACGCTCGCGCAGCCCGTGATTCAACCGAACGAGAGAGGCCGGCTGAACTTTGATGTGCCAAATCGCTTTCTGCTGTGGGGAGAGATTGCCGGACCGTGGAAACTGAGGCTCGTTCCGGTTTATGAGGTACACACAGGTTTCCCTTATTCCGTCGAGAACGTATTTCGCGATTATGTGGGGCCGCGCAACGTGAATCGGTTCCCGCGATTCGAATCCTTTGATCTTCAGGTCACACGCCCAGTCCGTTTTCACGTTGGGGGCCGAAAGCTCAAGGCCCGTGTCGGCGGCGGTATTTTTAACGTTTTCAATCATTTCAACCCGCGGGATGTGCAAAGCAATCTTGCCAGCGCGCAGTTTGGCGGTTTCTACAACAGCGCCTGGCGGGAGTTCCGCGGGAAATTCGTACTGGAGTTCTAGAATGCGATTTCACAATTTGATTATTGTTGCGGTTGTTTCAGCGATCGCGGCCATTTCCGCGGGGGCGCAGCAAGCGCCGCTGCCTGACGCGAAAGATGTCGTAGCAAGGATGGTTGCGCGCGATGCCGAGCGCCAAGGTTCTCTCACGGGCTACGCGGGAATGCGCAGGTACATTCTCACGAATGAGCACATGCACAAGCGCGCGGAAATGACCGTGCGCGTGAACGGGGATCCGGACGGAACGAAGCATTTCGAAATTGTGAGCGAGAACGGCTGGAAGGCCGCACAAAAGCACGTTTTGCAAAAGATGCTGGAATCGGAAGCGGAAACTTCGCGTCCGGCAGAGCGGATGAAAACTCGCTTGTGCTCCGACAACTACGAATTTCAGCTGGTGGGGACCGAGAAGACCGGCGAGCGGATGGCCTATGCAATTGATGTCACGCCGAAGCGGAAAGAAAAGTATTTGTTTCACGGGCGAATTTGGGTGGACTCCGAAGACTACGCGTTGGTGCGCGCCGATGGGAATCCAGCGAAGAATCCTTCGTTCTGGACCAAGAACGTCCACTTTGTGCACACATACGAAAAGAACGGAGAGTTTTGGTTCCCGGTCACAACCGATAGTGTGACCGAGGCGCGGCTATTTGGTACGACCAATCTCACGATTGAATATTTCGAGTACCGGCCGAATGCGGCGCCGGGCGTGCCGGGAAATGCCATGGATGTTGCACAAGCAGGAGGAGACCGGTGAGGGCGAGAAAGACAGAGATTCTTCTCGTCACCGCGGGGCTGGCCCTGTTTGCCCTTGTCCTTTCGAAAATCGGCTGGGATTCGGCTCTACACGAGTTGCGACGAGTTTGGATTGTTGTGCCGATTCTCGTTGGGCTTAGCGCGATTCGACTGCTTTTGCAAACGCGTTCGTGGGAGCTGGCGCTTCGAGAAGAAGGAGTGCAAACGAATTTTGGCGAGCTGATGGGAATTCGACTGGCCTCGCAGTCCGTTGGGTATCTCTCGGTTTTGGGACCGGCCGTTTCCGAGCCGATGAAAATCAAATTGCTAGGGAACAACTGGAAGACTTCGACGACGGCCACGCTTGTTGATTCGGGAGTTTATTGGTTTTCGTCGGCGGTAATTGGAATTGTCGGATGCATCGCTGCGGCAATCGCGCTGGCTCACGGCCGATATGGCGTGACCCTTTTTGTGATCGCGGCGTTGTTTGTCCTATCGGCTGGATTGCTGTTTCGTCAAAAGCCAATTCTTTCCTCTCTGGTCGAACTAAGCAAGGGCCGAGGGCCACAGTGGCTTGAAAGAGGGGCTGAACTTGAGGCGCAGATCCGAATGTTTCGCGAGCGACATCCGGAAGCTCTGCGCGCCATGATGCGGCTAGATTTGGTGTGCCAGATTCTGCTCGTTGCTGAAGCTGTGATCGTCATTTCAGTGGCGAAACTGCCGGTGCACCTGTTCGCGATCCTGGGAATTGAAGCAGCAGTTCGCGTTGCGAAGATGACGAGTGGATGGATTCCGGCTCGCATTGGAGCGGACGAAGGTGGCGCTGCAGCGGCGTTTGCGTCGTTTGGTCTTTCTCCGGCAGCGGGCTTGATGCTGGCGCTTGCGCGACGCTCACGCGACTTTCTGTGGTGCGTATTGGGGCTTGGTTGGCTGGCGTGGAGGTCTTACCAGGGGAAGAAGACACAGGTGGTTCCGACGGAGGTTTGCTTAACATGCAGATGATCATCGCTATTCCGTGCAAGGAGGAACTCGAACGTTTGGGGGGCGCGAAGGAAGCGCTTCTGCGGGACGTGAGCGGAGTACCTCTTCTGGTTCGAATCATCGCGACAGGGATGCGCGCTGGTGGGGACCAAGTGCTTGTAATTCATCGCGACGAAATTTCTTCTGAAATCGAAGGAGCGCTGCGCAAGAGCAAATTCCTTAGCAAATTGGAGATGCTCGATTTCGTACAAGTCCCTGGATTCGAGCCGGCGTCGCCACTAAGTTGGCAAATGGTTTCTGCATTCGTTGAGGACGAATTCCTCTGGCTTCCGTGGAATTGGGTCACGAACAAGCATGGGTTGAGCAATTTGAAGCTTGTTCATGTGCGGCCGCAATCCTGGAACCATCCCTTGCGGTTGACGCGATACACGGTCTCTTCTTTCCAGCAACCTAAGCAGCTACCACACATTGTCAGCGAAGGTTCCGTCGTTACCTCGCACAACTCGGCGAAAGCGGCAGAGCGGTGGTTAGTGGCACACTCAGGTAAACCCTTGGATGGAATTTATTCCAGATTCAATCGGTGGTTGTGCCGTCCCTTTGTGCGAGTTCTTGCGCACACGCCAGTCACTCCTAACATGGTGACGTTTGCGGGACTTCTCGTAGCCATCGTTTCTGCCTACTCTTTCGCGCAGGGAAATTATCTGGCTTCTTTGGTCGGAGCTCTGCTCTTTTTCCTCTCCGGATTGTTGGATGAAGTGGATGGCATGCTGGCGCGCGTCCGCTTTTCCGATTCTGCGTTCGGCACGTGGTTTGAAGGTTCAGTGGACAACCTGACCTATCTCCTTCTGTTCGTTGGAATCACCGTCGGTCTTTATAGGCAGCGTGGTGCGCAGGAGGTCTTACTTGGCGAATTAGCGTTATTCGGGACGATTCTGTCCATAGCCATGATTTCCTGGCAACGCAAGCGATTGACACATGCGAAAAGGCCAAACGAGTACTGCGCCAAGATGTACCGGTTACTGGAGGGAGATCGCGCCAATCGGATATCTCAAATAGGCCGGCAACTCGAATTCCTCATAAAAAAGGGCGTCTTCATCCATTACGTAGTGCTGTTCACTGCGCTGGGGTTGCTACCCGTGCTTTTGCGTTTGGCCGCTTTTGCAAGCAACGTAACGTGGATTCTCTCTCTTTATTTCAGCTATCGATTTTTTCGGCGCCGAGAGCCGGGCGCCGCAGCAGTGGAACTATCCAAGGCCGCATAGGTGAAAACATGAAAGCAGTGATTCTCGCAGCAGGACGTGGTACTCGAATCCGCTCATCTCACGGAGAGCGGCCAAAATGCCTGATTTCGTTCGAAGGAGAGGCGATTCTCGATCACCAGATCAACGGTCTTCTTGCCGCCGGCGTCCGGGAGATCGGAATTGTTGTCGGTTACGAGAGCGAACAGATTCTGGAGCACGTGTGCACGCGATATGGCAGAAACTTAAAGCGATTTCAGTTTCTCTTCAACCCGCGATTCGGGGAAACGAACAATATCTATTCGCTCTGGGTTGCGCGGACGTGGTTGAGCGGAAGCCCTTTCATGGTTCTCAACGCCGACGTGCTCTGCGATCCGGAAATCTTGCGCCCAGCCGTGACCACTACCGCGCCAATCTCCATGATCGTGGATCCAGAATGGCGGGATGAAACTATGAAAGTCGTAATTCGCGGTGGCCGCGTCGTTCGCATGAGCAAGGCGATTTCACGCGAAGAGTACAGCGGCACTTACATCGGGATCACCACATTTTCAGCCGGAGTGCAGCCCGGGTTTTTCCGGTCGATGCATAAGCTGATTTCCGCTGGCAGAGTAAATGAGTTTTTCAACGTCGCGGTTCAGGATTTGGCTGACCAAGGAGTCATGGTAGGCTCGACCAGCACGGCGGGCCTTCCGTGGGCTGAAATCGACGACCCGGCGGATCTCGCGTTTGCTCGCGAGCATGTCTTCCCAAGACTGCAATATGCGGCTGCCGCATGAGTATTCCATGAACCGAGTCACCTCGGGCGATTTCGCGGTTCCGCGTATTCAGCTGTGGCCGCGGGAGTCGTTCCGGGTCGTGGATTGGAATATTGAGCGCGGACTCCGGTTATCCGCGATCATTGAATTTCTGAAGAAATGCAATGCGGATCTGATCCTTCTGCAAGAAGTGGATCTGAATGCGAAGCGCACGCACCACCTCGACATTGCGCGGGAAATTGCGCAAGCGTTGAAGCTGAACTTCGTATTTGGCAAGGAATTTGAGGAGCTGGCGCAGGGGTCGCACAAGTCGCCGGCCTATCAAGGGCAAGCCACGCTTTCGTCCTGGCCCATCAAGAATGCCCGTCTAATTCGGTTCCAGCGTCAAACCAATTTTTGGCAGCCGCACTGGTATTTGCCTCGGATTGAACCATTTCAGGAGCGGCTCGGAGGGCGAATTGCACTTGTTGCTGATGTTGAGATTTCGGGCCAAGCCGTAACAACATACAACCTGCATCTGGAAAGCAGGGAAGATGACTCGATTCGCCTGTCGCAATTGAAGGAGGTGCTGACTGAAGATGCCTCTCGAAAGGGCAGCGGCCCAGCCCTCATCGCCGGCGATTTGAATCTAAACGCAGGAGAGGGAGAAGCCGCTGCCGCTCTAAAGAAGGCCGGATTCAGCGATGCAGTTGGAATGCCGAACGCTCTAACGCGGCCGCCACGAGGAATCCTCGATCATGGCCGCTCCATCGATTGGATATTCCTGACCGCTGAATTGAAGTCCCGCTCAGGTCAAGTTCATAACAGCGTTCGAGCTTCAGACCATTTTCCCGTCTCATTCGAGCTTGGTTTTTCGTGATCCACCAGACTGGCGATCAATTTGCCGGTCAACGGGCGCCGCAAGCGTGCCGGATGTGCCGTCATGCAAGCGGCCGACAAAACGCGCTATTATTTCGGACCTGCCCATAGGCCTTGACACCGAGAACTAGGTGGTGACCTTGGCAGGGGAGGCGACGTTGCAATCGAACATCCGTTTGCAGCAGGGAGGGTCGCGTCTCTGGCGATATGGCTATGCCGTTGTCTCGGTTGTGGTGGCGATGGCCCCCGCCCTTTTGCTGCAACGTTTCAACTTTTCTGACGTTGAATTGCCTTTTTTTCTTCTCGCGGTCGCGATAACCGCCTGGTATTGGGGCGTCGGGCCTGCTGTTTTGTCGATTGTACTTTCGTTCTTGTGTTTTGACTTCTTCTTCGTTCCGCCGCTATACAGTTTGGTATTCACGCTGCCCGATCTTCCGGCATTTGTCGTTCTGATTTTATTCGCAATTCTCGCTACACGTTTCGCCGCAGTTCGGCGCAAGTTTGAGAAAGATCTTCGAGAAGCCCGCGACCGTCTCCAGATGGAAGTAGATGAACGCACCAAACAGGCAAGTTTGCTTAATCTCACGCACGATTCGGTTTTCGTTCGTGACATGGATCTGATTATTTCCTATTGGAACCGGGGGGCAGAAGAATTGTATGGATGGAAGGCGGAAGAGGCGATCGGGAAGCAATCTCAGCAACTGCTGCGAACGGTTTATCCAGTGTCTCTCGAAGAATTCCGTACGGAATTGCTGCGGACGGGCCGTTGGGACGGCGAGCTTCGCCGCACGACGGCCGGCGGTACCGAGATCGTTGTTGCAAGCCGCTGTTCTCTGCAGCGTGATGCGCAGGAACGTCCTGTCGCCATTTTAGAAACAAGCAACGACACTACGGAGCGCAAGCGAAGGGAAGAACAAATTGAAAATCTGAACCAGGAGCTTGCCAGGCGTTCTGTAGAACTGGAGGCCATCAACAAGGAACTCGAGGCATTCGCCTACTCCGTTTCTCACGACCTCCGAGCGCCGCTGCGGCACGTCGCTGGATATACGGAGCTTCTCCAAAAACAGATTTCTACGATCGTAAATGAAAAGTGCAGCGGCTACATGAAGGCAATTCTTGAATCCGCCAAACGGATGGGTAATCTCATCGACGATCTGCTGGCCTTTTCCAGAATCGGCCGAGCGGAGACACAAAAATCGCTTGTAAGTCTCGAGCAGCTCTTGAAGGAAGCGCTGAGTGAGGTGCGGCGGGATTCCGAGGGGAGAGAGATTGCCTGGAAAATCGGCGCTTTGCCGACGCTCTATGGAGACCGCTCGATGCTGAGGCTTGTGCTTGTAAATCTTCTTTCCAATGCGGTGAAGTTCACGCGCACACGAAAGCAGGCTGAAATCGAGATAGGAAGTATGGAAGGAAAAGAAGCGGTGGTATTCGTGAGGGACAACGGCGTGGGATTCGATATGAGGTACGCGAACAAGCTGTTCGGCGTATTCCAGCGTTTGCATCAGGCTGATGCATTTGAAGGGACAGGCATTGGGTTAGCGACAGTTCAGCGGATTATTCATCGCCATGGAGGAAGTGTCTGGGCAGAAGGTGAGATTGAAAAAGGCGCAACATTTTATTTCTCCACTCCAAAAGCGGAAGGGGCTCTATGGAAAACGCAAACAAACTAGGACGCATTTTGCTGGTTGAGGACGATCCCAAAGACGTGGAGCTCACGCTTACGGCATTGGAAGAATATAACCTCGCCAACGAAGTGGTCGTTACGCGCGATGGGGAACAGGCATTGGACTATCTCTATTATCGCGGCGAATACAAGATGCGAGCGCACGAGAGCCCGGCAGTGATGCTGCTGGATCTGAAACTGCCTAAAGTTGATGGTCTGGAGGTACTGAAGCAAATCAAGTCCGACGCAAATTTGAAGATGATCCCTGTAGTGGTACTGACGTCATCCAGGGAAGAGAAGGATATGGTTGCAAGCTACAAGCTCGGAGTGAACGCGTATGTAGTGAAACCGGTAGATTTCCACGAGTTTGTGAACGCCATTAAAGAGCTGGGAGTTTTCTGGGCCGTGATCAATGAGCCGCCTCCGGGGAGCATCAGGAAGTGAAGACGGAAACCCCTTTGCGCATCCTGTCCATAGAGGACGACCCCAGGGATTCGGAGCTAGTCGGGAATCTTATTGAGGCTGAAGGTCTTGCGTGTGAGGTAACCCGAGTAGAGACGGAAGCCGCGATGCGTGCTTCTTTGGATCAAGGCGGTATTGATCTGATTCTGGCTGACCATTCGCTCCCTTCCTTTGATGGATTGTCCGCCCTGAAGCTGGCAGTGCGAGATTATCCGGACGTTCCATTTATCTTTGTATCCGGGACACTGGGAGAAGAGCTAGCGATTGAGGCGTTGAAGATAGGGGCTACCGATTATGTCCTCAAGACAAGGTTGTCGAGACTTGTTCCTTCGATAAGGCGCGCACTGCGTGAAACCAGAGAAAGAGCCGAACGCAAAGAAGCGGACGAAAAGCTTAAACGGAATGAAGCTTACCTGGCGGAAGCCCAGCAATTGAGCCGCACGGGCAGTTTTGGCTGGGAGGTCTCGAGCGGGAAAATCCATTGGTCCCAAGAGACTTTTCGGATCATGGGATTTGAGCCCACATCCACGCCTACTATCGAAAGGATTCTGGACCGAACGCATCCCGATGATCGGGAAATGGTGATGCAACTTATCGAGCGCGCTAGCCGCGAAGGAACGGACTTCGACCTGGAGCACCGGCTTCTGATGCCGGATGGCACTGTGAAATACGTTCGGGTAGTGGGACGGCCAAGAGCTGATGAATTTGGCCGCCTGGAATTCGTTGGAGCTGCAACGGATATCACCGAGCGCAAGAGTGCGGAGAAAGCCTTGCGGAGAAGCGAAAACTATCTAGCTGAAGCGCAGAACCTAACGCACACTGGCAGTTGTTCTATTGATGGCAGGACGCGCGAAACCACCTACTGGTCGGAGGAGATGTTTCGGCTTTTCGGTTTTGATTCACAAAAGGGCTTACCGACGTGGGAGCAATGGCTGCAGCGGGTACACCCGGAAGACCGTGACAAGGTCAAGAGTGCAGGTGACAGGACGTTCCTTGAGAGAGTCGATTGCGACGTCGAGTTCAGACTCGTAAAACCCGATGGAACGGTCAAACACATTCATGGACTCGGCCATCCGCTTTTGAGTGACAACGGGGAGCTTGTGCAAGTGGTCGGCACGATGGTCGATATCACCGGGCGCAAGAGTGCGGAGGAAGCCTTACGTAGAAGCGAAAACTATCTCGCAGAAGCACAGAAGTTGACACAGAGCGGCAGTTGGGCATGGAACGTGCGCACGCGGGACGTTTTTTGGTCACAAGAGATGTTTCGCATTTTTGATTATGAGCCTGGGTCAGTGAAGCCCACGATGGACCTTTTCCTGGAGAGGGTTCATCCCGAAGATCGAGCTCGGGTTGAAGAGAGGGCTAAAGCAGAGTCCACGAACAAGAAAATGGGAGACTCTGAGGGCGACTATAGAATCATTCTAAATGACGGAACGATTAAACACCTTCATTCCATTGCTCACAGCGTCTTGGATGAGTTCGGGGAAATAACCGAGGTAATCGGCACCACGATGGATGTGACTGAACAGCATCGCGCAAGAACCGCCCTTGAAACTGCATTTGAGCAAATCAAGGTCCTAAAGGATCAGCTCCATAATGAAAACGTCGCGCTGCGCGAAGAAATTGACCGCTCTTCGATGTTTGAAGAAATCGTCGGAGAATCGGCAGCAGTACAAGCCGTGCTTGCGCGCGTGACGAAGGTGGCACCGGCAGATTCTACCGTGCTGGTGACGGGCGAAACGGGAACGGGCAAGGAATTGATCGCACGGGCGATTCATAAGAGGTCCCCACGCTCGACGCGGGCCTTTGTCAGCGTGAATTGCGCTGCTATTCCCCCGTCGTTGATAGCCTCCGAGTTGTTTGGCCATGAAAAGGGCGCATTTACCGGTGCAATGCAGCGCCGTCTTGGAAAATTTGAATTGGCCGAAGGGGGCACCATTTTCCTGGATGAAATCGGCGAGCTGCCCGCTGAAACGCAGATTGCACTTCTGCGAGTACTCCAGGAGAGGGAGTTTGAACGCGTGGGCGGATCTAAAGTCATTCGAACAAATGTGCGGGTGATTGCCGCAACCAATCGGAATTTGCAGAGTTGTATCGAAGCCGGAACGTTTCGCAGCGACCTCTATTATCGCCTCAACGTCTTTCCGATCGAGGTGCCCCCTCTGCGAAAAAGAAAGGAAGATATCGCCCTTCTTGTTCAATATTTCATCGACCGCTATGCCAGTAAGGCCGGCAAGAGAATCACGGGCATAAGCAGGGCCGCGCTCGAATTGCTGAAGTGCTACGCATGGCCTGGGAACATTCGGGAACTTCAAAACATCGTCGAACGTTCCGTAATCGTTTGCGATTCCGAGACATTGACTGTTGATGCGAATTGGCTCTGTCCGCCGAATGAGACGTCGCTGCTGCCGAGCCCCACACCGCTTAGAATGACGGACGCGGATGAGAGGAAAGCCATCGAGGACGCGCTGTCCGAAACACATGGCCGTGTATCGGGGCCATCCGGGGCGGCGGCAAGATTGGGGGTTCCACCTTCGACGTTGGATTCGAAGATCAAGGTCTATAAGATCGACAAGCATCGTTTCAAATCGTCTAAACGTGGTTGATCCCTCTCCTGAGTCGTGGATTCACGAACAGAAATCACGATGTTCGTGAATTTCTGAAATATCGGCATACCAGAATCACTGTAAGTCATTACTTATCTGTATTTTGCGATTGGCGCTCGGAGTGCACTAATTGTAGCGTGACACTGAGAATTCGAAGGTCCTTGGAGCAGGGAGTCGTGATTTTCGCTCTCAGCGGGCGCATTGAGGAAAGCGATCTTGAGCAATTAGAGAATCTCCTCAGAGCGGAAGGTGGCGGTCAAGGCCAGAGCATGAGTATCGACCTGAAAGAGGTAAGGCTCGTGGATCGGCAGGTCGTGAGATTCTTGGCTGTGTGCGAATCAGAAGGCATCCAGCTGCGAAACTGTCCTGCCTATATCCGCGAATGGATCGAGAGCGGGGGGAGTGCGCGTCATGAACAGGGAAAATGAAGCCACGTCAGCGACGATGGGGTTAGGAGAAGAGAATATGGGCACTGGATCTGCGGTACAGTACGTCTTGTCGTTGCCATTCCTGCGCACGACCTCCGAAAGATTGCATAGTGAACAGCATGTGCGGTTGGAAAAGCCCTGCAAAGACAGGGGGTTCCGGCTAGAAGAGGCGCTTTGCGGCTTGCGCGAAGAGTCCCGGTTCAATCTTGACGTGCAGTTTCGAGTTTTCGTCAGTGGAAAACAACAATTCTTAAGCCCGGAACAGTGTGAACAGATTTGTGCTATTTCGCGTGAGGCTGTGGAAAACGCGTTTCGGCATTCCGCGGCCACAGCCGTTGAAATAGAGGTCATATACACAAGCCGTGCATTGCGCGTCTTTGTTCGCGACAACGGCTGCGGGATGGATCAGCAAGCAGTTGGATCCGGTCGGAAGTCAAACAGGGGTCTCTTGGAAATGCGCGAGCGGACGGAGAGTGTTGGTGGGCAATTCCGGATTTGGAGCAAGCGCGCTGCAGGCACGGAAATTGAAGTTTCCGTTCCGCTCCGCACCGCGATCGCAAACTAATTAGCAGGCTATTTGGGGCGCGATCTCGGGGGAATGACAATTTCACGTCGGCCAAAGAGTCTGGCATCAATCGAAAACGAACCGGGGCCCATCATTGCGAGTGCCAGCGAAATCACAACCGCCTCGAACGATGCTGCATTGCTGTCCAAGAATTTCGTAGTGGGCGAAGCAAACCAGGGCGTTGAGCCGGCCAGTATGCCAAGAGCAACCAGAAGGCTGGAAATCGGAGTGATGAATCCAGCTAGCACACAAAGACCGAATGGCAGCAGAACAACTGCCTTCGCAAGCGAAGCCCAATTGGATAAGTGGACCAGACATAGATACCCCTGGCCGAGCGCGGAGACACCTACAATTGCGCGCAGCAGCAGCAGCGCCACCGCGGACCAACCATTCGGAAAAGTGGAAAGCCAGACTCGCACTCGCTCATCCGCCACTGGCCAAAGATACTCACAATGACTTGTGAAAAAGCATAAACGGGAGTTAGCGCGGCGGAAACACCGCATATCGTTATTTTTCTATACCTATTTCAGGTTATTTTTTCTGAAACTAATCAAGGTGGATTATTCCCCGGCGCAGCCCGATGGCCACTGCCTGGGTGCGGTCGTTTGCGGCAAGTTTCTCCATGATGTGCTTAATGTGGACTTTTACCGTCTCCTCTGAAATAAAGAGCTTCTCGGCGATGTCCCGGTTCCGATTTCCACCGGCAATTTGACGGAGAACCTCAATTTCGCGGTCGGTTAGAGCCTCGTCGGCGAGATGCTCGGCCAAATGCGCCGCGACCTGAGTGGGAACTCGTTTCTTTCCAGCGTGGACCTGGCGGATACCTTCCACGATTTCCTTAGGTGGCATGTTTTTGAGCAAATATCCGCAAGCCCCCGAATCCAGAGCTCGGTCAATTTCCGCGTCTCCTTCAAAAGTAGTGAGGATTATCACTCGCGCTTTCGGGAATTCTTCAAGAATGCAGATCATGCAATCTATGCCGTTCCGATCCGGGAGCCGAAGGTCCATCAGGGTGACGTCCGGCTGAACTTTACGAAATTGCTCAAGGGCATCGTGCGCGGTGGAAGCCTGGCCGACGAGAATCATGTCCGGCTGGCTGTTGATGATCATGCCGATTCCTTCGCGGAGCAAAGGATGGTCGTCGACACTCAAAACACGAATTCGCTCTTGAGTATTCATTGCTGTTCCTGTGAATGCACTTTCTCTGATTTATTCGCCCAAGGGAATCGAAAACGAAAAATATCAACTAATTTGGAACCGCGCATCGAGGAATCTGGTTCATAAACAATGGTTGCGGGAACCAAAAGTTCAACCTCTGTTCCCGAAGAGATGCGGCTCAATAGTCGCAGTTTTGCTCCGATTCGTTCGGCGCGTTCCCGCATACCGGAAAGCCCCCAGTGCCCCTCGCGGCCTTCCTTGAGAATTTGAGGATTAATTCCCGAACCGTTGTCGCTGAAGCTGAGGCGAAGCCGGTTTGGAGCATATTCGATTCGAATCTCGATCTCTTTCGCTCCAGAATGGCGAAGCGCATTGACAATGGCCTCTCGGCCCACTAGGTAGATCTCGTCACGAATCGAAGGGCGCAAACAGCGCTGAGTTCCCTCCAGGATTACACGAAGGCTGACCTGTTCTTCCATTCCCAGTTCCTGGGGGATCGTCGAAAAGGCTTGCTCCAGGTTTTCAAATGCACGGCTTGAGGATCGCAACCCGCGAACCGCATTCCTACCTTCATCAACCACGCGGGTCATGAGCTGCAGCACGCGATTAACGAGAGGCTTGGCTGGCGATGCGGAGTCCAATTGATCGTTGGCGACCGAGAGTTGCATGGAGGCGCTTAGCAGGCCCTGCAAGAGAGTGTCATGCAATTCTTGAGCGATTCGCGTGCGTTCCGCCAAGCGCTCCTCGAATCGAACGTTCAATTGATGGGTCAATGCGTGCACTCTCAAACGAATCAAGGCTAAAACTGCGAGCCCAAGGAAAAAAAGTGCGGCCAAACTAAACCACCAAGTACGCCAGAAGACCGGCTCAATAGTGAACGGCAGAGTCAGCTCTGCGCTGTTCCAGAGCCCATCGCTGTTGGAAGCAATGATGCGGAAGACGTACGAGCCGGGATTCAGGTTCGTGTAGGTCGCTTCGCGGGTGGTGACAGGATTACTCCACGTTGTGTCAAACGAGTCCAACTTGTATTTGAACTGGACACGTTCGGGAGCGGATAGGCTGACACCGGTGAAATTAATCGTGACCCTTTGAGGGTTCGCCGGCAGGCGGGCCGGGTCCTGGACGCTCAGAGGGTTTCCATCTACGGACAATCCTTCGAAATGAAGGATGGAGGGTGGAGAGCCACTGCGAACCTTTTGAACATCGACGACGGACAGGCCCCGGTTCGAGGAAAACCAGATATTGCCTTCGTTGTCTGACGCAACAGCTTCGTCCCTTTTCACGCCATCTGTGCCACGAAGGCCGTCCGCGATCCCGAACTCACGGATGTCGGCACTATTGAAATCCGGTTGAAGCAGTCTCTCTTTAGAGATCATCACGACGTGATTTGAGGTAGAAATCCACAGGAATCCGCTTGCATCTGCCTGGATCCCATAGACTGGTTCGCTTAAAGTGCCGTGGCCGTACGCAGGCACAAATATCTTTCCGGAACGCAGGGCGGCCAGTCCTTGCGCGGTGCCTATCCAAAGCGTTCCATCCGAATCCTCGAAAAGGCAATCCACATCGTTCGATGGCAAACCATTATTGCTCGAGAAAGAAATCCAATGATTCTTGTAGAAGGAATTAAGGCCTCGAGGAGTTGCAAACCACATTGTGCCGTCGCGGCCCTCAAGAATTGAGGCAATCGTATTAGAAATGAGACCTTTGTTCATCGTGAAGGTCTCGAATCTTCCGTTTTTGATTCGTGTGAGACCGGCACTAAGCGTTCCGGCCCAAACTGTACCGTCGCGGCCAACTCGAACCGTATACACGCTGTTCTGCGCTAATCCATCCTTGTTTGTGTACGTTACTCCGTGCCATTTGCCTGCAACGTTTTGAAGATGTGTGAGTCCCCCCGACTGTCTGGCGATCCAAAGATCTCCGTTGCCCCCTGCAATGGAATACACAACATCTTTGCTTAGTCCTGCCTCGGAAATGAGGCCAACGGTTTCGCCCTTAAGCCAATACAGACCACCGTGGATAGGCGCAAACCAAATATGCCCTTCGGGATCCGGATGCACTGACCCGTTGCCCTCTCCAGGGATGCCTTGTAAAGCCCCGTATGACGTGAAAAAGGGATTGCGTATGCGTTGTAAGCCACGCAGAGTTCCCGTCCAGACATTCCCTTCGCGATCCCGGAAAATCGCCGTCACGGCGAGGTCACCAGTAGTGTTTTCCGATTTGGGAGCAAAATTGAGCTCAGGATCGAGGCGATACAAACCATGATCCGTCCCGACCCAGACGCTTCCGTTGGCATCCTTTGCCACGGAAATGATCTGCCGTTCACGGAAGGGCGAGCCCAGTCCGATCTGCTTAATTTCATGCCCATCCCAAAGCAAAAGGCCCCTATCCGTCCCAATCCACAATTGGTTCGTGCCGGCGGACAGAAGAACAGTGATTTGCCGTTCGGTTAAAATGTCTCGCCTTGGAGAAATCCTACCGCCGCGTATATCGAACAAACCGAGGTCGCGCGTGCCCAACCAGTATTCTCCTTCGAAACCAGGCGCGATTGATGTCACAAGAAAATTGGATAGATCTGGAGGGCCCGCGATACGCAGGAATTTGCCGCGATCGTAAATGACAGTGCCATTCTGAATGGTCACAAACATGGCGTGGCCATCCGCCGCACGGCACATCTGCGTAACGGCATCCTCCGGAACGTCGAAGCGGTTTGTGAGGTCCTCGAATTTTCCATCGCGATAACGCAGCAAGCCCGCCCCCCCCAGTCTCACCCAGAGGTTTCCTTCTTCGTCCGCCAGCAGTCCGAGAACTGGACCGATGGGGTTGCCGTTGGTGTTTGTTTCTTGGATCAACCGGAAACTCCGTCCATCGAACCGAACTAGTCCCCTTTGCGTTCCGATCCAGAGGTAGCCATCAGGAGTCTGAGCTATAGCATTGATGGCTCCGCCAGGGAACCCTTTCTCGCTTCCCCATTCCTCGCGCAAATATTGAGACAGAGATTTTTCCTGCCCATTTGCGGAACAGGGGATTAAGGCGCAAACCACCGTAATCACACCGACGAGCCTCCGCAACGAGCAACGGCAAGAATAGTAGCTACGGAATGTATTCAAACTTCTCAATAACGACCTCAGTTTGATTTTTGAGTGGAATGCGGGAGCTGCCGAAGATGTACAGGTTCATATGGACGGATTCGTTCCCCGGAGCCGGAATTCCTGTAGTAAAGGAGTGTTCCGCAATCGGCCTTTGCCTTGTTTTTCCGTCACCCTGGGTCGCCGCGAACAAAAGGCTTTCGGGCTGCCAGCGGAAGGAATATGTGAGACGGCCGGATGGGGCCATAAAGCGAACGACGTTTGCGGACACATAGTACGGTTCCACTATGAATTGTGCGTTCTTATTAGTCGGATCGCCCCACCGGGTGAGTTCGATGCCAAATTCACGATAGTATTGTTCGGGCGCGTTGTCGTCCCACGTGAACATACCCAAAACGGCCGCGGGTTCCAAGAAGGAAGAGTCGCGCACTACAAAGCGGTAGGTTCCATAGCCCAGACTTCGGGTCATGTTCACTTCAGCGCAACGCCATTTTCCTGAATCCATTGCGATGCGAAGGTGCAGTGCACCAGAATCGTCGGTCCAAGCGTTCGCCGGATTGTACAGATTTATGGCGCCACCGCGATTACTGGAAGCGGAGCGCACTTTCCAATCATATCCGCCGAAATGAATCGTCTTGAACGCGGAGGGAAGCCCTGGCAACCCCTTCACAATTGCGACAGCTTTGATTTCGCCCCCTTCTGTCGGCAGAGTCGGGGTCGTCGGCGGGGGACGATAGTTGGGTCCGACAAGCAGTGCCGCGTATTCTGAGCCTAAGTGTATGGTGTTACTCCAGGAAGCATCTTTTTGGATTGTGGTGTATGGTTGCTCCGGGCCTGGCTGAATCCACCATCGGTCTGTCTTCGCGAAGAGGACGATTTTTTCATCGGCTTGGGCTCCCCTGACACGACCGGCGACTTCAGCGACCTGTTCAACCCCACCTTCTCCGGCCGGCGGAATCTTATTGAATTCGATCAAGGGCGCTTCATCATTCCTGCTATTGCAGCCACCCATGGAGATAAAACTGAAGATCAATAAAGTGGACAGACTCACGACGATGCTATTTCGCGAATGTGTCAGGAGTTTGGGCAGCATCGAACGAGAGGCCTGCGAAGAAACTAGAGGGGGATTTTTCATAGGACGTCAGCTTGGCGTTCGAGTTGACCAACCGGAGTATACACCCGGGCTCTGACTGAAGTGCACGTCAGGGACGGTGACGCAGGGGAACTGTATCTTCTTCCGAATCTAACAAGAGTTACCTAAAGGACTCTTGGAGATGACCTGTTTCGGAGATGCGAACTCTTCCTTTTGTCGGATTATGCTGCGGTTGGCTACGGGTTCAGATCCACGAAGCGGACACGAACCAATCGTTGAATGACCGCGAATATGATTGCTGTAGAAACGCCGAACATCAGCATTCCATCGGCCGCTTCCATCGGCCCCAGCAATTTCCAAGACGAAGTCATGATTAAGTCTCCGTAGCCCAGCGTCGTGAAATTGACAGCGGAATGATAGTACGCAGTTCCGAACCCCGAAAATTCTCTGCAGAGAATGAACAGAACCGCCCATACGCCAATTTCAATCAGGTGGGCTACAAGTGCAAAGAACATTGTGAGCGAAACGATCGTGAAGTCAGCTGAGAAGCTAGATCCGGTACGGCCGAGCTTATTCTCATGGCGAATGAATTTAAGAGTCGCAAGTATCGCCATGCTGTGGATAAGAACCGTACAAACCACGGCAACGGAACCGACAAGCATTGGAATCAAAATCGCAACTCGGGAAATGGGTTGCATCCTTCCGTTGCCAAAAAGGCGATTCTTGTGGCGATCTATTGCCCGTTCGCAGGCGCGGAGAGATTTTCGCGTACCATTTGTGCGGCCTTCTTTGCGAAGTCGTGAGTAGCTCTGAGATTTCCTCCAAAGAAGCGCACCTTGCCATTTACATCGCGCTCAAGCAGCAGATTCCCATCCTGGCCTGTAAAACTGCAGTGAACTGTGATTGAGGTTGCACCGGCAAACGTCGTTACTTGCCTGGTTCGTTCGCTGCCGGCTTTGAATTTCCGAACCGTGGTGTGGAGAATAACGAGATCCGCCGCGGCCGCGGCGTTCGGATCGCCTTCGCGATAGATTTGAAGAGATCCTTTTTGTTTATCGAGCTGACGAAGAAGATTCTCATACAGCGCAATCTTGAATTCCGCTGGCAGTTCGATTTCACCGGACTGGATCATCTCGACTTGGATTGACGAGGCCTTTATCTTGGAAGGCGGATTATTCTGTGCGAACAAACAAGATGTGGTCAAAAAAAGGGCGGACAGAGAGTACAAAATAGTTCGACTCAAAATGAATTTCATTGTTTTTGGTCCTCGCTAGCTTTGTTGTTGGGGGCCGCATTCTTTGTTTCCTCTTTCTGCCCTTCGGTTAGAACTGAATGAGCTCCTTGGGCCACGAGGTCTTTCTTTAGATCATCCGCCGTGCCGGACTGCATGGTGAAGATGACGCCATGCAAGGTTCCGCCGGTTTCGCGGTATTGGATGGTAAGCGTATCGATCTTTTTCCTGAACAAGCTCAGGAATCGTCCGCCTCCATAAGGAGCAGCCATACTCACCGTTCCAACGGTCTTGCCGACTGCTTTTTTCGAATCGGCGCCGGCGACAACATCTTGTATTGAATTTATGCTGATGTCGGAGCTTGCCTTCCCGTAGACAAAATGCAGCTTTCCATCTTCGACGCTCAGCTTTCCCTTCGCATTGTCCTTTACTCCCTGGAGCCCAATCAGATGAACGGCTTGTATTTGCTTGGCCAAATGTGGAGCTTCTTGGGCTTTTCCTTCCGGAATTCGCAGTCCTGCAAAAAGCAATGCGATGCCGAAAGGTATTGCGACACTTCTGAGTTTCATGCGCTTCTCCTTAGCCAACATATAAAACTGCTCTCAGCGAACGTGCACAAGCAGGAGAGAAACATCATCGGCAGGCGGACCATTCCTCCAGGCAGCCACCGCATCGAGAATTGCTTGTTTCATTTCCTCGGCAGGCAGCAATGAAGCCTCGCGCACGATTTCCTGAACTCCCGAGACGCCAAGCATCTCTCCCCGAGAATTGAACACGTCCGTGATGCCGTCAGTGTACAGAAGAATGCGGTCGTCTGGCTCAAGCGGCATTTCCACTGTGCCGGCGATCTCGCTGGAATCTGGCAGCGCACCCAAGATCATACCCGCAGATTCAAGAAGCAGCGGTTCTTTCCCCGGGCGCGCAAGCATTGCAGGCGGGTGACCTGCTGCGGCGAAGGTGAGATGGCGTTTGGAAGCATTAATGCGAGCTGCGGCCGCAGTGACGAACATTCCGGTGCAGCAAATGTCTTCCAGAAGAAAGCGGTTCAGTTCAGCGAACATGTCGTGGAATGGCATACCACTACGAAGGTGTGTCGTTGTTTCCGAATAGATTCGATTTGCTACCAGGGCCGAACCGATGCCATGCCCGGACACATCACAAACCAACAAGCTCACGCAGTCGCGATCCTGCGAAATCGCCAACGCAAAATCGCCACCGATCGAATGTACCGGATGATAAAAGGAGTCGACGCTGATTTTGTCGTCCTTCAACGATTTCGGAACGAGACTTTTCTGAACTCTGGCGGCGAGCCGAAGGTCCTCTTCAATTTCCTTCTGTCGCTCTTGAAGCCTCAGGTTGGTGGAGCGGAGCTCCTTTTCGATGCGCACTTGTTCTGAAATGTCCGCAAAGGTGACAATTCCGAAATGGCTTCCAGATTTCTCGATTCTCCTGGAGCTAATGATGACAGGCAGACGGCTGCCGTCCGGGCGGGGCAAAACAAAAGAGTAGCGATTGCGGCCGTCCCGGTTCTCGATATCAATTTGGCGCTCTACCATTTCCCACTCGCCTGAAGAATAAAACCGAGAAGGGTGCCGTCCAACCAGTTCATTTTTCGGAATCCCGGTCATTTCCGTAAAGCGCGAATTTGCGAAAAGAATCTCCGGGCTGTCGTTCGTGATGACCACGCCCTCGTTGAGCACTTCCAGAACGGCTTCCATGTGTGAGAGCCATTCAGTTTTTTGGGTTCCGGTTGACGTTGGAGTAGTCGCTGACACTAAATGCTCCCGACGGCGGAGTAAAGACCTTTTTTCGCCACCATCGACTGTGCAGTTTATCCAGCCCGAAAACATCACGAAATGGAACGGTTTTGCAGTACCACCGACGAGGCGAACCCCCGTACCACTTTTGGTTACTCCGGAACGCCCGGACATTGGCTCTGGCTACAGTCATATTGCTGACGGCATCATTTCGTCACTCTCAGCCGCAAAGTTGCCTGACGTTTGCAGGTTCTGTGATCCCCCTTGCGATCGCTCAACTAAAGCTATTTTGCGTCGGTGTGTACGCTGAATAGCTCCACGCACTGAAGATCCCTCTTCGCAAGTAAGTCCGCGGGAAGCTATCGGATAACCGAAAGTGGTACAGGTGTTCGCCCCTTGTGTGGTACCGGAAAACCGTTCCATCTCGTGATGTTTTCCGCTTCCCGCATCCAGATAGTACCAAGCGGAAACAATCACATGTCCATGAAAGCCCAGGGAGAACGCATCATCGAAATTTGTCTTCTTGCGGCGCTTTCAAGCCTGCCAGCCGCAGCTCAGCAAGCTGGTGCAGCGCAAACCGAGGATCTGCAAAAGCAGCTGCAGGACCTCAAGCTGCAGTACGAAGCTACGACACATGAACTTGAGCAGCGCATCGCGGCTCTCGAAGCGCAAATCCAAAAACAGAAGCAAGCAATAGAGAAAACGCAACAGGGAACCGCCACAACCGCGACAGTCGAACAGGTCGCGCAAGAGGCGGTCGAACAGGCCGTTCGTGGGCAGTCGCCACAGGTGGGTGCGAAATTTCAAGGCCAGATACCTTCAGAACCCACATACGACCTCTTGAATGAGGCAGAAACGAATATCGAAAAGTTGAAGGAGCAGGTTGGCGCCTTTGAATTTCACGGCTATTTCCGGTCCGGCTACGGCTTAAACAGCAAAGGCGGGGCGCAGGTCGCCTTTCAGGCGCCGGGAGCGGATGCGAAATACCGGCTGGGAAATGAGGCGGAGACCTACGGCGAATTCATCTTTGTAAATAACTGGCTGAATCCAACCCACAGCGACCAAGCTTGGATAAAAACAGAGGTGATGATTGAGGCGAACACGACGAATTCCGCGAGCTACGCGAACTTCCCCGGAAACAACGGCAACGATCAATTCCGCTTGCGCGAAGCATTTGTGCGCGCGGGCCATATCCTGGATTTTCAGCCGAACGCAAAATTTTGGGGGGGCGAGCGCTATTACCGGAGGCAGCACATAGAAATCAACGATTTCTATCCGTTGGATATGAGCGGATATGGAGCGGGCGTGGAGGATTGGGACCTTCGCATTGGGAAGCTGTCGTTGGCTTATCTTTCTGGAGCCCGGCCGGACATCGTCACGCAAAACGGAAACTACGCAAAAAACAACATTGATATTCGCCTTTACGATCTAAAGGGACCTTTCGGCTTGTGGGGAGTTTGGTTTGACTACGCGACGGCTAAGGGCGGAACAACGCAGACGGGTGCTGATATTCCCACTGCAAATGGATACGCGATCGGGATCAGGCACCAGCGCCTGGAATGGCACGGTGGCTATAACACCTTTGGCATTCAATACGGCAGAGGTGCGGCAAGCAATTTCAGTACGTCCATTGAAGACCCAAGCCCGTTCCTCAAAAGTTCCGAGAGGTTGCTGATTACCGAACATCTGCTGGTTCAACCCAACGACAAGTTCGCGATCATGCCGATTTTTATTTTCCAAAGGAAACGCGACGGCCAGCCGGGTCATGGCTTTAACGATTGGGCTTCATTTGGAGTTCGGCCGGAGATTTTCTTTACGAAATACATTTCACTGGCCTTTGAGGGCGGTGCTGACCACACAGAAGGGTTTGTGACGACACAGAATGGGCAAACAAATTTTGACGGCTGGTTGCGAAAGTTCACGATCGCTCCACAAATCGGCGCAGGCAGGCAATTTTTCAGCCGTCCCGTCCTGCGCGTGTTTATGACGTATGCGAATTGGTCCAACGGATACAAAGGCCTGGTTGGTGGAATTCCTTTTCAAGACAGGACAAGTGGTCTTACGTACGGCGTACAAGCGGAAACCTGGTGGTAGTTGATTAGGTGTTTTGCGGAAAGTGTGAGAGGAAAATGGCGACCAAAGGGATGATCAAGACCGGAGACGAAATCCCCGCGGTTCGTGCGGCAACGCAGAATTACACTCGGCCCCTGGCGATTGTCACAACGTTGTTCTTCATGTGGGGATTTATTACATCCCTGAACGACATCCTCGTGCCTCACCTGAAAG
>Ga0066388_100000015_pt1 | contig 44669 bp, 37 predicted proteins | sample PanSoiMetaGPlot6_FD_64539 | JGI IMG/M metagenome (GOLD analysis project Ga0066388, IMG submission 64539) | Tropical forest soil microbial communities from Panama analyzed to predict greenhouse gas emissions - Panama Soil - Plot 6 (Hybrid Assembly) | ecosystem: Environmental > Terrestrial >...
CCGATCTGGTAGCCCGGTCGCCTGTCTCGGTCCGCCTCAGAGATTCCCGTGGCGCTTTGGCTAGCGGCGATAATCGATCTGGTCAATAGCTTAGCGCTTATAAAATGGATAGTATGGGTTGAGCAATCCACGAGCCGCCTGCATCTATGTCAACCAGTATTGATTCGTTTGTCGGCAAAGTTCTAGAAGGGCGCTTTGAAATCATCTCCCTGATCGGCAAGGGTGGGATGAGTGCGGTCTTCAAGGCCAGGCACCGCCAGGTAAATCTGCCAGTGGCGATTAAGATTCTTCTGTCCCACCACCTATCCGATCAGCAGAACCGGGAGCGCTTCAAGATGGAAGCGAGGGCGGTTAACAGCTTGAATCACCCCAATATCATGGGGGTAATTGCCTTTGGTCTCCTGTCCGGTGGCGAGCCCTATCTGGTGCTCGAGTTTCTCCAAGGCAGGAGCCTGGCAGAAATTATCAAGGAGGAGGGGAGGCTGCCGGTTGAGCGGGCCATCCGGCTATTTATCCAGGTATGCAATGGACTGGCGCATGCACATGAGAAAGGCGTGTTGCATCGGGATTTGAAACCGAATAACATCATGCTTGTTGAAGCTGCCGGGCAGGCCGAGCTGGTAAAGATTGTAGACTTTGGCCTTGCCAAGCTTCTCCCCAAGGATGGCCGCGAGGCTCAACAGCTCACCGCGGAAGGACAGACATTTGGCAGCCCGCTTTACATGAGCCCCGAACAGTGCCTCGGACAGGAGCTGGATGCTCGCTCGGACATTTATTCCCTGGGGTGCTCGCTGTACGAAACGCTCACCGGACAGCCACCGCTTTTGGGCGCCAATGCTTTCCAGACCATGACCCTGCACCTGAGTGAACGGCCCTTACCGATGTCTCAGCTCGCCGAGGACCTGAGAATACCGGAGTCGCTGGAGCGCATCGTTTCGAAAGCGCTGGAGAAGAAGCCAGAGCAACGGTACCAAACGATGCGGGAGCTGCTCGATGACCTGATGCGGGAGCTGCTCGATGACCTAATGAAGGCATCTGGCTAGAATCAAAGCGGTCAGCTATCGACCAACTCGGTTCTTTGGTCGATGCCGATCAGCCAGCATCGCCGGCCCGGCCCTTGGCCGAGGACACCGGTGCGCACCGCCGGCGATGTCACTGTCCCTTCACTTTGCTGGCAGCACCAACCAATTGAGCGGACTGGGAGGCTGAGCCATGCAGATGGGCTTCCAGGAACCACAACCTCTTGTCAATGGTTCTGGAGACCTCGGTATATATGTCTGCCGTGTCCGCATCGCCAAGCTCATCGGCCCTGGCTATTCCTCCGCGTACATGCTTGCCGTACTGAGCCAGCCGCTCGGCAAGGGCGATCACGTGATCGGCACCGTCCGCCAGATCGAGTGGATACTCCGGCAGATGCGATTTTTCAGCGGCCATGCGCGCTGTTCCGCGGGCTACTCCGCCCAGTGGCGTAATCCGTTCCGCAAACAGATCGACATACTCCTCCAGTTCAGAAGCAATCTCATCGAACAAGAGATGCAGCTGGTAGAAGTGCATCCCCTTTACATTCCAGTGGGCCTGCTTCACCTGTGTCCTCAAATCCAGGGTGTTGGCCAGCGTCTGGTTGAGAAGCTCAATCAAAGAGGCCCTGACCTCCGCTGACAGGTCGATACGGGTGGGAAAGAGGTACGGATGTGGGTGCTTGCTGGTCATATGCCTGCTCCATCTTAGCTGTAAGTTCAGATCGGGCATTTTACCGTAGAATACGGTTTGCCATGAAATTATCAGCACTCGGCTATCTGTCCTGCGTCCACTGCTCAGGGGTGCTGGAGCTACAACCCGATCATGTAGCCCTGCCCGATGACAACAGTGAGGTAATCGCCGGCACCCTGCGCTGTCGCTCATGCCAGCGGCAGTTTGCCATTGAGAGAGCGGTGCCCCGCCTGGTGGACGAAGCTGTCAGCAGCACGACCGACATAAGAACCGGCCTGACCTTTGCCCAAGCCTGGAAGACGTTCCCGCGTATGGATGAGCGTTACCGTCGACAATTCTTCGACTGGGTCAATCCGGTCGATCCTGATTTTCTGAAGGGCAAGCTGGTGCTGGAGTGCGGGTGCGGCAAAGGGCGTCACGCCAAGATTGTTTCCGAATGCGGAGCCAGCGCTGTATTTGCTGTGGACATTGGCGAGGCGGTCGATGTCGCCTACGATAACGTTGGTCGCTTGCCAGGCGTGCACGTCGTTCAGGCAGACATTGAAAACCTGCCCTTTAACCGAGACTTCGATTTCGCCTTCTCGGTGGGCGTTTTGCACCACATGGAAAGCCCAATCAAGGGGTTTCTCTCCATGTCAAGCAAGATCAGGGGCGACGGCTCGGTGTGTGCCTGGGTCTATGGGCTGGAGAACAACTGGTGGATCATTCGCATAATCAATCCAGTCCGCCTGGCGATAACCTCCAAACTCAAACCAGCAACATTGAAAGTAGTCTCATTCTTGGTGGCAGCGCCATTGTTTGCTCTGTGCCGGTGGTTTGTGCTGCCCTGGAAAGCTGCCAGGCAAAAATTTCATCAGCTGCCGCCGCTTTTTTACGAGGACTACCTGGCTTACATAGCCCGCTTTGACTTCACGGAAGTTCATCACATCGTCTTCGATCACCTGGCGGCGCCGGTGGCAAACTATGTCGCCCGTCAGTACTTCGAGACATGGTTTGAGGAGGCCGGCTTCAGGCAGCCGATCATTCGCTGGCACAACAGGAACAGTTGGACCGGCTTCTCATCCCACAACCCTGAGATCATGAGCTCGATGCGTTCAAAACTTGAGCCCGATCACTCGGTCCGGAGCGAGTTGCAGCGTCCTTCTAACCCGGTCCAGAGAACAGGCTGAGCGGTTTGCTGGCTGGCTCAGGCCGGCACTAGCTCAGCCTACCACTCGGTCCAATTGAACAACTACCGTGGTACAAGCAGGTCCTGATCGCCGGCAACGGCACGCTCCGGCTGGTCATGAGGCTTAAGACAGGACTCCAGAGCACGGTCGGAGGCCACCGCCCGAGCAATGAGGTCAAACAGCTTGGCTCCGCCCCTGGCGTTCAGGTGCACGGTGTCCAGATAATCGCCAAACTCAAAACTCGGGTGATCAGAGAGGTCGACCCAGCGCGCACCATATTGGCTGCACAGACACGCGACCTGGGCATGAAACCTTTGCCAGAACTGCGGTGAGAGCAGCTCTCTGTTCAGGTTCAGGCTGGGCATGCCGACCACCAGTACCTTGATGCCAGAGCCCCGGACAAAGGACAGGAGCTCCTTAAAGAACTCCATCTCCCCCGGGTAAATGGGCGGGTTTGCATTGTGGTAACGATTCTCGTACTCGCGAGTGTTGTCGATGAATTTATATGGCATGTTGGCCGGCACCAGCCACTCACCTGGTCGCACCGCGCCCGAAGAGCCAGAGATGGCCGCGATGAACCGGTTCCGAGATGCTGGAGCGTTCTCGCTGCCAGGACCGGCGGTAAGAAAATGCTGAAGGCGTGGCTCAAGCCTCCTGAGCGGGACGACCCTGCTGGCCAGCCAGTCCAGGCGGGCAATCGGATCGGGAAAGGCCGCGGCCGTCAGCTTGCCCGGATCGACAAACTGGCAAAAGAAACGAAATGGCTCGGTCGCGCCCGGACAGGTAAGGCTGTTGTCCATGAAGTCCCGGGGAGAAATTCCGATGATTACCAGCTTGGGCTTGTGCTCTCCCTGGAGAAGAGCCCGGCAGAACATGTAGGCATCGGAGACCATGGCTCCAGCCTGAGAGCCGTTGAATACCTTCAGATCCTGCCCGAGGAAATCGCCAAGAACCAGCTCAAGGGTGGCTGCCCGCCGGTGCTGCACGCAATCCAGCGCCCGGTTCAGTCTCTGTGCGTCGGATGCGAAGGTGGCAGAGCCCATCTGTGAACTGCCGAGGAGCAGCAGATCCGGCTGCCTTACCTGGCTGAGATAGGATCTGGCCGTCCACCAGCTCCATGTCCGCTCCAGCAGTCCGTTCTTCGCTTCCTGATCGAGCAGGCGAGCATCAATTAGCTTTTCGGCTGGCTTCATCGTCCTGGCCAGGATTAGATTGATCGCCACGAAGCAGAGGAGCGCGATCAGGAACCTGCTCAGCAAGAGCGGACTGAGAAAGGGCCTGGGCTCAGTTGTTGTGGCGTGTCTAGTGGTTGATTCGGGCATCTGTTTCACTAAGCAGCTTAAAGCACGGGAGCAAGCGGCTGGTATCAGGCTCTAAAACGGACGAGCTGGCCGGGCGGCGGCAATCGCCTTGTGCTCTTCCAGCTCCTTGCCGGCCATGGCCATGATCATGGCGCTGCGCCTGTCTCCGGCAAGCGCAGCAACGACGCTGTCCATGAACTTCAGACCGCCGAAGGCGTTCAAGTGTACAGAGTCATGGAAATCACTTTGCTTGTAGTGATTGAAGTCGGAGAGATCATAAAAGTTGGTATTGGTGTAAAAGGCCAGCTCCTTCATGGCCTGCACATACTTCATGTAAATCCCGGGCCGCAACATGCCAACGTTGTAGAGCGTTATTGGCATATTAACCAGAACAAGCTCAATCCGCTCCTTGCGGCAAAATCTGGCGATCTCTTTGAGAAAGCAGGTCTGGACCTTGTACGTGTGTGGATCCGGTGAGCGGTAGCGCTGCAAATACTCGCCGGTATTGTCGACATAGTGAGACGCTGCTGTCTTCTCGTCGATCGGTCCGGCAATCACAGCTTCAGGATGGATCTCACCGGGCATGTAGCCGGGCAGAAGCCGGACCCGATCCCACCAGGTAAAGGACGGATTGTTGTACGGCTGCGGCACCGCGAAGGCCAGCAGCTGGTCGGACAGATCGCGGAACGCCAACTGAAAGTCCATAGCCGAGCCGTAAAGATACACGACCTTCGTCAAGAGCCAGTCCAGCTTGGCAAACGGCGAGCGAAACAGGATACTGGCCACATCATCTATGTTCACCAAACGCCTCAAGTACTTGAACGGTTCGGTATCAGCCGGGCTGGACAAGGTGCTGTCGATCAGGTCACGCGGCGCGATTCCATAAATGACCACGTCAGGCCGATTGGCGCAGTTCACCATGGCGCGCAAGGACAGGTAGGCATCGGAGGGCATCTGCCCGGGAGCGGACAAATTGAAAGTGTCGAACGAGCCACCAAATGTGGTGCGCAGCCTGTGATCCAGGTAGCTGCACTTGTGGTAGTTGGCCAGGTCCAGGTTCTTGTTCAAGAAATTGGCATCGCAGCCGGCAACGGCGCTCACCATCAAGGATGAGCCAAGCAAGGCGACATTGTGAACCTCTGCCCTGCGCCTGAGATCATTGATTGTCCACCAGTCCCAGCCCTTGTAAGGGAACTTGAAGGCATCAAACTGAATCGGCGCGTAGAAGGAGAGAAGAGCGTTCAAGAGCACAAACAAGCCGAGCGCCAGAAGAAAACAGCTCTTGATGCGCCGGTGTGGCTCATTCGACGACTCTTGCCTGTTTATCTCCAGAGATGCGATCATTGCCGCCCGCTCCCCTATAGAGGTTGATTCCTGAGACAAGCCAGCGGCGCCGCTGGCTGTGCTGGCTTAAGCGGCGACACAGCCTGACCTGGACTGCCGGAGCTGTAAGGCTGGAGATTCCCGCCCATGTCCGCAGAAATCTTGAGAGCAAGCCGCACGCTGTGATCTCCGGCCAGCCGGTCGGCAAGCAGATCCAGCATCTTCTTGCCGCCATCAGCCTGAAGGTGGACCGTGTCACCGAAATCGGAAAGATGGAATTGCCCGCTGCCCTCAAGGTCGACATAGGATGCTCCCTTGAAAGCGGCCAGCACCCGCACGCTGCGACGATAGGCGTTCCAGGCGTATTCCTGGACCAGAGCCCGGTTGATATCGCTGATCGGCATCGAGACGATGACCACATGGCTGCCTCTGTGGCGAGCCATATCGAGCAGCTCGGCCAAAAACTGCATTTGGGTCATGAAAGTGTTCCAGTTCACCTGGCGGTAGCGCTTCCGGTATTCATCAACGTTGTTCAGGAACTGCGGCTTCTCCTTAATCCCGGTCGGGCGGAAGTAAGCCTCTCCTTTAGTCAGCTTTTCAGGCCGGTAGCCAGGCAATAGCCTCCTCCGGTCAAAGACGGAAAACTGGCTAGCTCCTTTCGGTCTGGGCAGAAGGCGATTGAGGCAGCGAGCAAACTCCTGGCTGGCCTGATCGGCCAGCTCGCCCTTGCGTCCATAAAGACAGAACGACTGTCCGAGATTGAAGCTAAACTGATCGAACCAGTCAGGCATGACCCGGTCCAGCATCCTGCTGATATCGCCGAAGCGGGAGAGGTTCCGGAAAGGATCGGTAGCCGCCGGGCTGGGCAAGAGGTTGTCCATGAAGTCCCGGGGACCAAGTCCATAGACAATCACGTCCGGGCGGCGTTTGCCGTCCAGCAGGAAATCCTCAATCAGGTAAGCATCGGAGGGCATCTGTCCGGGCAGAGCAAAATTGAAAGTCCTGACACTATATCCGGTGCGCGCCTTGAGAGCAGCCTCCAGGTAGAAGCTGCGGTGATGCCTGGTTCCATCAAGACGCTGCTTGAGGAAGTTGGCATCGGCGCCGGCGACCGGCACAAGCACCAGCGACGAGCCCAGCAAAAGCAGGTTCGCCCGCTCCTGGCTGGACAGGAAATCCTTGATTGTCCAGCCGGTCCAGCTTTGTTCGCTGACATTAGTGAAGCGTGGCTGGCCGATATCGGCACTGGCTGCCAGGTTGTTGATGATCAGCAAGGCTATCAGCGATACAACTGTGCTGCTCGAGAGGACGGCCCTCACCAGTAGCACCCAGGCAGGTTCCCTGCCATCACTGTCCGGGGCATGCCACTGGCGGCATACCTCATCCGTGGACGCTGTCGTGGCTATGCCGACCGCCTCCATCAGAACTGGAAGTAGATGAACCGTGGCGACGTATCCGGACTGAAGACGGTGAGCAGACACATGGTCGCCACCATAACGCCGACCTGCACAGCCCAGGGTGGGCTCTTGTAGAACGGCTTGTCATTGAGCCAGTTCACCACCACCTGAGCGATCATGAGCACCGGCAGAATGATCACCAGTGCCGGGAAGATAATCGGGTCGCGAATCTGCAGACAGGCTAACTGGGCGGCACTAAAGTGAAGGAGAGCTGCCGGGGCCTGAGCCAGCTTCTGGAGCATCTGACCGGCGATGGTCAGGTTCTCAGCCCGGAACAATACCCAGCCGATGCAAACTATGTGGAATGTTAAGACCACAGAAACGGCGTGGTAGATCTTGGACTTGAAAAGCTGCGAGGCAATCCCGAGCCGCTCCAGGAGCCGGGTGTATTCCCGGTGCAGGATAAGCAGGATGCCCTGATAAGCCCCCCAGGCCAGGAAGTGCATAGCGGCGCCGTGCCACAGCCCACCCAGCGTCATGGTGATGAAAAGGTTTCGATAATTGAAAATCTGGCTGCAGCGGGATCCGCCCAGAGGGATGAAAAGGTAATCGCGCAACCAGGTGGAAAGGCTGATGTGCCAGCGGTGCCAGAAATCTGAGACGTTGGCAGCAATATAGGGCAGGTTGAAGTTGATCGGCACCTTATAGCCAAACAACAGAGCCGACCCTCTGGCAATGTCCGTGTAGCCGGCAAAATCAAAGAAGATCTGGAAAGCAAAGGCGTAGGTAATCAACCACAGGTCCAGCGGTGAAAAGTTGGCTGGGTGCGTGAACCCGGCCTGGACCACCAGCGCCAGATTGTCGGCGATGATCACCTTCTTGAACAAGCCCATCAGGATGAGCTGCATGCCTTCATCCAGATACTGCCATTTGAACCTGGCCGGCACGCTCAACTGTGGGATGAAGTCCTGATAGCGTTTGATTGGACCGGCAATCTGGGTGGGGAAGAAGGAGGCAAAGAGAGCGAAATCCGGGAACGATTTGACAAGAGGCTTGCCGCGATAAACCTCGACCGCATAGTGAATGAACTCGAAGACAAAAAACGAGATGCCCAGAGGCAAGATGATGTGCAGGTGGGGCTCATGCCAGTTGACTCCAAACAGAGAGAGCCCCTCTTTGAGGCTGTGCACGCTAAAGTAGGCGTACTTGAACACAGCGAGCGTGATCAAGTTGCCAGCCACCACCACGCCAAGCCAGATCTTCTTATGCTTTACCTGGGCAGACCTGGCGATTAGTGGCACAAGCAGGAAATTGCCCAGCGTCAGCCCGAAAATTAACAGCCCGTAGATCGGGCGCCAGGACATGTAGAAAACGTAGCTCGCCACCAGCAACAGTGGCACTCTCAGCCGGTGAGGAACCACCCAGAAAAGTAAAAAGACCGTGGGCAGGAAAACCAAGTACTGGAGAGTGTTAAACAGCAAGCTCGCGTCTCCTTCTCAACAAGGGCATCGCTTGAGCGTTGAGCGACCCGGTTTCGCTCGCTCAGTCTGGTCCGCCCCCGAAAACATCGTGTTCTTACCCACTAGTCCTGGAAACTTCGAAAGCCTGATTAGAAGCCGCAAATCAAAGTTTCCAACTGGAGAGTAGACACATGATATAGGCTGGATTTCAAGAATGTCCAGTGCAACACTCTTCTCTTAATCTAAAGTTTCTGTAGTTTAAGAGCCGAGCCAGCACAGCGAGCGGTCCTGGAACTGCTGATTGATGTCGCTTGACATTGCCGGCTGCGCCGACTCTGACTGCTGGAATAAAAGAGGACATCTTCTAGCGCCGCTGAGACAGAGATCGGCGCTTGACAAGCGGTGCTCTCAATCCCGCACCGCTTCCGGATCAGCAATCTGCCTGCTGAATCCTTCACAAATGAGCTGGTAGCCGCCACCATACACGGTCTTAATGTACTTGCGATCCGGAGTCTCCAGACGCGTTCTCAGGTGGCGTATATGAACCCGAATCGTGTCCACATCATCATCCGGTGCATATCCCCAGACCTCTTCGAGCAGCTTTCCGGTGGACACGGTCTGCCCGTGATGCTGCATCAGGCAGTGCAAGATCTCAAATTCGGTCGGCGTTAGCTTGACAATCCGTTCCCGGACTTTGGCCTGGAGATTCTCCGGAATGAGCGTAATCTCGCCGGCAGTGAGAATCTCCGGCAGAGACGCGGACTCGGGCACGGAGCCGGACCGCCTCAGCAAAGCCCGCACTCGCACCTGCAGCTCGGGAATCTCGAACGGCTTGACAAGATAGTCGTCCGCTCCCGAATCAAATCCCCTGACCTTGTCCGGGGTCATGCCCAGGGCTGTGAGCATGAGGATTGGAATCGGGTGCGTCGCCGGATTTTGCCTGAGCCTCTGGCAGACGGTAAAGCCGTCCAGATCCGGCATCATCACGTCGAGCACGATCAGATCTGGACGGTTCTGCTGGGCAAGCGCCAGGCCTTTAATGCCATCGTTGCAGGTAGTGACCTGGTGTCCGAGAAGCTCCAGGTTGACCTTCACCAGTTCGGCAATGGCGTGATCGTCGTCAACAACCAGAATCCTGCTCAATTTGCTTCTCCGTTCCGAGCTGTTTCAACCCGCCTTCCTAAGCGGCATCATTCACACTTAATTTTACTGGAATTTTAAGCAACTGCCCCCGGCGCAGGACGCTGAGCGTAACTACTTGACCAGGCTTCTTCTCCTCAATGTAAGAGAGCAGGTCGTCGGCGGTACGAACCGGGGTGTCATCCACCCGGACGATGATGTCCGCCGAGGCCTGGTCGACCTGGCGAATGGTAAAGGGGCCGTTTTTGTAAACTACCACCTTGGTGCCGGAGATGCCGGCGCTGGCGGCCGGGCCGCCGGGCTCCAGCTGGATCACGCGCAGTCCAAGATCGGTCGGCTGGACCATCTGGATGCCCAGATCAGGGCGAATCACCCGGTGGTGAGCGATCAGCTCGGGAATTATTCTCTTGACAATGTTGATCGGGATGGCAAAGCTAATGCCGGCTGATTGCCCGGCCCGGCTCAAAATTGCTGTGTTCAGGCCGACCATCTTGCCGGAGGTGTCGAGCAAAGGCCCGCCCGAGTTTCCCGGGTTGATCGCGGCATCGGTCTGAATAATCCCCTTCACCAGCCGCCCGCTCTCGGTTTTGAGCGTGCGTCCGATGCTGGACACAATCCCCTCGGTGAGCGTGCGATCAAGACCGAATGGATTACCGATCGCCAGGACCTTGCGCCCTACCTCAAGTTTTGCTGAGTCACCGAGCTGGATGACGGTCAGCTTCGTGCCGGACGGGGGATCAATCTTAATGACCGAGAGGTCGTTGGCCGGATCGCTGCCCACGACTTGAGCGGGCAGGTTGGAGCCATCGAAAAGGCAGACGCGGATGCTGTCCGCACCCTCGAGAACGTGATAGTTGGTTAGGATATAGCCATCGGCGCTGATGATGGTCCCTGAGCCTGAGCCCTCCCTGGGCATGATGTTGTAGTAAAGCTCCTCAGGCGAGGTTGAACCTTGGGTTGTGATGTTGACCACCGCCTTATTGGCCGACTTGTAAATGCGGATATCGGTAGCCTCCTCCGGAGAGATAAGCGAGGCGGCTGAGCTTAAGCCTGGCTTAGCTCCCACCGGCTCGTTAGCGGGCGTCCGCACGGCTGACCGCTTGTGCTGAACCGATCCTGCCCCACCTGTCTTGCCGCTTTCGGCGAGCGAGGCTGGGGCCAGCACAAGAGCCAGGCCGAGCCCCAGGCAGGTCAGTGAATGGCGATGGTGGCTGGGCGTTAACATTCCGAGGTTTAAACTCCTTAAAACACCTGTCAATCAGTCTGAATGTTGCCCGGGGGTATCCCCGGCTGCCGGGTCAGCAGCGAGTGCCTGGGCTGGCTGCGCTTCACTCGTCTGCCGGGACTTCTCCCCGAGCCGCGGCTCGCTACCGGACAGAAGCCGGCTGATATTCGCCTTGTGCCGGTAAACGACAAAGGCAGCCCCAAGCACACAGTATCCCACATAGCTCCAGGGCGCCCGGAAGAGCAGCATGATGGCGCCAGAGCAGGCCACGGCCAGGATCGAAGCCAGCGAAACAAAGCGGGTCGAGAAGAGAGTTAAAAGCCAGATTGAGAAGCTGACCGCGGCCACCAGTGGATTGAGGGCAATCAAGGTGCCCAGGCCGGTGGCGGCACTCTTCCCGCCCTGGAAGTTGAGAAAGATAGAGCGGCTGTGACCGATGAGGGCGGCGGCCGCCACCAAGGGTGGTACCAGGTGCAGCTCCGGCTGCGGCACCGTCGTAAGGAAACCGCGTGCTTCCGCGATCTCGGACAGCAACACCGGCGCCAGTCCCTTCAGGATGTCCATCATGAAGACGAACGCTGCCGCAGCCCGGCCCGCTGTGCGCAGCACGTTCGTGGCCCCGGTCGAGCGGCTGCCGACCTGGCGAATGTCAACGCCCTTGAGGGCCTGGACCGTCCAGTAGCCAGTGGGTATGGCACCGAGCAAATAACCCAGGAGAATGAGACCCAAAGCGGTGAGCACGGCTGAACTCCTCGAACTGCTTACCGATCTTCCAGATTACTACTTATCCTTACTCTTGGCTCTCAGGATCAGGCGGATGCTGGTGCCGCTAAAGCCGAAAGCCTCGCGAATCTTGCGCTCCAGGTACGTACGGTAGCTCTCGGCCAGGAGCTTGTCGTCATTGACAAAGAGCACAAACGTGGGTGGAGCTACGGACACCTGCGTGGCGTAATAGACACGCAGGCGTCTGCCCCGCCGGACCGGGGGCGGCGGCACCAGCGCTACAGCCTCGTTCAGGACCTGGTTCAATAGCCCTGTGCCGATCCGCTTCTTACTCTGCTGATAGGCCCGCTCGGCCGCCTCCAGGATCTTGCTCACCCTCTGCCGCGTGTGCCCGCTGGTAAAGATTACCTCGGCATGGGACAGTGACCTGAGCTCGCTTCTTGCCTGTTCAAGAAACCTGTTCATGGATGAGCTCGATCTGTCCTCAATTAGATCCCACTTGTTGAGCACAATCAGGGCAGCCTTGCCTGCTTCGTCAATCTTGGCGCCAATCTTCTGATCCTGGTCGGCAATCTCCTGGCTGGCATCCAGAACTAGAACCACCACGTCTGCTCTGTCTATAGCGCTCAACGAGCGCACCACAGAGAAAGCCTCAATCCCGTAACCGACCCTGGACTTCCGGCGAATGCCGGCGGTGTCAATCAAGACAATCTCCTTGCCCTTGAATCTGATCGTGGTATCGACAGCATCACGGGTAGTGCCAGGCACAGGCGTGACTATGGAGCGCTTGGCGCCACAGAGCGCGTTCAAGATCGAAGATTTGCCAACATTGGGTTTGCCGACAATCGCTACCGAGAAGTTGCCGCTTTCCTGTGTCTGATCTGTCTGGCCATTTTCGCCGGCTTTGGGCTTTCTGCCAAAGGCAGCAATCACCTGATCGAGAAGGTCACCAACCCCGCCAGAGCCGCGCATGGCTGAAAGTGCCAGCGGCTCGCCCAGACCGAGCTTGTAGAATTCCAGCCTGTTCATCTCCTCATGTGGCTCATCGATCTTGTTGACGGCAAGCAGGATCGGCTTGGTGGTGCGCCGCAAGAGGTTGGCTACCTGCTCATCGGCGCCGGACAGCCCCGACTTACCGTCGACCATGAAGATGATCACATCCGCTTGCTCAATGGCAATCTGGGCCTGGTCTCCAACCAGCGAGGTGATCTCCTCTTTGCTGTCCGGCACCAGCCCGCCGGTATCCACCAGCAAGAACTCGTGCCCAGCCCAGTCTACCTCGCGATAGATGCGATCACGGGTGACGCCGGGCGCGTCGTCGACAATGGCCGCCCGGGACCCTATGCACCTGTTGAAGAACGTCGACTTTCCCACGTTCGGGCGGCCGACAATTGCCACCACCGGTTTGGCCATGACTCCTCCTAATGCCTGTTCATTGTAAGCCACCGGAGAGCGGCTGATCCTGCTGGCTAGCCGCCCTGATCCTGGGCCGCGCCTTTCTTGATCCTTGCCTGGAGCGCTTCGGCCTCCTGTCCGCGGTTTGTCCGGCGTAAAAGCTGAGCATAATCCCCAAGCACGGCGGCCGTCTCTGAGTGTGCCTCTCCCCTGGTTTTCTCCAGAATGGAGAGCGCATGCTTGTACAGTGACTCCGCTTGAATGTATGCCTTCTTCTGGTCGGCGATTTTGGCGAGCAGGTAAACGCTGTCGGCAACGGCCGGGTTGTCGAGCCCGAACTTGCGCTCCCTGATCTTCATGCCGCGTGAGACGACATCCTCTGCCTCCCGGTACCGCCCTTGATCAGCGTAGAGGCTGCCCAGCCGGGTCAGACCCTGAGCCAGATCTGGACTGTCGGCTCCGTCGACCCGCTCCCAGATAGTCGTAGCCTGTTTGTAGAGCGACTCGGCCCTGGCATAATCTCCGGTTGCCTGGTAATGCCCGGCCAGGTTGCTGAGATCTTGAGCTACGTGGGGGGTATCACCGCCAAAAGCCTGCCTGTCCGCTTCCAGAACTTTCTCAAGCAGCGCCGCTGCTTCTTGGTGTTTGCCATCGCTGTCGTAAAGCCTGGCCAGATTGTCTGCCGGCGTCGGCCCCTCGGCGCCGGTCGACCCTCCGCCACCTTCACTGACAAGCTTGAGCGCTCGCTTGTACATCTCTTCAGCCTGGCTATGGTCGCCTCTCATTTGATAAAGCTGCCCGAGCGCCTCCAGGCTCCTGGCTACATCCGGATCTGTTGGCCCGAGGCTGGCCTCTCTGATCTGCCAGGCCCGCCTGAGCAGCGCCTCTGCCTCGGCATAATCGCCCCGGTCGCGCTCAAACACACCCAGTCGATAAAGGCTCTTTGCCAGGCGGGGATCGGTTGGGCCAAACCGTTCCGCTAGCTCGATTGCCGCCCGCAGGACCTCCTTCTGCTTGCCGATCTCGCCTGCCTCCTCATCCCGATCCGCTTCCTGATCGTACTCCTGCCAAAGCCTGGCTCTTTCCTGAGGGTTGACGGCATCGGCAGAAGGGGCCCTGGCGGCTGGCCAGAAGCTGTGGGCCAGCCAGGCGCCAGCCGCCAAGATCAAAATCAGCCCAAGCACAAGTGCTATGGCCAGGCTCGCTCTCAATCCGCCAGGCTTCCCGCCTGCCGGTCCGGGCCTCTCCTCTTGGGAGTCCGGCTTCGCTAAAGGCGCTCCCGGCTTCTTCCCGGATGAGCTGCCGGGCTGCTGATCTGATATCACTGGCGGTGCCTGCCGCCTGTCCGGCCGCGGCTCTTGCTGCAGCCGGTCCGCAGGTCGCGAAAGCTGGAGCTTTTCAGGCAGCGGCATCTCCTCGGTCTCCTTACTGCCTATGATCGAGCCCAGCACCGCCTCCAGCTCCGCCTTAAGCTCAAGCATGGACTGCTGGCGTTTGTCCGCATCCTTGGCCAGCGCCTTGAATACAAGATGTTCGAGCTCATCCGATATCTGCAGGTCCGAGCCTGCCAGTCGAAACGGGGACGGCAGCTTGCTCAGGTGACTCTTCATGGTCTCAAAGGCGGTCGGACCCATGAGCGGATGCTTGCCGGTGAAAGCTTCGTACATCACACAGCCCAGGGCATAAACATCTGAGCGCGGATCCAGGGTTTTGCCCAGGCAATGCTCCGGGCTCATGTAGAGCGGGCTGCCGAACACGGCACCGGTCTGAGTGAGCTGCTGGGAATCCTTACCTGATTCGGGCAGGAGTTTGGCAATCCCGAAGTCCACGATCTTGACGAAATCGCTCTTACCGGCTTTTTCAATCAGCATGATGTTGCTCGGCTTGAGATCTCGATGGATCACCCCACTGGCATGGGCCTGGGCCAGGGCCTCGCAGACCTGAATGAAGATCCGCACCCCACGCTCCGGCTCCACCCGGCCGTCTTTTTCCAGCAGATCCTCCAGGCTTATCCCCTGCAAATAGTCCATGACCAGATAAGGTTGTCCCTTGTCGGTCAAACCGAAATCGTAGACAGCGATCACGTTTGGATGCTGTAGGCAGCTGGCAGCCTTGGCTTCCCGTTGAAAGCGCTTCAGGTTGCTCTGATCTGCCACCATATGCGGGTGCAGCATCTTAATTGCGACAAGGCGGTCCATGAGCAGATGCCTGGCCTTGTAGACAGCACCCATGCCCCCTTCGCCTATTATGTCCAGGATCTCGTAGCGGTCGGCGAGCGTGGTGCCGATCAGATCCTCCTGGCACAGGGCAACGAGCGCCGTGCCGTCATTGGGGCAGACCGCCGCCTCGGTTGCGAACTCCTGGCCGCATGCCAGGCAGGCCTTCTTGCTGGTTGTGTTGTTGGTTTGAGCGTCCACTCTCTTAACTAGCCCTGTCTCGACAACCGCCACAGCTACCCAGAATCAAGTCGACAGGCTCATTGGTGAACCCTGGATTTGCGGCTTCCAGAGCCAGCCCTTGCCTGATGCCACTAAGAAGAATTCATGCCTGGGGCGCATGGCCAGCATCCGCGCTTTGATTGGACTTACTGTCTGCCGGCTCCTGCCCTTCCTTGCTGTCACGACTTTCTCTGGCCGCGCTGCCAAACTTCTTGCCGAGCTTGGGCGCCTGGGCATCCAGCCAGTGGTAAAGAGTATCCTTGGCGGTATTGAGGTAAACAGCTATCTCTGTATCGCCGCCCTGGTCCGGGTGCATGCCGTCCCTGGAAATCTCCCGTTTCCAGGCCCTGTGCACCGTTTCGTGGCTCAGCTCTTCAGGTCTCAAGCCAAGAACCAGGCAGGCTTTGCGTATGTCCGGCGTAACGTTCTTGATGACGAAGCCCTGCCGCGGCGGCTCCTGCCCGGCCTTAGCACCACCGACGAACTTGCTGCCGGCAGCCTTTTTGCCAGATTCGCCCTCCTTTACCCCCTCAGCCGGCTCCTCCTGGGAGCGGCCAAACCTGTATTTGAGCAGGTCGCGGAGATCCTCTTCAGAGAATGCTGTCCTTTCTTCGGGCGAGAATGGTGGCAGAGCGCCCTCCTCTGATTCTGGCTGGAAATCTTCTCCGGCAGCCTCCTCCAGAAGCATATCGACCGGCAGATCAATCGGCTCCAGCTCGACCTCGGACGGAGCTGGGGATGGCTCCTCGGGCTCGCCGAAAAGCGGGCTGACCAGCTCATCAACTTCCAGCACAGGCTCCTTGGCAGGCGGTACTTCCGGTCGCTGGCCCAGTTCCTCGTCAAGCTCTTCATCGAGTGAGTCGTCAAAACTATCGTCGACGGTAATTTCGGCGCTGTCATCTACGCGCTGGCTGATCGGCTCAGCCTGATCAAGTTGCTCTTCCTCTGCCGTCGGGGTGAATTCCATGGTCTGCCCTGATGAAATCAGTTCGTCTCTATCGGCCAGCGGTGGAGAGGGCTGGCCCGCCACCGGGCTGTCCATTTGATCTAGCCCGGCATCAGGAGCGGCCGGCACCGGCTCGGATGAAGCTTTTCCCCAGTCCGACTCCACAACCGGTTCGGACAGTTCGCCCTTCGGCTCATCGAGCTCTACTTCAGCGGTCGCCCCGGCGGGGGCAAGGACGCCACCATCGGTGGTATCAGCCTTGCTGGCCGGCTCAGCCAGCCGGGTCGCCTCCGCAAGACCGGCCTGAAAGCCCTGCTGCCAGGCGCTGTCGTGTAGTCTGGCCAGAACCTCGTTGTTCTCTCGGAGCTCCTGGATCTGCTCTTCGAGCTCTCGGGTGCGCTGCTCAAGCTCCTTGATCTGGCTGGCAAGCTCGTCAGGGCCCTGGCTGTCGACAGGGACTGCCTCTCCGCGTGCCTCGGCCACGAGCGCCATCAGCTCAGGGTTGCGATACAGGGTGGAGCGCGGAATTTTTGCTTCATCCGCGACGGTGTAGGGGTTAACATCCCAGCCTTTTCCCTGAAGAGACTTGATTGCGGCGAGAACGGCTTGCTTGTCAACCTTCTTCTGACTGGTGAGGTCCCTTAACATCTCTAGCCCTGATCTTCCCCCCGCTCAGCAAGAAGCGCCAATATCTACTGGCTGAACAAGCACAATATGCCCAGTTGGGATGCTGGCTATCGGCACAGTTTGTGCAGTTAGAGCTATATTCATCTTAATTTACCAGCGCAAGCTCCTGCAACCGGGAGTATAACCTTTCTCAGGTCCAACTGTAAGCAGTCGCTGTTGCCCAGTCCGGTCCGCGTCGCTGACGCCACCATCCTCCTTAAATCGAAGCGGATCCGAATGACAAAATTAAGCAAAGCTCGGCTCAGGATCAGCGGTCGTGTTCAGGGTGTTTTTTACCGCCAGACCACCCGCGACAACGCCCGCTCGCTGGGGTTGTCCGGCTGGGTGCAGAATCTCGAGGACGGGGCGGTAGCGGTCGAGGTTCTTGGCCCGAGAGAGCGCGTCGAGGAGCTGATTCGCTGGTGCTGGAGCGGACCGCCGGCAGCCAAGGTGACAGCAGTCGAAGTGGAATGGCAAGAGCTGGACGTGGACCAGGCAGCTCCCTCCGGCCGCTTTGAAATCCGGTATTGAAGCGGCTAGCCGATCAACCTGGAGCCTGGTCCCTCGAAAAGCTTGTAGGCCTCACGCACCAGTGTGCCGCCCGCTGCTTCCTGCGCTAGGCTGCCGACAGCGACGGCCGTGGCCGCTGCCTTGCCGGTGACAACCCGCGGCTCAGCGCCGCCTGCCTCGTGACCGGTCATCTCGAGACCGCTGTGCGATATTACAGCTGCTGGGCTGGCCACTGAAGCTGGACTTGCCTCCGGATCGCCGCTGGCTGTCTCGGTCTCAGCCGAAGCTGGTGCTCTGTCGTGTCCAGACTGGTGTTTGGCCCGTGGTCGGCCCTGGCTTCTGACCGGCGGCTGGCTGACAATCTTTACCCGTATCGCTGGGCTGCGCCCCAGGATGACCTGGCAGGCGGCCTTAATGCGGTCGAGGCGCTTCTCCACGCTCTGCTGCCATTGCTCATTACGCACCCCGATGGCAAGCTCATTTTCATTCAGCCTGAGCGGGAATGAGTGGCTCTGGACCATGCTGTAGGTCGGTATGTGTGTCCGTTGCAGCTCGCCGAGCAGCTCTGACCAGAAGCTATCCAGATCGGCATCGTCGTCCCCCGGGGGCTGCGGCGGCTCCTCGGTGGCTAGCGTGATCTGGCTTATGCTCACGGCCGCTTCCGGATCAGGCACAGCGCTCACCGGCTCGGGGACTGCCGCCTGGCTGAAAGGCTCGGGACTGGCCGGGGACAGATCATCGCCGGCTAGCCGCTCGCTGCTCTCAGCCTCGGCGGGCAAGCCGCCTCCGGTTGGCCCGGTCAGCGCGCTCACCGCTATTCTGCTGTCGGCTGCCTGAATCGCCTCCAGAGTCGGCGCTGGAGCAGGGAAAGTCCCGGCCGCTGCCCTACCGGCTGCCGGTTCATCGCCAATCGGAGCTAATCCCCTGTTGCTGACGATCGACTCCAGCTCCTCAATTCGCTTAGCTAGCTGGCGGATCAGCAGCATGTCCTGGCGATGGCAGAGCGCAAGCAGGCCAATCTCCAGGTGCATTGCCGGCTGCGTGGTCCGCCTCAAGGTTTGCTCCAGCCTGTCCAGCTGCTCAACCATCTGTGACAGCTCCACCGGGTCCAGGCCGGGCGCCTGAGTGATCAGTCCGATCAGATACTTTTCCGAGCCGACAACCAGCGCTGCCAAAGCCTCCGGCTGTTTGGTGCCGGTGCTGACAATGTAGGATGCTTTGGTCAAATTCAGGAAGTGGCGGGCCAGCTCCAGCACCAGGACAGCCGGCTCCCGCCCCTCCATCAGCATTCGGTGAACAAGGGTCAGCACGGCCTGCCCGTTGCTGTCCAGGATGTGCTGGCTCATCTCCAGGAGCGCATCATCGTTGACGGAGCCGAGCAGGTCTATGAGCTCACCAACAGCCACCGGCTTGCCTGGGACCGAAAGGAGGCTTGCCTGATCGAGCAGGCCGAGCGCGTCCCGCAACCCGCCACCGGACCGGCGGGCAATGAGCTCCAGAGCCGGCTCTTCAATCTCAATCCGCTCCCGGGCGGCAATCTGCCTCAGATGAGCCAGCAGGTCGTTCTGGCTCAAGAGGCGGAACATGAGCTTCTGGCAGCGGCTGACTATGGTTGGTGGCACCTTGTGCTCTTCCGTGGTGGCAAGCACAAAAATAACCTGGGGTGGCGGCTCCTCAATCGTCTTCAAGAGCGCATTGAACGCTTCCTTGGAGAGCATGTGGCACTCGTCGATTATGTAAATCTTGAAGCGCCCACCGACAGCGACCAGCGGGGCCCGTTCGATGAGCAGCCGGGCATCATCAACGCTGTTGTTGGAGGCGGCGTCAATCTCAAAGACTGCCGGCGAGGTGCCCTGGGCAATCTCCTGGCAAGCGGCACAGGTCAAGCAGGGGCTGGTAGTGGGACCGCCCTGACAATTGAGCGACTTGGCAAGAATCCTTGCCGAGGAGGTCTTGCCGGTGCCGCGCGGTCCGGTAAACAGATAGGCATGGGAGATGCGGTTGTGGCTGATCGCGTTGGCCAGCGTTACCGATACAGCCGGTTGTCCGACCAGCGCATCCAGCAGCTGCGGACGGTACTTAAGGTAGAGAGGCTCGTGGCGTTCAAGCCCAGTCTCCATCACGATCTCCTGGCGAGGCCGCGGTCAGCCTTTTCTGCCTAAATCGTAACCGATCCCCCAGTCGGGAACGCTAAAGCATTGTTTAACGACGGCCGCCAATCTTGACTAATGCTGACCATGCCCAGCCCGCCAGCTGAGCATTTACTTGACGTTGAAGATAAGAACGCTGACCACCTGCGGTTGGGCGTTGGGTGCCGGTCTGGTTAGCTGGAAGCAGATCTGGCTTATCGGGTAGACGTAGTTCTGTCCAGCTCCAGGGGTCGGCTCCGGGTGAATGAAGGCAGGCTCGCCAAATCGACGCTTGACGGCGCTCAGGTCATCGCCCAGGCTCACCCCCAGGTCAGCTCCGACCAGGGAGGAATCAAATATGCGCAAGGCGCCAACCTGACCGTGGCGGGTGTAAAGCTGAAGGGCGGTTTCTCCCGAATTCGGCTTGTGGAATGACCAGACCGTCCAGCTGTTAATCGTCTGGCGGCTGCCGCTGCCGAGAGCAGCAAGGGCCCGGTTCGCCTCAGCTTCGGGAGCGTCCAGCTCCACCATCGGGATGCCGGTGACCACAGTCGGGGGCAGGAGAGCGATCTGATTCTGTTCTTTATGCAGCGCCTGGCCTTGCCCGAAACCAAAGCCACCGATGCCGCCCTTGGCCGGCGGCGGCGGTGGCCCGGAGGGCAGCAGTTGGGGCGGTGTTGCTGCTCCCGGGGCGGCGGGTTCGCGCCGATCGCGAATTACCGGTCCGTCATCGCCGATCTGTATCTCCCTGGGAGCGGAAGAAGAGCTACCTCCCTTCAGGTTCACGTCTTTGCGTTTAGCGATCTCCTGGTGGCTCGGCGGCGGCGCTGCCCTCTTCAGGCTCGGGGAGAAGCCGGAGGCCACCGTAGACTGACCGGCTTTCGAGCGCGGGCTGGCAAAATTCAGGAGGTAGTCCCCATCAGCCGACGGCTGCTCATCGCGCTCCTTGTCCCGCAGTCCGGCAGCTGGCTTCTCCTCGTTCCATTGCATTGGGCGAGGGTTGAGATAGGAGCGAACTCCACGGTCGTTTATGGCGATTACTCGCCGCTCCTCGCCGGAAACGCTCGCGTTTGGCAACTGGCCCCGATTGGCGAGATTCTGGGCGCTCTCCAGTGTCTTCGAAATGGCGTAGAGCTTTCCAGCCGCGGCGCTCAGGCGCTTTCTGGAGCCTGGTGACATGCGTGAGAGAGCCTCTGTCTGGCTGGCCAGGCTCCGATCCCAGATGCCAGCGCCAGCCAGTCCCGGCTCGCTCTCGCTCTTCAGTTCGTCCCCGCCGCCAGCGCCACGTGGCGCAGCTGTTGAGCCTTGCGGCTCCGGTTTGGCCGGCTCCACCGTCCCGAGCGGAGCCTGCCGCTCCCAGACCCCCTTAGCGCTGTCGGCTGCCTGTCCGCCCGTGCCAAAAGCCGATCCATAAGCGGTCCGCCCGGAGCCCTGGAAACGCGCTCCCGGGGCCAAACTGCCCCGCGGCATGTTCTGGGTAGATGACGCGCCACCAAAACCGCCCGCCGAGGCTTCACCGGAGTCCGCTCGCGTGCCGGCCTGCTCCAGGTACGGCAATGCAGCAATCGGCGGAAGCGTGCTATACGCCTTCAACTGCGAGCTTTCCCTCGGCCTTATTGCCAGGCGATAGTCGGTTGGGCCTTGCTGGCCGGTTTGCGCTGCTTCCTGTGCCTGGTACTTGAGCCCCTGCTTGGCCATGGCCAGCTGAGGCACATTTCTCACCCGCTGCAGGATGTACTCCAACAGCTTCACACCGGCATTTGCTGGCGAGATGCGGTTGTACTGGACCTTACCGCTCAACGGCTCAGCAGCTTTTGCCGTCGTGCTGGCTTCGCTTGGGGCGACGGTGGAGCGGAGCATGGCGCGCACCGGAGCTCTCTGGTTGTCACCAGCCGTCCCGGCCTGGGCCCAGATGGTGGCGACCAGGCTCAGACCAACGGTTAGCGTTAAGCTCAAGATCGACAATCTGTCTGGACTAACTCTGGCCATGAACAGCACCTCAACTACCGCCGGCCCGGGCCTCGAGCAGCTTGGACTCCCAGTCCTCCAGCTCGGACTGGTTGATCAAGCCGCGGCGATTGGCTAGATAGACCGCTCGACAACGTTGGTTAAACTCGGTGTCATGCGCTTCGCCCCGCCCGGGAATGTTGAGCTTGGCATAGAGCGACTTGAGCCGGGACTGCACCGCTTTCTCGGTCAGGTAAAGACGCTTGGCGATGGCATGGTCGGTCAATCCCAGAGCGATGCAGGCGAGAGCCTCGTACTCAGCCGATGTCAGGCTGGTGGCCCGGTTCTGGGTGCGCTGGATCACCCTGGCAATCCCTGGGTGGATCCAGCAATCGCCGGAGAGAACCGCCCGCGCCGCTTCCACCACCTGCTCGTTGGAGGCGTTCTTGAGCACGTAGCCGAAGACACCGTTGGCGGGGACAATTTTCCACAGCTGCCTGACATAGACCTCGTCAGAGAAGTTCGACAATATGATTACCCCTGTCTCCGGAAGCTTCTGCAGGATCTGCTCGGCGGCCTTTATCCCCGAGAGCTGCGGCATCTTGATGTCCAGAAAGACAAGATCGGGTTTGAGCTTGACAGCGGCATCTATCGCCTTCTGCCCGTCGGACACCTCATGAAGACTCTGTTCGGGAATGTTCTTGCCAAGCAGGTCCTTGAGCCACATCCGGTCTCTCTCTTCATCATCGGCAATCAGTATGGTCATCTTTGCTCCTGTCGCTAGCGGTCGTTCATCTTGATTTCCAGCCTCAACTCGGTGCCGGTATCGAAGCCGGCGGGCTTGAGCCACTCTACCCGGGCCCCTATCAACTGGGCGCGCTGTCTTATATTGATTAACCCGTGCGAGTCTTGCCGCGTGCGCCTGAGGTCTATGCCCCGGCCATTATCGGCCACACAGATTACCAGGCCGGAGTCCTCCTTCTTTATAGATAACTCCACCTTGCTCGCCTGGGCGTGTTTCTGAACATTGTTCAAAGCTTCCTGGACAATACGGTAAAGCTGCAGCTTGGTAAAAGACGGCAGATTGTTGTCGTCGTCTCCACTGCCATCGACAAAGCGGCCCTCGAGTCCGGAGTCCCGGGAGAGGATGCTGAGCAGATTCTCGAGGGCCGGCACAAAGCCCATGGTCTCCAGCACAGAGGGGTGCAAATCGTTGATTACACGACGCATCTCGGCCACAGCCAGGTCGAGCTTCTCGCGCATCTGCCTGGGTACCGGATTTTCGCCGCTCTCCTGGGACAGCCGGTCGGCCATGCGAGCTACTGCCGACAGCGCGGGCAGGGTCTCGTCGTGCAGATCCTCGGCAATCCGCTGGCGCTCTTCCTCGGCGCGCACCTGCATCGACTCGCGGGCAGCAGCAAGCTCGCGGTTGCGCTGTCTGAGGTCCGTATCCAGAAAGATCACGGTTCCCAGCAGAAAGCAGGCAACCAGCACCGCGAGTGGTGGCACTACCGGAATTGCCAGGTGCAAGAGCTGAAAGCATCCCTGTGCCACCAGAAACAGTATCAGCGTCGCCAGTGAGAAGAAGGCGGTTCGCTTGCTCATCGGCAGCAGGGAGCAAAGCGCTCCGCAGGTGGCACCGAGCAGAAAGAGCAGGTGGTGGCCCAGGTTCCGGGCCAAGCTGAAGACCGCTGCGCTGTCGAGCAAAGTGGACACCGCCTGGGCCTGCACTATTACCTCGGCAACAGAGTCCTGAAGCGGAGTCTTTACCCTGAGTGGATCGTCGTGTCTGGATGTCAGCCTTGAACCGATCAAGACCACCTTGTCACGGAAGCATTCCGGGGCAAAGCCGCCGGCCAGCACCGCCTGGAATGAGACGGAGGGATAATTGATATTGCGGAAGTTGATGTAGACCGGCTGATCAGGCGGTAAGGAGAGGAACTGGCTGGCTGGCCCAACGCCCTTCAATCGCCGGTGAACGTCGATGATCGCCTCGGTGAGAGAGCGAACCGGGGCAAATCCCGTGTCCTCATCCGCTGTTCCGCCGCCTTCGCTGGTAAGAGACAGTCGATAGACGACGCCGTTTGACTCGCGGCTCAACTCGCTGTAGCCGTAGGCAGCCGCATGGGCCATGAACTCGGCAGCTGGCAAGTCCGTACTCCCCTCCAGGCTCCCGAAAAGGGCGATCACGACATTCCGATAGCGCTGGAAAAGCTTCGTCAATTCCGGATGCGCAGCGCCACGAAGATCCATGTCGATGGCCACCAGGCAAGGCTTGCCCTGCTCGATGACTGTCAGCGCCTTGCTCAAGATCATCTGTGAGTGCTGATCGTTGAAGCGGGCGATACCCAGGTCAAACTGCGATGAATCATCGAAGTTGACCAGATAGATGTCAGACGAACGTGCTGGCTCCGTCTTCCAGGCGGAAAGCTGATCGGATACGCGGTAGCGCCAGGTAAGCATCATCAGCTCCAAGCTCTCCAGGAAAGGCGAGTCCCCTAGCAGGAGAGCCGCCAGGCAGCCGACCACGACCCCACAGCAGAGGCGCTGGAATACAAGACCATCCTGGCCTTGCATGCTTGATCCCGCAGGAAAAAGGCGTTTCAGCGGCGCCAGCTGGAGCCTCATGGTTGTCTCCGGAGCACGGGTTCATGCTCCAACAGTAGTCTAAACGACAGATTATGGCAATTTACTGGGGTAAACCCCAGTCCACCAACCCCGTTCTTCCCGGCGCAGGGCAGCTTCGCAATCGATAGCCTTGGGATAGCAACAACCAGCCAAAGTGTGCCCCCATTCCAACCCGAGGTTCCCTCAGATGAAATGCTCAGCCGTGACATCCCTGATCTCGCTCGCCGCATCCTTATTAATAGCCCCGGTTGCCTCCGCTGCCGGCATCATCATGGTTGATCCCGTAGCGGGAGCGGTGCCTGCCATAGCCATTATGCCTCCAGTGCGACCGCCCGTGCCTGTTCTGCCGCCGGTGCGACCGCCGGTGCGGCCGCCCGGCCATCGCCCGCCGGCCGCGCGCCCACCTCTCCTGAAGGGAACTGTGTCCTTCGGCTTGCACTTGCAGTCGGAGGCGATCAAGGTCGACATAAACGACCAGGTGGCCAAGACGTACATCACCCAGGTTTTTGTTAATGACACCGATCGCAACCTGGCCGGCACCTACCTCTTTCCGCTGCCCGAAGACACTACCTTCAGCTCCTTCTCCCTGCACATAGATGGCAAGCCGGTGGAAGGAAGGATCCTGGAAGCCAACGAGGCAAGGCAGCAGTACGAGGAGATTGTCCGGCGGATGGTCGACCCAGGGCTGCTTGAATATGCTGATTACAAAACGGTGCGTGCTCGCATCTTCCCCATACCAGCCCACGGCACCAAGACTGTCGAGTTGGAGTATACACAGGTCCTGAAAGCGGAAAACGGCATGCTCAAGTACCGCTTTCCGCTGAAATCGGACGGACAGACAGCCCCGGCCGACGAAATTAAGGTCGACGTTAAGCTGGCCAGCAAGCAGGGCTTGCGCACCATCTGGTCGCCCAGCCATACAATCAGCGCCAAAAAGGACGGTGACCACCTGGCAAAGATTGCCTATCTTGCCCATGATTCCATTCCCGACAAAGATTTTCTTCTCTATTACAGCGTCTCTGACAAGGAGCTGGCCGCCAATCTGCTCACGCACAGGGATACTGGCGAGGAGGGCTACTTCCTGCTGACTTTGACACCACCGGTGGAGACAAAGCAGATTGTCGGCAAGGATCTGGTTCTGGTGGCTGACACCTCAGGTTCAATGCAGGGTGAGAAGATGACTGAGAACAAGAGGGCCTTGAAGTACGTGGTCAACGCTCTCAATGGCAATGATCGTTTCAACATCGTTCAGTTCAATACCGATGTCGAGAAGTTCAAAGCGCAGCTCGTCCCGGCCAGCGCTGAGAACAAGAAGGCAGCACTGGCTTTCATCGACGAACTGGAAGCGCGCGGTGGAACCAATATTGGTGATGCACTACGCACAGGAGCTACCCTCCTCAGCCAGGCCTCGGATCGTCCGGCTTATCTGGTGATGATCACTGACGGTGAGCCGACCGTCGGTGAGACCAGCGTGGCCAATTTGATCAAAGCTGTTCCAGCGGCCCGCGACCTCAGGCTTTTTGACTTCGGGGTCGGCTACGATGTCAACACCAAACTTTTGAACAAGCTAGCCGAGCAGCACCATGGCACCAGCCAGTACATTGACCCGGACGAGGACATGGAGACTGCGCTGTCCAGCTTCTACCAGAAGATCAAGAGCCCAATTCTGACCGACATCGCCATCACTTACGATGGAGTCCAGGCTAAGAATGTCTACCCGAAGGAGGTAAAGGATCTTTTTGCCGGCTCGCAGGCTCTCTTGATCGGGCGTTATAAAGGCTCCGGCAACGCCACAGTCAAGCTCACCGGCAAGGTCAACGGCGTCTCCCGAGCCTACTCGTTCCCGCTCACATTCAGCGCCGAGGAGACCGGTCACACCTACCTCCCGCGCCTCTGGGCTATGCGCCGGATCGGCTATCTGACTGAAGTTGCTCAGGACAACGGCGACAATCGCGAGGTTGTCGATGAGATAGTTGCCCTCTCTAAAAAATATGGCATCATCTCCGCTTACACCTCATTCCTGGTCACAGACCCGAGCGAAAACCACCGTCTGCCAACGCCGATGCCGGTACCGGCCCGACCCAGCGCCAGCACTGTCCATGGACTTCCGGGTGCGGTTGCCGCAAACAGCACAGCCGCCGGTGCCGAATTCATGGCCTCGGCGCCATCCGGTGGCGGTGGTGGCTGGACAAGCATGCGTTTCCGAACGTTGGCGCCAAGGGGCCGCAGAGAACTGCAGGCCATAGACGACCGTCCAATCGCTCGCGACCTGCGCGAGGCACCGCCAGCGCTCATGGGGCTGCCGTCCGCAGGGCTCGATTCGTTCAGCTTTGGTGCAGCCGGTTTCGGCGGCACAATCGAGAAGGAAGCCGCACTCAAGAGCGAGCTGGCATCAAGAATGGCCACGCTGCCCGCCAGCGGCAAGAAAGCGGTGGAAGCCGCGAAGCTGGCCCGCCGCTATCAGACCGTGGCGACAGCTGCCGACGAGAGGCTTGATAAGGACACGAGCGTCAAGAGCGTGGAGGATAAAACCTTCTACCTCAAAGACGGCTTCTGGACCGACAGTAGCTTCGAACCCGGCAAGTCAGCGAAGCCGGAGATTGTGCCTTTCGGCAGCAGCAGGTACTTCGAGCTCTTTCGCTCGCTGCCGGGAATCTCCAAATACCTGGCGGTCGGGCAAAAGGTGATCCTTGTCTACAAGGGACGTTGCTACAAGATTGTCGAGGCCGCCGGCGCCACCGGTTAGGCCGGGGCGGGAATCGGCGCGGCTGACCGCCGCAGCGCTGGTTTGAGTGGACAGAGCGCCTGCCATGCTTACCTGGTGGGCGCCTCTGCTTGCCTGTTGCCGGCTTTCTCAACAACCTTGTAGGGGCGGTAGCCCTGGACCCTGATTAACGAAAGAAGCTCATCGAGGGTCAGCCTGGAGCCGTCGTAGGTGACGACGGCCAGAGCCCAGCCGACCCCAGGGGTTGCGTAAAACTGATAAAGGTTGTCTCCCGGGTATTGAATCTTTGTGTTGCCAATGCCGGGCAAACCGCGAATTTTCCTCTCCAGCTCGGCCAGACAGGCCAGGCACATTGAACCGGAGAGGCGCATCTCCACACGCCTTTGCTCCCCGCTCAGCCGGTGAGCGCTGCTGGTCGCCGTCGCCTGCCGGGCGGTCGTGGCTTTCTGGACAGCGGGATTTGCCGCGGGAGCGCCTTTTCTGTTTTCAGTAGCTCGGGCGGCTTCCGGTGCTGGTCCCGGATGGGCCGAACCTGACTCCTGAGCGCTGGAAGTCGGCCCGGGTTCAGGACTTCTGCCAGGGCCACTGTCCTGTGATTTCTGTAACTGAGTTTCGTTCCCGGTCCCAGCAGACCTTTCTTGCGGGGGTGGGGTAACCGGCCCAGCTTCTCTCTTATCATCGACGCCCTGTTTTGACCGGGACGCCTCCGGCTGACCGGCGCCGTCCTCGGACCGGCTGCTGGCTGGAAAGCCAATTGCCAAAAGGAGCACAATACAGCCCGGCAGCGATCTCCTGAAGGCAAGAACAAAGGGCCTTTCCGAATTCAATCCTGTTCGTAAGTTTGCTCCCAGCATGCTGTCATTCGTGGTCCACGTCTTCCTGCAATTAAGTCTAGCGGACCGGGAACGATGAAGCTCGTGCTGGTTTCTTGCTGCATTCTGCGCGGATCGAGATTAATTTCTAATAAGTCAAATCCGGTCACAGCGCCTGCCCTTTCCACAACCCGCCAATTTCTTAAGCAACACACCCTGGCGAGATTGCTATGATTGTCAGCCGCACTAATTTCGGGTATCCGCTTGAATCTTTCTACGACGAGCTCACCTCTAATTGCGCCATGCAGGTCGCTCCTGGATGCGGTGCTCAGCCCCCGGGACCTGAAGCGGTTGTCGCCGGAGCAACTGCAAGACCTGGCAGCGGAGATCCGCGAGGCGATCATCACCGGCGTCTCCAAGACAGGCGGGCACCTGGCCTCCAATCTGGGTATTGTTGAGATCACTCTGGCGTTGCACTATGTCTTTGACAGCCCTGCAGACAAGATTCTCTGGGACGTCGGTCATCAGGCCTATGTGCACAAGATGTTGACCGGCCGGCGCGGGCAATTTAGCACACTCAGGCAGTACAAGGGGTTGAGCGGTTTCATCAATCCGCTGGAAAGTGAGCATGATGCCTTTCTGGCCGGGCACAGCTCCACGGCCATCTCGCTGGCGACCGGCATGGCTGTGGCCCGTGATCATTTCAACCAGGATCACAAGGTCGTTGCCGTAATTGGAGACGGTGGGCTCACCGGGGGCATGGCTCTGGAAGCTATCAACCACCTCGGACACCTCCAGAAGAATGTTCTGATCATCCTCAATGACAATGAGATGTCCATCAGCGTAAACGTTGGTGGCTTCTCGCAGTACATGAAGCGAATCAAGGAGACTTTCTTTTATAAAGACATCAAGCAAAAGATCGACCAGATTGAAGTCCAGCTCGATGACATTAACCTGCGGCCGGCAGTTTGGGAGCTGATCAGCGCCGTCAAGAGGCAGGCCCAGGAGCGATTTGACACACCGGGAATAGTCTTTGAAAAGCTGGGCATCAATTACTGCGGACCTGTCGACGGGCATGATGCAGTGGCGGTCGTACGGGCCCTGGAAAAAATCAAGGACCGCAGCAATCCTCAGATCCTGCATTTGATCACGCAAAAGGGCAAGGGCTATGCGCCTGCGGAGCAGGATGCAATCAAGTATCATGGTGTCTCGGCCTTCAGCCTCGAGAAGGTGGAGCCGGCTCAGCCCACCAAGCCCAAGGCAAAGACCTACTCGGAAGTTTTTACGGATACGTTGCTGGAGATTGCCGAGAATGAACCACGGCTGGTGGCACTGACACCGGCGACGGCGGAAGGGAGCGGACTGGTAAAGTTCGGAAAGGCTTATCCTGAGAGATTCTTTGATGTCGGCATCTGCGAGCAGCACGCTGTGACGATGGCTGCTGGAATGGCTAAAGAAGGGCTGATTCCAGTCGTGTCCATTTATTCCACGTTCTTGCAGCGGGCCATGGATCAAGTGATCCATGACGTGGCCATTTTGGACCTTCCGGTAATTTTTGGCATCGATCGCGGCGGCTTGGTCGAGGACGGTGAGACGCACCAGGGAGTTTTCGACATAGCCTACCTGCGCAGCATTCCGAACTTTACCGTCATTGCTCCCAGGGACAGCCAGGAGCTTCGAAATATGGTCTATACCGCGGTTCGGGAGAGGCGTGGACCACTGGCCATCCGCTTCCCCCGAGACAGGGCGGTCAACGTTGACCTGCTTTGCCCGTTGGAGCTAATCGATTACACTCGCTGGGAGACTCTCCATCAGGGCAACGACATAGTGCTGCTCGCTTATGGTGCGATGGTGGAGTCGGCCCGGCACAGCCTGACGATTTTGCAAGGCAAAGGCTTAAATCCGACATTGATAAATGCCAGAAGCTGCAAGCCACTGGATGTGGTGCTGCTCAAGCAAGTAATCGAGAATCCGGCCTGGCAAGTGATAACGCTTGAGGAGGGCTGTGTTGCCGGCGGCTTTGGCAGCGCAGTGTTGGAGTGGGCTGCCCAAGAGAGGGCCAGGAACCCGCTGGTCCGGCAGGCACAAATCACCTGTGTGGGAGTACCCGATCAGTTTGTCGAACATGGTGCACGCCAGATTCTGCTTGACCTGAACGGATTGAGCCCGGAGAGAATAGCCGATTTTGTTCTCAATCTTCAGAGCACATGATCCGCCGGCAGGATCGCTTCCGAGAGAGAGGAGCGCCTACCTTGCCTGATCAGAAGAAGGCCGACCCCGGCCATATGGCCGGGACCCCGGATGATCGGCTCAGATCGGCCGGACTGTCGAGGGCAAAGGTAGCCAGCCTCAAGGATCTGGCCGCAAAGACGCTCTAAGGCTTTGTGCCGACGTTGGCGGGGCTCAATGCGCTGAGCGACGACCAGATTGGGGAGAGGCTGACGAGGATTCGCGGCATAGGTCCGTGGACTGTAGAGATGATGCTGATCTTCCGCCTCGGGCGACCAGATGTGCTGCCAATTCACGATTACGGGGTGCGCAACGACTTTGCGGAGACCTTCAACTCCGGTGAGCTGCCCACACCCAGAGAGCTTCTCAACTACGGGCAGCGCTGGCGCCCCTACCGCACCATAGCTGCCTGGTAGGTCTCACGTGCGCTGGAGCTACCCGCTGGAAAGCGCTAACACGCCGCTCAGCTTGGTTCGAGCCCGTTAGTCGAGGCGCGTTCGTGCGGGCCGGGGCGAATACCTTTGAGTTGGGCTTTTTTGAGCAGGCCATTCTCAAGCATCGCTGCCTTTTTCGCCACCGCCTGTTCGTACTGACGATTGCTGCCTGGACTCCAGGAGATCTTTCCCGCTCAGAGTTCGCGCCGGCCTTCAAGCGCCTTCGCGAGGGTGACGTCGTCTGCATATTCGAGATCTCCGCCGACCGGCAGTCCAAAGGCGATCCTTGTTACCTTTGTGCCCAGAGGCTTCAAGAGATGGCTCAAATAGAGGACTGTAGCGTCCCCTTCCACCGTAGGATTAATGGCCAGAATAACCTCTTGAATCTCTTCGCTACCGACTCGATTGACCAGCTCCCGGATGCTCAGTTGCTCCGGCCCCTTACCCTCCAGCGGAGAAATGAGCCCGGTGAGCACGTGGTAGACCCCCTTGAACTCGCGTGTGCGCTCCAGAGCAATCAGATCGCGAGCCTCGGCTACCACGCAGATCAGGTGCTTGTCGCGCTTCTCATTGCAGCAGATTTCGCAGGGATCCTGGGCCGAGAGATGAAAGCAATGGCTGCAGTGGCGTACCTTCTCCTTGGCTTCAAGGATGGCGCCGGCCAGATCGCGAACGGCCTCTGGGCTCATGGACAGGACATGAAAGGCCATGCGTTGGGCTGACTTCGGTCCGACGCCAGGAAACCGCTGGAACTCCTCAATGAGCTTCGCTAGCGGCCTGGTAAAAAACACTAGAATCCCAAGCCTGGCGGCAGGTTGAGCCCCCTGGTGATGTTGCCGCTCTTCTCCGCGGCGAGCGCCTGCGCTTTTTGCGAAGCATCTTTGACGGCAGCAAGAACCAGGTCTTCGAGCGTCTCAAGATCATTTGGATCGACCGCTTCCGGCTTGATTTTCACGGAGGTAAACTCAGCGTGCCCGTTGCAGGTTATCCGCACCACACCGCCGCCGGCCGTCCCCTCCACGCTTACCAGCTTCAGCTCTTCCTGCACTCTTGCCATGTCCTGCTGCATCTTTTGCAAAGACTTCTGAGCATCACGCATCATCTTGTTTAGGTCTGGCTGCATTGAACTCTCCTGTGCTTTTAACTCGGCAGAAGATTATCCCATATTCTGGAATGAGATGAGATGAGCGCCGGGGCGCTGGAAGACAGCCAGTAAATCTTTCTTAAGAGAGCGCTAAACCGCTGCTGTTCCTGGCTCCCAGTACGTATACTTGTGTACTCGTGGTTAGTGGCTCAAGATAGGTTCTCCCGATCATGCAAGACTTTGACACAACAATGGAGCAAGCAGCTACCCTAGGCGATGAGCGAGAAGGACTCCGCCAGAGAGTCTGGGAGTTCTTAATTCAGCTGCTGAGAAAGGTGGTACTCTTCATTTCCTTTGGCCCCGGCGTGTTAGGTGTTCTGTGGATACTTGGACGAATCTTCAAGCGCTAAAGTCTGGAGACGCTCTCAAGTCTCTGGCTCGCCGTTCTCCTACCTACTACAGCAGATATGCTGGTGAGCAGGACGAATTTGGTTACAAGCTGGAGACTTTCGCAAAGTGGGAGCCGGTCTTCCGCTTTTGCTTTGAGGACTACTTCAAGGTAAAGGTGCAGGGCATTGAGAACATCCCTACTGAGGGCAAGGCGATCCTGGTTGGCAACCATTCGGGTGGGCTTCCGCTTGATGGGGCGATGATTACCATCGCCATGTGCAACTCCCATCCTTCCCCCCGGCGCATCCGCTACCTGGTCACCGACTGGTTCTTCAGCATGCCCGGTGTCGGAAAGTGGATAAAGGAAGTTGGACAGGTGCGAGCAACTCTGGAGAACGCCCGCACGCTGCTGGAAGGCGGGGAGCTGGTGGGCATTTACCCGGAAGGCATACGCGGGGTGGGTAAGACCTTTCGTGAGCGTTACCGCCTGATAGACTTCCACCCTGGCTTCGTGCAGCTGGCAATTGCCACCCAGACACCGCTCATTCCGATCGCCACCGTGGGCGGTGATGAGATCTTCCCCAACTTTGTGAACGCGAAGAGCGTGGCCCGCTTGCTCAAAATGCCCTTCTTCCCGATCACTCTTGGCCTGCCCTGGTTGCCGTTCCCACTTATGTTCATCCCGCTGCCGGTGCGCTGGCTCATAAACATCCATAAGCCGATTGATCTTGGCTACCCGCCGGAGAAGGCCTCGGACCGGAAGCTGGTGCTCACCCTGGCTCGGGAGATCCAGTACGGCATCCAGCGGGATTTAAACGAGCTCTTGCGGGAGCGCAAGTCCATTTTCACCGGATGGGACGACCAGTAGTGGGCCGGCCGGTGGGCAAGGCGGTCAGATAAGAGGATGGAGAGGCATGGCCACATTCACGGATACCTACAAGAAGTACCTGGAAGCTGCCAGCGCAGTCAATCCGGACCTCGGGTTCGAGATAGAGACAGTTAGACGACTGGAGCCGGTACTGGCCTTTCTTTACCGCGACTGGTTCAAGGTAGACATGACCGGCCTGGAGTTTCTTCCTGCCTCTGGTCCAGCGCTAATTGTCGGCAACCACGGTGGGGCGATGCCCTGGATCGAGCTGATGCTGCTCTACGCTCTCATGTCATCGCCTGCCCATCCACGCCGCTTGAGCGTGCTGGCTGATTTGGATTGGATTGAGGACGAGCGCCTGTATTCGCTGCTCAGGGAGCTGGGCTTCGTTTCCTTTTCGTCGGCTCATGCAAAGAAACTCTTTGCCGCCGGCGAGATTGTGGTTGTCTTTCCGGAGGGCATAAGCGGCGCTGCCAAGCCGTTTTCGGAGCGCTACCGGGTTAAGGAATTTGACTGGACCAAGCTGTTGCCTGCGGTGGAGGAGCGCGTACCGGTTTTTCCGCTTGCCTCGCTCGGTTGCGACGAATCTGTGCCGATCCTGTCAAACGTTGAGCACCTGGCTCGCTTCCTTGGTCTGCCGGCTTATCCGGTGACACCCTTCTTTCCCTGGCTGCCGTTTCCGGCCAGTGTGATTCCGCTGCCGGTCAAGTGGATGATGCGACTGCTCAAGTCGCACCCGTACGAGGCTGCCAAGAGCCGCCATCAGTCTGAGGAGACGGCCAAATATCTGGCACGCTTCATCGAAGGCGGCATCCAGGCGGAACTTAACCGACTGCTTAGAACCCGCATCAAGCCGCTGCTGTAACACCACGGCAAGAACGGGTAGCGCAGGGCATCCTAACAGCTCTGCTCGAGAAGGTATGTTGCTGGGCCGTCGGCCTGCGGAAAGTTAGCCACCAGCAAATTGTTCCTGAGCTGGCGATTCAACGTCTTTTGTGCTCGTGCGGCCACGTACGGGTTCTCATCCTCGGTCAGATAGCTCAGCAGTTCCACCGGCAGCTCGTAGTTCTCCGCCAGCCTGTGCCGGACATCGGGCTGCTCATCTCCAGCGAGCATCCAGAGCGTTTCCAGAGGGGTGCTCCTGTTCTCGGTGACGGCTGCTCGCACTGCCTGATTGGGATCAAATCCCAGGCGGGCGAGCGTCGATGGCCGCGTTGCCGAGTTCTCCGCTATGCGCTCGAGCAGCTCCGGAGACCCCCTTTCGACAAGGTTGTCGAGAACGGGAGGAGGTGTGCTGGGGTTAACGGCGATTAGCCAGCGTACGCGCTCCAACTCCTCGCTGCTCAACTTAGTTGGGTCGGAGCGAGCATCATGCCGCACGACCTGGTCATTCAGGCGCATGCCCAAAAGCACTCTGAAGGTCTCTTTGATGAATCGATCGGGACAGTCCCACTGAAAGTTATAGGCGAACGACAGATCGTACAGCTTCTCACCTTCATCCAGCGCGCTCTCCCTACCCTCTTCACCGGCCGCATTAAGTTGTTGCCAATGAATATCCATGGTCCTAGACGCCATCGACTTTCTCCCAGCAATTCCAAAATGGATAGATTTACGCCAGCTTGACTATTAAGACAATTATCCCCAGCCCGACACAAGCCGGTATTTAGGCGGAACTATAACCTTGTACTGGTAAGCTTATGAAGAGGATTAGATTTTAAACATTTTGGGGCACCCGGAGGGCGGCGCCCCATGCCGATCATCGCTCGAGCAAGTCAAGAGCGGCGATCGATGTCCATGATATATAGCCGGGCGGACTGTATGGAAGCTCGGACATGTATGCCTCTTACGGCTTATCTCCAGGGCCTTTCGGCCGCCAGCTAGAAGGTAACTGCTGCCACCCCAGTCCAGCACTTGGATTTGATGGATCGGCTAGCTCGAGGCTGCCGACAGCCTGAAGGACACTTGCGGGAATTGGGCCCAGACAGCGTTTTGGGAAGACAACCTCGTGGTGCACCAGGGACGGTGCTTCACCGCGCACTGCTAGTTCCTCATGGACAGCTTCGCATTGCCCAATCTCTGGTTCTGACCAGGCGATTAGACAGCCACTGCTCCGGAAAACTCTGCAATGGCAGGCGCCAGCTGGCGGCGTCCTCAGGCCAGACCAGCTCCTCTGGCGGTTACCGGTAGCAATCGCACGATTGATGACAAGCGCTTTGTGATCACGGTCGAGACTCGGTCCGGCGGTCTGGTGCCTGTCTCGAACGCGCTCCCTGCCTCAGTGCTTTCAGGAGTGCGTAATCTGGGGAGGCTATGGATGTGGAACGCTCTCGTAATACAATTGCATACTGACGTCAGTGGGTCCCAGAGAACCAGCGTGCGAAATAGCCGATCTAAGGCACTGGCTTGAATCAAGAGCAGAAGTTCCTGGGCAAGATTTGTGGCAGCCGAAGCGCCCGTTGGTTGGCTACTTTGCTCTTTTGTTCCTTGACAGTCTGCGGCTGGCTGGCACTGTACGAGCTGAATCGCCAGGAGTCGCTATTCAGCAAGCTGGGAGAGCACCCGCCCCATCTGTTCATCGACGACTTCACCCAGTTTTATGCAATGGGGCAACTGGTCGGATCCGATCGGCGCGACAAGCTCTACGATCCACGTACCCAGGACGAGTTTCTGAACCGAATTCTCAGCCCGCGTCATACGACCAAGATCTTCTTTGCCCAGAACGTACCATGGTTGTTCTGTGTAATGGTCCCTTTCACAGCCTTTCCGCTGGCGACCGCTTACCTTTTCTGGAACGTCCTCCAGGTTTTATGTGCTGCGCTGGGCCTGGCGCTGATCTGCAGGGATGTGCGAAAGATGACCACTTTGTCGACAGCTCTCTTGATTGCTGGCGCCACGGCCTGTCAGCCGGCCTGGCTCAACTTTGAGCGCGGCAACACGGCATGGTTTGTGGTGGCGTTTCTCTGCATTTACACTTGGGCGCTAATAAGACAACGGGATCTCCCTGGAGGCATCGCACTGGCACTCAGTGCTCAAAAGCCGCAATATGCAATTCTGGCTGCTATACCGGCGCTCACTTTCCGCCGTTGGCGGCTAATTGGCTATGCTGCCGGTACCGAACTGATATTGTGGCTGATGGCCGGATTCCAGGTGGGATTCCCAAACATCTTGGGCTATCCATCAATGCTGTTGCAGGCGGACGCAAACACCAACTATGATGGTCACGACCCCTTGCAGCACGTCAACCTGCGTGCGTTCCTTATCGCGCACCTCTCTCATTCCGTAGGGATGACTGCTGGTGTGGTCATTTTTGTGGTCGGGGTGGTTGCTCTCGGTTTGCTGTGGCTGCGCGTGGGAAAGGTAGACGGGGAGCTGTTCAGATGGACGATGGCTCTGACGCTGACCAGCGCCGTAGTGATCAGCCCGCACGCTTGTGTTTACGACATTACACTTCTGTCTATACCTGCTGCCCTGACCCTGGTCCCAGGTTCTGATCAGGAGCCAGCCGTCGCCAGAGTCTGTTTCTGGTTGTGGACGGCGCTGCTGGCCAGCTTTCCGCTGACCAGTTGGGGGCTCTACTTGATGGAAAACCTGGACAGCAGATTTCAACACGAGCCGCTGGCTATGATAAATGCCGGCCTGCTTGTCGTTTGCCTGGCTGCTTACTACTTCGTGAGCAAACGGTCGCCTGCCGAGGAGAGACCGGCAGCTTGAGCGATTGATCAGGAGGTGTTCGGCCCTGCCGCTGGTTCGACCGCGGCACACAGTTCCTCTGGCGAAGGGCTGCTGGAAGCGGGCGTCAACGAGGGTTGCCCAGCGCTCAGCAGATACAGCGCTAAAAGGCAAGCTCCCGCCCTCACGTATGAGTTGCCGAACAGCATAATCAGCTGGCCACTGGAGGTATTTTGGCGCTCCCGAGTCACTTACCGGCTATCCTGGGCCGGCAGGGCAATGCGCTCAAGCTGAGGGGAGTTGGACTCGTTAGCGGACACAGATAGAGGAGAACGTAACGGCTCGGCGAGTTGAGGCCCGCGTTCTAGCTGAACTGGTGTCGAATCGTTCCCTGGCAGCGGTGCTGTCTGCTGCCCATCGCTGGCGCTGGAAGCGCTCTCGTATGGACGGGCAGCTGGACCGGCGCTTGCCGTGTGCTCTGGAGTGCTCTCCGCTGGTGCTTGCACTCGAGCTTGCGGTAGGAGCTGATTCGCCTCTACGGCGGAACGGTTTGGGGAGAGCTTCCAGGCAGACGGCGACAGCTGTGATTGCGGCGTGGATTGGTTAGCGTCAGATCTTGGCCTGGCGGTTGGTCGTGTCACCGCTGCCTCCGGAGCCAATGCCCTGAGCTGGTCGAAGTTCAGGAGCGAAGGGCCATAGGGTGGTGGTGGCGGCACAAGCATCGCATCTTGCCTGAAGTTAGGTGATTTCGAGAGCTTGCGGCGCGGCATGTTCCGATTCGCTTTGCGCAATGTGCTGGCGCTGCTCTCGGGTGGCCTGAGTGACGACCCGCTGGAGCTTGGCACCGCTGGCTTAAACACCGAGATGCCAGGCCTTGCGGCAATTTTCCGGACTGCCGGTTTCCGGTCATGTCTGGTTGCAACAGTGGGAGCGATCGATTGGCCGTGCAGCAGCGAGCTGAAGGGCCCGGTTAGTAGGAAGTACAACCCGGCCAGGGCGACAAGCGCGATAATCACAAAAACCATCCCCAGTTTCGGCTCGTCACGCACTGAGTAACGGTTGGGGTCATAGAAACTGGGCGTAAGAGGGAGGCAGGCTTCGCTGGTTGAATCATTGAAAAAGCTGAGCGATAAGAGCACATTAGTGCCATCGGAAAGACGCAAGGCCAGATCAGATACCGATGCCGCCTCATCGTCGCTAATCGGCACAGACGTTCGCGCTGCCAGACAGAGAACTCGGTTAGACCCGGGCCGGACAATTCTTTTGGCCAGGGTTACTTGGACGCTGGGCACAATTGCCCTGGATGCCGCGACGAAGCTTTCAACGAGCGCGTTCTCATCCCGGGTCGGCGCAGGTAAATTCAATCGAGATTCGCTCAGTGAGTTCAAAGCGCTGCTGCACTCCGCGAGTCTGCCCTGTCAGAGCTCCAGACCTGAAGCTTCAGGATAATCGGAGCTCTTCATCGTCTCCGACTGCTATTTCTACATTCAAGCACCTTTTTGTCGGATCGTGTACGATGCATTAAGGCAAGTGTTTCCGCAGGTTTTGCGGCGATTTAGTGTGTCCTCAAGGCAGCTGATCGGGGAAGGTGTAGCGGATTAATGGCCAGAGCCGTTCGCTTCCATCCTTGCTCGGCGCAAAACTCCGGGCACCTTCGTGGACGTCGGTTTCACAGTGAGTTCAGTTGATGCCGCTGCATCCCTCTGCAATCGGAATTTGCTTATCGATGAGCATTCCTACCTTGTCGAGCTCTCGAAGAGCGCTGCAAATGCGGAGGTGAGTTTGGCAATGTCCATATGTTTTGTAATCGCCTGGGGCCTCAGCCCAATTCCAGCCAGGGCGAAGTGGAGTGCGCTTTGGAATGTGGCAGCGCTTGCCGGATCGTAATTCACCAGCTCTGTTTTCTGAAGCTTCAGAAGGCAGAGGAAAGCCGCGAGGTGTTGAGCGAACCAAAACCGGACAGACGGAGGTCCGCCGGCGGCACTAACGTCGCCGGCTTTGATGGCGTTCCTGAGGCAGCTTTCCAACTTGCCCAACACCCTGCCAATGGTGCGCTCGTGAACGAGGCGCGCAAACAGCCCATCGGACATGTAGCTCTGAAACATGATCCGGTCGAAGTCCTCTGTGGCGTACCATGACGGCTCGCCGCCGCTGATCATCTGATGCATAGTTCCAAAGACTATGAGAACCAGGGTAGCAGTATCGTCGGGCATGCCTAGAACCTGATCTATGGCCGTTGAGATGGTCCCACAACAGGCATCCTCAATGGCTGCGTAAAGACTCTCCTTGCTGGGGAAGTGCTTGTAGAGGAGCGCTTCCGATACACCGGCGGCAGCAGCGATCTGCTTTGTAGTAGTGGCAGCGAAGCCCTGCCGTGCGAAAAGAGGAAGCCCAGCACGGATGATTCCCAATTTGCGCTCGGCGGATGACAATCTCTTTCTGGTCATGCTATATTGAAAGTAAGTGAACACTCACTTAATAAATATAGCATGGAGGAGCTGGCATGGTAAGTGTAAGTCGGCACTTTAATGTTGCCGTGGTCGGAGGCGGGCTGGGCGGACTGGCGGCAGCCGCGCTGCTTGCCCGACGGGGGCTGAAGGTAGTTCTGATCGAGCAAAAGCGGCGGCTTGGCGGCCGAGCCGCCAGTGATGTCCGAAACGGATTCATCTTCAATCAGGGTGCACACGCCTTGTACCTGGGCGGACCGGCAGCGAAGCTATTGCGGGAGCTTGGCGTCCGCCTCGACGGTGGTTACCCGAGCTCAGGCGCCTGGGCGCTCAGCAAACGGCGGCTGGAGGTGATTCCGGCTGGATTTTTTTCGCTGTTTCGGACAAAGATGCTCACCTGGCGGGCAAAGCTGGATGTGGCAAATCTTCTGGCCAAGGTCAGCAGTATCGATAGCAAGCAGCTGCACGCAGTCAGCTGGAGCGACTGGATTTCCACTGTTTCAAGCCAGCCTGATGGCAAGGGCTTTCTGGTCGCGCTTTCCAGGCTTACCACTTATTGCAACGCTCCGGAGACCCTGAGCGCTGCTGCTGTCCTGGAGCAGCTCAAGCTCGTATTCAACGGTGGGGTGCGCTATCTGGACGGAGGCTGGCAGACGCTAGTCGATGGGCTGTGCCGTTTATGCGAAGAACTGGGTGTGGAGATGATTGTCGGTGTCGCTGCACGGTCGCTTCACGGCAAAGGTTGTGTGGAGGGGCTTGAGCTTTCAGACGGTACCTCGATCGCGGCAGATGCGGTCCTGGCTGTGGGCAGCCCGGCGCTCGTGAAAAGCATTGCTGGCAATCGAAGCAGCTACGCTAGAGGTTTGCAAGGGAAGCTAACGCCGGTGAGAGCAGCCTGCCTGGACATCGCACTCAAGCGATTGCCGGAGCCGCGGTGCACGTTTGTCCTGGACGTAGACGCACCACGGTATTTTTCCGTTCATTCGCAATGTGCCCGACTGGCTCCACAAGGCTGCGCGCTCATCCACGTTCTTCACTATCTGTCGCCAGGTACGAGAGGAGAAGCATCGGAGGTGAGAGAGGGTTTAGAGGCGCTTGTTGACATTGCGCAGCCGCATTGGCGGGACCAGCTCGCTGACTTGCGATTCCTTCCGGAAATGACTGTATCCTGCGGCTACCCCGATTTCCGGCTGGGCGGACTGGCGGGACGACCGTCTGTTACACTTCCTGATCTCGATCACTTCTACATAGCCGGAGACTGGGTCGGCAAAAAGGGAATGCTACTTGACGCCACCATGCACAGTGTCACGCAAGCTGTAGAGAAGATCCTGAGCACAGAGCGTTTTGTGTCAAAGCCTGTCCCGTGTACGATGAGCGTCTGAGTTCCCCGGCGCGAAGCGTCTGTCCATCCGATGAGGAAGGCTAAAAAAGCCGGGCCATGGAATTCCTCCCGCTTTAACCCGGTTCCATGGCCCTTATGGAGCGGCGATGCCTTTAATACTACCTTTAGATGGTTCCCGCAGGCGGTGTGCCAAGGCAGTGAACCGGCGTGCGGAACGCTTGTTGTGCACAGCCATCGCCAGCGCCCTGGGCTGACCAATGACCACAACCAGCCTCTTGCCTCTCGTGACTGCGGTGTACAGAAGATTGCGCTCCAACATCATGAAGTGTTGAGTGGCTAGAGGAATCACAACCGCGGGGTACTCAGATCCTTGTGCCTTATGGATCGAGGCTGCATATGCCAGCGAGATCTCGTCCAATTCGTTGATATCATAGATGACTTCACGACCATCGAACTCGATTGCAACCTCCGATTCTTCAAGATCGATGTTAGATATAGTCCCTATATCGCCGTTGAAGACTTCTTTGTTATAGTTGTTTACGGTCTGGATTACCTTATCGCCAACGCCGTAGCTCCATCCGAACCTGGTTACCTGCGGACCGCACGCAGTGTTAAGCCGCTTTTGCAATTCGATGTTCAACGAACGGGTGCCGAGGCCGCCGCGGTTCATGGGTGTCAGCACCTGTACGTCCTTGACCGCATCCAAACCAAATCGTCTGGGAATTCGCCTGCAAATTACCTCCAGAACCTTCTCGCTGATCTCGTCCGGTGTCTGGGCTGGTATGAAATAGAAGTCTGACAATTCCGCCTCTTTTTGCGCCGGCAATGGCATCTGCCCTTGATTAATTCTGTGGGCGTTGACGATGATCTTTGACGTTGCCGCCTGGCGAAAAATCTCGGTCAGACGCACTACCGGAATCACGCCCGATGAAATGATGTCTGAAAGAACGGCCCCGGGACCCACCGACGGGAGCTGATCCACGTCGCCGACCAGCAGCAGTGCTGCTGAATCCGGAACTGCCTTCAAGAGCTGATTCATGAGCACAACATCGATCATCGAAACTTCATCGACAACTAGGATATCGGCCTCCAGTGGGTTGTCTCGGTTGCGTTTGAATCCGAACGCTTTCGGATCGAACTCAAGCAAGCGGTGGATGGTTTTCGCTTCAAGCCCGGTGGATTCTGAAAGCCGCTTCGCCGCTCGGCCGGTCGGGGCGCAGAGCAAAACTTGAGCTTGCTTGGCCCGGATGATGCGGAGAATACTATTTACGAGGGTCGTCTTGCCCACGCCCGGCCCTCCGGTAATTACGAGCACCTTGTTGGTAAGGGCGAGAGCTATTGCTTTCTTTTGTGATTCGGACAGTTGGATCGTTGCTTCGTCTTCCACCCACGGGATTGCCTTTTCGATATCGATTTGCGGGCACTCTGCGGATCCGCCCACGAGACGCAGAAGACTCGCCGCAACTCCTGTTTCTGCCTTGTGCAGCGCTGCAAGATAGATGACCTGCCTGCCGTCAATCTGCTCAACGACGAGGTGTCCTTCCTTCACCGCCCTCTCAATGCCGATTGTGGCAAGCTCCTCAGAAATCTCAAGGAGCTTGCCAGACGTTTGAACAAGCTTCTCTCGATCGCAAGCGCAATGTCCTTCTCCAGATAGTTCCTGAAGGACATGCTGCACACCAGCCTCTGCCCTGATCACTGAATCTTGTGGAACGCCGAGCTTCTGTGCAATAGAATCGGCCGTTTTGAAACCAATGCCATGAATGTCCAGAGCCAGTCTGTATGGATTCTCCGAAACCCTGGCGATCGCATCACTTCCGTATGTCTTGTAGATGCGAACTGCCCTTGAGGTTCCCACGCCATATGACTGGAGAAATACCATGATCTCTCTGATTACTTTCTGCTCTGCCCAGGCGCTCACAATGCGCTCGCTGCGCCTCTGTCCAATGCCCGGCAATTCGAGCATCCTGTCCGGTGTCTCTTCAATGACATCGAACACGCGCTCACCAAATGCCATTACCAGCTTTTTTGCGAAATGCGGGCCGATGCCCTTGATCATTCCCGAGCTGAGATATTTCTCAATTCCCTCCAATGTGCTTGGCGGAACAACCGTCAGTCGATGAGATTTGAACTGGAGTCCGTAGTTTTTGTCGTTGAACCAGCTCCCCTGACAATCTATATACTCGCCAGGAGCTATCGTCGCTGCACTCCCGGTTACAGTGATCAGGTCCTGATGGCCGCGCACTTTGACCCTGAGAACGCAAAAGCCACTCTCCTCGCTGTGGAAAGTCACACGCTCGATTGAGCCACTCAACGTCTCTTGAGTCGTGACCGGTGCTTGCTCAGGTGCAGGCTTGGAGGTGGTCAATGTTGTATGCCCCGGCAACCGGATCGACCGCATATGTGCCGCGGGGCGACGTTGATATAGACGGTCTCATCGTGATACTGTCTCTAGTTAATAAGGATACACTACTAGCAAGCCTGATCGGAGCCAACAGGCTTGCTAGCCTTTTTGTTAAGGACTACCAGACACCTATGTATATACCCGTATTTCTTCCAAGGCCCCTTGCCACCCGGGTTATCATCCGGTATGCTGATACATGTAAGTACATGTGAATTATCGAAATGGAAACGATTCGTGGCGGCAAGAACGACTGCCTATGTAGAATAGTTCGGCAGGCAGCACGTTCGCTCACAAATGCGTACGACAAAGCACTGGCGCCGAGCGGCCTCCGCGTAACCCAGTTCACATTGCTGAGTGTGGTTGCCAACAAATCGGTTGCGAGCGTGACGCAACTGAGCGAAATCCTGGGTCTGGATCAAACTACAACCACGCGCAACCTCAGCCTGCTGGAAGATTCAGGTTTGCTAGTACGCGTACCTCACCACGATCCACGAGTCAAGCTGGTGAAGCTGACAAGCAAAGGCAAGCAAAAGCGGCAGGCTGCCCTAGAATGCTGGCAAGAGGTGCAAGAGCACATAACCTCGTCCTTGTCGGAGCAAGAGTGGAAAGCCTTTCGCGATGTCCTGCAAAAGATAGAAACCCTTGCTTCATCCGCAGATACCGGTGTCTAAACGATTGGGTGACCACTTATGAATCGCACAACAGAAAACAGGGCCGAATATCTGAGTCTTGATGATCTGTCATTGGGACAGGTATTTCGGAGCGGGTCGTTCCATCTAGATGACTCCCAGATAAAGTCCTTTGCTCGTGAGTACGATCCGCAGCCGTTTCATCTAGACGATCAATCTGCCGGGGAGAGTTTTTTTGGCGGACTGGTGGCGAGTGGCTGGCATACAGCTGCTATTACCATGCGTCTGCTGGTGACGAGTATGCCAATTCTAGGCGGTATCGTCGGCGCAGGCGGGGAGATCACCTGGCCGCGACCAACAAAACCGGGAGACACGCTGCACGTGGAGAGCGAGGTGCTGGAGATCAAACCTTCTCGCTCACGCCCTGATCGCGGACTGGTCACCGTCCGCAGTGTAACCCTGAATCAAGAAGGACAGCCGGTGCAAATTCTCGTTTCCAGGCTGGTCGTGCCGAGGCGGCAGGCTGCCCAGGCGCCCATCCGTGAAGATAATCATGGCGACCAGCTCTCTTGATGAGCGTCGAGGTTTCGGCCGAGATGAGGAATGATCATGTCAATTAAGAGTCCTATTCTGGTAACCGGTGCTGCCGGGGCGGTGGGTGCTGTCGGACGCACTATTGTCGAGCGTCTCAGGCAGCGGGGCCTTCCGGTTCGTGCCCTTGTTCGCCGACTCGATGAGCGCTCAGAAGCCTTGAGGTCCATCGGGGCAGAGGTCGTGGTTGGTGATCTCACTTGCGGTGCCGATGTTGCCCGCGCACTTGAGGGCTGCCGCCGCATGTACTTCGGCATGAGCGTTTCGCCGCCCTATCTCCAGGCAACTGTGATTGCCGCAGCGGCGGCGCGGGAGATCGCCGACTTTGAAGTTCTCGTAAACATCTCGCAGATGACCGTCTCCCAAATGAGTCTACGGAACATGACCGAGTCACCGCAACAGCAGCAGCACTGGCTCGGCGAACAGGCGCTCAACTGGTCCGGTCTGCCTGTTGTGCACGTGCGATCAACTGTGTTCCTCGAGCACTTCTTTTTCTGCCAGTGGGCGGCAGCCTCAATCGCCAGAGACGGCACAATTCGCTTGCCGTTTGGTTCCGCCCGCACTTCGCCAATTGCTGCGGTCGACGTAGCCAGGGTAGTCGCAACGATCCTTGAGAGCCCGGCTCCGCATACCGGGAGAGTTTATGAGCTGACGGGACCTCGATCTCAGGACATGCATGCTATGGCTCGAGAGTATGCAGAGGCTCTGGGCCGTCCGGTTGCGTACGTCGATGTACCCTTTGATCAGTGGCGTGACCAGGAGCTGAGCGCGAGTGGGCTGGCGCCCCACGTCTTTGAGCACGTCCTCACCATGGCGCGGCTGCATGCTGATAACCGTTACGATCGGTTGACAGCAGACGTCGAGAAGGTAACCGGTGAGCCAGCCATGAGCGTCAGAAGCTTCGTCGGTAGTCATCTAGATCTGTTCCAACCGCAGCT
>Ga0066388_100000016_pt1 | contig 44165 bp, 40 predicted proteins | sample PanSoiMetaGPlot6_FD_64539 | JGI IMG/M metagenome (GOLD analysis project Ga0066388, IMG submission 64539) | Tropical forest soil microbial communities from Panama analyzed to predict greenhouse gas emissions - Panama Soil - Plot 6 (Hybrid Assembly) | ecosystem: Environmental > Terrestrial >...
CTGATACTTGAGGCCTCTCGGTAGATACTATATAATTTCATAGAATCCTGTTTTTTGAGGGAAGCGGGGCCGCCAGGGCGCTTTAGGCAGTCCTGGCGGCCAGCTGATCTCTCCTCTTGCTTGGAGCCCGACTCAGAGGCAGGTCAGGCAGGCGACGATGGCCAGGCTCGTGAGCTGGTGGACGTACTGGTCGAAGCCGAGCGACCACCAGAAGTACCTGTTGCCTCGACGCTCCTCGGCAGTGGCGGTGGGCATCTCCCGGGCGCTCAGGGCCTTGTAGCGCCCCAGCAGGTCCGGTGAGGCCTTTACCCTGTCCATGACGAAGTGGATGCCGAAGTCGACCGCCGCCAGCCAGAACAGCTCGGGCCGGACGACAAGGCAGATGGCCAGCGTCATCAGCGCATGAACAGCACAGTGGGCCGCGAGCGGGCGGACCCAGCCCTGGCGGCGGAACTTGCCGAGCATGTACTCGCCCTGGAGGAGGTAGTCTGCGAACAGGTGCTTGGTTTCGAAGACCAGGAGGAGCAGGACCAGGTGCATACGAACCGACTTTCCTTGCTGCGGGTTGTGGCTATATGTCAGGACGGCCAGCGTCCATAGAGAAGGCCTGCCCGGGCGCGAACAGCTTTCGCATCCAGTCAAGCGCTCAAGAGGGCAGAACGTCCAGTAGTGACAAGAGCAGGCGAGAGGCTGTGAGCGCCTCGGGACAGCTAGCGGCAGAAGAGCGGATTCTTGATCAGCTTATCCGTCGGACCGGTGCTGAGCATGACGATGCCGGCCAGAAGGCACTTTGCCAGCTCCACTCCGGTGAGGGAGTCGAGCGGCCGGAAAGCGAGAGCAGCGAGGTCGGGTGTGCACAGCTCGATCTGCCCGGCGATGGACTTATGGACGATTGCCGGGCTGATCGGCAGCCCTTCCTGTGCATAGGCGCGGATTGCTGACTGCATCACGAGCTGCATCAGCCAGTAGGGGCTGGCGGCGTGCTGCAAGATCAGCTCGACTGCGAGCGGCTCGAAGAACACGGACAGCACCGCCTGCGGTGTGCGGTCCACGAACTGCGCTCCGCGAACGGCCACAGCCAGCTCGCCGATGTAGGCCAGGTCCTCGAAGCGGGTCGACCTGGCGTAGATGTGACTCTGGTTGCCGGACTGGGAGAGCCACTCCCTGCCCCTTAAGGCAGCATTCTGCAGCTTGGCGAGCTGGTTGCGCGTGGCATACCTGCGGCTACCCCGGCAACCAGGACAGAGCGCCCCGGCTTCCGGCGGTGTGCACACCTCGCAGACGAAGGCAGCCAGCTGGCGGCAGATGCGGCAGTGCAGGTCGCGCAGACGCTTGCCCCGGTCTCCTTGGCAAAGGCAGCAGGTGATCGGAATCTCAGCCGTTGGCGGCCGCTGTTTTGATGAATCCATGTTCTTCTCGACCGTTCTCTCCTCTGGAGTCGATCCAGCAGCTGGCGATCTGGCCTGAGCGCCAGAGCGCTACTTGCCGTCGCTGACCTTGTCGGCGACCTCTGCGCTGGCCGGAAGGAAGAGCCTGACCCCGCAAAGCGTGCCAAGCAGATTGTCGGCGATCAGCACCCACATGCCGCCGGAAAGCGCCTGCCCCCACCCGTTTACGGTAACGTAAGCGGGGAAGAGGTAATTAGTCGACCGGATCACGACCGCCGGCAAGAGGAACCAGCAGGACAGGAAGGCGAGGATTAGGACCAGGTACAGCGGTAGCCAGGCCCAGCCGCTTCCGAGCTGCTTGAGGACGAGGTTGAAGGCGGGGAAGACCAGGCGCGTCAGAACGAACAGCGCGGCTGTTGAGACCAAGCCGATGCCGATAGCCAGCGCTGGGTTGGGCTGGCTGGCTGTCGGCCTGCCCGGTCCGAAGATGAAGCCGAAGCTGATGACCGGGAAGAGCAGCTGGAAGAGCAGGGCGAAGGGAACGGGAAGCCTTGTCGAGAGCATCGGCTTGTCCAGCATGCCGAAGCGCACCGCGAACCGCCGGCAGCCTTCAGCCGCTGCCTGGTAGAGCGAGGCCAGTCGCTTGCCGAAGCTGGACTGGACGTTTGGAGCTGACATGAGGTCTCCTGGTGGTGCCAAATTGCCGCAACCAAGTAGAAAGCGATGGTCTAGATCACAAAAAGAGGGCAGGGCCGGCGGTTGGCCACCTGTTCTGGTGGAGTCAACCGCCGGCCTCTGCTTCTCTACTTGCTTAGTGCTGCCATCCTGGACCGGCGATTAGCGGTTGTTCAACGCTCTCGGTCTAGAGCAGCCGGTCCTCCCGGGCGCGCTCGCGGCCGTGCCGGCGGATGTAGGCGGCGAACGCCTCATTGCCCGCCTGGGCGTGCTGCGGGGCCTCCGACGAGCGCATGATCGACTCGTACTCCTCGACCTGGTCGTCGAGCCACCGGTACTGCTCCGGCTCCAGGCTTACCTGGGCACCGGCGCCGTAGAGCGCCAGCACCGCCAGCGCCTGTCCCCAGGAGTTGCAGCGCATCGGGTTCGGGTGCGTGTACAGGAAGGCGAGCGTGGTCAGCTGGCGGTGGCTCAGCCGGTTGAAGGCGCTCTGCTCTGCCCCCTCGAAGGCCAGGACCGCCGTGGTGTGGAGCGGGTCGCCGTCCAGGAAGTTGGCCGGCAGCCCGACGCCGACCGGGCCGAAGCAGCGACCGACCTCGAAGTTGAGGGTGGCCAGCCGCGCCGAAAACGGCAGGCTGTCGCTCAGCTGCCGCCGAGCTGCGGCCTGCCGCCGGATGTAGGCCGCGAACGCCTCGTTGCGCGGCTGGGCGTGCCTGGGCCACTGGCTGCAGCGCATCTGGGACTGGTACTCCTCTGCGGCCCGGTCGAGCTGCCGGTACTGCGCGTCGGTCAGGTCGACCTGGGCCCCGGCAGCGTACATGGCCAGCATGGCCACCGCCTGACAGGGCTTGTTGATCCGTTGCGGGTCGGGGCTGGTGAACAGTACGGCGAGCGTCTTCAGCACGCTGTCCGGCTCGCCGGCCAGGAAATTGTCCGGGAGTCCGACGCCGATCGGCTCGTACCCGCGCCCCTGTTCGAAGTTGATCGGAACCCTGGAATCCTGGGTGTTCTGCATGACGGTCCTCCTTGTTGTCTTATCCGGCCAGCGCAACAGGCGCTGGCCTCATGAGAGCGCCGGCAGCGCGCGGCCTGCACTGCCGGTGGTTACGGACACGAATGTAGTGCCTCTGCCTCCGTGGTCCTACTTCCTGGCCAGGAGGGCGAGGAAGAAGAAGAGGATCGCCAGCCCGAGCGAGCCTTTGATCAGGAAAATGAGGGCGACGATACAGAGAATCGTCTTCATTGCCGGTCTCCTTATGCTGGGTCTGCTCCTGGCAGGAGCGACCGGTTAAGAGGCGAGAGCAAAGCTGCGGCGCCGGAGAGCGACCCCGGCTGAGCTTGTTAGCTCAAGGCGCCGGGGACGCTCTCGCCGGGCGCGTCTACTTCTTGGAGCCGTCCGCCGGCGCCGCCGGCTTGGCCTCGTCCGCCTTCGGGGGGCAGCCGCAGTCACCGTGCGCCTCGTGGTCGCCGGACAGCTTGGGATCGTTGGTCGGGTCGCCGTCTTCGACGATCCAGATCAGGCGCAACCACTTCCAGACGTGAACCAGGCCGACCACGATGAAGGTCACGTAGACGACCGCCAACACGTAGTTGAACAGGCCGAGCGCTCCGGTCAGGAAGTGCGGCGCGGCGATCAGCCCCGCTGAGAGGCCGGCGAAGATGAAGGCCACGAGCCCGGCCTTGTTGGGGGCCGACTGCCCGAGCTTGGGGTGCTTGCGCAGCCAGAAGTAGATGCTCTTGGTGGTGAGCAAAAGCCCGAGCACGACGAAGGGGACGACGAACAGCGAGAACAGGAACGACATGGCGGATTCTCCTTTCAGTTTGACCGTACAAAACGCGGCGGTCAGCGCGTGGAACGACCTGCCGAGCGGTGGGCAGGTCGTTCCGGATGCAGCGTTCGAGCGAACGGTTACAGGTGGGGCAGGCCGATGCGGGCGAACAGGTGCAGGAGCCCCTGCGGGCTCGTGAGCGCCCACCAGAGGAAGGCGCCCAGCGCCAGGTAGGCGACGGCGTAGCCGACGCGCGTGCCAAAACCGACGTCAAAGTAGGCGGGGTTCTGATCGGCCATGATCTTGCGGGCGCGGATATCACCCATCCCCTGCCAGAAGATCAGGAAGAGGATCACCAGGTTGAAGCCGCTGCCGCCGGAGGTGAGGACCAGATAGAGGACCATCGGAATGCCGAGGATCCACATGCGCCGATCGATGGCCATGGAGACGCGTCCACCATCCAGCGGGGAGAACGGGATCAAGTTGAAGAGGTTGAGCATGAAGGCGTACGAGGCCAGCGTCGCCATCTCGGGTACGCCGAGCATGTAAGCGCCAGCCAGCGTCAGGAAACCACCGATGGTGCCGAACACCGGGCCGGCGATGCCCACGAACGCCTCCTCCTTCGCGGAGGCAGGCATGCTCTCCATGGCGATGAAGGCGCCGAGCGGCGTGAACATTGGCGGGCTGACCTTGATGCCTCTGAGCTTGGCAGCCAGGTAGTGGCCCATCTCGTGCACGAAGATGAGGGCGAGGAAACCGACGGCCAGCTCGACGGTGCCGAGCATGAGCCACCAGAAGACGATGCTGATGGCGAACGATATCACCATCATGTTGTTACGGCTGATCATGACAGAATCCTTTGCTTGCCGCCGTATGCCGGCGGCGGGCGTGCATGGAACAGCGCCGGGACGGCGGAGACCGTCCGATGCTGTTCCAAGAAAGAAGCGGACTTTCCGGTTCCAGGGTGAGCCGGCCGTTCTCGGCAACAGCGTCAGCTCAGCCAGGCAGGGCAAGAAGGCGAGCCAGGCATCGACAAGCGAGCCTATGGTCAGGAGCGCTTCAGCCAGTCAATCAAGGAGCAGGCGCTGCCGCCGGGCTCGCTTTATCGGTAGCTTCCTTGCTGACAGGCTGATGAGCGGCGGCACTAGCGTTCTGGCTCAACTGCTGGTGCCTGGCCACGTACTCGGTGATGGTCAGAACGTACGTGGCATGCGACCAGGTGAGCGGCGCTACCGACAGCGGTGCGCCACTTTCTGGATGATACTGCTCGGCAAAGAGCCCGGCCGAGCTGGCTCGAGAGCCTGCCCAGTCGATGAGCTCCTTAGCGCGAGTCAGGTCTGCGAGCGTCCTGGCCTTGTGGATGTACCACTCGGCAAGCCAGAGCGTGCAGATGATCCAGGGGTTTCCCGGGACGTTCTGGCTGTCCTGGGAAACCTGGTGGTAGTGGTCGTTCTCGTAGCGAGCGACGCCGCCGACGGCGGTCTTTACCCACAGCCGGCTCTCGATCGCCTGCATGGTGCGGACGACCCGCTCGTCGTCGGCGGGCAGAAGCCCCAGGTACCAGATGGCAAACATCGAGGCGTCGATCGTCAGGTCTTGCTGAACCTGACCGTCCGGCGTGACGTTTACCATGCGCACGAATCGGCCGAGCGAGGCGTTGTACATCTGCCTCTCGAAGGCGGCGCCAATTTCGTCGGCAGCCCTGTCCCAGCTCTCGGCCAGCGGGTCACCGACCACGCGCCCGAGCCGAGCCGCTGCTTTGAGGCCGCTGTAGACCGAGGCTACGGTGAAGGCGACGATGCCTCTTCGCTCCTCCCAGAGGTCGTAGCTGGCCTCCGGCAGCCCGGTGTGCGGCTCCCGGTAGCTGGCCAGGAAGTTTGCTGCTGGCGCCACCAGCCGGCTGTAGAGCTCACTGTCGGTCTCGTAGATGAACTCGGTGTTGCGATGGCGGCGGTAGTGATTCCACAGCGCCACCAAGGTCAAGGCCGTCTCGTCCTCCTGGATCGGCCTCTGCTCCTGCCTATTTGCCCCCACCATGGAGTGCCAGGAGCTAGCAAGCGTGCCGCTCGGGTTGTACTTGTGGAGGAAGTAGCCGCCTTCCGTGAGCAGCTTGGCGCAGAACTGGAAGAGGTTCCTCGGCGTCTCGCCGTAGCCGGCCACATCCAGGGCGCCGGCGCAAAACGCCCCGTCTCGTGGCCAGAAGTAAGCGTAGGTGTCGCGCGCGAAGCGCAGGATGTCGCCGTCGATGGCGGCCAGGATCGCGCCGGCGCCGTCGGCGTTGGCGCGGATGGTGAGCAGACTGCGTTTGAGGAGGCTGGCCGTGCGCTCACCGAGGTCAGCCAGCGGCGTCGAGGGCGGCTTACCCTGGTGGTTAGCCGGAGACGAGGAGAGGCAAAGCTCGGCAATCGACGGTTGGCCCTGCTGCTTGTGCACCCAGTAACGCCAGTACGCCTCGGTGGCGTTGAGGAGCCGCTCCGGCCCCTGCTTCACCACCAGCGCGTCGAGCTCCTGGACCTCCGGGATGGTCTTGCCGAACGACATCCAGTAGAACACGGTCTGGCTGGCGCCCGGCTCCAGGCGGAAGTGCACGGAGCCGACGCTGTCCACGGAGCCCTGGGCAACCGAGCCGCCCTCCAGCTTGCCGTCCTCGGCGTCAACGTAGGTGCCGAGCGAGCCGTTCACGCCCTTCTGTCCGCAGGCGTAGCTGTGGAAACCGAACGTGCCTGCCACCATGGCCGAAGCCATGATGCAGACATCGTCCTTGTAAGAGACAAGCGAGGCGTTGCGGGGATGGTAGAACACGCTGTTGCTGTCAGCGGACTCCTTCAGCCAGGGGTTGTGGTGGAAGAAGAGCCGCACCTCGCAGGCGCTTGCGCGCTGATTTGTGACCTGAATGCGCCGCAGGTAGATGTCCCGGCGGAAGTGAATCAGATCGTTCAGACGCAGCTCGACGCCCAGGCGACCGTGGCTAGAAAGGCGGACGTCGGTGACCAGCGTGTCCTCGAGGTAGCCGAGGCTGTTCTCGAAGTCCGGGTCGTCCGACCAGGCGAACTGCCCGTCCACCCAGATCCCAAATCGCTGCGGGTTGCCCTTGGTGTGGTCCCACAGCCCGACATGAGGGTACGTGATGTCGCGCATCACGTAGCGGTCGTCAAAGTTGACGTAGAGATCGCCGTTGGAGATCACTAGAGCCCTTGGCATTGTAAGCCCCTTTCCTGAGAGTAGCCAGGCGAACTCGCGAGCCGATCGGGTGGTACCATGGATGACCTTGGAAGCCACACCCGCTCAGTTTCAGGAGTTGAGACCGATGGCTGATCAATCCAACAACCGCAGCGACCGACCCTGGGGCAGCTTCTTTGTTCTTGCCGATGAAGCGCACACCAAGGTCAAGTCGCTGGTGGTGAAACCGGGTCACCGTCTGAGCTTGCAGAGCCACGAGCACCGGGACGAGCACTGGGTTGTGGTGCGTGGCGTTGCCCGCGTCACTCTGGATGAGGTGACCACTGACTACCACTACGGAGACCACATCTTTGTCAGACGGGGCACCAGGCACCGGATCGCCTGTGAAGGCCCGGAGCCGGTGGAGATCATCGAGGTGCAGGTGGGCGAGTCGTTTGCCGAGGAAGATATCGTCCGCTACGCCGACGACTACAACAGGGCGTGAACGCGCCTGTTCCGGGCAGCTGTTGGTGAGCACCCTTTGGCTGCCGGGGTGGGCTTCCACCCCGGTAAAAGGCTGCTCTCAATCTTTGCCTGCCAGTCCTGGGAGTGGCCGAGATTCCTGCCTCTAACGATTAGCAAGCGCCCAGCCGGCGGTGATCGCGGGCGGTTGGGCGCTTGCTTTTAGGAGTGCATGCTGAAGTACAGGAAAAGGAGCGCCACCAGGTTATTGAGCCCGTGCAAGATCATCGAGGGAATCAGGCTTCCGGTGCGCCGGTAGAGCGCAGCCAGGACCATGCCCAGGATGAAGAGCAGCGGGAACCCGGTGAGCGTCAGGTGGAAGCCAGCAAAGACAGCGCCGCTGACCACGATCGCCGCGTAGTCGGCTGCCTTCGCGGTTCTCAGACAGCGCTGGAACCTGCCCTTGCGAAAGCTGGTGCGCAGCATGTTGAACAGGAAGCCGCGGAAGACCAGCTCTTCGAAGAGCGCAGCTCCGACCACGACAATCGGCGCCATGGCCAGGAACCCCCAGCCGGTCAGGGTGTGGAGGAACTGGCCGGCAGGATCACGCGGGGCGGGCAGCGGCAGCAGACCGTACAGGACTTCGATCGCGAAGACCAGCGCCAGACAGGTTAGCGCCCGCCAGATCGCTGCCCACCAGCTGCCCCCGAGTGAGTCGAGGTTGAGCCCCAGGGTCTTGCGGAGCGTCAGCCCGTCCTTGTGGAAGCAGCGGCGAATGTACCAGAGCTCCAGCCCGAACCCGCACACGAAGCCGGCGATGACCATGCCAACCTCGATGCGGCCCGGCTCTTTGATGAGCGCATTTGCGAGCTCAGGATTGATGCGGGCCAGGACTACGAGCCCGCCGAAGAACAGGACCAGCGGGATCAAGTTGCCCAGGAAGTAGAGAGCCGTGGCGATGCCGTACTGCTTGGCCATGGTCGCCATTCCCCAAGGGAAATCAGCCTGCAAGCGGATCTCCGGGTGGAGGAGCGCATTCAGCGCTCGCCGCGCCAGATTGCGAATCATGGTAAACCTCCATTTTGGAGCAGGACACAGCTCGCTGGCTGCGCTCGGGTGAGACGCATCGAGCACGAGCCCTGCTCATGTTGTGAAAGAAAACTGGTGACTCGCTGTCCCGCTACGCTGCGGGTTGCGAGAAAGCTTGAGAACCAGGTGGATCCGGCATCCAGTGCCTTTCTTCCCTGAGGTCGGCGTCTCCAGCCGTGAGCTCAATGACACCGGGAAGGCCGTGGCCTGTTGAGGTGTGGTCTAAAGCTGGCTTTTGGTGCGCGATTCGGAAGCGGGTTGTCTGGTATGCCTGTGTTCTGATCCGAGAAGATGGCCTAACCCTATAAAACTGAGCTGATCCCAAGCAATGTTGCCAAGGGAATCTTTGCATGATCTAAATCTCAGATCAGCGCGCAGGTGAGGTTGGAAAGAGGCTACAGGCAATGTTCAGATACCCCAAATATCTCCCCGGCAAGAGGGCATCGGCAATCGCTTGCCGTTCGCAGATCTGCGGCGAGCGGCGGCCCGTGCCTTCTCGTTCGCTCGTTCACAGCTAGCGAATTGAAGACAGGCGGAGGTTTCAAACTGCCGGCCGCTAACTAGCGCAGCCATACCAGATGTCAAACTCTGGTGCGCAGATTCATTACACCGAGATGAAAGGCAGTAAATGAGCGATCTTGGCCTCCTGACAGCCCCGAGTTTTGCGCGACCACGCTCACTTCGGGAGAACGATGTTTTCAAGTGACGACGTATCTGAAAGTGGCTCCCCGACTCAATCGAATAATGACAAGGCATGTTAACAGCATTAGACAAGTTGCGCGGTCCTGGCTCTGGACCATAGATTTATGATCCACTTCGTTTTTGATTACTGAACCTTCTGAACCAACTTCCAAGTAGCAGACAGATCTTTTCACTGCCAACATTTCCAGCAACCTGACACCAGTAGTGTGCCAGCAGATTGGAACCGGTACCCGCTGTCCGCCTGACAGAAGCCTGGTCTGGTTCAAGCGCAGGTTTGCCCGGAGAAGCAGGCGGAATGCTGGTGCTTCCCGGATGAAATGCCTGTCTGTTCCTTGGCACTAACTTCCGCTCAGCTAAACCCCTGATGTCTAGCTGCCCGGCGATTCGGGCAGCCAGCTGCTTCTTGCTGGATTAGCCCGGGCTCACGCTCAGCGCTGCCCCGTAGGCGGGCAGCACCGACGCGCGTGGGCCGTCACAAAAACTCTTGCCAAGGGGAACGCCATGAAAGCCGATCTCAGCGAACATGCTGCGTGCTGCGGACACTCCCAGTGGTGGCACGGTGCCCTGCTGGGCGACCGCAAGCCTTTTGCTCTGCCTGGCACGTTCAAGCGCTATGCGCCTGACCTGCCGATTCGCGTTCATCACGTCAAGCTCGTGCTCAGCCTGGACCCTGAAAAGCGCCGTTTGACCGGTGTCTGCTACACGACCTTCGAGCCGGTCGCCCGGGCAATCGATCGGGTTTTCTTCGAGGCCGAGGATATGAAGATCGAGCGCGTCTCGGTGGGCGGTGGAGCCGAGGAGCTTGCCTTTGAGAAGTCGGAGCACGGCTTCAAGGTCAAGCTGCCGCAAACGCTCAAGTGCGGAGAGCGGTTGGAGATTGCGGTGGCATATCGCGTCGACAGCCCGAAGGCCGGTATCTACTTCACCGGTCCCAGCGTTCTCTACCCGACCAAGCCGCACCAGGTCTGGACGCAGGGTCAGGACGAGGACGCGCACTTCTGGTACCCGGTAGCCGCTGCCGACTACCCGAACCACAAGATGACGACCGAGGTGATCGCCACCGTACCCGGCGGCTACACGGCCCTCTCGAACGGCAAGCTTGTGCTCGAGCGCAATGATGGTGCGGCCAGCACTACGACATTCCACTGGCTGCAGGACAGGCCGCACGTCTCCTACCTGGTGACGCTGGTTGTGGGCGCCTTCGCCAAGATCCAGGAAACCTACAAGGATCTGCCGGTGGAGATCTACGTCGACCAGGCGCTCCTGCCACAGGCCAAGCGCTACTTCAAGGGCACGGCCGACCTGGTAGCGCTTTTCTCGCGCCTCTATGGTGTCGAGTACCCGTGGTCCGGCAAGTACGCTCAGGTGATGGTGCAGGACTTCATCTTTGGTGGCATGGAGAATACCACCATGACCACCATGACCGACCGCATCCTTGCCGACGAGCGGGCAGGCGACGAGTACCGGCGCCAGGAGATCCGCCTGAACTCGCACGAGCTCAACCACCACTGGTTTGGCGATCTGATCACCTGCCGCGACTGGTCGCACGCCTGGATCAACGAGGGCAGCGCCACCTACGGCGAGGTGGAGGCGATCGAGTACCTCTACGGCAAGAAGGAGCGCGACTACTACGTGAAGGGTCTGGCCGATGTCTACTTCGCCGAGGACGCGCGCTACCGCCGACCGATCGTCACCAACCTGTACAAGGAGCCGATCGACCTGTTTGACCGGCACCTTTACCAGAAGGGAGGTCTGGTACGCCACATGCTGCGCTACCTGCTCGGTGACGACGGCTTCTACCGCTCGCTCAAGACCTTCCTGACCGACAACGCCTACCAGCCCGCCGACACCTATGACCTGATCAAGGCGATCGAGAAGGCCACCGGGCGCAACCTGCGGGAGTTCTTCGACCAGTGGGTGTTCGCTGCCGGCTACCCGGAGTACAAGGTCACCTACACCTGGGACGAGGGCAACAAGCTGGCGACGGTCAAGGTCGAGCAGCGGCAGAAGCTGGAGGACGACACCGGACTCTTCTCGATGCCGATCCGCTTCAGTTTCACGTTTGCGGACGGCACCACCCGCGATATCGACATCGCTCACGTGGGCGACCAGACGGCCACTCTCCACTTCCCGCTCCCTGACAAACCGGTCATGTTCCGCTTTGATCCGGAGAACTGGATCTTGAAGAAGCTGGAGCTGCACGTACCGAAAGAGATGCTCATCCATCAGCTCGAGAACGATCCCGAGGTGATGGGGCGCGTCTATGCCGCGCAGGAGCTTGCCAAGCTGGGCGGCCTCGAAGTCGTCCAGTCTCTGGAGAAGCTAGTGAGCGACCGCTTCTTCTGGGGCGTCAGCGTCGAGGCGGCGAAGGCGCTCGGCAGCATCGGCACGCCCGAGGCGATGGAGGCCCTCAAGCGCTCAGCCTCGGTGTCCGACCCGCTGGTGCGCCGGGCTGTGGTCGCTGCCCTCGGGAACTTCAAGGACGAGTCGGTGGCCGAGCTGCTGGCTGGCATCCTGACCGGCGGGCAGGAGAAGAGCTACTTCGTGTTGGCCGATGCGGCCACGTCGCTCGGGAAGTCCAAGTCTGCCAAAGCGTTCCCGGCTTTGCAGGCGGCGCTCAACATGCCCTCCTGGCTGGAGGTGGTGCGCGTCGGTGCTCTCAACGGTCTTGCCGAGCTCGGTGACGAGCGCGGCGTCGATCTTGCCATCGAATACTCAGCCGCTGGCAGGCCGTGGCACGCGCGCCCGGCAGCGATTTCGACCTTGGGCAAGTTTGCCGGCAAGGCCCCGAAGGCGCTCACGGTGCTGCACGACCTGGCCGAGTCCGAGGAGGCCGCGCAGTTTACCCTGCAGATGGCCGTGATCGGTGCTCTCGGCGAGGCCAAGAGCCCGGAATCAAAACCGGTGCTCTCCCGCCTGGGCAAGACCGTTGCCGACGGGCGCATCAAGCGGGCGATTGCCGAGACACTGTCCAAGCTTGATGGTGACAAGAGCGGCTCGACCGGCGAGGTGTCCACGCTCAAGTCGCAGGTCGAGGGCCTGGAGGGCAAGCTCAAGGAGCTGAGCGAGCGCCTGGACCGGCAGGACGCCGCCGGGCAAGCCGTGAAGCAGGCTGGCAAGAAGCACAAGGCGAAGGCCAAGAAGGCGCGCCAGAAGGCTTCCCGCCATTCGCGCTGATAAGCACGCCCGGCCCTGCCGGTGGCAGGGTTTGTTTGTGTAAGCGCTCCCGGGCATCTGCCCGGGAGCGCTTCTCCCGTACCTCGCCTTTGCTTCCGCTTTCCTGTCTGGGTTCAGGCAAGACCTGCAGCTTGAGGAGCCGCCTATGAAATCGCCAGGCAATCGTACCCGCAGCGAGTGCGACTCCATGGGGCCCATGGAGGTACCAGCTGACGCCTACTATGGCGCCAGCACTCAGCGCGCGGTTCTCAACTTTCCAATTAGCAACCTGCGCTTCCCGCGCTCGTTCATCCGCGCGCTGGCTTACGTCAAGTACTGCGCGGCGGACGTGAATGCGGCTTCCGGTGACCTCGATCGCCGGAAGGCAACGGCAATCAAGAAGGCTGCCCTGGAGGTGGCCGCCGGCCGCTTTGATGATCAGTTTGTGGTCGACATCTTTCAGACCGGCTCGGGGACGTCCACGAACATGAACGCCAACGAGGTGATCGCCAGCCGGGCCCGGGAGATTCTGGGCGGCAAGCGCTCGAGCCGTGATCTCGTGCACCCCAACGATCACGTCAATTTCGGGCAGTCCTCGAACGACGTGATTCCGACCGCCACGCACATTGCCGCCCTGGTCGAGATCCGGGACAGCCTGCTGCCGGCGCTGGCCGGGCTTCAGCTGTGCCTGGAGCGCAAGTCCAGGGAGTTGATGCCGGTCGTCAAACCGGGCAGAACGCACCTGCAGGACGCAACGCCGGTGCGGCTGGGACAGGAGTTCGCCGGCTATGCCGGGCAGATCGAGCGGGCGATCGAGCGCGTAGGTCATGCTCAGCGGCGGCTCTCCCAGGTTGCGCTGGGCGGCACCGCCGTTGGTACCGGCATCAACAGCCGGCCCGGCTTCGCCCGTCGCCTCCTGAAGAAGCTCTCCGCACTGCTGGCGATCAAAGTGCGCGAGACAACGAACCACTTCCAGGCGCAGAGCACGCTCGATGAGATTGTCGAGACCAGCGGTGTGCTGAGGACGATTGCCGTCAGTCTTGCCAAGATCGCCAACGACATCCGCTGGATGGCCAGCGGTCCCCGCAACGGGATCGGCGAGATTGTCCTGCCGGCTGTACAGCCGGGCAGCTCAATCATGCCCGGCAAGGTCAACCCGGTGATTGCTGAGTCGCTACTGCAGGTCTGCGCGCAGGTGGTCGGCAACGACGCCACCATCGCCCTGGCCGGTCAATCCGGCAACTTCGAGCTCAACGTTATGCAGCCGGTGGCTGCCTACAACCTCCTGCAGTCGATCGCCATCCTGGCCGCTGCCGTCAACAACTTCTCCTCGGCATGTGTGGCCGGGATCAGCGACTCGGGCAGAGGTCCTGGCATGGTCGAGCAGAGCCTGGCTCTCGCTACCGCGCTGGTGCCAGCAATCGGCTACGATGCTGCAGCAGAGCTTGCCCACGAGGCTGCCCGGACCGGCTCATCGATTAAGGATGTGGCGCTGCGGCGCACCTCGCTTTCCAAGCGGCGGCTCGATCAGCTTCTTGATCCCGCCCGCATGACCAGGCCCGGGGTTCACGGAAAGAGCCGGGGTGGGGAGTAAAAGCGCTAACGGCCGCCTGTTTTCCGGCCGGAAGAGCTTTCCCGTCCTTAAGTTTGCTTGCTATCCCGGCAAACCTTCGTGCCCGGTCCGCACGGATAAGTGCGGCCAGCTGGCACCTTGCTCCCACAATCTAGCCTCCCTTGCTCTGCGGCTGTTCGCGGAGCGCCCGTTAGTCTCCTGCCGATGCTGTCACTCTACTTCCGGGCCAACTCCCGGGAGCGCGTTTGTAACGTAGCAGGAGTCGGCCGCTGGCGCGGCGGTGATCACAGCTCACCGCTTTGCCAGGTCCAAAAGTATGACCTCGCTCAGGTCCCGGGTATCCCCTGATCTCCTTTGTTCTCGACGTAGCACCCGCCGCAGGGGCAGGGCGATACCCTGAGAAAGGATGACCATGAGCTACAAAATGCTTCTCTGGTCTCTTGCCGCCATCATTGCGCTCGGCGCTGCTGTTTCTTTGATTTCGCGGGGTGTGTCACTGGCTTCTCGCTATCAGGCCCGATCGGCTCCGGCTCTATCGAGCGCCACTGCCGGTGGTGCTGGACCAGAGACTGCCCCCCAGCCAGCCGGTCCGACCATTGGACCAGCCAATCCACCTCCTGCCAAAGCGCCGGCATCCACAGCGCAGCAGGACCAGGAGCGCTGGGGGCGCATCTGGACAATGGTGTTCCTGGCTTTTGTCTCGCTTGGAATTGCCGTCGTTGGCTTCCTGGTGATCAGGAAGGAGCGCAAGGAGCAGCGCAAGCGCCCGGCCGGTGTCGCTCATTACCGGGGCGTTCCCTATACGCCCCGGGTGGCCACTACCAAGCTTCCAGCGACGCCACCAGGCGATCCCGACAAGAAGATGTTTGCGGATGTCGCTGGCTGTGATGAGGCCAAGGCAGAGTTGCAGGAGGTGGTCGATTACCTGAAGGATCCCAGCCTGTTCAAGAAGTTCGGCGCACGTGCACCGAGAGGGGTGCTGCTCGTCGGTCCGCCTGGCAACGGCAAGACACTGCTGGCCAAGGCAGTGGCAGGCGAGTCGGGAGCAGCATTCTTCCCGGCATCCGCCTCCGAGTTCGTGGAGATGTACGTTGGCGTGGGCGCCTCGCGCATCCGCGACCTTTTCAAAAACGCTCGCGAAAAGAAGCCGGCGATCATCTTCATCGACGAGATTGATGCGGTCGGGCACAAACGGGCTGGCGGACCGCACTCTGGAAGCCAGGAATGGGACCAGACGTTGAACCAGCTCCTGGTGGAGATGGACGGTTTTCCCTCGGACAGCGAGGTGATTGTGATCGCTGCTACCAACCGGGTCGACATCCTCGATCCCGCTCTCACCCGCCCGGGCCGATTCGACCGGCAGGTTCTGGTCGATCTGCCGGATCTGGCAGGCCGCGAGGCGATCTTCAAGGTTCACACCCAGGGCAAACCGCTCGCTCCCGAGATCAACCTCCGTCTCCTGGCAGAGCGAACCCCCGGTTTCAGCGGCGCCGAAATTGAAGGAGCTTGCAACGAAGCGGCCACGATTGCCGCGCGCAAATACCGGCAGGTGGTGGAGGAGAAGCTGCAACAGCTGAAGGCGACCGCTGGGGCCAAAAGCGGCAAGGCCCTGGACATCGCCTCCATCCCCCAGCTTGGCGCTCTGCACATCACGCTGGCTGATTTCGACGAGGGCATCGACCGCGTGCGTCTGGGCGTGGCCAGGACCTCCCGGGCAAAGACGATCTCGCCTGAGGAGATGAAGAACACCGCCTATCACGAGGTCGGTCACGCCTGGATCTCTGCAGAGGTTGAGGGCGGCGATCCGGTGAGCAAGATTACGATCATCCCCCGCTCGCGGGCGCTCGGCTACACCCAGTCCGCCCCCGAGGGCGATCGCTACAGCTACACCGACAAGCAGCTTCTTGCCCGGATCATGATGGCGATGGGTGGACGCGTGGCTCAGGAGGTTTTCCTGAACACCGTCGACACCGGTGCCAGCAACGACTTCGCGCAAGGAACGCAGATTGCGCGCCGCATGGTTACCGAGTGGGGAATGTCCAAGCTCGGACACATCTCTGTTGGCGAGGGCGGCGGCTACCAGTCGGGCTACGGGCCGGCTCTGGCCGACAAGATTGACGCAGCCTGGATGGAGATTGTCGAGAACTGCTACAAAAGGACTCGCGAGATTATCGAGCGTGACAGGGAGCGGATCGATAAGATCGTTCAGGTTCTACTCAAGAAGGAGACGCTGCTCAGGCCGGAGTGGGAAGCGCTCAGAGCGGAGATGGCGCCCAGGCCGGCAGCGCTTGCGGCCACGAAGGCAGCTGGCCCGCAAGCCAGCAGCGGCCCGGCTCAAGCTGGTCTTCCGAACAGCGAGCGCCCGGGCGCCGCGGCTTGCCCGGACACGGAAGCGGGCAGCAAAGCCGATGAGAAGCCGCCGGCAAAAGCATAGTAAGCGCTGACTTGCTGCTCAATCTTACTGGTCGCTTCCTGGAGCGGTCCCAGCAGCTCGCGCTGCTGGGACCTCCGGCGCCGGATCCGACATTCGGTGCCCCGGGAAGCGACCGCCTGTTGACAGGATCCCTGAGCAGAGCGGCCAGGGGAACAGGGAGGGCGGGATGGAGCTTGTTGCTTGCCCCACATTTGTCGCCGGCGTTAGCACTGCGGACTTTCAGTGGTTTGCTGCCCGCCAGGCGCAGCCAAACTGGTGCTGGGCAGCTTGCATCGAGATGGTGCTAAAGTGTCACGGTGTCTGCATTTCGCAAGCGCAGATTGTGGACAGACTGTTCGGGGCGCTTGTCGATGCACCGGCTACACTCCCCCAGATGCTCGCCATGCTGTCCGGGCTGGCCCTGCACGTGAGCGGAAGGGCGGCCGTGCTGGAGGCGACGCCACACGTATACGCGGACAGCGACATTGTCGGCGATCTGGCCGCCGGGCAGCCGCTGATACTTTGCCTGAGCCAGCCCGGGCTGAATGTCGGGCACAGCTACGTCCTGACCGCGGTCAGGTTTGCTCTTAATCCAGACGGCGCCGCTCGGCTAATCAGCGGCGTCTTGCACGACCCATCGCCATTCAGCCCGGATGCCGTAGAAATGTCCTGGTCTGCGATTGCCGAACGCCTCCTGGCTCTGGTGCGTGCGCGCGTCACCGTGATTTAGACACCGCTCAGCGCCTGCCGGTCCTTGACCGTACAGGGCAGCGGCAGGCGCTGATCTTGAACCGGCTTTTCAAAAATGCTTTTGTTGGGCACACCTTGCTCTAAGAGGATTTCTTCTCTCTGGAGTCGTGAATGAACATCAAGGAGGCAACCAGAAGCTTCGAGGCATGGCTGGGGAAGCAGGTTGTGCTGGTAAGGCAAGACCTGGCGCAGAAGCACCGGAATATGGCTGCTGATCCTTTTACTTTTTTGCGGGCAACTTTCTATCGCTGGGCGCAGATCTGGCCATCGGTTTGCTCAGAGCTGGCAGCAGCTCCCGAGGTTCTGGCCGTGGGCGATCTGCACATCGAGAACTTCGGGACCTGGCGAGATGCAGAGGGGCGCCTGATCTGGGGAATCAACGACTTCGACGAGGCGCATCCTCTTCCCTACACCAATGACCTGGTTCGCCTGGCCACAAGCGCTAACCTGGCGATCTGGTCCAGCCACATGGCGACCAACCTGCGGCAGGTGTGCGAAGCGATTCTAGAGGGCTACGGCAAAGGCCTGGAGAAGGGCGGCAAGCCGTTCATTCTCGAGGAGAAGCACGCCGAGCTGCGCAGGATGGCCCTCAACAAGCTGCGCGATCCGGTCCGTTACTGGGGGAGGCTGGACGCACTCAGGACTTACAAAGGCCCTGTGCCGCCAGAAGTGATCGAGGCCCTCGAGGGCATGATGCCGGCAGCGGGCATCCGCCAGCGTATCGTCCACCGCCTGGCCGGTGAGGGCAGCCTGGGGCGGCAGCGCTTCCTGGCTCTCGCCAACTGGCGGGGGGCACGGATTGCCCGGGAAGCCAAGTCCATGGCCCCGTCCGCTTGCGTCTGGGCGAAGGGCACAGGAGCGAGCCGGATCCTGTACAGTGAGATCCTGAAGCGGGCGGTGCGCTGTGAAGATCCGTTCGTGCAAATCAGAGGGCGATGGCTTCTCAGACGCCTGGCGCCCGACTGCTCGCGCATCCCGCTTCCCTCGCTGCCCAGCGAGCGCGATGAAAGAGCTCTGCTCAGGGCGATGGGGCGGGAGACCGCCAACATACACCTCGGTACCGCCGATGCGCTGGCGGCGATCCATCGTGACTTCTCCAGGCGAAAGGACTCCTGGTTGCTCGACGCTGCCGGAGCGATGACAGAGGCGATGGGCCAGGACTTTGATGCCTGGCGGAGGCAGAGCCGGGCTTAGAGCAGGTAGCTCTGCATCGCTCGGGGCTAGCTTACCTGGCAGCTCTCTGCCTTGCAGGCGTCGGCACCGCCTCTTTCAGAACCGGCGCTCATGGCCAGCTTCAATCGAGGTATGTAGCTGCTTTCAGGCAGAAGCCGGGAAGCATTTCTTGCGACGTCAAGCAACCCTGCGGGTACGCCAAGCGTGCCCCGAAAGGCAATTCGTGAAGAAGTTCACATCCATCCTGTCCCTGGCTCTGGGCCTGGGCGTCCTTGCTACGTCTCAATCAGCGCAGGCTCATCCGGACCATCGACCGGCTTTCCATGGGGCGCCGCCTGCCCAGCACCGGCCGCCCGTGGTGCGCCCGGCACCGCCGGCGGTGCACGTCGTCCCGCCAGCGCTCCGACCGGGCGTAGGCTCGGTTCCCAGTGGGGTGCATCCGGTGTTCCACACCGGTCCGACGCCGGTGTTTGTCGGTCACAGCCATGCACACCCCTATCGCGGGACGTATGCGCCTCCGAGCAGCGCCCGCGTCTACAGCGGCTGGCGTTACGGGCGGGTCCAGTGGAACGTACACTTTTACGCCTACCATACGTACAGACCGACGCTCTGGGTTTACTACCCGGGCACCAGGTCCTGGCATTGTCCCCAGTACGGCTCCATCGTGTACCAGGCGCCCGCTGCCTACTATGGCCCGATCACTGTGGTCGTGAACGAGACGGTCTACGAGGAGGTACAACAGTCGGTCTGGGATTACAACCAGGGCAACTGGGTGACCGTGTGGCGTACAGTACCGCGCACCGTGACCTGGTATTACAACGCCTATTACTACGAAGGATACGGGCGTTACGGTTACTACGATCTCAACGCCAACTTCCACTGGTTGCCCTAGCTGCCTGGCCAGCAGCGGTAGTGCCGGTCCCAGGCGGTACTGAGCTGTCCGAATCGGCAGCCGGTGCTAAGGTGCTCACGGGAACAAGCGCTGGAGGAGAGCGGTAGCGCCGCGGGCGGCTTTGCTGCTCTCTTCTTGGTAGCTGGATACTAAACGATACAGTAATAAGCAGCTCGAAAAAATGTCAGCGGTACAGAGCGGAAGCGGCACCGGCAGGGGTCAGTCCCGACTGAGTGCGCTTCCAGGCAAGGTCTACGAATAGACGCTGCCTGGAAGCGCACCCAGTCTAAGGAGCTGCGCTTGCCGGTGTCGCTTCCGGGATTCGGTATGGAACATCGCACGGTAATGGGACAGGTCTGAAGCTTTGCCGCTCGACAGGCCCGGTCCGCGTCTGGCTGACGGCGTGCCTTTCCTCAGGCGGACCATAAACGCTCCGCTAGAACTTCCAGCCGGCGGTAACCTGGAAGAACGGTCCGTAAACCGGCAACATACCGTCCTTGTTCAGGATGTCCGAATGGAGGTTGACGTAGCCGAGACCAGCCCGGTAGCCACCGAGCACCATGACGTCGGCATACTTCGAGAAGTCGAAGCGCAGGCCGGCCACGAGCTGCCCGTGGAAGGCGAACCCATAGTAGCTGCCCCGCAGCGTCACGTCCGGGTTCTGGCTGGTGATCAAAGCGTCGATGTCGGCGCGCAGGTCACCAGAGAAGTACGTGGCGCCCAGACCAAAGCCGCCGACCAGGTGCAACATGGTCCTGCGGCAGCGGCCGGTCATGAACAGCGCGTCTGCGCCGGTCGTCACCAGGTAGCCGCTGTGGGTGATGCTTGCGTCAACCTGCCCGATCGGGATCGGATGGTCGAACCCCTTCGGCTGATACTGGCCGTCGCCGCTGGTCGTGTAAACCGCGGCGGAAGGCTGAACCGAGAAGCCGCCGTAGAAGCGCAGCATCACATAGTTCCTCAGCTGCCAGTCGTAGTTGAGCTGGAGCATGTGCTCGGGCCGGGCCAGGTCAATGGGCGCCGCCGACGGCAGGTAGGGGCGCACCTTGTTGTCGATCTCGCCGTTCGCCTTCTCGGCTGCGTGCTCGAGGAGGCTGGGAGCGTACTGGTAGGTCGCCGAGATGCCCTTCTGGCACCCGTCGTCGTCCGCACGCGCCGCCGAGGCGGTGCTGGCGATAAACACCAGAGAGCTGATGGCGATCAAGGCAAGGCGGGACAAGAGGCGCAGGGGCCTCACAAACTTTGAACGAAAGAGCAGAGCAAGAAGACGACTGCCACTTTTCATGGGGATCCTTCTTCGTTGTTGCGCGCAGTGCATCAACCAATTCGGTTGAGGCTGTTGGCCCACAGCGCCAAGCCAATTCAGCCGCACCGCCAGTTCCGGGATAACCGCAAGCTAATCTGCCTGCCAAGTGATCCTGGTGCTGGCTGTCTGGAGCAACTTAATATCCACCCATCCCCTCAGAAGAGAGGTCCTCCAATTCCCACAACCCTGTCGTTATTTGTCTCTGGCTCAGGCGGGCTTTGTTTTCGGTGGTTGCTAATAGTCTAAGAACAGATCAGAGACTATCGGGTCCCTGCTGAATTAATCAACCGGCGGCCGTGGCTTTCTTTCCGATCGAAGCCAACGAGCAAGAGGCGCACGCTTTCCAACTTTCACCGGGGTACCAGTTGAATTCGCCCAATTTTGCCGAGGGTTCCGGCGCTAACTGGGCTATTGTTAACGCACGACCCTAACTAAAACTTGAGCAACATACGTATGCCTGGCGTGGAGTCGGTCCGGGTGAGTCTGGCCAATGGCAAATCGGTTGCGATTGGCCCTGATCCGCCTCACCTCCCGAACGACCGGCTGAGCCACGGCGATTGATTGAGTTTCTCCCGGCCTTTGTGATAGGGAAAAGTATCTTTCTACCTCAGTTACGCTGGCGAAATTCGCAGCCCGGAAACCACAACCTTGCCACGAAAGCACCAAGCCCAGCTGCTTACATAGCCGCTGCGACTGAAGGCACCGTAGCATCTGCTGCCTATGCCGGGCACCAGCATTAAGTAGCCAAGAAGCCCAACCGGCGATCCAGCATCGCTTTTGTTGAGCAGCATTGTTTCCGTTGTCAGGCCACTTGATCATGAGCAGAGGGTAGACAGTCGAGAATCATCATCCTGCCTTGCTGGCTGTATACCCGAGACAAGGTGGCGAGGTGGCCGAACAGCTGCCTGCGCTGAGCCTTGTGTCCCTTGCAAGAGGACGGCCCACCATGACCTTGCCCAACCCTCCTTTCGTCAAAGGCCTTCCCCTTATCGGCAACATCCATCAGTTCCTGTCGGATCCGGTGGCGCTCGTGCGCCGTGGCTACCAGCAGTATGGGCGCTTGTTTGCTATCCGCCTTGGAAACAAGCCTGTGGCCGTGATGCTCGGTCCGGAGTTTAACCGCTTTTTCTTCGAGCAGACCGACAAGCTGCTGTCGATTCGGGAGGCATACCCGTTCCTGCCGAGCATGTTCGACCCGAATCTCTACTTCCTGGGCCCGCTCGACGAATACAAGGCGCAGCGCACGGTCCTTCTCCCGGCCTTTCAGGGACCGAGAATGAACGGCTACCTCACGGCCATGGTCAAGGAAGCGCTGGACTTCACGGACACGCTTGGCCAGGAGGGGGAGTTCGACGTGGTGCGCACGCTTGGCCCGCTGGTGATGAACGTCGCTGCCCGGGCTTTCCTGGGTGACCAGTTCCGCACCCGGTTCGGCGGGCAGTTCTACGATCTGTTCCGCGACTTCTCCGGCGGGATCGACCTGGTGCTGCCGGGCTGGCTTCCGCTGCCGAAGTTCCGGCGCAGCAAGCGGGCCCGTGCCACCATGCACGAGATGGTCACCGCCCTCATCTCCGAGCGTCGCAGCGCGGTCAACCGGCCCGACGACTTCCTGCAGGTGCTCATTGATGCCCGTTACCCGGACGGCAAACCGCTGCCTGACAACATCATCATCAACCTCATCCTGCTCCTGGTCTGGGCTGGCCACGAGACCACGGCCGGCCACATCAGCTGGGGCTTGCTCCAGATGCTCCAGCATCCTGAATATCTCTCGACCGTCGTCGCGGAACAGGATGCGGTGCTGGGCGCTGACCCAAATCTAACCATGGACAAGGTACGCAAGCTCAAGCGCATCGAATGGGCGCTCAAGGAGAGCGAGCGCACCCAACCGGTGGCCAGCGCACTTCTGCGAGCCGTAAAGGAGCCTTTCGATCTGGGCGGGTACCACATCCCGGCAGGATGGATGACCTCTGCTTCCCCGGCGGTCACGCACAGCTTGCCGGACCTGTTCCGCGATCCCGAGCGCTGGGACCCGGAGCGCTTTGCCGCTGGTCGTGCTGAGGACAAGCAGGCTTACAGCTTGATCGGCTTCGGCGGCGGCACGCATCGTTGCCTGGGCTTGAGCTTTGCCTACCTGGAGATGAAGGTGGTGCTGACCATCCTGCTGCAGAGATATGAGCTGGAGTTGCTCGACCGCGACATCCTGCCGGTGTCCGGCACGCAGACGAAGTGGCCCAAGAGCCCAGCCCGGGTGCGCTACCGCCGCCGGACCGCCTTGCCGAGAGGCGGTGGCTCTTCCGAGCATGCGGTGCAGCGGGAAGCACCCCCAGGCAGCTCGCACGGTCCGAGCGCCTGTCCTGTCCAGGAAGAGGCGCCCGCCAGCCCGGAGGCGAAGCGCGAATGTCCGTTTCACAGCAAGTGAGGCTGGGCGCTAGGCAGAGTTGATCAGCGCCTGATTGGGATGGGCAGGGGAATGCCGCCGAAACAATAGCGGTATTCCTCTGCCCTTGCACAATCGTCTGGAGGTGGGATGCGGGGGGAAGGCCGGCTGGCGGCGCTGCCCCCGATTCCCCTGCTTCCCGATCGCTACCTGGTTGGCTATGTTTTTGAGTGGTTTAGCTATACTATATAGTTGTAAATCAAACCAATCGCCTGCTTGCTTGGCGGAGCCTGTGCACCACTCGATCCCGAGGGCAGGTGTCTCGGTGTGACCGCGGGCAGGATGCCCGTGCCCCCAGGATGCCCGCGCCCGAGGATGCCCGTGCCCGGTGAAATGACGCGATACGCCGTGCAGCAAATTTTCAGCTGCAGCTGGCGCCATCACGGTTGGCTTCCTGATGATAGCTGCCGCTCAGTACGAGCCGATCAACCTGGTGGCCCGAGTCCGGCTGTCCGCACATAGTGGAAAGAGCGAGCCGCCTTTCGGACCTCGGCGACCCGCTGGGAAAATTCTTTCCGTGGTGCGTAGAAGCACAATCGCTGAAAGGTGACAGCCTTCTCTAAACCGGCGCGCAGCGGCAAGATTAGCTGGTAGCCGCGCTTGATCTGGCCGCTTCCTGCTTCCCAGTAAGTCTCCAGCAGCTCCAACGCTTTGCTGCCGTCGGGCAGCTTTACCACAATCGCTTCATTGATCTCGCCAATTGCCGGGAAGATCTCTTGAACCGTACGCTGGACGGCGCTGGGATCGATTGGACCCTCGAGCATGGTCCTGGTGAGGAAATCTGAGGCGATCCCTTTGTCCACTGGGCCGGCCGCGATCATCCAGGTCAGTGACAAAGCCCAGTTGTCCGCTGAAGCGAAGACAATCGGGTGGTGGGGCACTGGAGCGTTCGGGTCGCCGCCAGGCTGGAGATTTTGCCACCCGGCCGGCAGGGTAATCACCCAGCCGAATTCCGAGCTGTACTCTTGATCTGCAATCGCCAAGTTCATAACCCTCTGAATGATGTGTACCAGGTCCTGTTTCCTTAACACTGAGCCGGTTGCTATCGGCGAAAGTTATGCCCGCTAGCGTAACGGCTTCTCATAGATTGTAGAGCGGTCCTTTGCCAGAGTGCTGCTCTGCAGTGGATCTTCCACAAGCTGTCCTTTCTCGATCTTGTAAACCTTGGTGTGATCGCCAGCGATGAGCACCTCGCCGACCTGGGTTGGCGAGCCACGACGCCTGACACTCCTCGATTTCATGTTCTCAACCAGGACATCAGCATCGAGCGCGGTCTCCGGCGTTGAATGGTCCGCCCCCAGCCCCCACTGGTTCTGAACGAACACCTTGACAGGCGGGCCTTTTTCAATATGGGTGATGGTCACCACATGATCGCTGCCGGCGCCACCACCACCGTTGGTGTCATCGAAAGGCGCCTTCGTGGCTGCTACGCCGATGATCATTGGCCGGCCCCCGTTCTTTTCAAAGGCTGCCAGCAGATCATCGACGCTGGCGATGGTAGCGATCGCCCTTTGCTCACCGGTCAGCTTGTATCGGGCATCAGCAATCTGAGTCATGCTCAGGCCATCGAAGACGGATGGCTTGTCTTGCAATTTGAACGGTACAGGATACAGCCTGCCGACGCCATCCTCACTGTTGCGAAATTCGCGTTGAGGGTAGACGGCAGCTTGAATGGTGGCAGTCTGGTAGATGCGGCTGGCCAGGTCCCTGCCGCTGGAATCGCTCATTTTCAGGTTGGCCGGGTCAAGCGGCACAGTCTTGTTGTCGGCTGTCTTGATCTGGCCCTCTGAAATTGCCTGAATAACCGTAGAAACGTATTTTGCCGGCAATTCGATAGCCAGATCTCGCTGGAGGACGGTGGCGTTGCAGGTAGGCGATTTACCCTGGTTGATCTCGGCCGGAAAGGCGACGTGGTGCATCAGATTTCTGCGCAAGGCAGTTTTTTCCAGGGCAGACAGATTGCCGGCGGAGTCTACCTTCTCAAGCTCTTTGTAGAACGTGTCGAGCTGTTGATGGTCACCCTGGAGGCGCCTGTGAATCTCGGCCAGATCGCGACGATCGATGTCCGAATGTCTCTCCATATAGCGTTTCTCTAAGGGCGAGAGCTTCTCTCCGCTAGCGTTATCGACGTCCTTGGGGCCCCAGCGATCGATGGTGCCGTCCTGGTTGAGACGCACGCCGGTCCCGTCCGCGTGCCTGACATAAGCAGCGCCGCCTTTTGCCCAGGAGACATCGCCGTTTACCGTCGTGCCATTGACCTCGCCGCCTTTTACCTCGTCCGACCGTCCCTTGAGGACGGACTCCACAACTCGGGTCCCATCGTCCTTCTCTATTGTCAAGCTGCCGGCGTTCAGATCGTACTTTCGGGGCGAGATGGCAAGAACAGGTGATTGCTCAGAATCGCCGATTAGCTCGGCTCGTGTTGCCCCCGACCTCGCATCCTTGTAGACGAGAATGCCGTCATTGAGAACGACCGATTCGACAGTTCTTCCTGACCGGTCGCGGCGCTCACCCACGTACTGATCGGAGTTCTTGTCACGCCTGAGCTCCGTTCGTGAGCCGTCGGACTCTTCTCTTGCGTAAGTGTCCACCGTCTTGCCATCGCCTGTATATGTCTTGGTAAGCTTGCCACCTTCCTTGTAAGTGTGGGCCTCTCTGACTTTCCTGGGTGGGCTTCTCCAGTCGTGGTCAACTGTTACTGTGTCTCCATCTTTGCTGGTAACCTCTCGCCGTCCACCATCGGCTAATACGGTCTTCTCGACGGTTGTACCGTCCTGCAGCTCTGTCTTGACCGTTCTCGTCTTTTCGTTTTCGTAGATAATCTGGCCGTTTTCTTCGCGCTGAACGGTGCCTAACCTCTCGCCGGTCGCTGAAAGGTAGTCAGACACATAGCGGCCGTCATCTGTACGGGTGAACTTGATCGGTAGTTCGCCCGCTCTGGGAACGATCGTGATTGTGTGTGCTTTGTCCTCACCTGCCATGAACTCGGACTTAACCAGCCGTCCCCAGTCGTCCTTGCTCTCCTTGTAGATCACGTTTTCCTTGCTGTCTTCTCGCCGGACTGCCCCGTCCTCATACCTCCTGGTTACGGACTTATCGGCTTCGACCGAGCGTGAGTAGGTGTTTCCGTCTGCGTCCTGTCGCACGTCGGCATCGACGACCCTGCCGCTCGCGTCCTTGCGATTCCCATGGTATTCGCCGTCTTCTCCGGGCTTCAACTCGATCACGTTGTTGTCTTTATCGGTGATCTTGATCTGAGATGGATTGTCCTTGTCCTTCAAAGGATCGAAGCTTTCCACCACCGCCCGCTCCCGACCGTCTTTGCGCGTGCGCTCAGTCATCTCCCAGTCGCCTTGCCCGTTCTTCCTGTACCTGGTGGCGCTGCCGTCCGACGACGCCTCGACCCTCTCGTTGCCGCTGGTCTGCGTCACAACATTGGTGGTGGTGTCCGATTTTACGTAGTTCCACTTGATCTCAATATCGGCGCCATCTTTGTTGCGGAATCGGGCTACACTTTGACCGTCCTCGCCCTCCTCACGGCTGCTGCCGTCCTGCCACCTGGTGACGTCCTTGCCGAAACGGCGATGGAAGATGCCACCGTCTTTGGTTTGCCCGGGCAGATTTATCTCTGAACCGGCTGAAATCTTGACCTGATCGCCATTTCCTTGAAGCTTGTTGATGGCCACAATCTCGCCAGCGTAGAGCTTGATCTGTTGTTCGTTTGCCTTTGGTCCCAGCTGGTCCCTGGCTATCTCAAGCGGTGTCTTGTCTGCTCCGACCCTGAACCTTTCCCGATAGGCGAGCTGGCGCGGTGCGGAGCCATCCCTGGTCACCTTCAAGTCTTTATGGGTTTCCTTGAGTCCGGTCTCCGCTTCGCCGGCGATGACCAGAACCTGGATTAATTCAAGCGGCCTGCCTTCTTCCTTGGCTTCTGCGGACTTAGGTTTCTCGCTGGACTCTGGTTGAGGGCAGCTGTCCTTCTTGTCAGAGTCGGCCCGCTTGCGATTGCGCGCTTTGCCGCTCGTGAAGAACTCCTCAAAGAGTCGATCACGCCCACGCTCCTGGCCCTGTTCCTGACATTCCGGTTGTTTATCTAGCTGCCGGCACGACGACTTCTGTCTTGCTGGGTCGCATTCTCCGCCCATCTTCTTGTCTCTCCCTTACGAAATTGAATCCACGGTCCTTGATAGCTCTGGGTGCTGACCGCTCCGACCGGCTGCGGGACTGTTCTTGGGATGTGAGGTGATGATAGGACTTCGACCCGCCCGTCTGCTCCCCCGCTCGGGTAGGTTCAAGCCTCCAGCCGGGGGAAAGGAACCGGTGTGGGCGCCTGCGACTATAGCATATAGAACAAATCACTATTTTTTGAAAGCTGCTGGCGCCAGAAGGGATCGGGGGTTCAGACCCCGATCCCTTCTCCTGGTGCCGCTAAGCAATCAAGCCCGGGCCCGGAACTTGCGCCCCGAAATCCCGGGCATCAGGCGCTGGTGGTAAGAGTCCATCAGCTGCCAGGCCTCGTCCTCGAAGCCGGCGGCGCTGTCGCGGTCGCCATTGTGCCGCCGGTCGGCGGCCAGCTGGCGCAGACCGCGCGCCTGCCGCTTCAGCTCCTCGCACTCCCCCCAGCGGGTGCCAGGGGTGATGCGGTTGGGGTCGAAGCGGTGGTCGGACGTGACGTCCGTGATGTCGAAGAACCAGCCGTACTGCGCCTTCCAACGCAGCATCTGCTCGATGTAGTTCACGGACACCGTGATCTTGGCGTACGTGACGTACTTCTCGCGGTTGAAGAGCGCGTTGGCGATGAGCCGACCGAGCTTCGACACCGTCGCGGCGAAGCCGTCGAAGTAGAACTTGCGGTCCTTGGGCTCGTACCAGATTGCGTTTGCAGACATGTTAGTCTCCCTAAGTGCTGGCGCCGGAGCGCCAGAAGTTTAAGTCAGCTACGTTGTCCGTGCTCCGTTTGGTGCGCACGAACGCTGGCCCGGCACCGTGCCAGGTCAGAGGAAAACTGCCAAACCCGGGCCGCGCCGCTGAAGGCGCGGCCCGAGAAGGCGATGCAGGTCGTCAGCTTGTGGGGCCGTCCGAGTCGCTCCCGGCTCCGCCGCTGACTGGCTTGGATGGAGCGGTGATGGTCACGGAGCCCGGCGTCAAAATGCCGAGCGACATGGCCACCTTGAACGCTTCGTCGGGGGTGAGCCCGGTGTCGACCGTCTCATCCTCCGGCACGAACACGTTCACACCGCTGGTCGGGTTCGGTACGTGCGGCACAAACACCGCAAGATACTTGCGCCCGTCAACTGTGTTGGTGGTCTCGGCGGTGACGAAGGCGAACGCCTTGAACGGTTTGGCCGGAAAGTCGATGAGCACCGCCCGCTTGAAGCGCGAGTGGTTCGGATCACCGAGCGCCTCACCAATTTTGCGCACGCCCGCGTAAATTACCTTCACACCAGGAATCGACGTGAAAACCACGTCGATCAGCCGAAGCTTCTGGTGACCGAACGGGTACGAGGCAACCCAGCCGACGAAGATCAGGAAGCCGAGCAAGAGGACGAGACTGAGACCGGGGATGTGACCGTCGCTGAGCGGACCGGTGTAGCCGAGGGCTTGCATGATCAGGTGTACGAGTCCTGCGACCAACCCACCAAACCAGCTCTCCGCCAGTCCCATCACGAAGGTCACCACAAACAGTGTCACTCCCAGTGGCAGCAGGAAGAGAGCACCGCGCCCCAGGTACCTGGAGAAGCGCTTCATCCAGCCACCGCTTTCTTTGTCGTTGTGCATGAGGAGATTCCTCCAGAGAACTGCGAGAGCACGGGCGGGGCCGGCCAATCCGGCCCCACCCAACGGCACTTACTGCCCGTCGGCCGACTTCACCTCGTGGTCGCTGCTGCCGTTCCCGTCATCCGGGTCGGTGCTCGGCGAGCCGCCGGGGAGGTACATGACGACCGAAACCAGACCGTGGTCGGTGAAGGCGCGCCCGATCTGCTTGTTCTTCCAGAACGGGCGGATCTGGTACCGACCGAGCTTCTGAGTGAGCTGGTAAGTGAAGTAACCATCGAGACGGCCACCCATCTGCTGCGTGGACGTGTGGTCGTTCGGGTACACGAGCTTGTAGCCGCCGTTGGTCAGCGGCTGCGTGTCGGTCGTGTTGTCTAGGAAGCAGTTGAAGTCGCCCGAGATGATGACCGGACTCACGCCCTGCAGCAGCTTGACCAGGATGTCGAGCTGCTGGTAGCGAACCGGGCTGGTGACCGCCGGTCCGCCGCGCATGGACTTGAGGTGGACGACCACGGCGCTGAACTTGACGCCGCTGGTGGCGTCCTCGAGGTCCAGGCGGTAGGCCGGGCGGAGCTCCGGGATGCCCTGCACGCCGGTGATCTGCGGGTACTCGATCGGCTTGCCCAGGAGCCTGAGCCGCGGGTGGACGAGGAAGCCCACCCCCTGCCCCCTGTTGTTGGGCGTGCCTGCGAAGTGGCCGTAGCCGTTCGCTTTGCCGACCGTGTGCACGAAGCCGGGGTCCACCTCCTCCAGGAAGATGAGGTGGTGGCGCTCGACGATCGCCTGGTAGGCGGCCGCGTAGTAGTTGGCCTTCGAGGTGTTGCCGAACTCGCAGTTGAGCTCGCCGAACACCAGGTTGCCCTCCTTGCCCACGACCGGCATGCTGCCGAGCAGCCTGAGCACCTCCTGCTCGACCAGCTTCGGACTGGGAAGCTTCTTGGGGCCGCCGTGCTTGGCCAGGCTGGTGGCGTTGGCGATGATGTGGTCGGGCCCGACGATGAAGCCGTCCGGGTCGATCACCAGGCGGTGCTGCGAGGGATCGGGAAACTGCGGGGCGACGATCCCGTCTGTGCGCTCACGGGCGAGCCGGGCCAGGTCGCTCAGGTCACTGCCGGCACCGGTTGCGGTGGCCGCAGCGTTCACGTGATCCGGATGCGGGTACTGCGGCGCCTTCACCCGGGCCGTGTACTCCTCGCTCTTGCGAATGAGCTGTTTCAGGTGATGCGGCGGGACGACGGTCCGGAGCGGGCGGCGCGTCGTCTTCTTCTGCGTGGACTTGCGACCGCTCTTGGACCTCCGAGAGGTGCTCATGGCATTCTCCTTGTCTGGCTTGCGCCTTTGCATGCAGCCAAAAGAAATCGCTCGCCAGATGGCCTTCAGCCATCCGCACGGGCGGGTTGAGAACAATCAGCGAGCCAGCCGGCTCACCTGATCAAGCGACCTGGTTGCGGGTTTGGGTGAATCTGTTGAGTAGCGACGGCGCAGCTGCACCGCCTGTCTCTTTGCTATGGAGCCGTATAAACCCACATCAGTCCGCGGATTGACGACAAACAGCCAGAGTTAAGACTTGGTCTTGGTTTGAAGGGGTTCTTTACGTGCGTCTGTTACTGAAACAACTAGATCTAACGTTACCGTACACTTTTCAGCGCCTTGAACTCAACAAAAGATCTTGGCTGACAACCAGCGCGCGAGAAGAACCAGAAGCCAGGGCATCAGGTACCGTTGCAGCCGCGGCGCCAGGATCGGGGCCGGTTGAATTGAGCTTTCAGGAGGACTGGCCAGGCAATCCTGGTCATTTTTGCGGACCTGGTGCCGGTGCGTGGTTACAGCACTGTCATGACCCTGTAACAGGTAGCGCGGCCCCGGCATGATGTAGATGGCCGCTGATTGTCGGCCGCTTCAGCTGCCCGATGGTCTTGACACAGGCAAACCAGCAGCGTGAGCGCAACTACTGTGATTTGCCCAGCTGGTTGCGACAGCTTCGCAAAATTGTAACGACGGCAAGTTACTCATGCTTGACAGCAAGCTCTTTTCCGGAAATTCCACTTGCAAAGAATCGCCTTAATCGCGCCTGGCGTGCCTTGAGCACCTATTCAAAGAGCTTGCAATGGAAATTTGCTTAAGGTTGGCATCGTCTGCTAGGTGTTAGGTGCTCCGGCCGGATCTGATTTTGGCTACCGGAACCCCAAGCATCATGGCTGCGCAAGCACCAGATTCTGCCTTAACGACCTGGCACAATGGCAAAGAGAGCGACCGGAGCCCTGAAGGACAACTGAATAATCGTGACGGGAAGTTGGTAGCAGTGCTTTTGCCGGGGCGGGGAAGGCTTCCCTGGTGTCTACGTTCCCATATAGTTGCAGGCTGCGTCGGACGCAGGGGAGTGACTCCACCGGTGGTGGCGCCGCTATGAGCTGACCTGGCTTCGCTGCCGCCGCTGCTTTGCCGAGCCTGAGCAGCTCAGATCGGGCAGGCTGCGCTCTGGTCGTGTCAGGGAAGTTGTGGTACCAAGCGCTTCTCCTTTTGTCTTTCAGAACTGAGCTAGCTGCTAACTGTCGTGCCGAGGGGGGAGACCACGTAGTAGGCTCGTTCTGGCCGCCCGGGGAAAGCAGCAGCAGAGGCTTCCCCCAAAATCAGCCCAAATGTCAAAGAAATTGGGCCACAAACGTTAACATTTGCCAGCAGCTTACAGCTCGTAGCAACCTGCTTCTCGATCGTGGCCTAGTTTCCGGCCATTGCTTTCAACTTCCCCAGGCCCGTAAGTTCTGATCAAGTTTTACTCTCACAACCAGCCTCAAGAAAACAGCAAACCAGACACAGCCCTCTTCCTGACTAGATTCCGCCCGAACAGCAGGCTTTTCGCTAAGCCTGGAAGCCTACTGGCCTTCTGAACCTGCAACTAAAGCAAGCAAAGGCTGTGTCGCACCGGTGTGCTCAGGCGTGTCAGTCAATGCTGATGCGTCCTGGCTGGCTAGTGGCGGAGTATCGCCACCGTTTCCTACCCGACGAACAAGTGCTTTGGGTGACTGACGGCACCCAACTTGGCTCGGGGTTTTTACATCCCTCCAACGCAAACGAAAGGAGATTGTATGGACTCCACGAACAACAACTGGGAGAGCAGATGGCGGCAAACGCTGGCCGGGCTCCCCAACGACCTCTGGCTCACGGATCTGGACGGCACGGCCTGGCAGGACATCTTGGTCCGCCTGAACGAGCAGTTCGGCCCGGTGAATGAGGTAAGCGGCGAGAAGAAGTGGCTCGAGTACGACCGGGCTTACAAGGCTGGCACCATGACCAATGGCCAGCATCTGGTTGCCGAATACCAGGACCTGCTCGCGGTCAAGAGCCTGGACGAGCTCATCGCCTGGGTCAAGGACGAGAAGAACGTGCCGCTCACCCCGGGGTTGCCCGACTTCGTGGGCTTGCTCGCCGGATGCGGCGTCGGCATCGTTGCGGTCTCCAACGGAGCCAGAGAGATCGCCCAACCCAAGCTCGACCACCACCAGCTGCCCTTCCGCCTGATGTCCAACTGGTTCGAGGGCACGGAGCTCAAGTTCGTGCACGACGAGCACGTGGGCATCGACAAAGGCATGCTGGCAGCCAAGGCCGCCGAGTGGGGCTACCGCATCCGCGGCTTCTCCGGTGACGCCAAGGGCGACATGGCCGGCGCCGAGGTGACTGCTCGTCTGGGCGGGCTCGTGCTCGCCTGCGGGCACGGAGCGCTCTCCCACTGGTGCGAGAAGAACCTCGCGCTCAACCAGTGGGTGGAGTACAGCGACTTCCGCCAGGTGCTCCGGGCGGTGCAGAGCCGGCTCGCTGGCTTCTAACCACAGACAGGAGTTAACAGTTCATTGCATCGAGCTGCCGGAATGTGCATTTCGGCGGCTTTCAGTAGGGGCGGTTCTCGTGAACCGTCCCGGTTTCTCTTCGCGATTCAGACGAACCGAACAACCGGCGCGGCCAATGCACGGCCAAAGCCTGTTTCAAAGAGAGGGAACGCACATGAGCCAAAACATGAAGTTGGTCAAAGCGTGGAAGATCAACGGCAAAAACCAACTCAGCCTTTGCGATCACGAAATCCCCAGCTCGGTCCCGGCCGCGCGTCTGCGCGTCGAGCCGCTCTACGTCGGCACCTGCGGTTCCGACCACGACCTGATCAAGAACGGCGGCGAGCACAGCTCGTACAAGGACAAGGTGGAGCCGATCATCCCCGGCCACGAGCTGTGCGGCAAGGTGGTCGAGATTGGTGAAGGGGTGAAGGGCTTCTCGGTGGGCGATATCGTCGTCGTCGAGCCGACGTTGCCCTGCGGCACCTGCATCGACTGCCGGCGCGGCGCCTACAACACCTGCAAGTCGACCCGCTACTGGGCGACCCCGCCCCAGCACGGCTGCCTGGTGCAGCAGATCGACGTCCAGCCCGAGTGGACCAAGCGAGTACCCTCCGGGCTCGACCCGATGCTCGCCTGCCTGACCGAGCCGCTTGCGGCCTGCGTCGAGGCGGTCTGGGGCGGGTCGACCTCGCGCACGCAGATGCCGATCGACGAGCACGTGCTCATCCTCGGCGGTGGCAACATCGCCATGGGGACGGCCCTGGTGCTGCTCGACCTGATCAACCCGAGCCGGATCATCCTCGCGGCCCGCAAGCAGGAAGATCTGGACTTCGCCAAGAAGCTCGGCGTCGGTCACGTCATCCCGTTGGGTGACCACCGCACGGAGGGCGGCAAGGAGAAGACCAGGGACGCCATGCAGCAGATCCTGACGGTTAGCGGCGGCGGCGTTGGCAGCGCCATCGAGTGTACCGGAGCCTCCGATGTGCTCGGCGAGCTGATCGATGCGCGCGTGCTCCTGGGGTACGGGCGGATCATCGGCATCGGCTGCCACCCGAAGTGCACGGTCGACATCCCGACGCTTCGCCGCTCGGCAGTGGCCTACATCCCGGTCCGTCGCTCCTGCCGGAAGTTCGACAGGACGATGAACCTGATCAAGGACCAGCCCGAGAAGGCTCGGCTGCTCGTCGGCACGGTCGGCAGCTTCGACAAGCTCGACGAGGTCATGCTCAAGGGCGGCGGCGAGTCCACCGGCACCGGCGGTCCCAAGACCGTCATCCGTTTCTAGAATGGAGCTGCTCATTTATGCATGCGCTCGGTAATCTGGTCGCGCCGAGTTACCTGGCCGAAAGGCTGGGGAACTCGGCGGTGCCGGGGGTTGAGCGCATGCTTTCCCACCCCCACTTCTCTACACCGGCTTGCTTGACACTTGCGCTTAGAAGTACCTTCGCAACCGGTGTGTGAGCCCAGCCAACAGCCGGGTTCACACTCAACTGACGCCAGTCTGGCGTAGGAAGTGTAGATCGGTCATGGAAACGTTGTTCAACAACATTCTCTTGGCTCTTGTCGCGGTGCTCGTGGGCTTCGCGGTCGTCGGCGGGGCCGGCGGCCTCATCGGGCGCCTGTTCCCGGCGCGCTCGAAGTGGGCGCGCCGGCTCATCGGCGGATTCGAGATGCTCAGCGTCCTGGCCATACCCTACATCGTGATGGTCATCCTTCACGTGTCGGGCGTGGTGGAGGTCGTTGGGTTTACCCTCTGGATCTTCGCCATGGGCTTCGGGGTCGCCTCCATGCAGGCCGGTGAGCGAGCGCGCGACCAAGAGGTCAAGCGCTCGTGAATCGCCGGCAAGGACGGCGCCCAGCCGTCAAGCCGGTCGCTGCCGCGGCCGACCAGGGACTCTCTTCAGCTAGAAGCTGGAGCGGGACCCTGGCGGCCGCGGCGGCTCGTCGCGGGCCTGTAACAAAGCCCGGATCCTTGAAGTGTCCGTAAGTGGACCGAAGCACCAGGGATGGTTCCTGTCGCTTCGCTCTACCATCCGGGCTCGCCTCCTGGTTCTCCCCAGGGGGCGAGCTTATTCAACGTGCGCCTCAGGCGCAAGGAGCTCTCCATGCAATCCAATCAAAGTGGAATCTCGGTCGGAAGCAACCTCTTCAGCAAGGTGTCGATGCTGCTCACGGGCTCGATGATGGTCGGCGCGCTCGGCGCCTACCTCGGGCAGGGCATCCAGTCGCTCGGTGCGATGATCCTGCTCATCGTCCTCTTCCTGGGCGGCGGCATCGCCATCAAGTTCATCAAGGACAAGGCGCCCACCATCTCCATCCCGCTCCTGCTCGGCTGGGTCTTCATCTCCGGTCTCTTCATCGGACCGGCGATTCACGCCTACGTGGCCTACCTCGGCTGGCAGACGGTGTTCTTCGCCTACCTGGGCACCGCCGGCGTCATGGCCGTCTGCGGGTGCATCGGGGTCTTCTCCGGCTTCGACTTCACGAATCTGGGGCGGTACCTGATGTTTGCCCTCTTCGGCCTGATCATCTTCGGGATCGTCAGCCTGTTCGTGCACATGAGCGCGGGCGTCACCATCGTCTACTCGCTCATCGGCATGGCGGTGTTCGCCGGCTTCTTCATCTTCGACTTCTTCCGCCTGTCGAAGGGCGCCAACACCTGGGGCAACGCCATCGACATCACGCAGGACATCTACCTCGACTTCATCAACTTCCTGCTCTACCTTCTGCAGCTCCTGGCTGCGGCCAAGGACAGCAAGAGCCGGGACTGATGGTCGACTCTCGCGCGCTCTAAGCGGCTATCCTGACGGTGGCTGCTGAGACTGAGGCGAGCTAGCGGTGAGCGAAGCGGGCGGGGCGCATTCCGGTGCGCCCCGTCATTCCGCTTTCTTAACCCCTTTCTTAGTGGAGGCCCTGATGAAGAGCTGGTTTCTGCGCACCGGGTTGTTCATGATCGGCTCTGCCCTGTTCGGACTCCTTGGTGTCGGCCTCTACGGGCGGCACCAGCTGTCGTTCCAGGGCATCGCTCTGCAACTTCTGCTTTTCTCCCTGGGGACGATAGCGCTCGGCTATCTGGCGACCTGGCCTCATCTCCTGGCTGCAGGCGGGCTTTTCGCCTGGAGCGGCATGATCGGTTACGACCTGTCGCCGCTGGTGGGCTTCTACCACCAGATTCTCAGCGCCACCGCTCTCAGCATCGTGTTCGCCACGGTTGCCACGCTGGCGACCGTTTACGGCTCGCTCCTCTGCCGGCCCCAGCTGACGCCAGAGCAACGGGACAGGCTGGTTTCGCTTGGCCTGTGGGGACTCATGGCTGCCAGTCTGGTTGGAGTCGGCGGCTTCTTTTTCTGCGACTTCTTCAACATCAGGTCGGGCCGACTGATGCTCGAGGGTGTAGTCGGGATTGCGCTCCTGCTAGCCATTGTCTACTTCATCCTCTTCGCCTTCTTCATCGTTCCCCGCAGCGACCCGAGCAGAAGCTGGCTGAAGGAGGGCTGACAGCCGTTAGCCGAATTGTTGGTGATAGTCGTTGCCGGCTGTTCTACAGGAACAGCAGGCAATGGCAAGGATCTGAACAGGCTTCAGGTCCTGGCCATTGCCTCTGAGCACACAAGCGCCTTTGCGGCGCTGTTTCGCTCCCCTGGACCGGTTCCCCAGGTCCAGGGGAGCGAAACGAATAACGTATCTCTTCCAGGCCGGGCTTTTCCGGAGATAAGGGAGCCGAATGCCCTGATTCGGCTCGAGGAGGTGAGGGACATGGCCGCCCTTCCGCTGGTTAATCTTCTCACAATGCTCGGGCACGACCTGTCCGAGGTTGCTTGGGCGATCACCATCCGTCCGGACCTTCCGAACGCGAGGGAGATCCTCCTGGTCGGCAAGCGTCTCGGCGGGGCACTTTTCGTGCTCGCTTATGAGGATTGCTCGACCGATACCGTCATCCAGTACTCCCTGCAGTCGGTGGTGCGGCAAAGCCAGGCTACCCACTAAGCGGAGCGACCGGGACTGACTGCTGGTCAAGTTTCCCCCGGGCAGGCAAGCTCGGGCTTCTCTAGAAGAGCCGAAGCTGGGTCTTCGGCTCAGAACAGGAGGGAATCATGTCTGATGTTTCGATGATCAAGGCTCTGACGGAGCTCGGGCACGATCCAGCGCAGGTGATGGGCACGGAAACCATACCTGATACGGAGCCGCCCTTGCTGATTGTCTACAAGCGTCTGCCTGGAAGGACGAACATTTTCACGTACGTCTACGGGGCGGACGTGGTCGGCGAGCGCCTGGGCTTCACGCTCAGGACGATCTCTCGCTGCGAGTTCCGGTTCAACCAGGGGTAGCCGCTGCGCGTAACAGCTCAGCCGAGCTGCCCGGCGGGATCCCCGGGCTGGTCCTGGAGATCCCTGTCCCTTCTCCAAGGTCAAACGGAGGTTCGCCATGAAGCGCCAGAAAACCCATGTCGTCCACCCGCCCAAGAAGAAGGGGGTCGACATGACGCTCCACATAAGCGCCGATGACCAGCTCAAGTGGGCCCGTGCGGCCCGCCGTGAGGAGGAGATTGCGCGCGGCACGTTCGTGCGTGGTGGCACCCATGGTGGCGACCACCACGACCGCAACCGGCGCGATCGCCGCGCCGCTCGCAGAGAATGCCGAGACCACCAGCGCCGCAGCGACGAGGAATAGGTCCTCGGCGCTGCCGCGCTGGCACGGTGCTCGTTGTTGCTGGGGAGAGACATCCCCATGTGGCGGCCCGGCCCTGCGCTGACTAGGCAGGGGCGGGTTCGTCCAGGAGTAACAAGTCATGTTGTTCTCGGTTCGCCAGAAATTGCGGGCCCTGTTCAAGAGGTCCACGAAAGCCAGAAAATGGGCGGCAAAGACCCTCGTGGTCGGGCCGTCGGAGCCTGTAGATGGTGACTCGGTAGCCTGCACGAAAGCGCTCATCAACCACCTGCGCAAGCTGGGGCTGGACGCTTACACGCTGCCGACCATCACCATGTACCCGCAGCTCCAGTGGATTCTCGAACCCGCCGATCTGCACCCTGCCTGCCGTCAGTCCGCCACGGCGCGACTCACCACCGACAATCTTCAGCAGGCCTACGATACCCTGCTCGAGGTCTGGCGGCCGGATGAGATCGTGGTCGTGGACGGACAGGACGACCGGCTGGGTTTCGACCGGCGGGGCGTTCCCACCTTCACCATCGATCACCACCTGGACCACGGCACCAGGGATGACGAGACGGCCTGCATTCAGTCGGCGCCTTCCGCGGGCTGCCTGCTGGTCAGCCGCTTCGGAGTCCTGGAGCCGATCCTGGCTGTGAGCATCCTGACGGACACGTTCTGGCTGCGCCAGAACCAGCCGGCCAGGGCGATCGAGTCGCTGTGCGCCCTGTATCACCGCGGCGGTTTGACCGACGAGGTGTTGACCAGGATGCAGCGATTGCTCATGGTGCCCAAAGATCCACAGGTGATCAGCGAGCTCAGGACCTGTGACCTGCGCAGCGATGGGGATACCGTGTTCGCTGTCCTGAGGACGGCGCGACCGGACATCCACCGCGACTGTGCAGCCAACCTCGGGTACTACTTCCGCCACCTGTGCGTGGTGCGCGCGGACGGCTACGTCTCTTTCCGGACCGACAGTCCAAACGAGAACTTGCCGAAGCTGGCGGCCAGATATGGTGGCGGCGGCCACTCGATCATGGCCGCGACCCACCTGGCCAGCATGGAGCCGGCCTTGCTCGACCGGCTGCACCAGGACTTCCTGGAGGCCGTTCACCGCTAGTTCGAGAGATCCCGGGTGAGGGATCGGAGTCCGGCACACCGGGCCCCGATCCCTCAGATCAGTTCAACCGCATGCGCGAGAACGCATGCAAGCCCGTCCTTATCTGACGGAAGGTAGGTGCGTACATGTTGAATCCGATCATCTGCTGCCTCTACAGCCACACGCCGGAGGGAGACAACGCGCTCGCGTTTGCGGCCGATCTCAAGCGCCGGCTCCCGGGCAGCAAGCTGCAGGTTTTCTTGTGCCTTGATGCCAAGTCGCAGGAGCTGGTCACGGGCCGGCTCGGAAGCGCCGGCTGGCAGGGGCAGCTGGCAAGAGTGAAGGAGGCGGTCGAGAACAAGACCGGGCTGCCTGCCGGCGAGGTCGAGGTCAAGCAGATCCTCGGCAGCGCGGAGCAGGCGCAATTCCCCAGGGACGCCATCGTCGTCGACCGCAACTTCACCCGCAGCCGCAGGCACGATGTGGCGGTGCTGGCGCCGTTCGACGAGACCAGGCTCGACTGCCGCGGTGAGGGCGTTTTCCTCCTGCCGTTCGGAGCCGGCGAGTCGGGCATGCACGCTGCCAAGGCCGGTCTCGGCCTGGCGCGGGCGATCGGCAAGAAGGTCGTCTTCTACCACACGACCTGGCGGAACGAGAAGCTGGTGCTCTGGCCGGAGCCGGCCGATCACATGTGCCAGGACTCGCGGGCGGTGCGCCAGTCGCTCGAGGCCTTCGCCACCGAGCTCAACATCCCGTTCGAAACGCGGATTGAGATGGCCAACGACGTGGCAGAGGGCATCGTCCGTTGCGCCATGCGCGTGCGGGCAAACCTGATCTGCATGGCCCGTGGCGTCAAGACCGGGCTCGGCAGCTACGTCACCCAGGTTCTGGACCAGTCCCCGGTGCCGGTTCTGGTCGCCGGCCGCTAACCCAGGAAGGAGATACGCATGGACAGACACATCCAGTACGTGCACCGCAAGCTTCGCGAAGCGCTGCGGCAACCCTCCTTTCAGGTGATGCTCCTGGCTGCCCTCATGTGCGCGGTCAAAGCGGCCCTCAAGCTCGGCATCGGCAGCCACATCCACAGCCCGATGATCACCGGCGATGGTTCGCACAACATCGGCGACGCAATCGAGCAGCTCGTCGCCATCGTGGCGATGCTGGTGGCTGGGCTGCCGGCCAGCAAGGAGTACCCTTTCGGGCGCAAGAACATCGAGTCTTTCGCCTCGCTGATCATCGGGGCTGGTCTGCTGGCGCTCTCCTTCATGTTCGTGGTGAAGTCGGCGGTCGGGCTGATCGCCTCCTGGCCGGCGATGGATCAGGCGGTTCGCTCGGTGATCTGGCTCCCCGATCACCAGCCGCTGATTCTGAGCAACGCCACCTTCCCCTGGGTGGTGGCGGTGACCGCCGGCAGCGCAGCGCTGTCGCTCCTGGTCAGCCGCACCCAGATCCGTGTCGGCAAGCGCACCAAGAACGCTATCCTGGAGGCCTCCGGCACCGAGATCAAGAGCGATGCGCGCATCGAGGGCGTGACGCTCGCTGGCGTGCTGGCAGAGCACTTCCTCCACCTGCCCTGGCTCGAGTACCCGCTCGGCCTCTTCATCGCCTATCTCATCGCCCGCAGCGGCTGGGAGCTCTTCCACAAAGCCTGGCGAGTGTTGCTCCAGCACTCGATCGGCCACGAGCACGAAGAGCGCATTCGCGAGCTGTGCCAGACGGTGCCGGGCGTGCTGCACGTGGCCCGACTCAAGACCTTCCAGGTCGGGCAGATGGCATCCTGCACGATCTCGATCCACTCTCGTCGCGGTGGTCGCACCAACGCTCACATCCGGTGCGGCATCGAGGAGCTGGTGACCAGCTACCTGATCGGGCAGGAGTTCACGGAGTGCGAGCTGCAGATCGAGTTCCACAGGCCGGAGCCGGTGCGTAGCCGGGTTGCCTTCGCGCTCATGCGCAAGGACGGCTCGGCCGCCATCGCGCCCGACCTGCAGGCGGCCACGCATCTGGTCATCTGCGACCTGGAAGACGGCACGATCGTGCGTACCAAGGAACAGGATCTGCCGCCGGATCCGGTCGCCTTCCTGGTCCGCAAACGCGTGGTCGGGCTCTACGTTTTCCAGAACGAAAAGCAGTTCGCGGACGGACTCGGGGCAAGCAACATCGCTGTTCTCCCCGCCACCTCCTACCTGCCGGGCGTGATGGGACTGCCTTCCTGACGCTCGGCAGCGGCAATCCAGCTGGCAAGTAGCCTAGCCTGAGATAGAAATCAGCCGGGTGCTCGGGAGTGAACATCCGAGCACCCGGTAGCTGCTCGAATCCTCTCTGGAATTCTCCAGCGGGTTCGTTGAGCGGCTGAACATGGAGAGATAGGCAGCATGCGCAGTCAACTAAAGAGCTACTTTCTCAGCGTGGTTGCAACCATCGCCCTGGTCGCCCTGATCGCATCCGGTCTCTTGGCTGTTGGCTTCGGCGAGCTACTCAAGCTCGCTCATGCCGGCACGAGCATCGCTGTGCTCCTGGCTTCCCTGGTTGGAATGGTGCTCTTCGTCACCATGACTGCCCTCGGTGTCGTCACCTTCACGATTCTGGCCAGCGGCCGATTCGCCTTCCTGCTCATGATCGCCGATATGGTGGCGGGCAGGCGGCGGCATGCCGAGCAAGCGGGACGTGAGGGGCCAGTCGGAACCGAGCACGGTCAGCGCCCGCCCTCAGGGCATTCCTAGCAACCGAACAACCCGGCAATCAAGCCAAGTAAGAGGAAACATGGCCGACATCAAGACAGACGATCGCTTCCTGGCTCTTGCCCTCCAGATGCAGACCACGGCTCGCGAGATCATGCACGAGCGCAAGGAGCCGTGGAACGCCCGGTCCATTCTCACGGGGGCGCTCGCCGTCCTCAAGTTCAGCCAGGCCTCCGAGCGCGAGCGCATCGAGGCCGAGATCGCCATCAAGGCCGACCTGGGCTGCGCGGTCCACATGAACCCGGTGTATGTCGATGCGTTCGTGGAGGCGGGCGCCGAGTACATCTACGGGCAGGCTCTGGACCAGGCTGTGCGCCTGCTCGGGCCCAGCCACCCGACCACCGCCTACGTGATCGCCAAGCAGGCGGATCGCCACCTGTCCCAGGGGCGCTACTGGGAGGCGGAGAAGCTCTACCTGGAGGTGCTGCGCATCACCGACCGGCAGCCTCTGCCGAACGCGGAGCTGCTCGCCCAGACGCTCACGAGCTACGCCGGCCTCCTGCGCAAGATGGATCCGGACGGCAAGCTGAAGCGGCTCGACGAGGCGGAGGATGCCGAGCGCTACGCCCTGGAGATCCGCAGCCGGCTCGCCCGCTGAGCTGCTGACCAAAGCTTCCAGAAGACGCGGACGTGAGCCGTTTTTTGGCGGCGCACCTCCGCGCCTTCTGCGGGTAGCACAGGCAGGAGACAGGAAAGGGCCCTGTAATGCCCTTTCCTGTCCGCCCTGCGCAACGCTTTCTTTCCGCCAAGGCCACTGAGGGTCTGCGGTGTACTCAACCAATCAGCAACAAGCAGGGCGACCATGTTCGAGAACGTCGACTTCAGCGAAAACACCAGGGGCTCAATGAGGCGGTACGAAGACCTCGGCCCGTTCGTCCACCTGCTGGCGACCGACCTCGGTCAGGTAGGTTTTCACAACACTGAAACGGACGGGACCTGCCTCTTACACGTCGAGCCGTTCAGCCAGGAGGCGGCCGAGACATTGGCTGCCAGCCTGGATAGCTGGGTGCAGCCTGACGTGTCCCTGAACGGCAATCGGCCATACTTTTCTCTGGTGGCTGCCGGCGAGCCGGTTTGCCGACAGCAGCTGCAGGCTGCAATCAAGGCGCTGCTCCAGCGCGGCGGCAGCGCACACGTGTACCTGGCTCCCGCGAAAAGCTCGGTAGCCTGGGCCAGGGAGCTGCTCGACGCCGTCCATGCCGAACTTGGTCCGGCGGCTCTCGTCGCAGTAGCGACCGAGGAGCAGGAGTTACCCGAGGAAGATTGCCAGGGGCAGGAGCAGGAAGTGCGGGAAACCGCTCCGATCGACGAGGCTCTGGAAAAGGTGCTTGCACTGAGCCCGGCGCAGCGCCAGATCGTTGCGACCATCATCGCCGACCCGGAGATCATCGCCGGTTATCAACGGCGCATGGGACAACCCAGCGATGGTTCCGCAGAACCTCAGAAGTGGCGCTCCTTGACCTTCGGGGAGCCCGGGCACGAGGGTGAGTACTGCCTCAAGTTCGAGGAGTACAACGACAGCAACCACATCCCCTGGCGGATCGAGCGCGCGCTGCGGCGAGCGCTGCCCGATTGGCAGGTGGACAACTGGGGCCCCTGGATGGAGATCCGTCCGCGCAGCAACGACGGCCGCCGCGACGACGAAACGATCTTCGCGGCTGTGCGCGCACTCGTCGGAGAATTCACCTTCAGCGCGAGCTGAGGGCTGTCCCCAAGCGGGAGCGGTGCACCGCCTTTGGTGCACCGCTCCCGCGTTGAGTGCCCGTGCAAAGCGTTGTGGCCGGGTGAGGTTTGCGCCAGGCCGGGGAGTGTAGTTGACCTGCCTCCAGTCCGGTTTTTTTTGTAAGAACTATTAATAAATATAGTATGCAAACGACCGCACTGCAGGCTAAGCGGGTCTTCAGGGTCAGCCTGCTCCGGCTCCCACCATTTGCTAGTGAGCACCTCACAAGGCAGCACCCGGGTGGATCGAGCTTCAAGCAATAGTGTCATTCACAAAGGCGAGCAAAACGCTCGACACCGCTGGCAATCTTGTTCTCGTCAATGTGAGCAAATGGAATCAGGAACTCATGACTTGTCTGCCTGTCCAGGTAGTAGGCTCGAGTGGAGACCATCGGGAGCTCGGCTTGGGCGGCCCGGTTCAGCAGCTCCTCTTCCGGCAGCTCGCTCTCCAGTTTCACCAGGAGATGTGTGCCGGCGCTTACAGGCGAGATCCGGACTTTTGATGAGAGCATCTGGTTAAGTCTGGTTATGAGCACCTGGCGGCGTCGGGCATAGATGTTCCTGACCTTGCGTACGTGCCTCTCCAGGTGTCCGTCGCTGATGAAGTGCGTGAGCGCCTCATGCTCAACGAAGTGAAAGTCTCGTTCGACGAGTGATTTGGCCCGACGCACTACTGGCAATAGCGCAGGCGGCACAACAATGAACCCGAGCCTCAAGATCGGAAACATGATTTTCCAGAAGGCGGACAGGTAGATGACCGTTCCGTGCCTGTCCATGCCTTGCAGGGCAGGCACAGGCTTTTCTCCGTAGCGGAACTCGCTGTCAAAATCGTCTTCAATGATCCAGGCTCCTGTGCTGGCTGACCACTCGAGAAGCTGATAGCGTCGTGCCGGTGACAGCACTACGCCGGTAGGGTCGTGGTGAGATGGTGTTACGTAGAATACCTTTGCCCGTGACCGCTCCTTATAAAGTTGCTCGATGAGAGCGCCGTTGTCATCGACTGGGATCGGGAAGAGACTGGCCCCGGTGGAAGCGAAATTTCGCCTGGCTCCAGGAAAGCCTGGGTCTTCGACGGCCGCCAGATCTTCCTCATTGAGCAGCAGCCGAGCAAGCATGTCGAGCGCAGGCTGGGCACCAGAAAAAATGGCAATCTGCTCGTAACCGCAGCGCACACCACGTGCGCGCCGGAGATAGTCAGCCAGCGCCTTCCTGAGCTGCTCATGTCCAAAAACGTCACTGCTATACGATTCGAACTGTACCTGGCGACCTCTGCTGGCCGTGACCAGCATCTCCTGCCACTTTGCCACCGGAAGCTGTTCGGGAGCAGGTGCACAAAAATTGAGCTCAGCGAGCAGCTCGACATCTGCCGGTTCAATCGAGGGAGAGGAGATTATCCGCTCGCCATAATCG
>Ga0066388_100000017_pt1 | contig 44045 bp, 35 predicted proteins | sample PanSoiMetaGPlot6_FD_64539 | JGI IMG/M metagenome (GOLD analysis project Ga0066388, IMG submission 64539) | Tropical forest soil microbial communities from Panama analyzed to predict greenhouse gas emissions - Panama Soil - Plot 6 (Hybrid Assembly) | ecosystem: Environmental > Terrestrial >...
GGAAGCTCGCGGAGCGATTCGGGATCGAGAACGAGGGTGCGGACCCAGGGAGGGATGCGGAACCCTGGGCGCTCCTCCCTTCCCTCATGGAGGGCGAGGAGCCCGTCGCCGTAGAACTGACTCCCCATTTCCGCCATGCCGTACTCGTTCACGATACGCGAGCGCGGGATGCCGAGCAGGCTCTCGAATTCGTCTTCGGTCCGCGCGCGCCCGACGTCCACGCGCGTCCCCTTGCCTCCGCCGGTGTCCATCGCCCGGCTCGACTCCGGAAGAGCGAATCGGGCGCCGCGCCGGGAGCAGCGAACGAACCAGGCGTGGAAGAGAAGGGTCGTGCCGAGAAGGAGCACGGGTTCCCCCCGGTCGCACGCGCTGCGCAGCGCCTCGTCGGCCCGATCCCACCGCGGCTCCCCCTCCTCGACGAGGAACGTGGCCTCGGAGCAAAGCCGCGACGCGACGTGGCCGACCATGTGCCAGAGAGAGGCATGCGGCGCCGCCGCGCGGGTGGGGCCGAACACGACCGCGGGGAGCTTCCTGCCGTCGGGGAGGATGTGCCGCGCGAAGCTCCGGAGGAGCGATTCGTCATAGAGCCTCGTCGAGGAGAGGCGGATCCTGCCCGGAGCGGAGATGCTCGTCCCGCTCGTCTCGAAGACGATTTCCGCCGAAGGCCCGGCCGCGCTCAGGTCGTGGGTCTTGAACGCGGAGGCAGGGACCGGAGGGATGTCCCGCCAGTCCGTGACATCCTCGGGGCCGCGGTTCCGATGCCGTGCGTACGCCGCGTAGGCGGGAATCGACTCGCACTGGTATCGGAAGGACGCGAGCGCCAGATCCGCGAAGGCGCGATCGTCCTTGCCCTCCCACGGGACTTCGGGGATGAAGCGGAGCAGACGCTCCTCGTGCGCGCTCCGCTCCTCTCGCACCGGCATCAGCGAGCCTCCGCGGCCAGATCCACCGCCTCCTCGACCGTGCGGGTGACGCGCACCAGCGCGCGAACGGGCGGGTCGACCTCGAATCGCGTGGAGAGCACCTGGAGCAGCGCCTCCCAGGCCTCGCCGAGCAGGATGAGAGTTCGACCCTCCCCTTTCCCGTGGAGCAGCAGCGTCCAGAGCCAGAACACTTCGTTGAGCGTTCCCACGCCACCGCCGACGGCAATCGCCGCCCGCGTACCTTCGAGGAGCCGCTCGAGGCGGCCCGCGAGATCCTCCGCCGGCACGACTTGATCGAGGTGGCGGTTCGGCGTTCGGCTGTCGGCGAACCAGTCGAGCGTGCAGCCGACGACCCGTCCCCCGGCGTCGCGCACGCCGAGCGCAAGACCGTCCATCACCCCCGAGTAGCCGCCGCAGCGGACCTCGAGACCGCGACGGGCCAGCGCCCCTCCGAGCTCGCGTGCGAGCGCGTAGAGCGGCTCCCCGGCCGGGGTCCGGCTGCTTCCGAATACGGCGACTGCGTCCATACCCATGCCATGGTACGATGCGATGGTGACACGCCCCAAGAATTCCAAGGGCGCTGACCGGTCCGAGCGAATCGTCCGGCTCGCCCTGGCCCAGATCAACCCCGTAGTCGGCGACCTTCCCGGCAACTCGCAGAAAGTCATCGAAACGATCGAGCGCGCCCGCGCCATGGGTGCGGACCTCGTCGCCTTTCCCGAGCTGACCTTGACCGGCTATCCGCCCGAGGACCTGCTCCTGCGCCCAGAATTCCTCGACCAGAACCAGGCGGCGCTGGAGGAGGTGGCGCGGCACACGTCGGGAATCACCGCGATCGTCGGTTTCGCGCAGCGCGCAGGGGACGTCTACAACGCCGCGGCGATCGCGCACGACGGCGAGATCGCAGGCATCTATCAGAAGCTCCACTTGCCGAATTACGCGGTGTTCGACGAGATGCGCTACTTCCGTCCCGGGGAGAGCTCGTTCGTGTGCCGGCGCGGGCCGCTCACGTTCGGCGTGAACGTGTGCGAGGACATTTTCTCCCCCGTCGGGCCGACCGCCGCGCTCGCGGTGTACGGCGACGCCGAGCTGGTCATCAACCTTTCGTCCTCGCCGTTCCACGCGGGAAAAGCGGCGGCGCGCGACCGGATGCTCTCGACCCGCGCCTTGGACGGCGTCTCGGTCGTAGCGTTCGTGAACACGGTGGGGGGGCAGGACGAGCTGGTCTTCGACGGAAACAGCCGCGTGTACGGCCCTCGCGGTGAGCTCCTCGCCCAGGCGAAGGCGTTCGAGGAGGATCTCGTCTTCGTGGACCTCGACCTCGAGACGGTGTTCCGCGCGCGACTCCACGATCCGCGTACCCGGGAAGCCGCGAGCCGGAACAACGCTCCCGTGATGGACGAAGTGCGGCTGCGCCCGGTCGAGCGGCGGGAGCGGCCGCCGATCGAACGGCGGGACGTGCGGAATCCATCCGGCCCCGAGGAGGTCTACGACGCGCTGCTCCTGGGCACGCACGACTACGTCCGGAAGAACGACTTCAGCCGGGTCGTGATCGGGCTGAGCGGCGGCATCGATTCCGCGCTCACCGCCTCGATCGCGGTGGACGCCCTCGGAGCGTCGAACGTGACGGGAGCGTTCCTGCCCTCCGAGGTCACGTCGTCCGAGAGCAAGGAACAGGCGGAGGCGCTCGCGAGGAATCTCGGCATCCGGCTCCTCACGATTCCGATCGATCCCGAGGTAGCCGCCTATCGCGCCAGCCTGAAGACGGTCTTCGCCTCGGCGGGAGAGGACGTGACCGAGGAGAACATCCAGTCGCGGATCCGGGGCAACATCCTCATGGCGCTCTCGAACAAGTTCTGCTGGCTCGTGCTCACGACGGGCAACAAGAGCGAGCTCTCGGTAGGCTACGCCACGCTGTACGGCGACATGGCGGGGGGCTTCTCGGTTTTGAAGGACGTCTCGAAGACGCTGGTCTACGAGCTGGCGCGCTACCGGAACGCGGCGGCGCGGGGCCTGCGCTGGATCCCGGAGGAGACCTTGACCCGGGCTCCCACCGCGGAGCTCAAGCCGGGGCAGCTCGACACCGATTCGCTGCCCCCCTACGAGGTCCTCGATCCCATTCTGAAGGCCTACGTGGAGGAGGACTCCGAGGTGGAGCGGATCGTCGCGATGGGGTATGATCGATCGCTCGTTCAGCGGATCGTCCGCATGGTGGATCGGGCCGAATACAAGCGCCGCCAGGCGCCGCCCGGCATCCGGATCACCCCGCGCGCGCTGGGCAAGGACCGCCGACTACCGATCACCAACCGCCATCAGCCCTGGCGAGATTGAATTCGTCGAACGTGGAACCCGAGCAGGAGGATCCCGTGAAAAAGCTCGCCAGCCCGGCGACCGCGGAGGTGCTGAGCCCCGCGGCGAACGGCTCCGTGGTTTCGCATGGCGCCCCGCCACGTCCTCAAACGAAGGAAACCAACGTGAGCGACCTCGCGTATCCGATGATCGACCTCGAACGCTACTTGAGCGCGCGCGACCGCAAGGGAGGCAAGCGCGTGATCCGCGACGGCTCCGGCGCCGTCGTGCTCGTCCGCGAGGACGCGCTGGACCTCGCGCGCTTCCGCGCGGACGGGATCCCGCTCCACAACGTGGGCCGCAGATTCCGGGTCGTGGGACGCGACGGCACGAGCGAGATCGAGCGCTGGATCGCGCCCTTCGACCTGATCCACCGCTCGCGAGAGAACCCGAAGAACTTCGACGGCCTGAAGCTTCCGCTCGGGGAGCTGGTCTACGACCACGGGCTCTATTTGAAGTTCCTGCCGGGGATCACCGAGCTTGGGGTGAACGACCGCGGCGACGTGCTCCTTCGCCGCGACGAGAAGATGACCGACCCCACGATCGGGCCGGTGTGGAACGCCTTCAACACGGTGATCACGGGTCGCGCGAAGCGCCTGGTGACGCGCACCACGATCGACGCGCACCGCGCCGACGTGAAGGAGGCGAACGCCTGGCTCCGCGCGCTCGAGGCGGTTTCCAAGCAGAAGACCTTGGTCAGCCGGTTCTCCTGCGCGGGGATGCAGTACACCCACAAGGGGAACGTGCCGTACCTGAAGCGCACCGCGATGACGAACTTCTTCCCGCCCGAGGACGCGGAGATGAAGGTGATCGCGCGGCAGATCGAGCAGCGCTTCAAGGAGCGCGGGGACGCGAAGGCGCCTCGGGTGACGATTCTCTCGCTGATGGGGGTTCCGCGGAGCGAGGCGGAGCACCGCTCATTCCTGCTGCGGCTGCGCCGCGCGAAGGTGTCGGCGGAGAAGATCGGCCTGCCGGCGCGGCTGCGCGACTCGCGGCTGTGGGATCCGGACTCGAAGGCGGTCGTGACGTCGAATTTCGTCTACTTCTGCCCTCTGGCGGAGCTCCGGGACGAGGTCACGATCTTGACGGTGAACACGGATTACCACGGCGAAGTGAAGAGCCGCGGGGTGCTCTCCCCGTTGATGGCGATCCTCTCGAAGGTCGACATCATCTCCGCGCACGCGGGCGCCGCGGTCTTGAACCGCGAAGGAACCGCGACGACGTTCACAGGGCCGACCGGGACGGGCAAGACGACCGCGGGCGCGTTCTGGGCGGAGCGGAACGAGGTCTACCGCCGGGCGGAGCTCCGGCGCCGGTATCGAATCGACTTGGAGCGCGAGGGCCTCTCGGGACGCGACCTCGACGCGAAGCTCGACCGGATCTTCCCGAGCATCGGGATCCTCTGCCAGGAGGACTGGATCGAGATCCTGAACGACGCGGAGCGGGGCTGGGTGTTCTGGTCGACGGAGCGCTGCCTGTACGCGCGGACCGGCGGGTTCCCGGGGTTGAAGTTCGTGCTTTCCGAGAACGAGCCGATCTTGGAGAACGTGACGGCGGATTTCGGCGGCGGCAGCTCGATCGAGAAGCTCGGGCGGATCACGCACGACTACTTCCCGGAGCGGATCTTCTACGATCCGACGTGGGGGCATTTGCTGTACGACCGCACCTCGCGGCCGATCGCCGCGAACGTGTTCCTCGAGCGGAACCCGAATCTCGATTTCTGCGTGAAGCGGGTCGGGCCGGACGAGGCGCTGCGCTGGCTGATCATCGGGCGGACGCCAGGAGGTAAGTACGAGCCGCTCTACAATGCGTATCCCGATTTCAGCGGGCTCTTGATGACGAACGGGGTCGTCGGAGAGAAGCTCCTGGAAGCGGTGAAGGCGGCGGAGCGCAAGGACCTCGCGCCGTTGGGGAAGGGCGACGCCACGCTCGGTCGGGCCATTTACGACAAGCTGAAGATCCAGCTCGACCTCTGGCGCCGGAACTGCTCCGAGGTGCCGACCTACATCGTGAACGGCGCCGCCGGACTCGAGATGACGCAGGACATCAATTGGCTCCTGTCCGAGCATCCGGACGCGTTCGGCGAGTGGGGGCACGTGAGCTCGGCCGAGTTCCAGCGGTTGATGAGCGAGCGCTATGGCGTAACGTACAGCGAGCGGGGTGCCTGGACGCACATCTCGGCGGCGCAGCGCGCGGCGAGATAACGCGCCGCGTTACGCTAACGCTCGCTCCGTTCCGTTCCACCCCTCGGCCCCAGGAAATCCTCCACCACGCGCACGAACTTGTCCGGCTCCTCGAAGTAGGGCAGATGCCCGCTCTTCTCGAACACTTCCCACCGTGAATTCGTGATCGCCTTGTGGATCTTCCACGCGGTGCTCGGGGCGACGTTGATGTCGTAGCGGCCGGTCAACACGAGCGTCGGCATCTTGAACGTGGGGAGCACGGGCCACATGTCGTACTTCGCCAAGTCCGCATTCAGCGTCTCGTTCACGGTCTTCGAAAAGCGATACGTGCTCGCGCGCGAGAGGAAGTCGTCGCGCTTCTCCGCCGAAACGAACAGCATCTTGAGATATTCGTTCATGCTCTCCTTGGCGGCCACGGAATCACCAAGCGCGTCCGCGAAATCGAGCGGTCCCTGGCGTTCGACGCCTTCGGGAAAGATATTCTTGAAGATGAATTCCGTATCCCCCCACTTGGGCGCCGCCGAATCGGCGATGATGAGATGAGCCACCCGATCCGGATGCCGCGCCGCGTACGCCATGACCAGGTACCCGCCCCACGAATGCCCCAGCAAGTCGATCGTGTCGGCATGAAGCTCCGCCCGCAGCGCATCGAGATCCGCGACCTGATCCGCGAGCGTGCAGCTCTGCCCCGCCGCGAGCGCGCCCGAGCGGCCGTTGCCGCGCTGATCGTAGAACACGACCTTGCGATGCTTGGCGATCGTGTCCCAGGCGTCGGAGCAGAGGACGTAGGTGTGGTCGAAGCCAGGACCACCGTTGACCATGACCAGCGGGCGTCCGCCTCCATTGCCCCGAACTTCGTACCAGATCGTGGCTCCGCCGGAGGTGAATGTGTGGCCCGCGCCGGACGGCATCGCCGGTTTCGCCGAAGACATGGACGCGATGACAAGCACACCCAGAGCCACGAAGAGACCGAGAGACACGCGACGCATCAACGTCACCCCCCTTTCGCAGGATTGAGCCATGGTGAATTGAGCACGTGGAGCGCGAGCACCACCACGCACGCCCATACAGCGCGACGCCCGAAGCGCTCGCTCCGGCGCGCCCTCGCCCCGTAATAACCGCAACACAGCGCGATCACGAGAAGCTCGAACCACCACCAGCCGTGCGGCCAGCGCGTCCAGAGCCCGAAACCAAGATGCACCGAAGAGCCCGGCCAGAGCGCCAAATCGCCAGGGTGCATCGGAAGGTCCAAGAGGAAGTGCGAGAAGACCGCGAAGCCGCACATCGTCGCCACGGCGCGGCCCCGACCCGCGAAGCAAAGCCCGAAGAGCACCGCCCACACGAGCGACATCGCGAGCGAGTGCGACCAGTCGATGAAGTCCAGGGAGAATCCGGGCGGAACACCCGGAGTCATGCGCACGCGCTCGATGCCCAGCAGCACGAAGGGACCGAAGAGAATGTCGAGTAGCCCCACGCCGAGGAGGAGCGCCCAGGTCGGAGCGCGGGGTTCGCGTGCTTTGAGCGCCAGGCCCAGCCCGAGGTGGCCCGCGTACATCAGAGGGCTCCCGGGAGGCCGGGCGGTCGCTCATCCCGGGACGCCTCTTCCTTCGGGCGTGACACCTTCGGCCGGTTGAGCCAGGAGAGAATGGGAACGGGAACGAGGAAACCGAAGAAACAGAAGATCGCGAAACCGGTCGGATTCATGTCCCCCCCGTGCGGCGTCCGAGGCGCACCACACTACACCGACCGCTAACGAATCAGAAGCACCGGCCTCGTCGCTTCGGAAGCCCCCTGCCGCGCGCGGATCCAGTACCGGCCGGACGCCGCGCGGCGGCCGCGCTGATCCAAACCGTCCCACGCGAGACGCGCGAACGGCAGGCCCGCGACGCCGACGGTGTCGATCCTCCGTACCAGCCGCCCCGCCAGGTCGAAGATCTCGACCTGAACCCGCCCCGCCGCGGGCGCAGGCGAGATCCCGAACACCTGGACCTCGGCCCGCTCCGAGATCGGATTCGGCGCGACCCGCACCACCAGAGGCATCGCGCGCGGCGCGGGCGACTCCTCCGGAACACCCACGATCGTCGCATTCCCCGGCCGTAACAGGAGCGCCCGCGGGCCATCGGAGACCAGCACATCCGGATTCGGTCCCGCCGCAGCCAGGAACCGAAGCGACGTCGCCGCCGAGCTCGGCGCCCATTGCCACCCGACCTCGAGCGCTCCCTCGGTCCATGCCTGACCGCGCGCGAGCGTGACCGGCGCCGTGTAGACCGAGCCGATCTTGTTCAGCTCGGACCCGCTCGGCGCGCGCAGGAGAGCCACTCCGGAAAACCCCATGGCCGCGGCCAGCGTGGCCGTCCAGGTCCCGGCGATTCCGATCGCCGGACCCAGGGTCTGCTGGGCCAGCACGAGCGAGGGCGCCCCACCTAGCGGCGCGCGCACGAGCTGCACGCCCCCCGCCATCGCGGCGACCGCGAGGTAGACGCTGTCCTTCGTGTTCGAGACCCACGCCGCATCGCGGGCGTACGGCGGTCCCCACGCGGACGAGAGCGCGACCGTTCCCCGAGGCGTGAAGGTCACCGTAGCGGGAGCCGTGGCTGCCGCGGTCAGGTGATAGACCGAGACCCCCCCGAGGCCGTCCGCGATCGCGAGATCGGGGGCCGTGCCGCCGCGCAGCTCGAGGTCGAGCGCGCTCCCCGGGGTGGGCAGCGTTCCCGCCGCATAGGGAACTCCGCCCAAGGAGTCGATCGCCGCGGCCACGTCGATCGCGACCACGCCCGCGCCGGTGCCCGCCGCGACCGAGTCTGGATCGTACGAGACCGTGACCGGGTTCGAGCCCCCGTCCGCGGCCGCGACCAGCGCGACCGCGCGTCCGTTCGAAGCGCGAAACCAGGCCACGTCGGTCGCGAAGCCGCTCATCGGTATTGTGCGGAGGATCCGGTCGTCGATCCCGTTTCCGTCCTGATCGAAGAAGTCCTCCCAGCTCCCGAACGGGGGATCGAGCACCGTGCGCAGATCGAGGAGCATGAGCCCAGCGTTCCCCGCCGCGAGCAAGCCCAGATCGAGCGTGTCCCCGGACGGTGTCACGAATCCAGGGATGACCGCGATCGAGGCGGCGTAGGACGGAATGCGAATCCCCCCCACCAGCCGGTCGTCGGTGCCGTTCCCATCGAAATCCACCGGTCCGATCCGCGGCAGCGAGGTCCCGCTCTCCACCACGCGCACGCCGTCGAGGCCCGAGGGCACGAGCCAGACGCCGCGCCCGATGAGCTCCGTCGCACCGTCGCGGCCCGCCGCGGCTTCGGTCTCGGGAAGAAGCCCCACCGGGAAGAGCGCCGTCGGGAGCGAGTCCGCGAGCGCCGCCGAGACGAGCGCGTTGCCGGACGCGTTCGAGATCCCCTCCGTGCTCGTGACGCTGAGCTGGACCGCGTTCGCGTTCCCACCGTAGGCGCTCCCCGCCAGAGTCGTCGGAGCGTTGACGGTGATCGTTCCCCCGGCGGGCAGATTCACTTCGAAGGGAGGCGCGCTTCCGGCGAAGACGCCGCCGGCGTTGTTGGGATCGGGATTGCTCCACCCCGTGGTCAGCGCGATCAGCTCGGGCGTGCCGATCAGGCTGTGCACCTGGAACGCGACCGAACCCGAGGTGTTGGCGGGCGCCGCCCAGGTGGAGGGGTTCGGCCAGACCTCCGGTCTTCCGCCGGTCGCGGCGAAGATCGCGCTGGACACCTTCGCGACCTGACCGCCTCCGATCTGGTTCGTGAGCGTTACGGTCAACGTCGCGGCGCTCAGCGCTCCTCCCGGAACGGTGACCGAGAGCGAGACACGCCGCACGCTGTCCGCGGGGATCGACAGCGAGCCGGAGGAGGGCAGGACGGTGAGCGCGAAGGAGCCCGCGGCCGCGGTCGTCCAGTCCAGGTTCGCCGGGGCGCCATTCGCGCGAACCGTGAGCTCGATCGCGTGCGTGGAACCGGGAGCGAAGGTCGCGTTGGGGAGAAGGGCCGTGACCGGGCGCGGTGGAATCCAGCCGGTCGCAGCCATCGTGGGGCCGGCGAGCGTATTCGCCCAGAACAAAGCCATCACCAGGGTGCGCGCTCGCATGACTCCCGAGGACAAGACGGGGGCCGGTCGAGACCGGCCCCCCGTCGATCGCAACGTCTCTTACCTACTTCAAGAACTTACTTACTTCAGAATCGTGACGCCCACCTGCTGTGTGAACTTACCCGCCTCGATCCGGGCGAAGTAGTGCCCCGAAGCGATGCCGCGGCCGGACTCGTCCGTTCCGTCCCACACCGCGACGTGCGGACCGGCGGCAACCGGGCCGTTCACGAGCGTGCGGACGAGACGTCCGGAGACGTCGTAGATCCTGAGCTTCACGTCATACGACCCGCTCCCCGGCAGCGCGTAGACCATCTTCACGTTCGGGTTCGCGGGATTCGGTCCGGCATGGAATCCGAACCCGTCCGGGCCGACCAAGCTGCCGATCCGCCCCGCCAGGCTGGTCGCGGCGGGGGTCACCTTCGCGTTCAGGTTGTACGTATTCGGCACCCTGACTTGCGGAACGCCGCTCGGCGCGAAAGCCGAGCCCTGGATGTCGGTGACGAGGATGTAGAACTTCCGCGGACTCGTGCTGTGCGAATTTCCGCCCGGCGGCGGCGCCGTGAAGGAGATCTTCGGGTTCAGATTTCCATTCGAGTCGTCGTCGAACGCGAGCACGTCCCCCGTCGTATCGAGCAGGAACATGACGAGGTCCTGATCGTTCCGGGTGTCCGGACTCGTCGAGACCGCGCTCGCATCGATCTTGTCGCCCGGCTTCGCGGTGATGAGGTAGTAGTCCTGATCGCCGGCCGGCGAGTAGGTCTCCGGCCGATTCGTGACCGGCAACGTGAGGGTCTTCGCCTCGGTCGCCGTATTGCGTCCGTTCGGCTCATCCGCGTCTTCGCCGAATCCGGTGACCGTGGTGTTCGAGGTCAAGCTGGCATGGCCGTTCTTGTCCACCGGCCGCGTGAACCAGATCTGCACCCCGGACGGAAACGCCGGGATCGTATCGGTCCGCATGGAGAAGGCTTCCGCCCCCGCGCCCGTGCTCGCTTCGAGCGACAGGAGTCCGTTCGGGAGGCGGCGCAGGAGGTCGACGTGGTCGAGCGAGTTGCCCGGCAGCGCGAAGCCGTCGAGCCGCGTATTGGCCGGGTTCGTGTAGTGGAACTCGTACTTCGTCGCGCGATGGTTCGCGCCCAGGTTCGCGATCGGAATGATGGGCGTGTCGCTCGGAGACCCCATCTGGCAGACCATGGTGATCGCGTTGTTGCGGTCGATCAGGGTCGCGATCGTCCCCGCTAGGCTGATGCTGTAGTCGTTGGCGAACACCCCCCGCTCGAGGTTCGTGAGGTCGGTGCGGATGAACGGGAAATTCGCCGGGAATCCGGGCACGGACTGGGACGGGAACTGAATCACCCAGAACAGCACCTGGTTCGGATCGGTGATGGTGAGCCCGATCGGAATCTCGTTCGATCCATCCGGGCTGCCCACGAACGGCGAGAGGATGAAGAGCGGATTCGCGATGTCCGGGCCGCCCGTGGCGGTGTTCAGCCTGCAGAGCCGCACGCTCGGGAAGGTCGCGTTGAGCGGCGGAAGCCCGACCTGGGCGTTGAACGTGAACGACGGGAAGATGATCCGGTCGATCGTGTACGGAACCGCGAACGGCAGGTCGAACCGCTTCGCGAGGTAGCCCGTGTTCCGGAACGTCACGATGTTCTCGATCGCGCCGTACTGCGCGATCGCGACGCGTCCGGGGAACGTGTTGGTCTGGAAGGCCACGCCTCCGCTGGTCGCTCCCGCCGTCACGGTGACCGGCGTGAAGTCCGCCGCGTGGTCGGTGAAGCCGTCGGGGCCTTCACCCGCGCCGTTCCAGAACTCCACTTCGAAGTTGATGTCGAGGCCGTTGAAGATCCCCCCGACGTTTGGATCGGCGGCGATCGTGTGGACCCCGTCGAGCGGCACGATCCGGACCGCGTAATCGCCCGGCGGAAGCCCGTAGATCGTGAAGTCACCCTGCCCGTTCCGGACCGTCAGCTCTCCGGAGATCGCGCTGATCGCATGCGCGGGGCTGGGATCCGAGAGGAGGAGCGCTTCGACGTGCGCGCCGAAGATGGCCGAGCCGTCGTAACCGCTCACGACCGTGCCGCTGATCTTCCCGGTGGTCGCGAAGAAGTCCACGCCGTCCGGCGAGAGCCCGCGGGCCGCCGACTCGGGATAGATGGTCGAGTTCCCCGCCATGTCATCCAGCGCGAGGGTGCGCTGGCGCGTGTCCCCGATGATGAAGGGGATCATGGTCGCGTCGGCGATGCTCGTGTGGTCCAGACCGAAGTAGTGACCGTACTCGTGCGTGACGACCGACTGGAGGTCGACGCTCGACTGGGCAGGAGACGGGGACGGGGTGAGATTCGGGGACGACGTCGAGGCGAAGAAGTCGCGGTCGTTGAACACCATGTCCGCGTCGATCGTGTGCCCGTCCGTCACGTCGATGATCGAGCGCACGAACGCGATGACCGTGCCGCCGGGAGGGAAGTTGTCTCCCGCCATGTCGAAGAACATGCTGTTCTGGCCGTCATTGGCGTTCAGCGCGGGAACGCTGTCCGTGGCCGCGTTGTATTCGACCGGATTCACGGTGAAGAAGGAGGTGTTGATCGCCTCCCACGTCTTCGCGGAAGCCTGCACGATCGCGAGCGCGTCCGCGGAGGGGATGTCGGAGTTCGTGGGATTGATGACGCTGCGAAGGGGAAGCTTATCGTCGGTCCAATGCGCCTGCACGATTCCGTTCGTGCCCTGGCGGGTCAAACGAATGAAGGCAAAAGCCGGCTGCGCGAGCGACATCGCGATGGCCAGCGCTCCGAGCGCGGCGAGGGGGATGCGAAATCGATGAGCGTTCATGGTCTCTCGTCCTCCGCTACTCGGTGGGTGGGTTGGGGTCGACCTGGATCTTGCCGGCCTCGTTCAGGCTGGTCTTGATTCCATCCAGGAAGGAGCTGAGCGGCGTGGCCGGGGACACGGTCGAGTCGACCTTCTGTCCGCCCGGACCCATGAGCGTGGTCTCCGCGAGATCGTTGCGGACCATCTTCACGCCCTTTTCATCCGTCGAGATCGTGTACTTGCCCTGCTGGAGCCCCATGACCCAGGGGTACCCCGCCTTGTCCTTCTGGGTGAGGAAGACGACCACTTCCTCTCCCCTCTTGAAGTCCGGCATTCCCGGGACGATGGACGCGATGCGGTCCACCGTGCCGCCGAGCTCGCGCAGGGTGATGAGGGTCTGGCCCTTGGCGCCCTTCACGTGATCGAGCACGCGCAGCGTGTAGAACGTGTAGATCTCCTTGTGGCCAGCGTCCCAGCTGGAGGTCGCATCCTCGACGCGGGCCATGACGATCGAATCCGACTTCTTGACGAGATCCTGAAGCGTGAGCTTTTGAACCGTGGTCGCGAGAGCGACCTGCGCGCCGACGAGCGCCAGCGCGGCGAGCGTGCTTCCGATGACGAGCCTCAACCGATTCATCGCCTGTTCTCCTGAGGTGAAGACCTGCGTCGCGACGATGGACGGGTATCGCGGCGCGTTGAAGATGAGGCGTGGGCGAAACAGCGTGGGACGATCTTCTCCGTCGATCACCTCCCCCCGGGGATCCAAGGCGGATCCGAAATCGCGGTGCCTCGGGCTTATGTCGTTCCAGAGGATCCAGCGGAGGGCGGAGCCGGCGTGGCCGCGGTCCTGCCTCCGAAGGGCCGGAAGTATATCAAAATTTTTGAGTTATGTCAACGGGTCGCGACGAGGCTTTGACAGCGGGGGTGTGACTTTGGGACCAACATGTCACATTTCGTCAGCCTAGAGTGGCCACGAGCGTAGACGGAGGTGCGTTGTCTTTTCACCTTGGACGGCAAGGACATCCAGGTTCTGTTCGATCGCTTCGGGCGTTACGTACCCCATCCCGAGCCCATCGGCGGCTCCGGGCTCGCGTCCCACGCTCGTGATGAAGCCCGACGCGCGCCCGGCGGCGTGGAGCTCGGTGCCCTTGGGAAATGCCTTCCCACCCCAATCGAACCGGAATCCGACGCGCTGGCGCCGGACCTGGCCCCGGTGGGTGGTCCGCGCGACCACTTCCTGCCCCACGTAGCAGCCTTTGTCCGCGATCGCGTCGGGCAGCGCGAGCTCCGTCGCGATCCGCTCGAGATCCATGTCGACGCCGTGGAGCGGGATGCCGACCTTGAGGCGCCACGCTTGGAAGACCGCGCGGTCCACGACGGAGGGCAGCGCCTCCGGCTCCGTCGCGGGAGGGAGAAGGAGGAAGGAGAGAGGGTCGGCGGGAACGGACATCGCGCCGGAAATGCTCGCGGCGATCGCCTCGGCGAGCGGATCGCGCTCGGGGCCAGCCACGCCGAAGAGGCGCGGCATCGCTTCCGGCCCCTCGAACTCCACGTTTTCCATGATGCGGAACCGCTCGAGGTGGGGCCTGAGCCCGGGGCCCGCGCCTTCATCGGTGATCAGGATCGCGGACTCATGGTCCGGGGCGATGACAACCCACGCGAGCGCGACCGGTCTCCCCTTCTCGGTCAGGAAGAGCGTCTTCGTTCCGCGTCCCGGGGTGGCTTGCTCGATGTCCTGGGTGGCCGTCCCCTGGAGGAAGGCGCGCGTGTCCGACCCCTTGAGCCGGAGCACGGCCCAGCGCTCGAGATCGAACGCGGCCGCCGCCTCGTTCAAGGCGCGGTACTCCTCGGCATGGCGCTCGGTGGCGGAGACGGTCCGGTGGCTCATGGAGGGACGATAACACGGGTTGACACGGGGCGCGTTTCATCGTATATTGACGATAGGCGATGACAGAGCGCGTTCGATGGATGAAGCGCCCGAAAGGGCAGAAACCCAAGCTCGACGAGGAGCTGGCTTCCCTCGCGTGGGGGCTCGCGCACCCGGCGCGGGTCGCCATCCTTCGCCTTTTGCTCGCGCGGGGGGAGTGCGTCTGCGGAGCGATCGTCGATTCGATGCCGCTGGCGCAGGCCACGGTGTCCCAGCACTTGAAGGTGTTGAAGGAGAGCGGCTGGATCCGCGGGGAGATCGACGGCCCGCGCGTCTGCTACTGCCCCACGGCGGGTGCGGCGGAGCGCTTCCAGCGCCTCATGAAGGATCTCACGCCGGAGGAACGGAGGGAGTCATGAGCTCGGACAGCGATATTCGGACGGTGGTGCGCGAGCGCTACGGCGCGATCGCGGAAAAGGCGGAGGGCGGCTGCGCGCCGGGGGGATCCTGCTGCACGCCGGGGACGGACTGCTGCGGGGAGACCGCGACGACGGGTCTCGCGGAGCTGGGGTATACCGAGAAGGACGCGGCCGCGATCCCCGAGGGAGCCAATCTCGGGCTCGGCTGCGGCAACCCGGTCGCGCTGGGCTCTCCGGAGCCGGGCGAGACGGTGCTCGACCTCGGCTCGGGCGCGGGGATCGACGCGTTCCTCGCCGCGCGCGAGGTGGGCCCGTCCGGCCGCGTCATCGGCGTGGACATGACCCCCGCCATGATCGACCGCGCGCGCGCCAACGCCGCGAAGGGCGACTACGCGAACGTCGAGTTCCGGCTCGGCGAGATCGAGCACCTCCCCGTGAGCGACGCCTCGGTCGAACTGATCGTCTCGAATTGCGTCGTGAACCTCTCTCCGGACAAGGATCAGGTGTTTCGCGAAGCCTTCCGCGTGCTCCGTCCGGGGGGCCGCATGCTCGTGAGCGATCTCGTGCTCGAGCGTCCCCTGCCCGAAGAGACGCGGAATTCGATCGAAGCGTACGTGGGGTGCGTCGCGGGGGCCTCGCTCAAGGCGGACTACCTTCGTCTCATCCGCGACGCGGGATTTCATGACGTCGAAATCGTGCGCGAGGGGCGCTACGCCGCGGAGCCGGTCACGTCGGTGCAGGTTCGGGCGGTGAAACCGGAGACGGCTACTCCGTAATCGTCGCTTCCCCGGCCGCGTCGTAGCAGATCACCGCGTGCACGGGGAGGTGCCCGAGCTTGGGGCGTCCGCCGAGAAATGCGATCTCCACCAGGAACGCGAACCCGACCGGGTTTCCTCCCAGCGCCTGCACGAGCGCGAGCGCCGCGACCGCGGTTCCGCCCGTCGCGATCACGTCGTCCGCGATCAGTACGCGCGTGCCCGGCGCGAGGAGCCCGTGGTGGGTCTCGATGCTCGCGGTGCCGTACTCGAGGGTGAACTCCTCCCGCACGGCGGCCGCCGGGAGCTTCCCCGGCTTTCGCGCGAGCAGCACGCCCGAGCGCCAGCGCGCCGCGAGCCCCGCCGCGACCAGGAACCCGCGCGCCTCGATGCCGAGGATCACTTCCGGGGGCTCGGCGTCGAACGGGCGGGCGAGCGCCTCGAGCGCGCGGGCCCACGCGTGTCCGTCCGCCCAGAGCGGGGTCAGGTCGCGAAAGAGGACCCCCTTCTGCGGAAAATCGGGCACGACCCGCACCCACTCGGTGAGCGGAGCGCCGGGGGCCGCGGGTTTCTGGAAGAGCGGCGTGGTCATGGCACTACTCCCGGATGGCGCCGATCATGACGATCGGGCCCTGCGGGGCCGCGGGCACGGACGAGCCCTGCGGCTCGAGGGTGACGGCGAAGGCGCTGAGCGTCGCCGGATCCCCGACGTCCTCCACCCGAAGCACCGCGTTCCCCGCCCCGTCGGGCTTCACCTCTCCGAGGGCGAAAGGCGTGTTGCCTCGAAGCGCCCAGAGCACGTACGTGTAGGGGGATTGCGTCTTGAACCGCTGGCATACGACGACGGCGCGCCGCGAGTCGTAGTCGACCACCGCGCGCGCCTTGAGGGCGGGATCGGCCGAAGGGGTGAGCACGAAGGTCGCGAGTCTCGCGTTGGGCGAGGTGTACACGCCCTTCCAGCGTCGTTCCGCCCCGAGCTCCTTCGTGAGCGACTCCGCGGACGCGCGCGATGCGGCGAGCTGCGCGCGCAGGCGGTTCGTGGTCCACACGAGAATGGCCGTGACCAGGAGGAAGCAGACCGCGAGAGCCCATCCGAGCCGCAAGCCGACCGAGCCGCGTCGTTCCATCGTCCCTCCCTCGGGAGTTCCTCACGGACCTGGACCGCCGGGAACATACGCCCGGATCCCGAGCGCAGCAAGGCGCCATCCGAGTGCTATCCTTGAGCCATGGAACGGAAGCGGCTCCTGATCCTGGGGGGAGGCTTCGCGGGGCTCGATGTCGCGCGCTCGATCGGAAGATCGCGCGAAGCCCGCCGCTATTGGGACACGCTCCTGATCGACAAGGAGAACTTCTTCCAGTTCAATCCGCTCCTGCCCGCGGTCGCGGTGGGATCGGTGGAGACGCGCCACATCGTCTATCCGCTCCGCGACATGGCGCGCCACCGGCAGATCCGCTTCATCAAGAACAAGGCGATCCGGATCGACCTAGGCCGCCGCGAAGTGCTCCTCCACAACGACCTCGTCGTGCCCTACGACACCCTGGTCGTCGCGGTCGGAAGCGTCACGAACTACTACAACGTCCCGGGAGCCAAGGAATACGGCCGCCCCTTCAAGACCGTCGTGGACGCGATGTTCATCCGCGCGCGCATCGTCGAGCTCTTCGAGATGGCGGAGCAGGCGGAGACGCCGGAGCAGCGGCGAACGCTCCTCTCCTTCGCGATCGTGGGCGGGGGTGTGACCGGCATCGAGGTGGCCGCGGAGCTGATGGACATGGCGCGCGACACGCTGCTGCCGAAGTATCCCAGCCTGGAGCGGTCGGATCTCACCGTCACGGTCTTCGAAGCGGGAAATCGCATCGTCCCTTCCGCCCGCCCCGAGCACTCGGCGTACATCCATCGATTCCTGACGCGGCGGGGCGTGCGCGTTCTGACGAACACGCCGGTCGAGCGCGTCGAGCCGAAGCGAATCCACCTCGCGGATGGCACGGCGCACGACGCGTTCACGATCGTGTGGACCGCCGGGGTGAAGCCTCCCGACCTCGTGTGCGCGCTCCCGCTCATGCAGGCGAAGGATTGTCGCGTCCGCGTGAACGAATTCCTCCATCCGCTCGATCTCCAAGGGCAGCCGATCGGCGACGTGTTCGTCGCGGGAGACAGCGCGGCCTCGCGCACCCCCGACGGCACCGACCAGCCCGCGCTCGCGCAGACCGCCATGGGCATGGGGCACTACATCGGATCGACCCTCGTGGGCATGGCGAAAGGAGAGCGCCCTCGGGCGTTCCAATACAAGGCGTCGGGCTACATCATCTCCCTTGGGAAGCACAGCTCGGTGCTCGAGCTCTTCGGTATCCCGCTCTCCGGGAAGCTCGCCTGGCTCCTCTGGGCTGGGGCGTACCTCGTGAAGATGGTCGGATTCCGGAAGCAGCTCGAGGTCGGGATCGACCATCTGACCCACCTCATCTTCGAGCACGATTCCTCCCAGATCCTGAACCGCCGGCAGATCCTTTCGGACGAGGAGCTGAATCTGTCGCTGGGGGGTGAGCCGCCTGCGACCGCCCGGAAACCCGGCCGTTCCCCGGTCACAACGAGCCGAGAGCGTACGTAAGAACCCCAGGACAGAGGGGTTGGAAGGAAGCTTGCCCGGCCCGGCCGCGGGACCTATCCTGCCCCTCCATGTGTTCTAGCTGGAGAAGGATCCGAGAAGTAGCGTTCGAACCCATTCCAGGAGGTTGATTCAATGAAGAAGCTGCTCGGTGCGTGTCTCGTCCTTGCCGTGGCCCTCTTCGCGTTCGGCGCGCTGGCGAATGCCGCCGATAACCATCACGCGATGGGCGCCTCCAAGACCGTCACCGGCGAGGTCGTGGATCTGGGCTGCTACATGGGGCACGCTGCGAAGGGCGCGGGCCACAAGGAGTGTGCCGCCAAGTGTGTCGCGAACGGAATGCCCATGGGCCTTCTCACCACCAAGGGCGTCCTCTACGTGCTCACGATGAATCACGACAACGCCGACGCGTACAACAAGGCGAAGGAGCTGGCAGGCGGGCAGGCCAAGGTCACCGGCCCGATCAGCACGCGCAGCCAGACGCGCTCGATTCAGGTGGACGCGATCGAGGCGATGTAACCAGGCTTGATCGTGCGACTCGGAGCGCGGGTGGGACCGATCGGATCCCGCGCGCGTTTTCGTTTGTGAAGCGGCTCCTGCTGCTGTTCGTGCTGGCGGCGCTCGTCGCGGGCGTCCTCTGGTACGTCAATCTGCGTCCCAAGCTCACCGCGGTCGAGCGGGGACGCCGCCTCGCCGAAGCCAACGGCTGTTTCGCCTGCCACGGCCCCGAAGGAAGCAAGGGGGTGGCGAACCCAGGGCGCCTCGACCGCACCGTGCCGAGCTACGGCACGCTCATGATGTACGCCAAGGACGCGAAGGAGACGCGCGAGTGGATTCGCGACGGCGTCCCTGCCTCGCGCGCGAAGAGCGAGACCTGGAAGAAGCAGCGCGACGCCGGTGCGTTGCGCATGCCCGCCTTCGGGAGGAGGCTCAGCGCCCGGCAGATCGACGATCTCGTCGCGTTCGTGATGGTCGCCTCCGGGGAATCCGCGCCGGAGGATTCGTTCGCGCTCCAGGGACTCACGCGGGCGAGCGAGCTGGGGTGCGTGGGATGTCACGGCGAAGGGGGTCGCTACGCACGCCCGAATCCCGGTTCCTTCAAGGGATACGTCCCGCCATGGGACGGCGAGGATTTTCCCGAGCTGGTGCGCGACCGGGCCGAATTCGACGAGTGGGTGAAGCGCGGCGTGAGCCGCCGCTTCGAAACGAACCCCGCGGCGCGTCATTTCCTCGACGGAGCGGTGCTCCACATGCCCGCGTTCGAGAGGCATCTGAAACCCGGAGACCTCGACGCGCTGTGGGCGTATGTGCGGTGGGCGCGGGCGCGATAGTCAACTACGTGAAGAAAGCGGCCGGACCCCCACCGCCAGGATCTCGCTGAGGTAGAAGGATCGCTTTCCCTCGCGCAGCTCCGGCGCGAGCGCTTCCCGGGCAGCCCCCGTCGCGCCCTCCATCATTCGCCAAAGCTCTTCCCCGAGCTCGGCCGTCACCCCTTCGATCCCCGACCACTGCTCGAAGTGGAGCATCTTCCGGAAGATCTCCAGGGCTCGAATCTCGAGCCGCGCCTTTTCGAAGAACGATTTCCATTCCGAAACGGTGTACGCGCGCCGGTGGCTGGGATCGCGGAGCCTCTCGATCGAGTTGACGAACCGGTCCGCGGAACGATTGTCCGGCACGACGTTGTCGATCAGGCCGAAGAGGCCTCCCGGACGGAGCACCCGCGCGACTTCCTGGACGAAGCGGCCGCAGTCGGGGAAATGGTGCGGTGCGATGCGGCAGGTGATGAGGTCGAAGGTTTCGTCGCCGTACGGGAGCGCGACGGCATCCGCCTCCTCGAACCGCACGTTCGCGACGTCGCGGCTTCGGACGAAGCGCTCGGCGGCGCGGAGCATTTCGGGGGTGATATCGGTCGCAATCACCTCGCGGACGCGCGATGCGAGCGCGAGCGCGGTGTGTCCGCCGCCCGTCGCGATGTCGAGCGCGCGCCATTCCGGCTGGGGATCGAGGAGCTCGAGCATGCGGTCGAGGCTCTCCCCCTTCACATGCGCCACACTCGAGACGTAGTGCTCGGCGTTTCTCCCGAACTGCTTCCGGACCAGCTCCCGCGGATCGGAGTCGGAGACCTGCATGCTATTTCTTCTTGCCCCGCCGTGTGCGCGTCGCGCGGCGGGTCTTCGAAGCGGCGGGGCGTCCGCGCTTCTTGCCCCTCCCGGCGGGACGTCCGCGCTTCTTCCGCCGCCCTCTCCCTTCCGCTTCGGGAAGCGACGCGATCTGCCGCGAGCCCATCGAGCGCAGCCTGCGCCAGGTCTCGAGCGCTTTGCGCCGCGGCCGCGTCCGTCCGGTCTCCCAGCCGAAGATCGACTGGGCCGAGACGCCCATGAGTTCGGCGTACTCGCGGCGGCTCATCTTCAGCTTCTTCCGGTGGGCGCGAACCCAGCGCGGGGAGAAGCGAATCTGCGGGCCGCCCTCCTCCGCGACCGCGCGTTCGCGCCTCGCGGCGGACACCGAGCGCTTCGCGGAACGCTCCAGCTCGACCATGAGCTTTCGCTGCTCGGCAACCCGCTTCCTCAGGCGGGTCACGACTCGCTGCAGCGGAACCATCGAGGCACGCACTTCCTTCCGTGCGAGGCGGCGGATTTCGTTTTTCAACACACCGGCAAGATTCGCCACGTAGCTCCTCCTGTGGGGCGCGAAATGTAAAGACCCAACTCACGGTTGCGAGCGGGAAGGAGTATAAGCCTTCGAGAGGTTTGGGGTGGCTAGTCTTTGTAGAAGGTCTGGCCGCTCAGGGCCATCTGCTGCAGACGGCCGCACGGGCCGGCGGGCGCTCCCTCTTGCTGCCGGCGGGTGAGCCGCTCCACGACCGCTCCGATCCCCGAGCCGTCCGCATAGCGCAGGAGCCCTCCCCGGAACGGAGGGAAGCCCGTGCCGAACACCATCGCGAGGTCCACGTCGTCGGGGCTGGATATGACCCGCTCGTCGAGCGCGAGCGCGGCCTCGTTCACCATCGCGTCGAGCAGGCGGTCCACGATCTGCTCCGCGGTGAGCGAATGCTCCGCGCTCGAGGAAGACTCCAGCTCGCTGTTCACGTCGTCCCGCTTCCCCTCCTTGTATCGATAGAAACCGAGCCCCGATTTCTTTCCAAGGGAGCCGGCCGCCACGAGCTTGTCGAGAAGGTTGATGGGCGTGAGCCTCGCGCCGAAGGATCCTTGTAAGACGTGGGCGACCTTGCGCGCGACATCGAGTCCGATCTCGTCCAGGAGCTCGAGCGGACCCATCGGCATCCCGAACCGCCGGAGCGCGCGGTCGACGGTGACGACCGGAACGCCGCGCTCCACGAGCGCCACCGCTTCGCCCAGGTACGGCATCAGGACGCGGTTCACGAGGAATCCCGGAGCGTCCGCCACGAGCACGGGCGTCTTCCCCAGGCGGCGGGTGAGGGCGACCACCGTCTCCACCGCTTCGGCGTCGCTCGCGTCGGTCCGGATCACTTCCACGAGCGGCATCCGGGTCGCGGGGTTGAAGAAGTGCATCCCGACCACCCGCCCGGGGTTCTTGAGCCCCTTCGTCATCGCGCGCACCGAAAGCGACGACGTATTCGTGGCGAAGACGCAGCGCTCGGGGACCAAGCCCTCCAGCTCCCGGAAGAGCGCCTGCTTCACGGGGAGATCCTCGATCACCGCCTCGAGCACGAGGTCGGACCGCTTCAGTCCGGTGAGGTCGACGGTCGGCTCGATGCGCGCGAGTGTTTGCTCTTCCTCGGCTTTCGTGAGACGCCCGCGCGACACCTCGCGGTCGAAGAGCGATCGCGCGTGCGCGAGCGAATGGAGGAGCGGCTCGGGTTTGAGGTCGCGGAGCCGCACCCGCATGTCCCGGCTCGAGAAGAGGTAGGCGATCTCGCCCCCCATCGTTCCCGCGCCCATCACGGCCACGTTGCGGACGGTACCTGGGTGGGGCGTCTCCGGCCGGCGCTTCGCGTCTTCGCGCAGCCGGAAGATGCGACGCAGGTTCTTCGACTCGGGGGTGAAGAGCAGACGAGCGACCGCTTCCCGCTCGACCTCGAGCCCCTTCTCGATCGGCGACCGCCACGTGGAGCGAAGGACGCGGAGGATCTCGAGCGGCGCAGGATAGTGGCCGTGCGTTTCGCGCATCACGCGCGAGCGCGCCTGGGAGAGGGCGATCGCGCGGAGCGGTGTGAGCGACTGCATCACGTGGAGCGGAAACGAGGGACCGCGCCGGCGCGGCGGGTCCTCGCCTTGGAGGAGCGCCTCCGTCCACTGGATCGCCCGCTCGTGGAAGCGCTCGTGCGGCAACACGGCGTCGACGAGCCCGGCGCGGAGCGCGCGTCGCGCGTCGAGCGTGCGTCCCGTGAGGAGAAGGTCGAGCGAAGGCACGAGCCCGATCCGCCGCGGCAGGCGTTGCGTTCCTCCGAAGCCGGGCAGGATGCCGAGCTGCACTTCCGGAAGGCCGATCGCGACCTTGCGCGCGTTGGAGGCGACGCGGTATTGCATCGCGAGCCCGAGCTCCGTCCCTCCTCCGAGGCACGGCCCGTTGATCGCGGCGACGGTCGGGAACGGGAGCCGCGCGAACTCCTCGAAGAGAAGCTGCGCGTCGCGCGCCTTGGCTTCCGCTTCCGCTGGATCGCGGAGCGCGTCGAACTCCGCGACGTCCGCACCCGCGATGAATTGATCTTCCTTGGGACTCAGGAGCACGAGCGCGCGCGGAAAGCCGCGGTCGCTCCGCTGGCGCAGGGAGTCGAGCAAGCGGCGGAGTGCTGTGAGCGAGGCGGAATCGAGAAGATTGACCTTGCGCGCGGGATCGTCGAACCAGACGAGGGCCATGCCCGAGGCGTGCGCCTCGAGGCGGAACGGTGTGAACTCGGTGCCGAACTCCTCGGCGGGCTCGCGGAACGCGAGGCTCACGCGGCCCGTTCCAACACGAGCGCCGCGCCCTGTCCGCCTCCCACGCAGAGCGTCGCGAGCCCCAGCTCCACGTCGCGCTTTCTCATCTCGCGAAGAATGGTGAGGACCAGCCGCGTGCCGCTGACGCCGACAGGATGGCCGAGCGCGATCGCGCCGCCGTTCACGTTGAGGATCGAGCGGTCGATCTGTCCGATCGCGCCCTCGAGCCCGAGCTTCTCGCGGCAGTACTTCGGCGAGGCCATCGCGATCTCGTTCGCGATCACCTGCGCCGCGAACGCTTCGTTCAGCTCGATGAGCCCGATGTCGCGGAACTGGACGCCGGCGCGCTGCAGTGCGACGGGGGTCGCGTGCGTGGGCCCGAGCCCCATGCGCGCGGGATCGAGCCCGACGAAGGCGTAGCCCTTGATGCGCCCCGCGGGCTTGAGCCCCAGCGCGCGCGCTTTCTCCGCGGACGCGACGAGAATCGCAGCCGCGCCGTCGGTGACGGGGCAGGAATTCCCGACGGTCACCGTCCCGTAGCGCCGGTCGAAGAACGGCCGGAGCTTCGCGAGCGCTTCGAGCGTCTGCCCTTTGCGCGGACCGACGTCTTCCGTCACGGCCCGCGTGTACGGCGGGGCGAAGACGGGCACGATCTCTTGCGCCATCCTCCCCGATTCCATCGCGGCGACGGCGCGCCGGTGGCTCTGGAGCGCGAAATCGTCCTGCGCCTCGCGCGAGATCCCGAACTCCTTGGCGAGAACTTCCGCGGTCTCACCCATGTTGAGCCCGGAGACGGGATCGGTGAGGCCCTCCGCGAGCGCGATCCGCGGCGCCAAGTCGCGCGGGCGCACCTGGGTGATCGCCTGCACCTTTCCTCCGACCGATTTCTCGCGGGCGAGCCGCTCGAACATTCGCGTGAGCCCCTCGCTCATGTAGAGCGGAATCCGGCTCATCGACTCGGTCCCGCCGGCCACGATGAGGTCGGCGTTCCCGGTCGCGACCTTCTGGTACGCCTGGGTAATCGATTCCATGCCGGACGCGCAGTTCCGCTGGACGGTGAACGCGGGCACGCGCTCGGGAATTCCGGCGAGGAGGGCGACGACGCGGGCGATGTTGGTCGACTCGGAGGGCTGGGCGACGTTGCCGAGGATGACTTCATCGATCTCGGAGGGATCGGCGCCGCTCCGCGCGAGCAGCTCGCTCACGGCCACGCGCCCGAGCTCGCTCGCGCGAACGTTCGCGAGCGCCGTTCCCGCCTTGGCGAACGGAGTGCGGTACCCGTCGATCAGAACGACGTCGCGCATGATGTCTTCACTCCTGCGGCCGATTTGTGCTGGAATGGCCACGTTGATCGCAGTGTGTCACAGTGCCCGGGGGAGGTCAACGCATGGACATCCGCACGATTCCCGATCTCTTGCGCCACGCGCGCGAAGTGCATCGGAAGCCCGACGCCTTTCTCGCGAAGCGCGATGGACGCTGGGTTCCGGTCTCCATCGAATCGTTCGCGCAATGGGTGCGCGCGGTGGCGGACTGGCTCGCCGCGCGCGGCGTGGGGTTTGGCGACCGGGTCGCGATCCTCTCCGAGAACCGCATCGAATGGGCTGTCGTCGACCATGCGGTCTTGTCGCTCGGCGCTGTCGATGTTCCTGTCTATCCTACCCTCCCTGCGAATGAGATCCGCCCGTTGCTCGCCGACAGCGGTGCGACGGGCCTCTTTGTTTCGACGCTGGCTCACCTCGAGAAGATCCAGTCGATCCGGGGGGAGCTGCCGTCGATCCAGTGGATCGTGTGCTTCGATCGGGATGGGTTGCCTGCGCCGGGGCCTGTAGTGGGCGAGTCGGCGCCGGCTCCGGAGCACCTTCGCGCGGGCACGGGCGGTGTCAACGCTACACGCGCGCCGGGGCCGGACGATGTGGCGACGATCATCTATACCTCGGGCACGACGGGTGTCCCGAAGGGCGTGATGCTGACGCACCGCAACCTCGTTTCCAACGCGCTCGCGAGCGTGGACATCTTCGGTCTGACCTCGAAGGATACCCATCTCTCGTTCCTTCCTCTGAACCACATCTTCGAGCGGACGGCGGGATACAACGTGATGCTCTACGCGGGCACGACGATCGCCTACGCGGAGTCGATCGAGCGTGCGGCGCAGAATCTGCTCGAGGTTCGCCCGACGGTGCTCCTCGGTGTGCCGAGGTTCTTCGAGCGGATCATGGAGCGCGCGATGGACGTGGCGGCTTCGGCGGGATTTCCGCGCGATGTCATGGCTCGTTGGGCGCGCGACGTGGGAATGCGCTGGGCGGCGCTGCGGGTCGAGAGGAAGGGGGTGCCGCTGGGACTTGCGTTCCAGCACTGGCTGGCGGGGTTGCTCGTGTATCCGGTGCTGCGGGGCCGTCTGGGCGGTCGGGTGCGGAGCAGCTTCTCCGGGGGAGCGCCGCTTGCGCGCGACACGGCGCTTTTCTTCTATGGGGCGGGGATGCCGATCATGGAGGGGTATGGCTTGTCGGAGACTTCGCCTGTCGTTGCGGTGAACGTGCCGGACGGGTACAAGCTGGGGACTGTGGGGAAGCTCCTTCCGGGTGTCGAGGCGAAGATCGCCGAGGATGGGGAGATCCTGGTGCGGGGGCCTTCGGTGATGAAGGGCTACTGGAACAAGCCGGAGGAGACGGCGGTCGCGATGGAGGGGGGTTGGTTCCACACGGGGGACATTGGCGAGCTGGACGCGGGTGGGTATCTCAAGATCACGGATCGGAAGAAGGATCTGCTCGTCACGAGCGGAGGGAAGAAGATCGCGCCTCAGGCGATCGAGGCGGCGCTGAAGGGGAAGCCGAGTATCAAGATGGCGATCGTGGTTGGGGATGGGAGGAAGTATGCGTCGGCGCTGATCGTGCCCGCGCCTGGGGCGCCGCACGACTCGATCGAGGCGGATGTCGACGCCGTGAACAAGACGCTCGCGTCGTACGAGACGATCAAGCGGTTCGAGCTGATTCCGGATGACTTGACGGTTGAGAATGGGTGCCTGTCACCAAAGCTGGATGTGAAGCGGCGGGTGGTGTCGAAGCGGTTCGCGGACGTGATCGAGAGAATGTATCACGGGGCAGACTAGGCTGGGACAGGGGGGACGATGAGGTTTTCGTCAAATGTAACTTGTTTTACTGCTCCAGAAAGGCTATGATGCAGGCTCTTCGCTTCAGCATGCCACGGTAATTCGCCTCGGGGGCGACATGGTTGGTGTGATTTCTCCCGACATTACTCCGCATTACTCCCTGATCCGCATCAACGAATGGGTTCAAACGCCCGATCGAACTGCTCCGTGCGATTACTCGCGGGCTCAAGGCCATGGAATGGCCGCTGGCCTCCCCCGGCCAGAGTTCGCGCCGGTCAGAAAGATGGTGGATGTATGAAGAGGCGTCGCGGTCTAGGAAAGGTAAGAGTTCATGCGTGGGCGATGCTTTCTGCACTCCTCTTACTCGCCGCTCCCAGTCTTCAGGCAAAGCCACTCCCGAATCAGGGCGACCCCGATGATCCTGAAGCCCCAGCGACTGTAACTAAGTCGGCAAAGATCTCGGGGTCCGCTGTTGTCCTGGCCGATGGCCGAGCTACTTCTACCGAGAAGGACCATCCCCGCACCTCTGTATGGTTGCTGAAATACTACATCTGGGTCATTTTCCGAACGCGCTGACGTGAGAGACTCGGCATAAGGATGGCAATGATCGCCTCCCTCGAGTACATAAGAGAACTAGTCGCGAGCTCTCGATATGAGGAGGCGCTCGATGCGCTTGAGGCCTTATTGCGTGTCGACCCGGACCCACTCAATTGGACTGTACTCGGTCCCTCGCGCGTCCTGGACAGCTCTCTGTGGAGAGAGAGCCTTAACATAGCTGCGACCCTTCTCCCAAAGCTGTCAGGTGGTAGAGCGGACCATCAGCTGAGCAGGCTACACGGACTGCTTGGGTATATCTCACTGCGGTTGGGTGGGATCCATGTGGCCGAGAGCCATCTTCGAGCCGCAATCCACATTCTGACCTGGGATCTGAGTGATATTCCAGGTGCAGTACGGCAGCAGCGGCGCCTTTCTATTGTCCTTAAGAACTTAGGGCTCTTTCACCAGGCTCGCTTTGAGTGTGAGAGAGCTATATCCCTGGCAGATGCCCATGGACTTGAGCGCGAATCACTAGCCAATCGGCAGAATCTCGCGGTGCTTCTGATCAAGATGGGGCGATTGCGGGACGTACCCGGCATCCTAGACGAGATTGACGCGCGGCTCGGGTCGGCCATGGACCCGAGGAGTCGACTACGCTTCAATCTTGTCCGCGCGAACTACCTGCGCATTTCGGGCAAGTATGATGATGCACTTGACCTCCTGCGAGACGTAGCCCAAGTGACCAGGGAGGGAGGATACAGCCGCGAAGAGGCAATCGCCCTCGAGTACAGCGCGGATTGTTATATGGGCCGAGGAGAGTACGACAAGGCCCGGTCCTGTTATGAGGACACGATGCGGATTGCGGAGACAATAGCCCCTGAAGGGGATTTAGTCCCCGAAGTGTGTCACCGTCTAGGCGAGGCTATTGTTCACCTCGGGGAGGCTAACAAAGCAATTCTCCTTTGCGAGCGTGGCCTTCGTTCCGCACGTGCGCTCGGTGATCGCTATGAGGAGTGCGCCACTCATCGACCATACGCCATGGCCCTAAAGGCTGCCGGGAATTCTCGGAAGGCGCTGCGCATCGCTGACGAAGGAATCGAGCTTGCTCGGAATTATGAGATTCCCTTCGAACTTGCGCGTTTACTTGCGTGGTCAGGGGAGACTCGTATGCCAGATCCACTGGAACAGATGCTGGCACGGCGACAACTTTGGGAAGCCAGAGCTGCCTTCGAGCGTATGGGACTGATCTACGCTGTTGCCAGCATTGATCGGTTGCTTGGCTTCGATGAAGCCTCGGAGCCTCTGCACGGCACTGCGACTATTAGCTCCATCTCTTCAAAGCTGGACATGGGTGCTCTGAAGTTCGGAATCATTACAGCAAGTCCACACCTGAGCGAAGCTGTACAGACGATCCAAAGCGTCGCCTCAAGCATCATACCGGTCTTGATTAGTGGGGAGAGCGGCGTCGGAAAGGAACTGCTGGCCCAAGCTATTCACAAGATGAGTGATCGTCACAAAGGACCCTTTGTTGCAATCAATTGCGGTGCTATCTCCCTAAGCCTTCATGACAGCGAATTCTTCGGGCATGAGCGCGGGGCATTTACCGGCGCAGTAGCCTCACGGGAAGGACTACTGTTCTCTGCAAATAGAGGTACGCTGTTCTTGGATGAGATTGGAGAACTCCCGCTACCGGTCCAATCGGCGCTGCTTCGCGTATTGGAAACGGGAGAGCTTAGAACGGTGGGACGGGACGATATACGGATAACTGACATACGAATCGTCGCCGCGACCAATGCACCTCTCGAGGCGCTGGTTGAGCGTGGCTCATTTAGGCAGGACCTCTTTTATCGCCTAAATGGAGTTCGGGTCACTATCCCGCCGCTCAGGGAGCGTGAAGAAGACATACGGCTGCTCTTCAGATACTTCTGGTCTAAGTCGACTGCTAGCGCTAGGAAGACCCTGCTCCTAGGTGATGAGGTGGAATCCCTCCTTTGTGCCTATGACTGGCCGGGAAACGTTCGTGAGCTACGTCATGAAGTAGCCCGGGTGGTTGCTCTCGCTCCGGACAGGTCCACGATTGGCCAAGACGCTTTCCTACCGCAACTCCGACGAAAGGATTCCCGCTCCCTTCGGAAAGCGCGCGAGAAGCGAGATGAAAGGGCTGAAGAGCGCGAACAGATCATCAATGCTCTTCGAGCTCACGGCGGCAATAAGGCTGAGGCCGCCAGAAGTCTCGGGGGTATGAAGCGCACAACACTGATATATAGGATGGAGCGCCTAGGTATCCGGCCCGAGGAATACCTCGAGCAAGGCCTTAGGTGATTCATTTCAAGCACTTAAACCATCTCGATGCTGCTTGTTTGAGTGCGCGCTTTCTCTCGAAAGCTGGCTAACACTGGCCAGGGCCGTTAACCCATGTCATAGCAATAGTTTAGTAGCTCCACCCCGCTCGCTAACATCCGACGTCCGTCGCTAGAGCGCATTTCCCCCCAAAGTCGACCCCTCCATTCAATTGGCAATATTCTAGCCACCACATTTCGTTCGTTATCCGACTGCTAAGCAAGGACTTGCCGCCCCCAGACTTCCTCCCCCCCGCACTGCAATTCTGGCACCTGGCATGCCCTAGTACGGGGCCAGGAATGGGGCAGCCAGGAAGGCAGACGCAACAAGGAGGCGGCGATGAAACGGAGCAAGGATCTCAGGAGCGGTTTGAGGGCGGCTACTGCGGCAGTGTTCCTGGCGGCTGCGCTCCTCTCGACTGGATGCAGCAACAACGCCCTGATGAACCCTCAGCCAAATCTCTCGGCTCAGGGGACAAGCAGCGCCAGTGCAGCCGGGAATGAAGCCAAGCCGGCCGGGAATGATATGAAGCCTTAGATTAGGGCGAATCGGGCAACAGGCGCCTTATTGCGGAGCGTGTATGCGGCCTGGCCAGATACAAATGACGATGCTCCGTCTTGAGCAAGTTGAGAATCTCACGGAGCGTTCTAACGGCGTGACCGAATCGGCCCTGCGCAGTTCTGAGATCACGCTCACTAAGGGCAACCTCGCCGAGAACATAGCTGAGGTACCAGCTTGGCTCGAGCATACCGGCAAGTTCCGCCCTTGCGAGACAGGTGGAGAGAAACCCACTGACCCCGGTGTGGTCGTGATTACCACTGAGCAGAATCTCACCGATCGCGACTGCTCCGGCGATCTGGACTGCCGGCGCAGAAGCACCCTTGGAGTCCCCCACTATTCGCATAATCTCTCTCACAGCAGCTTCATGGTGTCCGAGCCGAGCTTTAAGGAGCTGCTCTTCGATTTGGACCCCAGGTAGGTCCTCCCAATCTTGAGTGCTCTTCAGCACTCCCTCTGCCCGGCGGAGGAGCTGTTCTGCGTATCGATAATCCCTCCGGGCACCAGCAATTCGTGCCTGAAGCCAATCCAGTCGTGGTGCAACCCCCATGTAGCCCTTGCCGGCAATAAGAGCCTTGGCACGGGCGACCAAAGCATCGGCACCATCGTAATCCCCCATTGAGTAAAGGATCAGGGATTTCAGCTCGATTGCCTTCGCTGTTTCGCTGATATCCCTTACCGATTGCGCGGCCGAAAGGGATTCATCAGCCTGCACAAGCGCTTCTTCGTATCGTGCGAGGAGACTAAGATTGAACGCCGCACCCACACAGGAGAATGAATATTCATAAGTGTTCCCGGATCTACGGGCCCATTGCGCTCCAAGTAGCTGCTGGTCGGCGGCGTCTCTAGGTCTTCCCAGTCCGTTGTATACCGCACCCCTATTGGCTAGGATCCGTGCCTTGAATGCGTCGTAACCGGATTCCTCAGCGATCCTCCAGGCTTCATTGACCCACTGCAATGCTGTATCAAACAGGCCCTGGAAGAACGAGCCTGAGGCGAGTGCATTCGCCATTCTCATTCGCCAAAATCTTGGCACATCGCGAGCGAGGCCCTCAGATAGCAGCATCGTCGCTTGGGTATGGCGACCTGACACTACAAGGCCAGCCCCAACCTGATACGTGAGATTGGCCACCTGCTCTCCGGTTTGGGCATTCTCACTGATCTCGGCGATTAGGGAGCGCATACGAGCAATCGCTTCCTCACGGGATGACTCATCCCCATGCTGCCACTCGAGTTCGGCTAGCGATGCTCTTCTCTCGAGTATCAGATCGTGACTCTTCGCCTCTTCTGCCATCTTGAGTGCCTTGCGGAAATGCGAACGCGCCCTTTCAAAGGCACCTATCGAACGCTCAATGTCCCCCATCAGGAATTCACGGTTCGACAGCGCCTCTAGATCCTCCCCTGTTCTAATGTTGTCGGACTCTCGGAGGCATGTCAGTGCTTCCTGATGGTCCCCGAGCCTATGCAATGCCCATGCGAGCTTGAATGAGATCTCAGCGCCTCCAGCGCGGGCCTGGTTCCCATTCACGCTCAGATAACGCCGCAACCTCGCCGCCGCCTTGCGATGATCACCTCGGTCCGCTGCTCGATCGGCAGCCCAGAGCACGTCGTCGCGTTTCGTCAAGAGTGGGTGATACGTGAGGCAGAGATCGGTGCGCTCTTCGCGGTTCAAGATGTCGGCAGAACTCTCGAGCAGAATCTTCGCAGCGGAAGCGCAGCGATCAGGCTCAGCACTCGAAAGCACGGCTTGCCGAGCACTCTCCGATCCGATCGCGAACGTGCCCGGTTCCAAACGAATCCAACCCTTCGCCGTAAGTCGGCTGATCGTATCGATTCCATCGCCACCGCCCACAATGGAAGCAAAGCTCTTCGCCGGCGAGCCACGCGGCAACAGCGCGAGCGCAATAAGCGCATCCTGCTCCTCCGCGCTCAGGTGACCCCACGCAATCTCCCAATGATTCCGAAGCCCGCGCAGCTGCAGCGACTGAATCCGCCCTTCCTCACGGAACTTCCACACACCCAATCGCCGATCCAGCACCCGGCCATCGATCAGCTGAGCCACCCCCCCCCGCAGCGCGCCAGGATTCCCACCCGTCAGCGCCTCCAGCTTCGCGATGAGCTGCGCCTCCAGATCACAGGAACCCAACAGACCGAAGATCGCATCGATGAAATCGTTTCCACTCAAAGGCGCGAGCGATAAACCACACTCGAACTCGCTCGCAGACTCCGGCGCCGCGCTCAACTCACGGATGAAAAGCACCCGAGACGGCCGGTTCTTTTCTTTCGAGATCGCCCACACATATCGAGCCAGGTCGTTCAGCTCGCCCAGATCCTCAACGCCCGAGCCAAGCGGGATGAGAACAGGCTGAATCCCCCCCTGCTCCGCGAGCGCTTCAGCGACTTCCGAGGTTCTCGTAGTGCTACCGTCCGCCGCATCCCCGCATTTCGCGCCGATCGCCTCACCAATGTTTCGAACCGCGTCGCGTGCCTCGATCGTTCCCAGATCCAGCACCCTCGCACCCGAAGCGATCGCGCGATGCCGAAGTTCCTCGACGAGCGCAGTCTTCCCAACGCCCGGCTCGCCCGCCAGGTGTAGCAGCGTGGGCCGACCAGGTTCCCGAGCGTTCAAGAGCGCCTCGATCTCCCCAATCTCCCTCTCGCGTCCGACCAACCTCCCACCCAGGATCTCCCCGACCCGGTCCTCGACACCCATGCCCTCCATGAACTCGTCCGCGCTCCCCTGGCGCAGCCCAGGCTGGCGCTCCACCGCGCGCATGATCACCCGCTCCAAATCCGCCGGCACTTTCACACCATGCACGCCCGGAGTCGGAACCCACCCCTCGAGCTGCCCCGACACCACCTCGCGCACGGTGCGCCCCTCGAACGGATGCTTCCCCGTGATCGCCTCGTATGCCATGACACCGACCGAGTAGAGATCGCTCCGCTCGTCCCCCTTCGCACCTTCCCAGATCTCTGGCGCCGCATACCCAGGCGTTCCCGAGAGCCCACCCGATCCCCCGCTTCCCCCCATCCCCACGTCCGATATCTTCACAACGCCACCCGGGCCGAGAAGGATGTTCTCCGGCTTCAGATCGCCGTGGATCTCGCCGTGGCAGTGCAAGTGCGCGAGCCCGCGCAACACACCAGTGAGAACACGCCGCACCTCATCGTCGGCCTGAGCCGCCCCACCCATCGCCCCCTTCCAGTCACCCCCCTCGACCAGCTCCATCGTGTAGTAGCTCTCACCGGATTCGAGCGAGCCCCAATCGAAGACCTGGATCAAGTTCTCGTGGCGAATTTGCCGGAGCGTGTCGAATTCGCGGCGGAGGAAGGAGGACTCGGAGGAGGTGACGATTTTCAACGCAAGCTCGCGGTCGAGGACCGAATCGAACACGCGGTAGACGCGCCCGGATCCGCCCTCGCCCAGGAGCGAGCGAAGCGAGTATCGGTGCGGCAATAGTGGAGCTGTCATGGGTGTGGCGGGGCCGGGGAAACCGGCTCCCCGAGAGACCAAGCTACGCCCCGGCTCGGCGGGGCGTCAACGGCGCGGGCTACACCATCAGCGGGAACGCTTCTTCTTGGCCGCTTTGGACCCGCGCTTCACCCTCGTACCCCCGCCCGCGCGGGTGCCCCACCGAGCCCCCGCGGCCCGCCCCTTGGACTGACCCCGCGTCCCCTGAATCCGCGCGATCGCCCGCTCGACATCGACTTCGCTCACGAGCCGCTTCGCCTCGCGCACGACCGCGAAGCGGAAGACGTCCGGGCGCGCGTAATGTCCCGCCACGTCGAGCATCCAGCGCGATCCCTGGAGGACACGCGCGTCGACGTCCGCATACAGGATTCCCTCCGCCTCATGCAAAGGGCCCGCCACGAACTTCCCCTCAGGGTCGACGATCGCGCTGTCCCCCACGTTGATCCACTCCCGCCCCGGGCGATAGAAGCGCTTGTAGTCGTACCGGTCCGGGATGTCCCGCATGTGGAGCGCCTGACACGAGCTGATCACGTACATCCGGCCCTCGGCCGCGATGTGCCGGATGCTCGAGAGCCAGAGCTCGCCCCGATCCCACGTCGAGGCCACATGGATCCGCGATCCCCACGCGTACATCGCGTAGCGGGCGAGCGGCATGTAGTTCTCCCAGCAAATCAAGCCGCTCAGCTTCCCGACCGGCGTGTCGTAGACCTGGAGGGTGCTCCCGTCCCCCTGCCCCCACATCAGGCGCTCGCCCCCCGTCGGGATCAGCTTCCGGTGCCGGCCCGAGAGCTGCCCCTCCGGATTGATGAAGAGGAGCGTGTTGTAGAGCGAGCCCCCGCTCGCCTCCGTGTTCCGCTCGTTCACGCCGATCACGAGGAACACCCCCGCTTCGCGCGCTGCGCTCTGGAGCCGCTCGGTCGCGGCGCTCGGGATCGCGACCGCGTTCTCCACCAGCTCGGCGTAGAGCGCGTCGATCGTCGCGTGCTCGCGCGGCGGGACCGACCAGACCCAGTCCGGATAGCCAGGAACGATCGCCTCGGGGAACACCACGAGCTTCGCCCCCGCGCCAGCGGCCTCCCGAAGATACCGCTGCACCTTGTCGATCGTCGCGTCCCGGTCGAGGAAGACCGGGGCGATCTGGACCGCGGCGACTTTGTAGAGCGGAGTCATCGATGGGTCGGGCTCATGGGTTCCACCTGCGCGCGCTCCAGCAGATTCAACGACTGCTTCCCCCAGCCTGCCACGTGCGCCGCCTTGAGACCAAGCGCGTTCCCGAGCCGGCTCACATCGCCCGGCTCACCCACGACCCACACCCGCCCGCGCGCGGCGGTCATCCGCGGAAGCTCCCCAGAGGCGACCAGAACCCGCGAGCGCATCGCCGAATCCACGAGGTCCAGGTCCCGCGGCACGTCCACCATCGGAACGGTGGTCCCGAGATAGAACGGGATCCCCGCGTTGAACGCTCCGTACTCGACGACCGGCTCGCCCGGACGGCGCGCCTCGTTCAGAATCCTCGCCAAAGAACGCGGCGACCCGAGCCGAAGGTCGAGCGGGCGAAGGGTCCAAAGAAGAACCACCAGCGCCGCGAAGACCAGCGCCCCCGAGCGGACCCATCCGCCGCGCCACGCATCGACGCCGGCCGCGGCGAGAAAGAAGGTGGCGACGTGCGCCGCCATCCAGAACCCAAGCGGCTGCGGCGCCACCCGCTGGCTCAGGAACGCGCCGATCTCGACCGCGGCGGCGAGCAGGAACAGGATCGCCGTGGTCGCGATCGTGGTGCCACGCGCCGGCGACTCGAGCTCCGAGGCGGCAAGGAGCGCGAGGGCGGGAAAGACGGGAAGCACGTACGCGGGGAGCTTCGACCCCGAGAAGGAGAAGAAGAGGAGCGGGAGGGCGATCCACGTCACGAGGAGCGCGCGCTCGAAGCCCGGCCGGCGCTCCGCCGCGGCCCGCGCTCCGCGCAGCGATGCGACCACCCACGGAAGCCCGCCGGCCAGGATCACCAGCACGAAGTAATAGATCGGCCCGCCCCGCTGGTGGACCGTCGTCGTGTACCGCTCCCAGATCTGCGAGCGCATGAAGAAGGTGAAGAGTCCCCGGGTCTGGAGCAGGACGAAGAGGTACCAGGGAAGCGCGAGCAGCGCGAAGACGATCCAGCCCCCCACCCGCGCGAGCGGGCGCGAAGCGGCGCCGTCCCGGGCCCACAACGAAGCGAGGAGCACCGGCGCGATCGTGAGGATGAACACGACCGGGCCTTTCGCCATGAACCCCGCCGCGAGCGCGACGAACGGCCAGAGCGATCGGCGGGTGCGCGGGTCGAGGTAGGCGGCGTAGAAGCCCGCGACGGCAGCGGTGAGGAAGATGTCGCTCGCGAGCTGGTGGGAGAGGATGAAGAAGAGCGCGGTCGAGGCGAGAAGGAGGGGTGCCAGGATCTGCCCGCGCGCCCCGTCCCGAAGTGCGGCCATCCTCGCCGTGCACCATAGGATCAATCCCGCGGCGAGCGCGGCCCCGAGCCGGACCGCGAACTCGTTCCGCCCGAAAGCGGCCATGCCCGCGGCGCCGATCCAGTAGGAGAGCGGCGGCTTGTGGAAGTGCGGGATCCCGTTCAGGTGCGGGATCAGCCAGTCCCCCGCCAGCATCTCGCGCGCGATCTCGGCGTACCGGGTCTCGGTCGGCTCGATGAGCCCGAGCCGGCCGCACGTGAGCATGAGCGCGAGCGACGGCAGCGCCCAGGCGAGCGCGGCGCGCGCGCGGGTCACGCGGTGCGAGGACTCCGTTCCAGTACCAGGTTGCGCGCGTACACCAGGAGCCCGAGCCCCTGCCCGACCGCGAAGACCGGATCCCGGCGGTGGATCGCGTACGCGAGGAGCGCAGCCCCTCCGAGAAGGCTCAAGTACCAGAACAGGCGCGGCACGAGGACCCGGCGCGCGCGCTCGGACGCGATCCACTGCACGAAGAATCGCGAGCCGAAGGTGGCCTGCCCCAAGAATCCGATCGTGTACCAGAGCGTGGCGACCTTACCCATCCGTCAACCCCCGTATCTTGTAGCGTAAGAGCCTCGACTTCAGCCAGCGCACCCCGAAGAGATCGTTGATCCCGCGAAAGAGGCGGTTCCCCATTCCATATTTTGAGACGCCATGGCGGCGGGCGCGGTGCCGCACCGGAACCTCGACGACGCGCGCGCCGCGAAATTGACAGAGGGCGGGAAGAAAACGATGGGCTCCGACGAAGAGCGGGATGCCATCGAGCGCCTCGCGCCGGTACGCCTTGAGGGAGCAGCCGATGTCGTGGATCCGGTCGCCGATCATCGCGCGGCGCACGCCGTTCGCGACCCGCGAGGAGACCCGGCGGATCCAGGAGTCCGAGCGAGGGGTGCGCACACCGGAGACGACGTCGGCCTCGCGCAGCGCCTCGAGTACGGCGGGGATGCTCGCCGGATCGTTCTGCCCGTCCGCATCGAGCGTGAGGACCACGGCGCCGCGCGCCGAGCGGAGACCCGCGGCGAGCGCGTCGCTCTGCCCCCGATTCCGCTCGAGGAAGATCCCCCGGACACAGGGGTCGCGCGAGGCGCGCTCGGCGATCCACCGGGCGCTGCCGTCGGTGCTTCCGTCGTCCACCAGTACGATTTCGTAGGACCGGGAAGCGCGGTCCAGGATCCCTCGAAGCTCTTCGATGAGCTCCGGGAGACTCGCCGACTCGTTGAATACGGGGATCACCGCGGAGAGCTCTAGCTGCTCGGTTCCCGGAGGCAAGGGTTCGGAATCCGGAGCTACGAAACGGCGCAGCGATTCGCGCCGGCTTCCAGCTCGGTGGGATCTCCTTCCGGGAAATGTCCGGATTCGTTGAGCCGGACGATCTCCAAGTGGTTGGGTGGATTCGGCGGGATGCGCGCCAGCAACCTCTCGACGAACGTCTCGCGCGCCTCGCCGAGCCCCTGGACGTTCTCCCGCACAAGGGAGAGCGGCGCGCCGATGACCCGCCCGTCGAACGGAATCGGCTCGCTCGTATGGCCGGCCAGGATCCAGGTCTCGGCGGGAAGCTCGTTCAAGCTCTGGAGCGATCGGTGGAGCGCGTTCGCCCGCTCGCGCGCCTGATCCACGCTCGCGGCGAGATCGGGGCGGCCGACGGCCGCGGGAAACAGCGTGTCGCCGGTGAGGAGCGCGCGTCCGTCGACGTAGTAGCACGCGCTCTCCATGGTGTGCCCCGGCGTGGAGAGGACTTCTACCTCAGCGGAGCCGATGCGCAAAACGTCCCGGTCCTGGAGCGGGTGGAAGGAATAGGAAACGCGCTTCTGGTCGGGCAGGCACACCTGCGCCCCGGTCGCCACCGCGAGCATGCGCGCACGCGACAGGTGGTCGGCGTGGACGTGCGTGTCGAGGATGTGGGTGATCTTGAGCCCCCGATCGCGGGCGATCTTCATGTAGATCGCGGGATCGACGCAGGGATCCACCACGAGCGCCTGACCCTCGGAAGCGACGACGTAGGAGAGGCATCCCTTGCCGGTCCGGCGGATCTGGAGGATCGCCGTTTCAGAGCCGGGGAGCGTCATCTCGGCGATGTTCCAGGCGAGGCTCCAGGCCCGCATGCCCCCGGTCAAGGAGAGCGCCGTGACCCCGCGCCGGCGCAGGGCTTCGACCGCGAGAAGGCTCGTGCGCCCCATCGCGCACACCGCCACGACCGGCTGGTCGCTGGGCAAGCTCAGGGTGTCCAGGGTGGACGGACGGTTCAGCCGCAGCGCGTCGTAGATGTCGGCATGGACGCTCCCGGGGATGCTCCACTCCCGGCGCTCCATCTCGGGGCGGATGTCGAGGACTACGACCGGGCGGCCGGCTTCGAGCCAATCGCGCAGATCCTCGACCGCGATGTCAATCGATTCCATCCGAAGCACCCCCGATCCGCCGAAAAGAATTTGTTATGTCTCCCGACGCGAGGTGGATATCATATCCGCCCGCGACCCGTTCGTGAAGCGGCACCCGTTGGGCCGGTTTTTCAGTGGAAATTTCGAGCTAAATGGCTTAAAATAGATAGGTTCCAGTGCAATTCGTCCCCTCCGCATTGCAGCGGGCGCAGCAGTAACCGCGAACATCTTGGGAGCGCGCACCATGAGAGCGGTTTTCCCCGGTCGCATCTCGCGTCTTTTCTTCTTCGTCCTCCTGTCCCTCGCCGCTCTCCCCGGTCTCGCAGCCGCCCGACCGATCCAGAAACAGCAGACGCTCCCGCCCGGAGTGGTTCGTTCCGAAGAGCCGAACCCGACGCTTCGGATCACGCCCGGTTCTCCGCAAGCGAGGCGGTTTCTCCGGTCGACGCCGCCGCTGGAAGAGACGGTCGTCTACGACGACAGCTTGAACAAGCTGCGCCTCGATTCGCTCGGGGGCTGGACGCACGTCGACGAGTCGGGAAGTCCGACCGCCTGGAACATCGCGACCTTCCTGGCGTGCCAGAACCACGCGTGGTGGTGCGGCGTCACCGATTCTTCGTGGACGTTCGACACCAACCGCTCCGGGTACGGCAACTCCTGGAACCAGCAGCTCAACAACTACTGCCCGACCGAGAGCATCCCGAACAATCAATCGCTCTCGGCCGGGTTCAAGTTCCACCTCGATACGGAGACCAACTACGACTACATCTACTTCGACGTCTACGACCAGAACGAAGGCTGGGTGCACCTCTGGACGAAGTCGGGGAAGGACCCGAACGGCTCAGGATGCGACACCGTCAGCATCGCGATCCCGGACGTGGTTCTGCAGCAGTACCTGAACTTCCCCACCGATTCGGGGACCGTCAAGGCGGCCATCCCCTTCCGGTTCAGCTTCGTGAGCGATCTCGCGTATTCCTCCGAGGACGGGCTCTACAACGGGGATGGATTCAGCTTCGACAACATCACCTTCAAGGGGGGAAACAAGATCGTCTTCTTCGACGACATGGAAGGCGGGATGAAGAATTGGCAGCGGACCGTCGCCCCGCCGGTCGGAGACTACTTCCGGCTCGCGAGCAACGTGGTGACCGAGGACCTGTGCAACCAGAATCGGACCAACGTCTGGATCGATACGAGTCCGCTCACGTTCTCGCTCGTGCCCGGGCTCGACAACGTCCTGAACACACCCCCGATCTACATCGAGAAGTCCTCGCAGGTGGCGGTCTATTTCGACGTCTACCGCAGCCTTCCGCTCTTCTCGTGCTTCTACTACCACCTGAACTTCCGCACGAAGAACGTCGGCGACACCAGCTGGAGCAACTGGACGGACCCGACGCGGCTCCTCTACTACGGCTCGCAGAAAGACTGGGCGCGCCAGCGCGTGGTCCTTCCGGGAGCCACCAACAAGGATTCGCTCCAGGTCCAGTTCGGCCTCAAGGACTACTCCCAGATCTACTGCGACGGCGTCTCGTCTCCCGCGGGCGTGTACGCCCACTTCGACAACATCGCCGTTGCGATCGTGAAGAACGTGCCTCCGTTCTTCGTCACGCGGGACGTCGACCTCTTCAACTCCACGTTCCAGACGACCGCGTTCTGGAAGGACGACAATTTCAACACGCCGCTGGGAGACAGCATGGCCGTGCAGGTCAACACCTCGCGCGGCTATCAATCGGGCTTTCTCAACTACCGAATCAACGGCGGATCGTTCAGCACGGTTCCGCTCCACCGGACCACCCCGGCGCTCCCGAACTACTTCGACGTGGACGTCCCGCCCGGCAACTATCCGGCGAACACGAAGCTCGAGTACTACTTCTCGGTCACCGACAGCACGGGCGCGACCGGCTATGAGCCGTTCGACGCGATCTCGGATCAGGACTACCTTCAGGCAGCGATCCTTCCGCTGAAGACGGCCATCAACCTGCCCCTGGGATGCAGCGACAGCCTGGCCCAGATCCTGCTTGTGAACCACTACTACGGACGCGAGCCCGAACCCCTTATCCAGAGCGCGCTCAAGGACATGGGGTACAAGTTCGACGTGTGGAACGTGCTGGCACCGACGAGCGGGATCGGGAACTGCCTCGGAGGGTCTGACCCTGCGTCGATTCAGTACCATTGGCCGGTCACGGACGTGACCAAGCTCACCCAGTACTCCACGATCATCTGGCATTCCGGCGACATGAGATCCTTCACGATCACGCCTCAGGACGAGGCCGTGCTCCAAACCTGGATCCAGCAGCCGGGGAAGAGCCGCAACTTCTGGATCTCCGGGGACAACGTCGGGTGGGAGCTCTTCACGAGCGCGGACTACAACGGGTTCCTCCAGTTTACCTGCGGGGCGCGCTACGTCCGCGACATCTGGGAGAACACGCCCCAAGACTCGCTGCGGCCGATCGTCAAGGGCGTTCCGGGAGGCCCGGCAGGGCCGCGCTTCCTGCACGCGAACGGGGACTGTCCCTTGATCGACGACTTCGACATGGTCGCCGTCTCCTCCTCCGCCCCGACGAACGGAAAGGCGGGGCTGCTCCTGACCTGGCCCACGACCTGGGGGGCGGCCACGCGGTACGCGACCAACTACAACACCTTCCAGAACACCGACAGCGCCCGGGTGGTCTTCCAGGGATTCAACTTCAGCGACATCACCGAGGGTGGCGAGCGCCTGCAGCTGACGAAGAACATCGTCACCGACTATTTCAAAGTGCCCGCTTGCTACGTGGCTTCCGGGGTCGAGGACAACCCGCCCGGGGCACCTTCCTTCGAGAACATCCTCGGCCAGAACTCGCCGAACCCGTTCAATCCGCAGACGACGATCCGCTACTCCGTGGCCCAACCGGGGATGGTCGAGATCCGGATCTACAGCGTGACCGGGGCTCTGGTCCGGACGCTCGTGAACCGCGTGCACTCGCCTGGGGTGTACTCGGCGCAGTGGAACGGCACCGACGATCGAGGACGGCCGCTCGCCAGCGGCGCCTATTTCTACCGGATCGAATCGAACGGCTTCCGCGATTCGAAGAAGCTGATCCTCCTGCGCTAGCGCCGATAACTCGGTCGAATTCGACGCGACGTCGACCCATGCGGGTGGTACCGTCACTCGCATGAGCCTCAGTGACGCAACCATGTGGTCCGCCTTTGCCCGCGCCGACCGCCGCTACGACGGCCGGTTCGTGACGGCCGTGCGGACCACGGGGATCTTTTGCCGCCCCTCCTGCACGTGCCGGAAACCCCGCCGTGAGAACGTCCGCTTCTACCCCGACCCCAACGCCGCGGCGAAAGCCGGGTACCGGCCGTGCAAGCGGTGCCGCCCGGAGCTGCGCGACGGGGCAGCCGAGGCGGACCGGCTCCTCGCGCGGGACGCGATCTCCTTCATGCGGTCGCACCTCGAAGAGCCGCTCTACGCGCGCGACATCGCGGCTTCGGTCGCGATGAGCCCCTCCCACTTCGCCCGGCGCTTCCGCGCCGCCGACGGGAGGACGCCGATGCGGGCGCTCGCGGATCTCCGGGCGGAACGCGCGGAACGGGTCCTCCTCGAGGACGGCGGGACGGCTCTCGAAGCGGGATTTGTGGTCGGCTTCCAAAGCGCATCGGCGTTCACGCGGGCGTTCCGGCGCAGGACGGGCCTTTCGCCGGCGCGTTGGGCGCGGCGACATCAGGGAGGAGCGAGGTGATGACGAAGCGAGATGTGGTGAAGAGCGAGCGGCTCGATGTGGCGCGCGTGCGCACGAGGCTCGGCGATTTCGGCGTGGCCGCGACGACCCGCGGTCTCGCGGGGATCTTCCTTCTCGCGAGCGGCGAGACGCCCTCGGCGGGACGCATGCAGCGCGAGCCGGGCCTCGCGCGGAAGATCCGGCGTGGCGCCGAGGTGGTGATCCACCGGGAGCGGGGCCGCTATCCCGATGCGCTGCGGAATGCGTGCCGAGCCTTGGAGCGCTATGCGTCGAGCGGCGCGATCGACACGGAGATTCGCCTCGACTGGGAGGGAACCCCGTTCCAGCTCGCGGTGTGGAAGCATTTGCTCCGGATTCCGGACGGCGGGACGGTGAGCTACGGCGAGATCGCGTCGGCGATCGGCTACCCCCGCGCGGCCCGCGCCGTGGGCGCGGCGGTGGGGGCGAACCCGGTGCCGATCCTGGTCCCCTGCCATCGCGTCATCGGGAGCGACGGCTCGCTCACGGGATTCGGATTGGGGCTTCCGCTCAAGCGCGCCCTCCTACGGCACGAGGGAGTCGAGAAGAAGTAACGCTGCATGGTAACCTTGGACGCTCTATGCCCCGTGCGAGCGTCCAGGAGCACCTCCACGTCACGTTTCGGGCGCTGCGTCATCGGAATTTCCGCCTCTACTGGACGGGGCAGCTCGTCTCGCTGGTCGGCACCTGGATGCAGAGCGTCGCCCAGGGCTGGCTCATGCACCGCCTCACCTCCTCCGCCTTCATGCTGGGGTTCCTCGGGTTCTCGCAATTCCTACCGGTGCTGCTCCTCTCGCTTTGGGCGGGGGTGATCGTCGACTCCATCGACAAGCGGAAGCTCTTGCTCGTCACGCAGGCGGCGTTCCTCCTCCAGGCGGTCGCTCTCGCCACGATGGTGAGCACCCACGTGGTCCAGCCCTGGATGGTGCTCGTCCTGGCGTTCGTGTTCGGGACCATCAACGCACTCGATCTCCCCGCCCGGCAGTCGTTCGTCGTGGAGCTGGCGGGCAAGGAGGACCTCTCGAACGCGATCGCGCTCAACTCGGCGGCGTTCAACACCGCGCGGATCGTGGGCCCCGCGATCGCGGGGATCCTGCTCGCGACCGTGGGGGAAGCCGGCTGCTTCTGGTTGAACGCGGCTTCCTACGTCGCCGTGATCGTGAGCATCGCCCGGATGAGCCTTCCGCGGCGCGAGGCGGCCCGATTCGACCCCGGCAAGGCGGTCCACACCATGCTCGAGGGGGTGCGCTACGCGCGGGGGGTGACCTCCTTGCGCAACCTTCTCGTCCTGCTCGGCCTGACGGCGGGGCTCGGGTTCCAGTACATGATCCTGCTCCCGGTGTACGCGCGCGAGATCCTCCACTCGGGACCGGGCGGGTACGGCCTCCTGGTTTCGGCGTTCGGACTGGGGTCGCTTCTCTCGGCGGCGTGGATGACGCGCAAGCTCGACCGCTGGGCGCTCCGGCGAAATCTCTTCGTCGGATTGCTCGCGGCTTCGGTCGGCATGGCGCTCTTCGCCTGGTCACGCGTGTTCGGGCTGAGCCTCGCGATGGGCTTCCTCGCGGGCTTCGGGCTGATCCTCTACGTCGCGACGACGAACACGATGATCCAGCTCACGACCGAGGACCGCTACCGCGGCCGGGTCATGAGCCTCTACACCCTGATGTTCGTGGGAACCGCCCCGATCGGTGCTCTGATCTCGGGGACCGTCGCGCAGCGCTTCGGTGCTCCGGTGGCGACTTCGCTGAGCGCGCTCGTCCTCTTCGGCGGCGCGCTCTGGGTGATGCGCCGCCTCCGGGTCCTCGCGGCCCGCGAGCACGGGGCGCCCGCGCTGCCCGCGACGGAGAAGGTGGGATAAATCAGCCCGGATACTTGCCCGTGATGTAGTCGGTGAGGTAGCGGATCTGGCACTCCTGATCGTCGGAGACCTGCTTCACGAGATCCCCGATCGAGACCAGCCCCACGAGCCGCCCCGATTCGACGACCGGCAGATGCCGGATCCGCCGCTGGGTCATCGTGGCCATGGCCTTCTCGACGGTGCAGCCCGGATCGACCACCACGACGCTGCTCGACATGATCTCCCGGACCTGCGTGGTCTTCGAGGTTCGGCCCTCCAGCACGATGTGGCGCAGGTAGTCGCGCTCGGTGATGATGCCGCACGGCTCGTTTCCCTGCGTCACCAAGAGCGCCCCGGTGTTGACCTCGACCATGCGCCGCACCGCTTCGTAGACCGTAGCCGTCCGCTCGATGGTGTAGACCTGACCGCCCTTCTTCGCGAGGACATCGGCAATCGTTCCCATCGCATCGACCCTCCTGGCGGGGAATGAGCCGAGCCTAGCACTCCGGACCCGACTATGTCATGTTCCGCTCCCTGGACCTGATCGAAGAGGAGGGGAGTCTCTTCCGCTCGACCTGGCTCGTTCTTCCGGCATACGTCCTCGCCGCGATCGCGCTCACGGGGCCGGTGGCCTCGCAGTTCACCCGGGCCATCCACTCCGAACGGGTCGCGTTCGACCCCGTCATGCAGGCCTTCGTGC